>ERZ1026898.47-NODE-47-length-72079-cov-17.288001_pt1 | contig 72079 bp, 63 predicted proteins | sample MGYA00380178_ERZ1026898 | MGnify/ENA primary metagenome ERZ1026898 (study PRJEB33269, sample SAMEA4719814) | human gut metagenome | biome: human-associated habitat; feature: organic feature; material: feces | place: Cameroon | collected 2013-10 ...
ACCCGCCCCTCCCACCGTCCATTGGACGTACGCGCGGGCCTGCGCGCGACCCCCACCCTCACTTTTCCGTGCCTTTCGTGGTTCACTTCAATATTCGTGTCCATTCGTGTCCATTCGTGGTTCTGGATTCTTTCGTGTTTTTCGTGGTTCAATCCATTAGTGTCCATTCGTGTCCATTCGTGGTTCTGAATTATTTTCGTGTCTTTCGTGGCTTAATCCATTCGTGTCCATTCGTGGATCCACCTAATTAACCAAAAGGGCGAACCTCTGGAGAGATTCGCCCTTTTTTTCTAGGATTTTAGTCGGAGGCTATTCTTCCTCTTCTTCAGGCATGGAAGCGGTGAAGGGGGTATTTGGGACCAGTTCCGTGTCGGACTGTTCGAGGAGCATCTGGTAGAAGTTCTTGAGTTCAGCGCTCTGCTTCATGGCCAGGAGCCCGTCATGGAGTTTCTCGCGTTCGGCGGCATTGGTCTCGCTCTTTTCTGGCACAGTGCGGTTGGCGACGTAGAGGATCTGGTATCCGACGGGAATCACCATGGACTGCATGTTGCTGCCGAGGCTGAAGACCTGCTGTGCCTTGTGTGGAGCCAGGAAGACGCCTGGCGCCTTGACCTTGGGAAGCTCCTCTGCCAGCGCATCAAGCTGGAGCTGCTTCGACTGCCTGACCGAGTTCACGACTGCGGACTGGTTGTAGATGTCGCTGACACTGAAGGAGGGAAGGTCCGTGAACTGGAGATCTGCGGCCGCGGCGGCGAAGTCGCCTTCATTGGCGGCCAACGCATCTGCGACGCGCTTTGTCTCAGCCTCGGCGCGTGTCTTTGCAGCGGCCATCTCCACGGACTCGCGATAGACGTGTGCGAGAGTCTGATAGCTGGCGGGGTCGGTCGCGGGGTCGGCAAGGTGCTGCTTCTCGATTCCAGTCAGGCAGATGACGTATGATGCGTCCTGCCCGAGGATTGCGGAGGAGATAGGCGTGGTCATGGTCAGCGAGAAGAGTGCTCCCGCCAGTTCGCTGTTGGAGGAATTCTGCTGGAGTACATCCATCTTCTCGACCGTGGAGACGTGCGCCTGCGGAATTGCCTCGCCCATCTTTGCGGTGAGTTCGGCGGGATTTGCGTCCGCATCCTTTTCGACAGCCTTCCACCAGGCATCCGCCAGGTCGCTTGCGAACTTCACAGCCGCCTCGTCGGCGCGGTTCCGTGCAGCGGCGGCCTTCAGTTCGGCGGCGAGAGTCTCGCGGACATCGTCGAGGGTCTTGCCGTCAAAGTCGGCCTTCTTTGCCTCGTATGCGGCGGCAATCTTCTCCTCGGTGGGTTCGGGCACCTGGTCCAGGTAGCGCTGGCCATCAAAGGTCACCTGGACGAATGAGCGGTTCTCGTAGACCACGAAGTCGCTGACCAGCTGCAGGTCAAATGCATGCTGAAGTTCCTGGAATGCAGTCTGCTTCTGCTGGTCGGAGGCAGTGCTCTTGCGAATCTGCTCCACGCCCGCGATGAATGCATCGTAGGGAGCCTTGACATTCTTCTGGAAGAAGTCAAGCGCCTTCTCCCGTGTGATGGCGTCAATGATGATTGCGCGGAGCGCGTCGGGGGTGCTCTCCTCGGCGAGGGCGGGCAGCGCGTCAGGCATCTGGGTGGCCTGCATGGAGGTAACCATGGCCACGGCGACATACTCGTCGGCAACCACCAGGGAGGTGACGCCACCGAGGGTGGAGACGCCGCGGATTGCGTCCGCAAGGCGCTTCTGGCTGCCCAGGCTGCCGACCATGTCGCCAAGGGCGACGACCCCGGTGGGGGTGACTGTGGCGCCAAGCTTTTCAGCCTGCGCGGTATAGCGGGAGACGCGCGCCTCCTGCTCCTCGTTGTCGACAACGCCCTGGAAATCCCTGTAGAGGGTCAGCGCCTCGGAACGCGCCTTGGCGCGGACGCGCTCGCCAGAGAGGGAGGTGCGGATGGCGGCGGTGACCTCCTCCAGGGACTTGTCCTTGTAGACGGTGTTCTTGTTGGCCTCGTAGCGCTGCTTGATCTCATCCTCGGTGGGGATGGCGGCATCGCCCATCGCGGCGGAGACTGCGTCGTAGCGGAAGACTGCCGCCAGGGCATTCTTGGACTCGGGAAGCTTGATGTCGGCGCGGCGGGACGCAAAATACTCCTGGATTTCCTCCTCGGAGGGGACGGAGTCCTTGGGGGAGACGGGGATTGTGGCGCACTTCAGCGTGAACTGCGCCATAAGGTCGTCAACCTCGGAGTCCGCGACAGTGACCGAATCGGTGACCTGCTTGGCGACGCGGTCGATGATGATGGACTCCCGGACCACCTCGTCAAACCCCGCACCGCTGATCTGGAGCATGTTGTTCGCGGCACCCAGGAGGCGCTCGAAATTCACCTTGTCGAAGACCCCGGCCTCGTTCTTGACAATCGGAATCTCCTTGATGTAGTCGCGCATCTCGTCGTCAGTCACCTTGTCAAGCTTCTTTTCGGCCGCATAGTGGAGGACGCGCATTCTTTCGAGGGTGAAATCGAAGAGTGCCTGGCGCTGGCTGCTCAGGTCGACGCCGAAGTAATCCGGGTTCTGGAACCAGAGCGCAAGGGTGGACTTTGCCATCTCCGCCTGCATCTTGTCCACGCGAAGCGTCTTTCCATACATCTTGCCGATATTGGTCAGGCGCCCCTGGCCTCCGGTCATGCTGCCCGGCGTCACAAAGATGACGAAGGTGGCGATGATGATGACGAGCAGGACGAAATACGTCAGCTTCGCGTGCTTCTCGAAGTATCGGTTGAAATGGGAGATGAACATGTTTGCTCTGTTGGAGGGAATTGGTTGAGTTATCGGATTATTCTGAAATTCTGTCTGTCCTCTACCTTAGCGCGTCTACGGCATTTCGGTAGTCGCCATCCTTTGTCCGGAAGACGCTCGATCCTGCCACAAGCAGGTCTGCGCCCGCCTCGCGGACAAGTACGGCGGTAGCGGGTGCGATTCCGCCGTCGACTTCGAGGCGCACCTTCCTGCCCGATGCGTCAATGGCGTCCCTGAGTTCCTTGATTTTGGGGAGCTGGTCCGCCATGAAGGACTGTCCGCCAAAGCCGGGCTCGACCGTCATCACCAGCACAAGCTCCACCTTGTCGAGGAACGGGACGACTGCGGAGGCCGGCGTGCGCGGCTTCAGGGAGATGCCCGCCGAGCAACCCAGCCTGTGGATTTCATCGATCACCTCGCGGGGATTGTCGACCGCCTCCACATGGAAGGTTATGTGCTCCGCCCCCGCCGCCTGGAAGGATGGCGCATACTTCAGCGGGTCGGTGATCATCAGGTGCGCGTCAAAGAACATCCCGGAGAGGGGGCGCACGGCCTTCACCACATCCGCGCCAAAGGAGATATTCGGCACAAAGTGCCCGTCCATGATGTCAAGATGCAATACCTCGGCACCTGCCTTCTCGACGGCGGCGACCTCCTCGCCAAGCCTGTCATAGCGGGCGGCCAGAAGGGACGGGGCGACAAGCACGCGTTCCATCGGCCATTGTGTCAGAAGTCGGTTCGACATCGTTCTCTCAGAAAAAAGGGGGAAAAGGTGAAAAACAGGGCAAGCGAGGCGGGTACGCAAAAAAGACGGCCACGAAATAGCCGTGGCCGTCTTGATCGTGAATGAAACCAGTGACAGATGGCCCGTCGGCTTGATTCAACCGGCGGAGACCGCCAGGATCCCCGCCGTCGGCATCCAGACCATCACTAGGGCTTGACCACCTTGCCAGAACGCAGGCATGCGGTGCAGACCGTCATGCGCTTCACGCCGCCATTGACGACCGCGCGGACGCTCTTCAGGTTCGGCTTGAATTCGCGCTTGGTGTTCTTCACCACGTGCATACCGATGCCGCCCTTCTTCTTGGCAAGACCACGACGGGTGATGTGACCGCCGCTGGTCTTGTGCTTGCCGCAAATCTCGCAGATTGCTGCCATGATAAATACCTCGCTTTGCTAATGGTTTTGATTACTCAAAGAACAGAATGAAAAATGGTGGGATGGACGGGACTCGAACCCGTGACCACTGCATTAAAAGTGCAATGCTCTACCGACTGAGCTACCATCCCGAAAAGTCGCGGCGCATAATTTACACGCCTTGGCACTCCTCGCCCGCGGAAAAGACAGGCTTTCCACAAGAAAGGCTGGGCTGGCAAAGTGCATAATATACCCCTCCCGCCACGCTTTTCCAAGCAAAGGCACAAGCCACAGGCTCCATACCCTAAATTATATTCTGACACAAGACGACACCCACCCCGCGCACGGGCGGTGGGCAACTACGGAGAAACCACGATGATGAAGAATATCCTAGTACTGGGCGTGACGGGGTCGATCGCCGCATACAAGGCGGCCGAACTGACAAGCCGCCTGCGCCAGGAAGGCGTGGAGACGCATGTCATCATGACGGAGGCCGCCACAAGGCTCGTGGCGCCGCAGACCTTCCTCACCCTCTCGAAAAACCCGGTGACGGTCTCGCTGTGGGACGCGCCGACATGGAAGCCGCGCCATATCGAACTCGCACTCGAAACAAAGGCGCTCCTCATAGCGCCGGCCACGGCGGACATCCTCGCAAAGATGGCAAATGGAATCGCCGACGACGCGCTGTCCACATTCTGCCTCTCGCACGAGGGCACGGTAATCGTCGCCCCCGCAATGAATCCAAGAATGTGGCGGCACCCGGCCACCCGGGAAAACTGCCGGATACTCAGGGAACGGGGAGTCAGGTTCGTGGGCCCCGTCGAAGGACATGTCGCATGCGGAGAGGAAGGGGAAGGACGGATGGCGGAGGTGGACGATGTCTTCAAGGCCGCAATGGAGGCAATGAAGGAGTAGCCGACACGCCCTCCCCCGAAAGCGATGACGCTCCTACCTGAAAGCATATTGACGCCCGTTCTGGACAGAAACGTGCCGCGGCCCGCCTTCTTCCTGGACAGGGACGACACGCTCATCCCGGACGTGCCCTATTTGAGCGATCCAGGGCGCGTTGAGTTGTATCCTCTTGCAGTAGAAGGACTTATAATGCTAAGAAACGCAGGCTACCGCCTGATTCTCCTGAGCAACCAGTCTGGCATAGGACGCGGCCTGTTCACGCGCGAACAGCTCAAGGCCGTCCACGCACGGCTTCAGAGCCTGCTCGCAGCGCAGGGAGTCAGCCTGGACGCGGCGTATTTCTGCCCCCACGCCCCGCAGGAGAGTTGCCCGTGCCGCAAGCCGGCCACCGGACTGCTGGAGGCGGCGTGCCACGACTTCCCGACGATATTGGAGAGTTCCGCGATGGCGGGGGACAAGGAGGCGGACATCCTGCTGGGCAGGAACGCCGGCATCGCCGCAATCCAGATACTTGCGCCCGGCAGAGAGCGCATTGAGGGGGCCGACTACGCGGCGACGGACCTGGCGGACGCCGCCGCATGGCTGCTTGGCCGCAGGAAGGGCGGCACAAGGTGAGCGACTGGACCTCAAGATTCAGCGACTGGGCGAAGGAAGACCTCGGAAAGCCAGTCACCCAGATCGTCCTGCACGAGAAGAGCCTGGCGGGCATCGGAATGGTGCGCGCCCTGGGAAGCATCCCCTCCGGCGCGATGCTTGTCGCCGTCAGCGACGAGGCGCTCCTGGAGACACTCTCCTCGACCCTGCCGGCCTACCAGGAGCTCATCGGGGACAAGCGCCCAATCATCCCCATCCCCGCGGTCAATCTTGGGCGCAGGCAGTGGATTCCCGAAAACGAGTCCGCCAGGAGCGCGGCGCTCCAGGAGGCAATCTCAGGGACCCCGGCAATCTTCATATCCAGCGCAAGCACGCTACTCTCCCAGACCCTCGCCCCGGCCGCCTTCAAAAAGAAGAGCTTCTCGCTTAAACTCCACCAGAAAATCTCAATGGAAGAATTGGCGAAACAACTCGTCGAACTGGACTATGACAACGAGTTCGAGGCAAATACGCCAGGGGAATTCGCACGCCGCGGCGGAATCATGGACATCTATTCCCCCCTCTACGCGGACCCGGTCCGACTCGAGTTCTGGGGAGACGAAATCGACTCGATGAGGTTCTACTCCGCGGCCACACAGCGCTCCACACAGGAAATCTCAGAATTCAAGGTGACGCCGCGGGGCGCCGCAATCATCGACTCCGCGCCGGGGGAGACGACACGCGTCCACGAATACTTCCCGAAGGAGACCCCCTTCGTGCTTGTGCTGCCCGACTCAATCGAAGGCCACCTCGAGGAGTTCTCCGGGCAGGAGGACGCGCTCGGGAGCTGGCAGGAATACGTCTCCTCAATGCGGAACGCCCTCCGCATCGAAGAGCCTCCGCTGCTGGACAACGGGCGCAGGGGAAACCTGGGGCGCCCCGAACTTGACGTCGCCGCCATCGGCGATGAACTCTTCCCCGCCATCAGCGAGGACGAGGCGGACGGGGTGGCGCTCTGGCACTGGCAGCAGCTCAAGGAGGCGCTGAAACGCTGGAATGGAAGCGGCTACGAGATTGTGGCGTGCTGTTCCGGCGACGGCGAACTGGAACGCCTGAAGGAGTTGATTTCCCAGGACGCGGAGGTTTCGGCGCTGCCATTGCACCTGGAGCACCGCGAACTATCCATGGGATTGCTTTTCCCGAGGCAGAAGCTGGCGTTGCTTAGCGACCAGGAGCTCTTCGGGCGCCAGCCTGTCAAGCGCCGCCACCGCCATGTCGAATACAACTACGAGCGTTCAGGCGGCCAGGAGTTCCTCGAGCTGGAGGAGGGCTCCCTCGCCGTCCACCTCAACCACGGCATCTGCCGATTCCACGGCATCCACACAATGGAGTGCGACGGCGAGAAGATCGAGGCGATGGAGCTGGAGTTCGCCGACGAGGCGCGGCTCTACGTCCCCCTCGAGGAGTCCCGGCTTGTCAGCAGATATGTAGGCGGCGGCAAGGTGGAGCCCCAGCTTTCGAAGCTTGGCGCGTCCATCTGGGCTCGCAAGAAGGAGGAGGCCGAACACGCCGCCTGGGATTTGGCGGCGGAACTGCTTCGCATCGAGGCGATGCGTTCCTCCTCGGAGGGGTGCCAGTTCAAGCCCGTCCCGGACTGGGAACGCTCCTTCGCGGCCTCCTTCCCATACGAACCGACTCCCGACCAGCAGGAGGCCATTGACGCATGCATGGCGGACATGGAGGCGCAAAAGCCAATGGACAGGCTCCTCTGCGGCGACGTGGGATACGGCAAGACCGAGGTTGCGCTGCGGGTCGCATTCCGCGCCGTCATGAACGGGAAGCAGGTCGCCGTCCTGGTGCCGACAACCGTCCTGGCGCAACAGCACTACCAGACATTCCTGGCGCGCTTCAGGGAATTCCCGGTGCACGTCGAAATGCTCAGCCGCTTCAAGTCCCCCGCCGAGCAGCAGCAGACGCTGCGCAATCTCGAGGAGGGCAGGACCGACATCATAATCGGCACCCACAGGCTCATCTCCAAGGATGTCCACATCCCGCGCCTCGGGCTTCTGATTATCGACGAGGAGCAGCGCTTCGGCGTCAAGCACAAGCAACGCCTCAAGGCGCTGCGCGCGTCACTCGACATCCTCACCATGAGCGCCACCCCAATCCCCCGCACGCTCTACATGTCGATTTCGGGGCTCCGGAACCTCTCCACCATCATGACAGCCCCCACCAACCGGCTCTCCGTGCGGACCGTGGTCGCCAACTTCGACAAGGAGCTGATCCGCCAGGCGATTACCCAGGAGGTCGAGCGCGGCGGCCAGGTGTTCTTCCTCTACAACCGCGTCCGCACAATCGAGAAGATCCGCGAGACGCTCCAGGAGCTCGTCCCCCAGGCGTCATTCGCGGTGGCGCATGGTCAGATGAAGCCCGACGAACTGGAGGAGGTGATGACACGCTTCGTGAAGGGGGAAATCGACGTGCTCATCTCCACGACCATCATTGAAAGCGGAATCGACATACCGAACGCGAACACAATCATCGTCGACCGCGCGGACCGATTCGGCCTCTCGGAACTCTACCAGCTGCGTGGGCGCGTCGGAAGGCATTTCAGGCAGGCATACGCATACATGCTTCTGCCCCCAATGGGCGCCCTGCCCTCCAATGCCCGCGAGAGAATGGCCGCGATTCGGCGCTTCACACATCTCGGCGCCGGCTTCCGGCTCGCAATGAAAGACCTCGAAATCCGCGGCGCGGGAAACCTCCTGGGGCAGGAGCAGTCGGGGCATATCGCCGCAGTCGGCTTCGACCTGTATTGCCAGCTGCTCAAGGACTGCGTCGCAAAACTCCAGAAGCAGCCCTCGCTCCAGAGACGCCACCTGGACGTCGAGCTGGACATGGTCTGCCAGTCCCAGACCCCCGTCAACGGCAAGGCAATCGCCTCCATTCCCTCCGCATACATCGAGGACCCAGGCGCAAGGCTTGCCGCATACAGGCGCTTCCAGGAGCTTGCCACCCCCGAGGAGGTCGACCAATACGGCAAGGAGCTGTGCGACAGGTTCGGGACGCTCCCCGCCTCGGTCGAGAACCTCCTCTGCGTCCACCGCATCGAGAACATCGCCCGCAACAAGAACCTCGTGCGCCTTTCGGTCAAGAAGGGGCGCCTTGTCGCCGAAACCCCGAAGGGGCTCTACCGCGTGGGGGGGCAAATCCCCGTCCTCGTCTCCCGTTCACCCGAAAAGCAGCTTGCCGAAATCGAGGCGCATCTGCTCGCCATGCCGAAATTCTAGGAGGGAACCACAATGAAAGTCCACAAGGAATGGGAGGAGGCAACCCTGGAGGCGGCCGCGGCGGCGCTTTCCGGCGGCGGCGTCCTGGTCGTCCCCACGGAGACAGTCTACGGCATCATGACGCGTTGGGGGAGCGACTCCGGGCGCGAAAGGATTTACGCGCTGAAACACCGGCCCCAGAACAAGCTCCTGCAGATGCTTGCGCCCTCCGTCGAGGCAGCCGTCCGCGCCGGCGTCAAGCCCTCCGCCGACCTGGATAGGCTTGCGGAGAAATTCTGGCCCGGCCCCCTCACGGTCGTCGTGGAGGGAAGCACGCCGGGGGAGACAATCGGTCTGCGAATCCCAGACCACCCATTCCTCCTGAAGATGCTGGAGACCGCGGGCTGCGTCGCGGCGGCCACAAGCGCAAACCTGTCAGGAACCCCGCCGGCAGTCAATGTGGAGGACGCACTCGCCGGGCTGGACGGCGAACCGGACTTCGCCGTCGACGGCGGCGTCATCACGGTCACTGGCGGCAAGGCGTCCACGGTCGTCTCAATCGTAGGCGGGAAGGATGCCCTGAAGGTCATCCGCGAAGGAGTCGTGACTGCAGACGACATCAGAAAAGTCCTGGAATGACCGCTTGACATCCGCGGACGGATTACAGTACGCGGCATGACGAAAGAGATGTCCGGCACATTCCGATTTTTTGAGTATCAGTGGTTTATCCGTTGATGCCCGCGATGTGTGCCTGGATAGGATTTTGACGAGAGCAGAGACGGATCGGTGATTCGATTCCGTCTTTTTTTTGTTTTGGAGCCATGGCCGCATTCGGAGGGAATACTTCGACTGCGGCCTTTTTTTTGACAGGAGATTACTCAGAGATGATGCAGGAAATCGACCTCAAGTCCCCCGAGGAGCTTTGTGCGGAGTTGCCGCTGGCTCCGAGTATGAAGGAGAATCTGGCGAGGTGCCGGCAACAGGTGCGCGACATCGTGTCGGGAAAGGACCGGCGGATGCTCGTCATTGCGGGGCCATGCTCGATACACGACCTGGACGCGGCCGTCGAATACGCGCGCCGCCTTGCCGACCTCTCGAAGAGGGTCTCCGGAGAAATCCTGCTCGTCATGAGGGCATACTTCGAGAAGCCGCGCACAACCCTCGGCTGGAAGGGGCTGATCTACGATCCGGACCTCAATGGCGAATGCAACATCGCCAAGGGAGTCCGGCTGGCGCGCAGGCTCCTCCTCACGCTGGCGGAGATGGGAGTCCCCACGGCCACCGAACTGCTCGACCCCGCAACGGCGGGATACGTCGCCGACCTCATCTCATACGCGGGAATCGGGGCGAGGACAACCGAGTCGCAGCCACACCGACAGATGGCTAGCGCGTTGGATGTCCCCGTCGGATTCAAGAACGGAACCGACGGCTCGATACAGGTCGCCATCGATGCAATCTGCACGGCCGCATCCCCCCATAGCTACCTCGGACTGCTCAGCAATGGACACAGCGGAATTGTCAGGACCACGGGAAACCCCTACGGACACCTCGTGCTGCGCGGCGGGGCAAACGGCGAAAACTACTACGCAAGCTCCATTGCGGAAGCCCAGGAGAAGCTGAAGGACGCCGGCCTCAGGCCGATGGTGCTTGTCGACTGCAGCCACGGCAACTCCCGCAGGGACTACACGCGCCAGCATATCGTCTTCGAAGATGTCCTTGACCAGCGGCTTGACGGCAACACGGGCATCCTCGGCATGATGCTGGAAAGCAACCTGAAGGAGGGCAGGCAGCCAATCGCCCCAGGCACAAGGCCCGATGGCGGCATTTCGGTCACGGATGCCTGCATTGGATTCGAGGAGACCGAGACGCTCGTGCTGGACGCAGCCATGAAGCTGCGCTCCGCCGCGGCCGCATCGGGCATCCGCCGGAGCAAATGCGTGGCATACCTCGGCCCATCCGCCACATTCTCCCATATCGCCGCGCTCAGGCACTTCGGCGACGGGGCGGAATACAGGTCCTGCAACAGCATCGGCGCCGTCCTCTCGGCAGTCGAGGGCGGCCTCTGCGAATATGGCGTCATCCCCGTCGAGAATTCATCTGAGGGGCTTGTGAGCGGGTCGCTTGACATGCTCGCGGCCTCGCCGCTGAAGGTCTACGGCGAAGTCGCCATGGAAGTGCACCAGTGCCTCCTCGGCAATCTGCCAAAGGACAAAATCAAGGTCATCTACAGCCACGCGCAGTCCCTCGGGCAGTGCCGCCGGTATCTTGAAAGGAACTACCCGAATGTCGAAGCCATCACAGCCCCCTCAAACGCACGCGCCGCGGAACTGGCCGCACGCACGGAGGGCGCCGCGGCAATCGCAAGCAGGGAGGCGGGAAGACTCTACGGGCTCAGAGTCCTCGAGGAAAACATCGAGGACAGGGCCGACAATGTCACCCGGTTCTTCATTCTCGCAAAACACGAGAACGACTCCGAAAGGCACGACAGGTGCTGCCTCTGCTTCACCGCGCGGGACAAGGTGGGTGCGCTCTACGATACGCTGAAGCCCTTCAAGGAGGCGAACCTCTCCCTCTCAATGATCGAAAGCAGGCCCTCCGGAAAGGGACGGTGGAGATACCGCTTCTTCGTCGAGGTCGACTGCGGGCTGCAGGACAGGAGGATGCCCAGGGTGCTTGAGGAGCTCGAACGCGAGGCGGACGAAGTCCACGTAATCGGCTCCTTCAAGGCGGCGGAGGATGTCGCCTAGGGGATGCCTCCGCAAGACCCCGTCGGCGCACGCCGGCGCAATACTTGCACAACCTGGAGTTTTTTTGCCTTTTTCGCCTAAAATCCGCAAATTCAGTGGCATAGTACAAGCCATTCCTGAAATCGCTTGGTTTCAGGTTTCTGCATCCGCCGTTTTTCAACAATTCAAACAAGGAGGGCTAAGACAATGAACAAGTTCTACACCGCGATCATAGCCGTAATCTCCACCGTTCTCATCTTCTCTGTAGGCTGCTGTAAAAAGCCTTCGGATCCCACAGTGATCCGCGTGGCGGCCTCCATCACTCCCCATGCGGAGATCCTGGAGCAGGCAAAGCCCATCATGGCCGAAAAGGGATTCACCCTGATTATCCAGGCCTTCGAGGACTATGTCCAGCCCAACCTGGTTGTCGAAAGCGGCGAGTTCGACGCCAACTACATGGAGCACGTCCCGTACATGAACTCCATCAACAAGGAGAAGAACCTGCACCTGGTCAACGCCGGCGGAATCCACTACGAGCCCTTCGGAGTCTACCCCGGAAAGAAGGCCTCCCTTGACGCACTGGCGGACGGCGACTCCATCGCCGTCCCCAACGACACCACCAACGAGGCGCGCGCACTGCTCCTGCTGGCCGACAACGGAGTCATCACCCTCCGCGAGGGCGCCGGGCTCACGGCCACCAAGCGGGATATCGCAAGCTACTCGAAGAAGATCGACATCGTCGAACTCGAAGCCGCACAGATCCCGCGCATGCGCAGCGACTTCGCGCTGGTGGTCCTGAACGGCAACTACGCACTGCAGGCCGGACTCTCCGTCGGGCGTGACGCAATCGTCGCCGAAAAGTCCGACTCCGAGGCCGCCAAGACATACGTGAACATCATCGCAGTCAAGGACGGCAACCAGGACGCCCCCGCCGTCAAGATGCTCGTCGAAACCCTGAAGAGCCAGCCCATCCGCGACTTCATCGAAAAGAAGTACGACGGAGCAGTCGTCCCATTCAACTAGCAAAAACCATCCCCTCGCGGGGAAGCACAGTCCGCAGCCGGCTGCAACGATGGACGGCTGCGGATTGTCTGTCTTCCAAAACCGCCGGGAACAACCACCTTTTCCTTCCCTGAATGACGGAGGCAACCAAGAACAATCCAGAGGCAATCATAAGCGTGCGGAATCTCGTGAAGGAATTCCGCACCGAAAGCGGGGTGTTCCGCGCGATTGACGACATCTCCTTCGATGTCAAACAAGGCGCGGTCTACGGGGTCATCGGGCTCTCGGGGGCCGGCAAGTCCACCCTTGTCCGATGCCTGAACCTGCTCGAAAAGCCCACCAGCGGCACGGTGACGGTCAACGGCCTGGAACTGGGGGGCCTCAGCTCCGCCGAGCTGAGGCACGCACGGCGCGACATCGGGATGATCTTCCAGGGCTTCAACCTGCTTATGCAGAGAAACGTCATCGGAAACGTCCTCTTCCCGCTCGAGATTTCAGGCGTCCCCAGAAGGGAGGCGCTCAGGAAGGCAGCGGAAATGCTGGAGGTCGTCGGACTTTCCGACAAGGCAAAGGCATACCCCGCACAACTCTCCGGCGGACAACGCCAGAGGGTCGCAATCGCAAGAGTCCTCGCCACAAACCCGAAGATCATACTCTCGGACGAGGCGACATCCGCGCTCGACCCGCAGACCACGTCCTCGATCCTGCACCTCCTCAAGGACCTCAACACGCGCTTCGGAATCACAATCATCGTCATCACACACGAAATGAGCGTCATCCGCGAAATCTGCACGGATGTCGCAGTCCTGGACAATGGACGGATTGCCGAAAGCGGTTCTGTGGACCAGATATTCAGGGCGCCGCAGACCGCGGCCGCAAGGCGGCTCGTCCTCCCCGACAACTCCTCAATCCCCGTCGAGGAAATCCGCAGCGGCCGCAAGGTGCGCATCACCTTCACGGGGCTCACAGCATTCGAGCCAATCCTCGGCAATATCATGATCGAATGCCGGGCGCCGCTTAACATCCTTTACGCGTCCACAAAGACGATGAACGGGCGCGCCGTCGGCGAAATGATCGTCCAACTCCCCGACGACCCAAAGCTCTCTTGCAAGTTCTGGGACTACTTCGTATGCAAGGGACTGAATCCGCAGGAGGTCGAGTACACGAATGGATAGATTCTTCTCACAACTCGCACTGCAACTGCATCTCACCAGCGACGGGCCCTTCGCAGACCTCATCGGACTCATCACCGCGGGAACATTCGAGACGCTGTACATGACACTGGTCTCGACGCTCTTCGCATATCTCCTCGGAATCCCAATCGGGATCTTCCTGACACTTACTGACAAGCAGGGACTCTGCCCCAACAGGCCAGTCTACCGCGTCCTGGACGTCTCATGCAACCTGCTCCGCAGCGTCCCCTTCATCATCCTCCTGGTTGTCATCATCCCCTTCACCAGATTCCTGGTTGGCAAGAGCTACGGCTCCACCGCCACCATCGTGCCGCTCGTCATCTCCGCCGCACCCTTCGTGGGGCGCATGGTCGAATCCTCTCTGAAGGAGGTCGACCGTGGAGTCGTGGAGGCCGCCGAGAGCATGGGCGCCAGCATCCGGCAGATCATCTTCAAGGTGCTGCTCCCCGAGGCCAGGACCTCTCTCCTCATCGGCGTCACAATCACCGTCGGAACCATCCTCGGATACTCGGCAATGGCGGGGGCTGTCGGGGGCGGCGGGCTCGGAGACATCGCAATCCGATACGGATACCACCGATACGAAATGTCAATCATGCTGGTGACGCTTGTCCTGCTCGTGGGAATCGCACAAATCCTCCAGACCACGGGAATGAAGCTCGCCGCAAAATTCGACCGCAGGCAACGCTAGCGGGCCGCATACTGCAAACACCACCGCATAGACTACATTAAGTCCTTGTTTTTCATGACGCCGCATGCTTCGGATCATCTGCCGAACACCACTGAAGACGGCGATCCTTTCCAAGTCGCAACCCACTGACACAATACTCGACCATGAAAAAATTCTTCGCGCTTTTCCTGGCGGCAGTCTTCTGCTGCGGAATGCTGAGCAGCTGCGGTTCCAAGGAGCCCGTCAGCAAGATTGACAAAATCAAGAAGGCCGGCAAGCTAGTCGCCTACACAAACCCCGAATTCCCGCCGTATGAATACGTCGGCGAGGGCGGAGTCATCACCGGCTCCGAAATGGAACTCGTCCGCGCAATCGCGAAAAAGCTGGGCGTCGAGGCGGAAATCGTCTCCGCCGAGTTTGACTCAATCATCGGCACAATCGTCACCGGCAAGGCCGACATCGGCGCAGCCGGCTTCACCATCACCGAGGAACGCATGCGTGCGGTGGACTTCTCGGTTCCCTTCATCCGCTCCGTCCAGTACCTCATCGTCCCCGAGGAATCAGGCATCAAGACCGTCGAGGACCTCGCCGGAAAGCGCATCGGCGGACAGCAGGGCACCACGGGCATGATGATGATCGAAGACTGCGTGGCCAGCGGACTCCTGAAGGACACCGGCGCCGTCGCCAAGCAGTTCAACAACGCGCCCGACGCGACTGTCGCAATGAAGAGCGGGCAGATTGACGCCGTCGTCATTGACGACCTCGTCGCAAAGTCCCTCGCAAACAAGAACCCCGGCTACGTCGCAATCCCGCTCGTCAAGGCAGACGGCGAAGGGCTTGACGCCCCCGAGGAGTTCGGCATCGCAGTGGCGAAGGGCAACGACGACCTGCTCGCCCTCATCAACGAGGTCATCGCAGAGGCCCGCCTCAATGGATGGATTGAAATCTGGCAGCTCGAACACTACAACAAGACTGCCCAGTAAGAGGTTCGGCTGAAATAGCAGAGCCTACTCTCCCGCGGGAGTAAGACGCCGGCATAATGCGCCGCGCCACGACTCCCGCATCCATGGATGGACGGGGGGCGCAAACCAAGGCGCCTCCCGCCATCTCGTTTTGACAAGGCGCCATCATCGACAGGGCGCGCCACAATACACACGAATAATTTCCAGCACCTAGAAGGCAATGGATTTCTCCTGGCTACAAAGCGCATTCACGCGGACATTCCTTGACGATGACAGGTACAAGCTCTTCGTGCAAGGCTTCCAGAACACGATCAAAATCACGGTCGGGGCCCTCGTCATCGGCGTCCTGATCGGACTCCTGGTCGCAGTCCTGCGCGTATATGTCTACCAATGCCAGCCACAACCCTTCTGGAAGTCTCTCAAGAATTTCCTCAAGACGGGCAGGCTCTTCTGGCTTAGACACGCCGGGCTCAAGCTGCTCGACGGGTTCCTGTATCTCTATCTGACAATCTTCCGCGGAACCCCGGTCCTGGTCCAGCTGATGATATGGGCATTCGTAGTCCTCCCGACAATCGAAGGCTCGCTGGTGGCAGTCGTCGCATTCGGAATCAACTCCGGGGCATACGTGGCTGAAATCGCACGCGCCGGAATCATGGCCGTCGACAGAGGACAAACCGAGGCCGGACGCTCCCTCGGACTCTCCGCCTGGACGACCATGCGCCTCATCGTCCTCCCACAGGCCTTCAAGAACGTGCTCCCGGCACTGGGCAACGAACTGATCTCGCTGCTCAAGGAGACATCGGTCGTCGGATATATCGCAATCATCGACATCACGAAGGCCGCCGCACTCGTCCGCGCCAGGACCTTTGACGCGTTCTTCCCGCTTCTCTGCATCGCGGCAATCTACCTGATTCTGGTGGTCATTCTCAGCATGCTTCAGAGGAGGCTCGAAAGATATCTCCAGCAGAGCGAACGCAGGAACGCATAGCCCATGGCAACGGAGAAACAGGAGCATATCATGAGCGAAGATGTCATCAGCAAACCCAATGCCGGCGGAGACGAGGCAATCCGCGTGGAAGGACTCCGCAAGAGCTTCGGAACGCATCTCGTCCTCAAGGGAATCGACGACGTAATCCGCAAGGGCGAAAAGGTGGTCGTAATCGGCCCGTCGGGCTCGGGGAAGTCCACCTTCCTGAGGTGCCTGAACCTGCTTGAGACGCCTACCGAGGGCCGAATATTCGTCCACGGCACGGAAATCACAAACCCAAAGTGCCGCATCGACACTGTCCGCCGACACATGGGAATGGTATTCCAGCACTTCAATCTCTTCCCGCACATGACGATTCTCCAGAATATCACCCTGGCACCTGTCAAGACGGGGCTGATGAAGGCAAAGGACGCACAGGAGAAGGCGCTCGGACTCCTCAAGAGAATCGGACTGCCCGAAAAGGCCAACGAATATCCGGGAATGCTCTCGGGGGGACAAAAGCAGCGCGTCGCAATCGTCCGGGCACTCGCCATGAATCCAGATGTAATGCTCTTTGACGAACCCACCAGCGCCCTCGACCCCGAAATGGTCGGAGAGGTCCTCTCCCTAATGAAGGAACTGGCCGACGCGGGCATGACGATGGTGGTGGTCACCCACGAAATGGGCTTCGCACGGGAGGTGGGGACCAGGGTCTGCTTCATGGACGACGGGAAGATCAAGGAGCAGAATTCCCCGGAGGAGTTCTTCGCGCATCCCCAGCATCCGCGGCTGAAGGATTTCCTGGCGAAGGTGCTCTAGCCCCGGATCAGCACTCCCCTCCACGACAGCCACACGCCGCCACACGGCGACTCCGCACTCCCGGTATTGTGGGAGCCCGGCACGCCAGACGACGGCCATGGCAACAAGCATGCCACGCGTACACGGCGCGCCTAAATGCCGAGTATGTGCCCAGATTGCGGCACCACAAGAAAACACTTTTCCATGGTCTGAAATGAAGAGCTTCCTCGAAAAACACTTCAAGGGTCCAGGCGGCATCTATCCGCTGCTGGTGATTGCCTTCCCGATGTTCCTGTCGTGTGTCTTCGACATGCTGATGATGTTCATCGACAGGCTCTTCCTTTCCAGGGTCGGCATCGTCCACCAGGCCGCTGCCATGGGGGGCGGCGTCACCAGCTGGAGCGTCACCGCCTTCTTCGCCGGCGTTGTCGGATACGCATCCGCCCTGGTGGCACAATACTACGGCGCACAGCGCAAGGCAGACTGCCTCCGCATCATCCGACAGGCAATCCTGCTCGCCATCGTCAGCTACCCGCTGGTCCTGCTGGTGCACCTGATAGTCATAAAGCTGAATGTCTTCGGAACACACGCGCCAGAGGAAATCGTCCTCGAAACCAGATACTACTGGTATATGGGCTTCGGCGCAATCATCTCGCTGATTAGGTTCGCGCTGGGCTCGTTCTACATCGGGATTGGACGAACAAAGATAATCCTCCTGGCAAATGTCCTCGCGCTCTTTGTCAATATCTTCGCAAACTGGATCCTGATCTTCGGAAAGCTCGGATGCCCCGCCCTCGGACTCGACGGCGCCGCAATCGGAACACTCCTGGCGGCTGCATCCACCGCAATGGTCCTCGTCGTGGGATACCGCAGAATCAGAAGAACCCCGGAATGGGACCTGCCGGTCGGCGAATTCTTCCAGCCGGACAAGTTCAAAAAACTCATCAAATACGGAGTCCCACAGGGAGTCGAAAACATCCTCGGGACAATCTGCTTCACCATCGTCGTATCAAGCTTCCATAGCTACGGGACGGAGGTCGCTTCCGCAATCACCATCGTGTATAGCTGGGACGGATTCTCCTTCCAGCCACTACTCGGAATCCAGGTCGGCGTCACCGCACTCGTGGGACAGGCCATGGGACAGCGAAACCCGAAAATCGCCGAAAGAAGCGCAATCTCCGGATTCAAGACCGCAATCGCATTCGCTTTCTTCAACGCACTGGTATTCTCGCTGGCAACCGCTACCCTCGTCAGTGTCTTCGCACCAGAACACGGAGGGCTGGACTACTCGGTCGTCAGGCAACACGCCATCCCAATGCTCAGAATGGCGGCGCTCTATATCGTGACGGACGCAATCCTGCTGGTCTCCGTCGGAGCCCTCCGGGGAGCAGGAGATACGTTCTGGAGCATGTGCATCCACACGGGAAACAATACCATCATCTCCGCCGTCATCCTGCTCTGCGTTTATAAATTCCACATGCACCCATACAATGTCTGGATCATTCTCGTCATCCTCTCTATCATCAGCGCATTGACGCTCCTCACCAGATACGCCCTCGGAGGATGGAAGAAACTGCAGATCATCTGATGGACATCAAATATATGGGAGAGTAAACCAATCAGTCAACTCTCCCATATATTTGATAAAAGTAGGGAAAAGGGAGAAGAGGGAAGAGGGTAGTGCGAGGACACTGTGCAGTGGGCTACCGTTACGGGTCGCACGTGCGAGGCGCGCCCACGCGCGCCAACCACGCACTACTTTCTCCTCCCTCTTCCCTCTTCCCTTGAAAAAAGCAGTGGGCTTCCGTTACGGGTCGCACGGCAGAAGCGCCGTGCGAGGGGCGCCCACGCGCGCCAACCACGCACTACTTTCTCCTCCCTCTTCCCTCTTCCCTCTTCCCTTGAAAAAGCAGTGGGCTTCCGTTACGGGTCGCACGGCAGAAGCGCCGTGCGAGGCGCGCCCACGCGCGCCAACCACGCACTAATATCTTCTCTCCTCTCTGCAAATCAAGTAGGGAGACGGGGCTTCCCGAGAGGTGAAGCGTTGGCGAAAGCCACTGCAGGCCCACCTCTTAAGGAATATATCGTTTATTACAGCATAACATCTTCATACTCAAGGAGTTAGATACCTTATGGCAACATTCCGGAAACGTTGTGTGCTGGTTCCCCGGGAGGGATGCGTCTGGGCAGACAAGATGGTTCTCAACCCCGCGATGGTCGCCGACCCGGATGCTCCCGGGACCATCCACATGCTCTTCCGTGCCACCGGGCCCTACCCCCAGGCGCAGGTTGAGGGCAAGCCGCTGCCCTACCCGATTTTCCTCGGATATGGCGTCAGCCATGACAGCGGCGAGAATTGGGAGTTTGACTTCTCCCGCCCCGCCATGTCCCCCCGTCTGGATTTCGACAAGGAGGCGTTCCTGAGGAATTCATGCCGCAACCAGAGGATGTTCAACTACGCGAATGGATGCGTGGAAGATCCACGGCTCTTCTACTTCGAGGACGCCTTGTATCTCACGGTCGCATGCCGCGCCTTCCCCCCTGGCCCGTATTGGGACCACGACGACCCTGTCCAGTGCATGCCCGAGTGGGCACGAAAAGGCGACCTGGGCAGCGCAGTCACGAAAAACGACACTGTCACCATGCTCTACCGCGTCAACCTGACCAGGCTTGCGGCACACGACTATGACAACGCATTCCAGGTCGTCGCCCCCCTGCATCAGCCAGATGTCAGCGACGACCGCGACGTTGTCCTCTTTCCACGGAGGATCCGAATTGGGAACGAGAGGAAAATCGTCTGCATCCACCGCCCAAAATATCCGTGGAACTACGATATCGGCAAGGAGTTGAAGAGCCCCTCCATCTTCTTTGCCGCCGCGGATTCCCTGGAGGACTTCTACCTCGGGAATGTGGCACGCACGGTCTTCGCAGTCCCTGAGTTCGAGTGGGAGAGAAACCGCATCGGCGCAAGCTGGGCGCCACTGGAAATCGAGCCGGGACTCTGGCTCTTCCCATACCACGGGAAACAGGACGACCTGGTCGGATACACCCAGTCATTCATGGTCCTGAAGGAAAACGGAACCCTGGACATGGACGTCGTGTCGCGTCCAGCCGGCAGATTGCTATACGCAGACCAGCCATGGGAACTGGAGGGGGAATTCACCATCCCGTGCCTCTTCACATGCTCGGGCGTGCGTCTCCCGAATGGAAGGCTTCTGATGGGATATGGAGCCGCTGACAAGAAGGTCGGACTGGTCGATACAGATTACAACAAACTCCTCGGGGAACTGTAATTCCCACACACCCTGCCCCACCCCCTTCGCTGAAGGTGTATTTCTCCAGCGAGGGAGGATTCCCCATTACGGGTATTCCACCGTCATGCCGTCGTATCCGACCTCAATGCCATGGGGATTGAAATATGCCTCCAGGTCGGAATGCAGGGAGCGGCCATTGTGGGAGAAGTGGTTGACAATATACCGGGTCTCCTTGCCAACCAGCCCAAGCTGCACCAGACGGTCGTGAAATTCCAGCGCAAACCTGCCGCCCATGTGATGGTCGCGGTTGTCATTGACCCCAATCGTACAGTCGGCGATGACGACGCTGAAGCGGGGACGCACCTCCTCCAGCCACTTCCAGGCAGCCTCCGGGGGAATGCCCGTGTCGTTGGCAATCATAAGCCATGAACCACAATGCTTCACCGCATAGAAGACCGCCTCCTCGGGAATGTGGTAGTGGTTGGCGGGAAGCGGATAAAAGACCATCTCCTCTTCAGGCAAGGAAACAGGCTGGAATGGACGCACCAAATGCAGATCAAGCGTCTTGACGGCTGAAGGACATATCGACCGGCGAATCCGGTCAAGCACGGTGGCACGGCCGTAGATGTTCAATGGGACAACGCAGTCGTGGACAAATCCCTGCTGCCGCATGTCCAACGGAAAAACGTCCAAATGGTCGGTGTGCTCGTGGGTATAGAACAAATGCGTCAGAATCGACGGATCCATTCCAAGCTTCAGTTCCTCGCTCCAGGCGTCTGGCCCATAGTCAATGCGTACACGCTCGTTTAAGGCATAGGATGTGGTCATGCGTATGTTCTTGCCACCCAGCATCCTGGATGCCTTGCAGATGTCACAGCCACAGAAACGGGCGGGGATGCCCTCCGCCGCCGCACTGCCCATAATCGTGAGAGTACTCATTGTCTATGAAATGTGGATGCCCAGGAAAAAAGACGCCCGAAACGACGCGGCTGCAATAGAACCACCGCCTAACCCATAATCTATGCGATGAACCAAACGCCGCAAGCACCATCCCACGCCGTACCCGAGCTCCCCTGTTCCTCTGGCGAAGGGGCTAGGTTAATCCATTTCCATCCACAGACCTATTTCCTTCTCACCATCCTGGCGGGTCGCCTTTATGCCGAATCCTCTATCAAAGCCCTCTGGCCATTTGTCGCCCCCACATATTTGCTTTTTCCCCATCCATGTACTCGATATCTAAAATCCACGACACCTCATAAGGGCTGGAAGCATCACCGTATGCCATCTTGCATTTTGAGAAGTTACATGTCCGCAGCCTGTCGACGACCTTGACTGTCTCCTCCGCATCATAAACATACGCACGAGATCCAGACACGTCGCCGTTTTCATTGAATCGGGACACGATTGACGGTTCCTCAAAGTCGATGACAATGCGGGAGATACCCTTGTCTTTCTCCGGCATCTCCACATAGCGGATTTCCTTCAGGGGCTTTCCACCTTGTTCCTCGACTGCGTTGTTTTCCTCCTCCTTTCTGCAGGAGCACAACAACACTCCAGCAAGGAACAGCATTGAAATCATGGCGAATGCAATCCTGTAGCTTATCTTCCTCCTTATTGCAGGGATTTGCTTCTGTCCGCGGGCACGCGGTATCGTTCAAGAATGGCAGGTGTCGAGGCGCGCAGTCTGGCCAGGTCGAGAGTGACGGGGTAGTTGCTCGCGCCAAAGCACATCGTGATGAACTCATCCGTGCTGTTCTCAATGAAGGAGATGAACTCCCGCAGATTCTTCATCCTCTTCCCGTTGACGCTCTTCAGCTGCCGTGAGTTCAACCCCTGGCTTCCTACGTTCACACGGTCGCCCAGCACGATGGAAAGGACTATTGCCTCTTCGTCGGGGTCGGCCTTCTCCTCAAACATCAGAGACATCAAATCGGGCGGCGGCTCCTTGCTCCCATATTCGTCCAAAAAGCTGTAGGAAAGGGTTGTGAAGACAAAGCCGCCAACGATGTAGTAGTCGGGAAGCTTGTCGTAGAGATAGCCCTTGCAGAGGTATTCGTACTTGCGTATGGGATAATCCACCTCGATTCTCTCGCCGTCACGCAAAATGGACAGCGACACTGTCTCGCCAATCTGCTTCTCCATGATGAGGGCCGAGAAAAACCTGGTCTCGCCCGTGGGCAGGCGGAGTCTGCCATTGTTGGTGACCTTGACGCCGTCTATCGCCAAAAGAACGTCGTCAATCTTCAACAGGGATTCATCCGGCTTTCTGACGTACGCTATGCGGACGCCTGTCTCGCCCTTCCCCATCCCGAGGTAACGCCGCGTGTCGGCATTCTCAAGGTTGGCGACGCTACATCCAAACACCCCAAACCCATCCACCTGCCCGTCCTCTATGTCGACAAGAAAATGGCGGATGATCTCCGTGGGAATCATATACCCAAGACCCTCCCCGCTCCTGTTGGACTGGAAGGCAATGCCGACAACGCGTCCGTCACAGATGACAGGACCGCCGCTGTTCCCGGGATTGATCGCCGCGTCCAACTGGGCGGCAAGCAGGTCACGCTGGGAGTGAACGTAGGAACGCGCCTCGATTCGGGAAATGACGCCCTGGGTGACGGAAAGCATGTTCCCGCCAATCGGAAAGCCAACTACCGCGACAGGAGTCTGGGGAGGAGGGGTCTGCCCCAACTCCATCGGGACAATGTCATCGAAGAATGACGCGTCCTCAACCTCCAGCAACGCCAAATCACAGTCGTGGTCGATGAACAATACCCGCGCAAAGTAGTCCTCGTCAACAGTCTGCTTCATAACGGCTATGTAAGTGGCGTCGGTGACATTGTGGGCGCTCGTCAAGACGCGGTTCCCGGGAATGACGACCCCGGACCCATAACAGCCATCCTGCCTGTTGTTCTGCCAGGGGATGAAGTAGTCGGGACGATATGTGATGGAGTAGACGCGCACCACGGCGTTGAGTGGCTCCGTCCCCCCGTCCGCAACCCCGCAGAGGGTTCCAAGACAGACGGCAAACAGGAATACAAGGCAGGATCTTCTATTCATCTCAATCCCCCTGCTCCTGCTTCAATGGCTTCCCGCCATCCGCAGCCTCCTTGTAGGTCTTGATGCTGTCACGCAACTCCCTGACAAAGGCGTCGTCATGCTCAAGCTCCTCAAGACGCTTCGCGCAGGACTCGCACTCCTTCAAATGGGACGAACAGGCAATTCTGCCAAGCACGGACATCTGACCATGACGGTACAGCTCCAACTCCTCTTTGGTGTAGTGTTTCATTTCTTCTCCAAGTCTGATATAATCTCCTTGAGCGCAACAATGCAGCGGTTCTTAGCTACATAGACTGAATTGACGGACAGGTTCAGGAAGTCGGCGACATCCTTCACCGGACGCCCCTGCACGGCATACATCTCAAACGCCGAATAGGTGGCCGGCTGGACCTGGTTCTTGAGCTCCTCCATCGCCTGGGTGAAGAGGTGCCTGCGCCACTCCTCGTCCCAGTCAGAATCGAACTTCGCCTCGGCTACCGGCTCGGATATCTCGTCGATGTTGACGAAGCTGCCGCGCTTGTGGTAAAGCTTCAGTGCCTGATTGCGGATGATGGCCTTGAGAAAATAGCGAAAACGCCCCCGCGATGGATCATATTTGAAGGTGATGTCCTTGGGGACTTCCTCTATGTTGTACTTGGCAAGTATGTCCTTCCGGAATATCTCGCACATGACCAGCTGGACCAGCTCCTCGTTCTCACCGGCATTCAAGCCACAGTCGCGGCCAACAAGGTAGATGAGGGGACGGTAGGTCTCGTAAAACTCGCGCCAGGAGATCTCGTCACCGGCACGGACCTTGACTAATAGGGAATTCTTCGTCGTGAATGCCATTGATGGTATGTGTTTTTCAAGGAAGGACGGGAAAATGCTCCCCGCATGGCAGCCGCCTCGCAGGGCGAGCCAAGTCAGGATGACGTCGTTCTGTCGCTCAAATCCAAACTACCGCAAAACCCGCCTATTTTACATCACAAGGCCGCCTTTCCGTCCTTTGGGTCAAATCTCAATGTGTAAAGCGCCGATTGCAATTGCTCCCTATGCACCTGGTAGGTCTTGCTCTCGGCATTCAGCATAATGACAACGCATCTGTCTTTCAGGGCAACCAGATAGGAGCATATCCGCGTGTCAGGCGTATGGGACAGGTCTATGTATATGCAGGGATGCCCCGCAAGTATCATACGCCTGTAATCATGTATCTTCGTGTCATAGCCAGGCTTGCCTTTGTGTAGCTGCAGAACAATGTCCTGAAGGGCGTCATCTGGGGCATTTACCAGCTCCTCGCCCGGTATGGGCGCCGACTGTATGGTTATCATGTCGGAATATGGCGCGCCATAGTCGTAAACGATGAACTCGCCGCCCTGTTCCAGAATCTCGGCCAGATGCTCCCTCCGCTTCCTCTCTTCCTCGGACAACAACTCCTCGTCATCCATCGCCAGCCACTCCTTCGCCGTCGCGTTGGAAATCACCTCCCACTCCTTGGGGATTGTCATCTCAAGACCCGCACTCTCGCTCCTGTATGGCTTCGTCTCAATCTTGGTGATGTCTGGTAGCTGACGATGCCAGAGACGCCAGAACGTCCCCCCAAGCAGGGCAATCCCAATGAAAATCAGCAGCCAATGGCGCACTGCGGATTTGAAGAGATGGGACGCGGAACAGGCAACACCCCGGCATAAGGCCGAGCAGCCATAACGGAGCTTGTCAAAAAGGCTCTCGCCATGCCGGCACATCCGGACAGTGTCGTCAAAGGCGGCGACAACGTCGCGAAGCCTGGTCAGACGGCGCGACGGGTCCTTGTCGCACAGTCTCATCACAAGCCTGAAGAAGAGCTTGTTCTGCAAGGTCAGGGGAATGTCGCGGGGCATGGACGGAAACTGGTCGGCGCCATTCCCTGTGATGCAGCAGTAGATGATCTTCCCGAAGGCATACAGGTCGTTGCGCTGGCGCGAGCCCTTGCTGTCCGCAGGGGATTCCCCGGAACGCTCCTCCGGAGGCAGGAAGTCAAGCGTCCCCGCCAGCTGGGTCATGGTCCCCGTCAAGGGCGACAGCAGCCCAAGGTCCGCCAGCCTGGGCTTGCCGTCGATGAAGAGGATGTTCTCGGGCTTGATGTCACGATGCGCAAAACCAGCCTCGTGCAATACCAGAATCGCCGACATGAGGTCCCCAAGGACGGAAAGCAGACTCTCCCCAACGAGCCCGCCCGATTCCAGACGGCGCGCCAAGGTGTCCGGAACATACTCCGCGACGCCGGGGACAGGGTCGGCGGGCTCCATCGTGTAGTAGAAGCTGGACTCGTCCTCGCCGACATGGAATATGTTCATCAGAAAGGGACTCCCCTCTGTCAGGCGGCGATAGTTGGTGATACCCTTCAGCTCACGCTCCCACCCGGAGCCAAGGCGAATCTTGGATATCACCTTCAACGCCACGCGCTTCCCTGAAACATCCTGGCAATAATAGACGTCCCCGTATGCCCCAGCCCCGCAATGGGACAATACATGCAAACCGTAAAGAGATAATCGACCCTCTGACATGCAACTAGGAAAAGCCCCTTGAGAAAACGCCCCCCGAAAACAACCGCCACTATAATGGCTGGCGTATGAACTGCCTCCCCAAACGACTGTAGTTGAAAGAGATTATCCAGACACCTGATACAGACACATAATAAGCACAAAAAAAGCGCAGAACAGCGATGACACAGCCCACGGGGGAGGATTCTGCCACTGTGTAACGCATAGTTATCTTCAAGGATGCCCTTGCCCGGTTGTTCCGTTCTCTTTCTTTCCTGCAGGTCCAAGGATGCTGTACAGGTCATCAAAGGACAGTGTCTTCCTCGTCAAAAGGGCTTCGGCAACTTTCCCGACCTCCTGCCTGTAATCTTCAAGTGTCTTCCGCGCAAACTCTTCTGCATCATTTAGGATCTTCCTTACATCTTCGTAGATGTCATTCCGCTGTTTCTCGCTGAAGAGCATCAAATCGCTGGAGTCCGCAGCATGATTTGTCCAGGCAATCAATCCTGTGCGTTTACCCATGCCATACTCGCATACCATGCGCATCGCAATCGCCTGAATCTTCTCCAAATCGTGAATGCAACTACTGGTGATTTCCTTCTGGAAGATCTGCTCAGACAAGCGCCCCGACATCGCGATGGCAATTTCACCTAAACAGGAAATGTAGGTCAGATTCCTTTTTTTGCGGGGCACGGTCCGCATCGAACCAAAGGCATCATTGCCTGGTTCGATTGAAACGGATTCAATCATTTCAGACTCTGGCATAAAGTAGCAACAGACGGCATGTCCCGCCTCATGCCAGGCCATAAGCCGAACATCCCATTCAGTCAGTTCCATCAGATCACATTTGTATTCGCTCATTGCAGCGTAACCTCCCTGTCGCATAATGCTCGTATCTCCGCGTCATGGGTAATAACAAGCAACATGACCCTGCCACGCATCGATTGTATGAGTGACTTGACAATCTCCTTCCCAGATGTATCCATGTGGTTGGTCACCTCATCCAACACAAGCAACTCCGGCTTGCGGTACAACGCCCTGGCCAGGGAAAGGCGTTGGCATTCCCCGCCAGACATTCCCGCGCCTGCTTCGACATGCTTGCCAAGACCCTCGGGAAATCGCGCAACAACCTTGTCAAATCCAGAAAGACGCAATGCGGCATCTAAATCCTCCGCCCGTATGTCAGATGCGCCAAGAGTGATATTCTCCAGCAGGCTCCCGTAAAACAAGAGGGTGTTTTGAGCCACGAAGGCGACTCGTCTTCGAAAGTCTCCCAGATGTTCCAATAGGGGCTTCCCATTCACGTAGACTACGCCCTCGGTCGGCGTCTGCCATCCCGCAAGAATCTTCCACATGGTGGTCTTGCCAATGCCATTCACTCCTTCCAGTGAAATGACCTCGCCACGAGACACATGCAAGGAATAGTTCTCAAAGACCTTACGCTGACTATCTGCGTATGCAAAGGAGACGTTGGCAAGTTCAATGCTCTCCAGGTCCCCGTCCAACTTCGCCCCATCGGACGCGGAAGTCTTCTGTCCCTGCTCAATCAGGGCATTAAGAGAGTCTCTCGCTTCACGAATGGCAATAAGCTGTGGCAGCAATTGCAGAATCCCTACGCCCCCATTCAAGACACGCATGATCATTATCTGGAAGAAGACAATCTGACCTATTTGAATATGTCCATGGGAGGCAAGAATGCATACGGTTCCCAGGACTATGTACTCACAGGACAGTAAAAGCAACTTGAAACTCCTCTGAAAGGCGATTTGCAACTTGGCACTGTTGTATTCCACGCTGGTAATCTCCCCTAAACCTGACGCAACACGCTCCCTGTAATGGGAATCCGCTTCCAATGCCTTTAACTCCGGGTAGGAGTTCAAAAACTCAAATACGCGGGAGCATAACGTGTCCTGTGTCGAGCGCATTTTATGGGCAATATGATTTAACTGTTTGCGAAAGTAAAAGTTAATCACCAGAAGAAGAGGAAATGCACACAGTAGTATGTGAAAAACCTGTCGACATTGAAAGAAGGCAAATGACAGAGCAAGAAATAGCAGAGTCATTATCCGTAGGAGTTGCGGGAAAACGGATTGAAGTGCATTCCCAAGGATAGGGATGTCGCGCATGAACTTCATGCCCGCCTCCCCTTGCGGCCATCGCTCCGCACTGTCCGGCTGCTGGAGACACCAGGAATCAAGCGACAGCTGGCGCAAGTTCGCCTCCCAATGGTGGGCCATGACCGCCGAAAGAGACAATGCAAGTTGATCAAGGACTAATCCAACGACAGCAAGGACAAGTAGGCAAAAGAACAGAATTCCAAAAGAATCTTCCGAGGCCAGGGAATCGATCACTCTGCCAAATAACCAGGGAACACATAGATTGCAGAGCTCCACCAGGAATACAAGGACGGCCAGATCCCGAAGCCACTTCCGCAGCTTCTGGTCGAAGTGAAGTGATGACAGCAAGTTCATAGACTAATCACCGAAGACGGATCAAGAATTGCGTCCAATATCTCATTGTGGAGGGCAAGGCTGTCGTCGTCCAACCATCCAAACTGACCGCATGGATTGACCTCCAGAAATTCGGGTTCCTCCCCCCCAATAATGAAGTCAAGACGACCAAACTTTAACCCCATGTCATGCATATACGCGCGAATCCTGCCCTCAAATTCCTCCCCCGCATTCCACGGTTCCCATTTGTTTGCCTCCGTCCCCTGCGTGACACGCCAATCCGTCAAGTCTCCACGCTCTGTGGCAAATTGGAAGCAATGGGCCTTTCCGTTGATGAATAGCACGGTCGCATCCCGATTCCCCTTTGCTGGCTCCTGCGTAAACCAAGGATACTCTGGCGAAAGGTCATGGACGTCCATGAGCCTTGCATATATGTAAGCACCATTGTCCATTGGACGACCATTGATAGGCTTCATTATCCTTATGCATGAATCCATTTCATAACCCCATGATATACAGTATGATGGGACTCTGAAATACTTCCTGGCACGATGCATCTGGAGGGTTTTGGGATACAGCAGCTCGTATGGAGTCCATAGCTTTAGCATCCTGCGGTCAATAGCCCAACGGACAAGACACAACAGCACGCTGTTCAGTGAAGAATGAACCCATCTGGGGCTGTCAATGACCTTCCCCTCCGGGAAAGGATCCTCTATGAACATCTGGGCTTTGAACAATGCTACCATTGATACGCTCCTTGAGCTAATGCTTCTGCCATCAGGAGATGAGATTTCAAATTCATTGTCAGCTAGCCTGAAACGGTACTTCCAATAGCAATCCATGTCCATGCGAAAATACTCTATACGGCGCATCTCCAGCAGGGGAACAATATGGTTTATGCTGGAGTAGCTAGTAGTCAATAGCAACAACATGCCTGAAAAGTCGCGTAAGGGGGGAATTTAAAACTGGTGCACACCGCTGTAGGCGATGTGCACCAGCAGACTGACTAATTGTTTTGCTTAACTAGTCGTTCCAGGAGTCAAAGTCAGTAGTGCTCCCAAATCCAGGTCTGTTGGATTGGGTACTCTGATTGGTGGTGCCGTGTGTGCCGAACTTGTTGTCGGCTTCCACGGGGGGCAACTTGACCCCCAGATCACTGGGTGTGAGTTTCTTCTCTTCCATTGTTATCTCCGTTAACGGTTTTGCTCCCTTCACTGACGCGGAAGGGATTAACGGGCCACGGCTGGCCAGGCTTCGCTGTGATTCCAACTCCTAAAGCCCACTCGAAATCACACACAGATACATTCACTCCACCTAACTACCCCTATTCCCCCGAATCTTACACGCCGACACAAAAAGAATACAGAGAAAACGCAGAACAACGAAAACACAGCCCACGGGGGAGGGACCGGCTACCCTCCCGAGGAGGGGTGTTGGCCGGAGGTTCACAGGCTATGCACTCTCCTGTATGGATTGAGGCCCTGACACTCCGCCTTCCTGATGACACAGTTCCTGTGGAATTAAACGCACACCCCCAGATTTGCATGATTTAACGCACGAAACGCGTGCGTTTTTTTCTAGTTACATTCTGTTCGGTATCCAGCATGTAATCTGACCAAGAACAGATATTGTATGTTTCGTCGTATCCTATGGTTGTGTGTGGTAGCCTGACATTAAGATGTTCATGACACCGTTTTTTCATCTTTGCTGTCAAGTAATGGGACGGCTGTGTAAGAATTATGTTTTTTGGGGTAGTAAGTGTACTAGAGTGTCAGTATTCCTCTGTAAATTCCGGGTAAAGCATCACAAAACCATCAAAGGACCCAAAATGTCGAAAAATCTTTCAAAAATCATGTCTGTTTTTCTGGCAATGGTTATGCTTTCCACTCCATTGCTTGGTTACGATATAGAAGCAAAACTAAAAGAATTGAAGATTCCTTTTGAAAAATCGGAAAAAGATTCCATCTTTACCATCGTGACAATGGGCGGAACAAAAGTTGCTGTGATGAAAGAAGGGGTCAGAAATCAAGACAACATAGTTGTACGAGCTATTATGGCTATATTTGAGCCAATTATTCTGACAGAGGCACAAATAGATAATCTCATCAAAGCAAATAATGGGAAAACTGCAGCAATGGGAATCTGGGGAGCCGAGGATGCAGAATTAGGCAATGATTCAGTTTTGCTTTATTATGAAATAGATATTCCAGAAGATGCGGCAGATAAACAGCTTACAGAAGCAATCATAAAGTGCTCCAAGGTTGTACTCCCTTTTCATTTCAGTTACGAGGCACAATACAAAGCTGCTATTACCAAAGTGCTTGAAATTGACCACGCTGCTGGAAGAGCAGGTTCGAGAAAAGAAACAGTGAGACGTATGAAAGAGATTGACCTTTCGATGTGTCCTTCTGATTTTGCAGATGCATACAGAAGACACTTATGGGCCTGGGAAAACAGTCTTGACAATACAGGAGGCGAGTTGGGAATGGCTCTTGGAGTTGCTGCAGGAGCAGGCGAAAACCAAGACAATGTGGCAGGCGCTCTTTTATTAGGGATAATTGGTGGCGTCGTAGGTACTGGCATTCAATCAGCTTCACAGCAAGATGCTATAAGTTCAACTTGGGATGAAGTTAAGCGAGTTGCCAGAAAGTACGGAGTATCAACACAGAATTGGTGACATGCTTATAGATTTTTCTTCACACCCAGACGGTTTTCTTTGGGAATCCGTCTGGGGGTAACATTTTCAATATGCCCTCTTAACATATTACCACTCCCGCCTTTGCTGTATCAATTCTCCTCGTCATTTACAAACTACTTCAAGTCGATTTAGCCGTTTTTTTCCGCCTCGGGGTGTTCTTCGTTGTAGTCCTTCCTGACCGCCGTGAGCAGCGCCTCCCAGCGGTCGCCGATTTCGGCGTCACGGTTCTCCTCCAGGAGAATCGCCAAATCCCTCGCCAGCCTCGCCGTCTCCACGTGGTCGTACATCAGGTGGTCGGCGGCGAGGCGAAGCTGCCCCGTCATGGCGTCGCGGTTGTCGTCCGCGTATGTGAACTCGTTGAACAGCGACCACGCCTTGACTATGTGCTTCTTCGCGCACATGGTGCACTGGTCGTAGGGAGGAGACTTCCGCGTGACGGACACCCCGCTTTTCCCGTGGCAGTTGCAGCTCATTCGAACTCCTCCGGCGTGTTCACGCCCTTTCCGTATTCGATTGTCTCGACGACGTGCGCCTTCGCATCCAACGGCGTCAGTTCAAGGCCTTCCGCCCGGACGATGCGCCGCTCCTCGAAGCCCTTCAGCCGTTCGGCGTGGTGGCTTTCGCCGTCCCAGAAGGCGCACATATAGGCGGGCAGTGCCGTTGTCCGTCACCGCCGCGAGCTCGCCCATTCCAGGCGCATACGCCCAGGAGAATATGTCGCCTCTCTTCCGTTGCCTGGGAATCAGCAGTCGAGTCCACACGCGCTAGGGTGTTGGTGTCATCGTCATCCCTGCAGCAGCCAGTCCGGAGCATACAATTTGCGGATGCCGTCGATATTGTCGGACGGGTCTTCGTCCAATGTGAGAAGGAACTTGGGATGATGGTCACGTATCTTGCCGAAGGGAGCAAGCTCTCGTTCCAGGGTCGACGGGTCACGGACGCTGGCTGCGACCTGGTAGTATTCCATCCCCGTGGGTTTTTCCACCACGAAATCCACTTCCAGACTGCCGATTTTGCCCACGTGAACCTTTCCGCCCCGCCTCAGCAACTCCAGATACACCACATTCTCCAGAGCATGGCCGACAGACTGAGGCTGAACCTCTATCTGGACGTGAGGAGACGCGCCATGACACTGCTCAGGCTTCGCCTTGAGCTTGACAGCCAGAGACGGGAACTGGAGGAGCTTCTGCGAAAAAAGGCTCGTCTCGACGACGCCGCAGGGCAGGAAAAACAGGTGGACGATGCAGGGCGGGATGGATGCGCGGAGGACAACGGCGATTCCAAGGAAAAGAAGAACAAGGACATCAAAAGGGCTTACGGATACTACAATGCGTTCTACGACAGACGCACACGCGTCATGAAGTCATTCGAGCTCAATGTGAAGAAGACGGACTCCTGCCGTCTGCTGGCGGGGTATTTCGCCAGCGTGACCCACAGGCTCGACTTCGGCCCCATGGAGGCGCACCATCACTACAAGCTGCGCGACGAGCAGGAGAAGTACTTCGAGCAGATGAAGGACCAGATGGCGGCGGACAGGCAGAGATGCTGGTCGGAGGAGGGATGGACGGGGCGCCAGTTCATCCTGTTCGTCAGCCTCATACTCGGCTCGCAGGTCAGGCACGTGTGGCGGACAAAGCTGAAGGACAAGTTCTCATCGTCGCTTGAGATACTTGACGAGATGCGCTGCATACGCTGCATAGAGCATCCTGGCCATGCCAGGAAGATAACGCCGTTCGTGGGGGCGCAGCTTGAGATCTGCGAGGCCTTCGGCTTCGAGCCGTCGAAAGGATGCGACAAGATCTACACTTCCATCAGAAAACAGGAGAGGAAGCCGGGGCGTCCAAGGAAAAAGGTGGTCGAGGTGAATAACGATTAGAAAAAAAGGAAAACTCACATTTCTAGGACAACCTGTTCCTTGCCGTCGCGGCTATACCGCTTCTCCGCCATCGAGGGCATCAACGAATCAGACAACGATGAGCGGATACGGCATCGCCCGGTGGCAGAGTTCCGCAACGCGGTCTGCCTTGCCGGGCTTCTTGAGGAACACCTCCACCTGAGCCAAGCAAGCGTAGTCTTGTTCATCATCTGAATAAGGCGTCAGCATTACTCCGTGTTGCTCGTCCAGCAGGAAACGCAAGACAATCTCCTCGATCTCATTGCGGAAAGTTCACCTGTCTGCGGGGAATAAACGGCCCATTGTGGCAAACAATGCTTTGCCAATACGCTGCTCTACAGCACAGGGAGCGGGGAAGTTGAAGATGTTATTATCACTCATTTCCCATGCTCCCAAATTCCTTACACAGCATTTCCTTGAGCGTATGCCATTCTTGTCTTTGCTGTATATTTTTCAAGATTTGCTGCGCCTGTAAGCCAATGTTCATCAAAACCAAAATAGCTATTAATTCTTCACATAGAATAATACAAGGAATCAATCTATTATTACAGAGATTCAGTTTTCCAAGTTGGTGCGCGGCATTATTACGGGCATCATAGAGATAATCAATAATATTTTTTAACTGTGAAATCGACAGATAAGGATAAACTGGAGCAATCTTGAGCAAAAGAATGTCCTGTAGCCTCTGTTTAAAAGGCAATTCATGTTTCGAGTTCTTTATGAGTTGGTCATACTTTTCAAATGGAGAAATTTTATGGATGGCATTGATTGCTTCCTTATATCCAGATTTTTTATCGTATTCAGGATAAAGCACTCTATGTAACCCTTCAAGATTATAAAGCAATCCGGGCAATGAATAAATGGTGTAAGAGGAACGATTTCTCATACCAATCCAATCATCCAAAATAAAACTAAACCTTGAGAAATAAGTTATGAATTTATCTAAATACTGACATAATAAAACATCGTCCAACGCCTCTTGGCTAACAAAGACTTGCATACGGCTGATTTCGTCTAGCCATGATTCATCTATTTTCCTGGCGTTGAAAAACTCAATCTTTGAAAAAGAATACAACTGCTTTCTTGAATAGTTTTTCCGTGCTTCTGGCGGAATAAATAACTGCTCCTTTGAGACAATTCCAATGCAATTAAATAGAACCGTTTTTTTTCCAATCATTAAGCCTAAAAAGCAAAAAACGACATCCTGATAATACGAAAAACAAGCATTGTCCCCAAAGTAGGGGAGTTTTCGATTGCCCTTTGCTTCAATAACGATTGTATGATGATATGACGCTTTAATGGTATATTGAGTCATGTTTTGATTAATTATCGTTTCTAACTTAACTCGAACTAGATTGTCCTCGTATATTAGCAGAGGTTTGGGCGAATTGACTTTGCCCAAACTTCTTTTTTTCTTACAAGAATAATTGAAAATAAGTGGATGATATTTAGTCCATGTTTCTAAATTTGTGCATCGAAACTTGAGTTTTCTTAATCGAACAGAAGCTTGTGAGGCAAAAACCGTATCTCCAATGCAGAAAGAGGAAAATGCAAAAACTGTTTTTTCACTTATGATACCACCAGATCCTGAGTTTGCCCCCGTAGCCACAAGACCCCATATAGATACTTTTTTCCCGTTAGTAACATTCCCCGTGATCGCGGATATTTGTGGAGTATTATCCAAGGGAAAAATACAAACTCCGTATAGAGTCAATTGATTTTGTCCCTTTATAGGATCATACAAAAGCTCCCCATAATATTCGTTGGGGTAATCCTTGTGATGAATCTTCCAAGAACCAGTGAACGATTGGGCAGTAAATGCCTTTGAAACGGACTCATCCACGGTCGATATCCTCCATAAGCGCAATGAAAGCCACAACTTCGAAATCGTCAATACGTCCGTCCGCGTCCCCTGCAAGCCGAATGCCGCCGCGTTGGGAAAGCGTCTGGATGCCCTGTTCTTGCTCTTTGCCGACAATCGCCACCACGGCCTTCTTCAACAGCTCCTGGTAATGGCACATGTTCCTACCGGACTGCGTCCTCTGGTTGAACCTGGCAATCGCGGCGGCCTGTGGCGTCGTGAAGCCGACACATTCCTTCTTCAGCACGTCCAGCACCTGCTTCGGCTGATTCAAGTTGAGCTGGATGCTGTCGTCGTAAGCCACGAACACGAGGTAATACGGGGCAAGGGAGTATCCTGCTTCCACGAGAGCCTTGCCGCTCATGTCCTTGAGGCAGAAGATCGCCCCCGACTGGAACTCCTGCTTTAGGAAGGTCAGTTCCAACGCCGTCGAGGTGCGTGCTCCAAAGGGCGTGCATTCCAGAAGCGGCAGGTGGTTTTTCATATACGCCATCAAGTCCATGCGGAAGTCATTCAGCGTCAAGTCGGTGATCGAGTGTAACTGGAAAAGTTCAACGCACGCTTTTCGTGCGTTGAATCATGCAAACCCGGGGGTGTGCGTTTAATTCCGCAGGAGCTGTGTCTCCAGTAAGGCGGAGTGTGCGGTCCTCAATCCATGCAGGAGAGTGCATAGCCTAGCAACCTCCGGCCAACCCCCTCCCCCGGGGGAGGGGTGTACGTTCAATCGCGCAAGGAGGCCGGGCAAGCCACCATGAGACAAGAGGACAATGCCATGTCACATCTGACCTTGTCGGACCGTTCCGAGACAGGGAACGGCCTGCGTTCGAACCGGGGGTTCAGCGCAATCGCCAGAACCCTGAAGAAGGCTAGAAGCACCGTCATGCGGGAGATCCTGTCCCACCGCGTGCCCAGCGACAAGGGCGCGAAGGAGCGTGTCACGAACCGGTGCATCAATTGCTGCAAATGCGACAGTAAATACCTGTGCGCACAGTGCGTCCATCCCATGAGAGGGGAAGTCGCCCCCGACCAGGTCCAAATGACGCCGGAACTAGTCAGGGGCTAGGACGGTCCTCACATCGAGGTTCGTTTCAGCCGCCCCGTGCGTTTAATTCCTCCGAAAAAGGTGCCGCGCAGAACGGACAGGCGAATTGCGTCCCGAAAGGGGGCGACTTTGCATAATCTAACGCAACGCCTCCACTGGACAGGACGGCGCGGAAAAAAAGCTTGCGGAATAGAACGCACGACTTTGCGGAAAAAACGCACGCTTCTTTTTCCTCAAAGTGCGTTTACTCCTGCGAAGGTGCATTTACTTTTCAAGTTTCCGGCCATGCAGGGGACGCCCACTGTGCTCGCTCTTGCCATGGAGGGCATTTTTACGAAGAAAGCCAAGCGCAGATACGCTTGGCTTTCTTCGTAAAAATGGTCGGGACGGAGAGATTCGAACTCTCGACCTTTTGTCCCCCAGACAAACGCGCTAACCAGGCTGCGCTACGTCCCGACGGAGAATATGGGGGGATTTTCAGGAACGGCGTCTAATATAGCGAGCGTGGTCTGGATTTCAAGATGGTGGGGAAAAATCCTTGAAAAGAGTTGTGGTGCCCATCTGCGGGGGTCTGTCTTCCGCTTACATTAATCCCTGGTATTATCCATTGGACGCGGTCATTACTTTTCCCGAGCAAACAGGAGATTATAAGATGGGGTGGTTCAACAGCGACAAGTCACTGCGAGAGCGTGAGGAGCAGGTCCAGGCCAAGTACGATGAAATCAAGACGCTTCTGCAGAGTCAGCAGAACGAGATTGCCGCCCGTTTCCAGGACCTGGGGAATCTTGGCGCAACCATCATGACCAGGAGCGACCTGGAGACGATCTACCAGGAGCAGAAGCGCAATCTCGACATCCAGCAGTCCGCGTTGGCGGACGCCATCACCGCATACCACGAGGCGGCGGAGCGTTTCACGGAGCGCGAAAGGGAGCTTGACGCACGGGAGAAGGAGATTATCGCAAAGGAGTGCGATGCGAAGGCTGAGTTTGCAGCCGCCCTTGACGAGCATATACAGCCAATGAGAAACCTGAAGGCTGAACTGGATGCGAAGGGACAGAGAATCCTGGCAATGCAGGAGGAATTCAACAAGAATTTCGCCGAGCAGGAGGGAAAGCTTCTGGACGACTTCAAGCGTCTCGCCGCCTCCCTCAAGGAGAAGTTCGACGGGCTCCAGGCGGAATTGATACAGGAGAAGGAGAAGCTTGCCGAGCGCGAGGACGCCATCAACAAGCGCGAGATGGCGCTCTCGCTGAAGGAGGCCGAGGTTCGGCAGGGGCTGACTGCGGAGAGGTCGCAGCTGCTTGTCGAGTTCAACGGGGCCAAGACTCGTCTTGCACAGCGCGACGAAGCACTGAAGAAGCTTGCCGATGAGCTGGGTCAGCGTCGTCTTGACCTCGAGCGCAGCGAGGGTGAGCTTGCGAAGCGCATAGAGGCCGTCCAGGCGCGCGAGGTGGCTGCGGAGGCTGGTTTTGCGAAGGAGAAGGAGAGGATGCTCGCCGAGATTCAGGAATCCAGGAACGACACGGCGAAGGGGCTTTTGGAGCTCCAGAAGAACGCCAACCTCCAGTGCGACACCTTTCTCCAGGAGTGGCAGGCGCTTCTTGCCGAGATGCGTGGCAAGATGCTTGAGGGGTTGACCTCGGACGTCCAGGAGCGCCGTGCCGCAATGGCCGAGGAGTCGCAGAATCTCCTTCAGCAGAAGAAGGAGCTTCTCCAGCGCGAGCAAGAGATTGCGAAGAGGGAGAATGACGCCCAGACCGCCCTGGCGGCCGCACAGCAGAAGGAACTCTTCCTCCAGGAGAAGGAGAAGATAATGGGAGAGCACTTCAAGAAGATCGCCGAGGAGCGGATTGCCGCCAGCCAGAGCGAAATGCAGAGCCTTCTCCAGTCAAAAACCGAACTCAGCCAGAAATACGCCGCCCTGCAGATGGAGCTGGCGCAATTCAAGAGCAACCAGTAGACAGTAACGAAAGCGCGCCAGCCACGCACTACCCTCTTCTCCCTCCTCCCTACTCCCTACTGTGGTAGCCCACTGCAAAGTGTCCACGCACTACCCTCTTCTCCCTCCTCCCTACTCCCTACTCCTATGTCCTACACTCCGATAATAGGCACATTGGCCTACATCCTTTCGCCGGATGGTTCTGCCGTCCTCATGACCCACCGGATTGGGCGTGCCAGTGACGAGCAATTCGGGAAATACAATGGCCTTGGGGGGCACCTTGAGGCCGACGAGGACGTGGTCTCCGGGATGTTAAGGGAGATTCGCGAGGAATCCACCCTTGAGGTGAAGAAGATGGAATTTCGCGGCACAGTGAACTGGACGGGATTTGGTCCGCACGGCGAGGACTGGCTGACATTTGTCTTCCTTGTCACCGAATTCACTGGCACTCCGCTTTCCCGCAACGAGGAGGGCACCCTTTCCTGGATACCCCTGGAAGAGTTCTCCAAGTATCCCATGTGGGAGGGGGACAAATACTTTCTGCCGCTTGTCTTCGACGGGGATCCCCGTCCCTTCCACGGCTACATGCCATACGACAACGACCGTCCTGTCTCCTGGAGCTACTCGCGAATATAACTGACTATGTTTCAACGAGTTATAGCATTATTTGCAATAATTGCGTGCATTGGGGGCGGCCTATTTGGGCAGTCACCCTTTTCCGCGTCGCTTGAAATCATGGAGGAGGGGGGCGTCCAGCTAGTCGTCGCCCGTTTTTCCGCGCCGGAGGATGGGCAGCTAACCGGCGGTTTTCTGGAGCTTGAGCTTCCCGAGGGTTCGGTCGCCGTCCTGGAGGACTCCCCTGATGCGGACGAGAGGGGGTACTATCCTGGCAACTCCCTTTTCCGCTGGCGTGTAGTTCCGCCCGTTGCTCCCGACGAAATCCTCCTCACCTTCCAGGGATGTGTCGGCACCATCTGCTATCTTCCTCAGGAGGTCTCGCTTTCTGACGCGCCTTCATCCGGGGGCGGGTCGGAGCTGCCTTCCGGGGCGGAGCCGTTGCCGGAGGGGCATATAGTGGCGGGGCGTCTTGAGGGCTATGTCGACTCGGCCTCATTCCTTGCGTGGCTTGACAACTCCCTTGACGCGGACGCGTCCCCTCAGCAGCAGAACCTCCTTGAGCGTGTCTTTGCGCGCCATGGATGGCTTTTCGCGGGTCTTCTCACGATACTTCTGGGCATGTTGCTCAACCTCACGCCATGCGTCCTGCCGATGATACCCATCACCCTGGGCATTCTTGGGGCGCGGGGTGTAGGTTCTGGGCGCGGGCACGGCTTCATGCTTGGGGCGGCATACGGTGGCGCCATGGCGTTTTCATACGGGGTCATTGGCGCGTGGGTAGTTGCCCTCGGTGGGCGTTTCGGGGCCTTCACCAGCTCGCCAGCCTTCCAGCTTGCAATCGCCCTGCTCTTCGTCATCCTTGCGCTCTCCATGTTTGACATAATCTCCCTGGACTTCTCCAGATTCCGGCGGTCCGGGGCCGACATCCGGCGGGGGTCGTTCCTGACTGCCGCGGGTCTTGGAGTCGCGGCGGCGCTTCTTGCAGGCGCCTGCGTCGCTCCGGTTCTGATATGGGTGCTTGTCCTTGGAGCCCGGCTCTACGCCGAGGGCAACCACGGTGCGTTGTGGCTTCCCTTCCTGCTTGGGGCGGGGCTTGGGCTCCCGTGGCCATTCCTTGGGGGCGGCATGGGCTCCTTGCCGAAGCCAGGTCCGTGGATGAACTACGTCAAGAAGGCTGTCGGCGTGATAATCCTGGTATTTGCCGTGCAGTTCGCCTGGAATGGGTGGCGCCTTCTCGCACCCCAGAAGGAGATTTCATTGGAGGCCGACGAACTCTGGAGGACAGACTACAGGCAGGCGCTCGCAGACTCCATGGAGGACGGGAAGCCCGTGCTGCTGGACTTCTGGGGAGTCTCATGCAAGGCATGCACGCTGATGGACACGACGACGCTGAAGAACAGCGACGTCCAGCGGCGCCTCAACGAGTTCCATTGTGTGAGGATACAGGGGGACAACGGGGTTGGGCGCGACCTTGCCAAGTCCTTCAAGATCATAGGCTTCCCCACATATATTGTGATTATGGGGAAATGAGGCGCGGGAGGCTCTATTTCCCGCCGTCCATTTCAGTCTCCCGAATCACGTATCCATCCTCCCAGTCGATATTGAAGTGGACCCAGGGTTTTCCTGTGCGCAGACATGAGCGCAGTGCCTGGAAATACATGTCGAACCTTTCGTGGACGAATACCCGCGTCGTGCGGAAGGAGTGGATCCACGCCAGGAATTCGTCCAGCATCTCCTCCGTGAGAACCCCTGCGTGATAATCGTCAAAGAGACTCTTGAACCTGACGAGGTACTCTGTCCAGACCAGGATTTCCCTTCCGAGCCGGTTGGACGGGTCGCGTGCCGCGAGTTCCCCCGCCTGACGGTGGATTTCCTTGAATTGGCTGAGAGTGGTGCGTCTGAAGAGGGAATACGGGTGTGGGATGTGGCATTTTCCGATATGGAGCAGCATCTCCTTGACATTCCAGTAGAAGTCCAGGTAGGCCTCCCCGTCGTTGCCGAAGAGACTCCTGAAGAGGATGGGGATTGCGTCCTGCGGGGATTCGCCGCGTGCCGCCTTTGCCATGAGTGCGTAGTTCAGTCCGTAGACGCTCCAGTGGGGGATATGGAACTGTGTCAGGATTCCGTCGACATGATGTTCCTCGTACCACCCCATTTCATGGAATAGCTCACGGAAGTGCACCATTGGCAGCGACAGATAGAAATTCACTCCCATGTAGTATTCGTAGATATTGATCTCGCCGCCGTCCTTGACTGCCTCCCACTCCATTATATCCTTGGCGTAGTTGGAGTTGTAGTAGCATTCAGGGTCATCGACAAGGTGGTTTATGCAACGCCAGTACGGTGCGAAGTGGACTGCCAGGCCTGGTGTCAGCCTGAACCCTGGCGCGGGTTCGCAGTAGTTCACATACGCGCAGAAAGTCAACTGGATATCCGGGCGTTTCTCGTGGAGGCGTGCCGCCACCTCCTTCACCAGGTCGTGGTAAATCCTGTTAGCCTTGTAGACATGTTCCGACACGCTGTAGAAGTCCCCCTTCTCCGACTTGTTGTAGAACTTGGAGCACTCCTTGCATTCGCACCAGCCGAAGCCGTCGTTGGGTACAAGGGAGATCACCTTGACCTCGGGGTGCTTTTCGCAGTAGTCGAGCATATTCCTTACAATCTCCGAGCGCAGTTCGGGATTCGTGGTGCAGAGCTGTTCGCTCAGAAGCAGGTCGCCCTTCCCCTCCGAGGGCTTGATGCGCTTGCCGTCAATCTCCGCGAAGAACTCCGGATGGGTCTTTGCATACTTGCTGGCGGGAATCCAGTAACTGAAATTGTGGTGCCCGCTCTCGATGACAATCCCGCGGGCCTGCGCCATCGCCTTCAAATCCTCCGGAAGGTCGTCGTAGTACTTCATCCAGACGAGGAGATAGTTCAGCTTGTTCTTCGCCATCCAGTCGAACAACTGCGGCGTCTCCTCATTGAATGGAAACTCCTGGATGAATCCGCGGCGCTTCAGGAGCGGGCGGCGCGCGGCCACAACAACCCCGTCCCCCGGGAGAGCCCTCTTCTGCGACGCGTCGAACCTGTCGCGTCCTGGCTCGAAGAAGCAGTATCCGCCAAAGCGTTCCGCCAGGTCGTAGACACCGTAGAGCGCCTCGACCGGCGACGGCGCGGCAATGACCGTCCTGCCGTCGATGCGCCTGATTTCAAAGGACGGGAGCCCCTCCTCCAGCCGGATTTCCGCCTCAAGCCCGTATTTTGCAAGCTCGCCCTTGGCCAGCGCCAGCGTTGTGTCGTTCATCCCTAGTCTTCCTGTAAGGTCGTATTTCTGCATGTCTTGCATGTTGCCGCGACGATGATTGCCTCGAGTTGGCGGGCGGCCTGGTCTGAGTCTTCATTCACCACGACAAAGCCGTATTCCGAGGCGGCCTCCATCTCCTCCCGTGCGTCCGCCATTCGCCTTGCGAGACTCTCCGGGGATTCGGTGCCCCGTTTGCGCAGCCGTTCCTCAAGGACAGTCAAGGACGGCGGGGCGACGAAGACATATTCCACCAGTTCCGCCAGGGGAGTCCCCGACAGGTTTTCGCGTATCTGCCGTGCGCCCTGCACGTCAATGTCGAGAAGCATGATTCCACACTCCTCGACCACCTTCAGCATCGGCGCCTTGGGAGTCCCGTAGTAGTTTCCATGGACGTCTGCGTATTCAAGGAAGTCGCCCTTGCGGATGCCCTCCTCGAACTGGGACGTGGATATGAAATGGTAGTCGACGTTGTCGGACTCCCCTGGCCGGGGGGTGCGCGTCGTGCATGAGACCGAGAAGACCATCCCCGGAATCCTTGCCGTCGTCTTCTTGAGGATGGTGGACTTTCCTGCGCCGCTGGGGCCGGAGATGACAATTGCGAGACCTCGATTCATAGTTCTTCCTGTTCCTCCAGGGTGAAAACCAGCCTTCTGCCGGAGAGTTCCTCCACGAACCCCTTGTCGAGGAGAGTTGCGAGAAGGGGTTCCGCCAGGCGTCTGACCTGCGGATTCGGGAATGCGACTCCTATTCGCACCGACTCCTGGGTGACCTCGTGCTTTTCGAGCTGGAGACCCTCGACAAGCAGCTTTTCCGGGCCTGTCAGAGACGGATGGGCTGCCGAAACCCCGCGGAGAAGCCACAGGCTCAAATCCGTGGGATTCCACTGGGCGACAGCCTGCAGGGCCTTCGCCTCGCCCTCGGCGTCTCCAGACGCCACCGCCAACTTCCATGCCCGCCAATGGGCCGTGGCTCGATGGGGAGTCCGCCTCAGGAGTTCGTCGACCGCAAGGCGTGCGGTCTCCAGGTCTCCCCGGGAAACCGCCATGTCCGCCAGGAGTTTTGGCGGCTGGAAAGCGGTGGAATCCCTTGAGATTGCATCAAGCAGCAGCGCCTTCCTGCGCTGGTAGGAGAGATACCTGTCGGCAAGGGAGTCCTCCGCCAGCTGGTGCGCCCGGGCCCCTGGCGCCTGGTGAAGCGACCAGATGCAGCCCAGCCCCAGGAGCACAAGGGCGCCCATGGGCAGATACGCGGAGAGGGGACGGGGACTCCTCCCTGCCGTGGCGGCCTCCTCGCGCCGGGTCGGGCCAAAGGCATAGAGGCCAAGAAAGCCCGCCAGGGAGGTCGTTGAGACAATCATGTCGTTGAACTGGGTCAGCGCATGGACGTTCCACGCCACCATCCCGCACACTGTCATTGCGAAGAGCGCCTGTGATTTGCAGCGGCGTCTCCGGAAGAGTCCCGCCGCCAGCAGGAATGGCAGCGAGAGCCTGATGAGTGCATCCAGCGCTCCCGGGATGCCGCATTGCGAAAGCTGTGCGAAGAACACCGAGTGCGCGTCCCGTGCGTCGTCTCCCTCCCATCCCTTCAGACGCATGTGCCACGGATAGAACTCCCCAAGCCCTGCCCCGAAGACAGGATGCCCGCGATAGATTTCAACTGCGGTGCGGTAGTATTCCAGGCGGACTGTAACTGTCTCCATCTTCCTCTTGGACAGATAGTTAAGTGCAAATACCATTGCGGATGCCAGGAGAATTGCCGCCAGGACAAGCCCCGCCTTCCAGAGAGTTGTGAGACGGTGTTCCAGAAGGAGGAGCGCCGCGATTGCGACGCCCGCCACCGCGCCAAGGACCCCGCCCCGGCTTCCGCTGAAGACAAGTGCGCCCACGGCCAGGATGCAGGCCGCGCCGCCGAGAATCCAGCCGCCGGCGCGTGGCGTGGAGGTTCTTCTGCCCAGGCGGACTGCCTCCAGCACGAAGAACGGGGAGGCAAGCAGGAGCTGCGCGGCGTAGGCATTCGGGTCAGCGAAGCTACCAGTTGACCGGGTCTGCCGGAGTTTTGCCAGCATCTGCTCGGAGAGCGCGGTTCCAGTGTTTTTTGCGTGTTCAAGCTGCGCCTCGTATTCGGCCTGGAGTCCTCCAAAGTGTTGATGCCATCCCTGGAGGATTGCGATGAGTGCGCCGGCCGCCACCGTATGGAGCATCCACGGCAGGAGCCTTTCGTCGTGCCGGCTCGTCCACCACACACCCAGTGAGATGCATGCGACAGTATAGAAGTGCCAGAACCAGGCCTGTGCGTATGCGGTCTCCGTTGTATTCACCAGTCCTGCGAGTCCCAGGAGCACGGGCGAGAAGGCGACCGCCGGCACGGCGAAGGACGCATCCCGTCCTGGCTTTGCCGGATGGATTGCGGCCGTAAGGAGCAGGAGTGCGCCCGAGATTGCGGCCAGGAGGAAGTGTGGCTGGATTGTGAAGAAGAGCCACTCCCAGGCATCCATGGGGTAGTTTGCCTGTTCCACCGATATTGCGGCGTAGTTCCAACGTAGCGGCAGGAAGAACACCAGGGCGCACCAGAGGATGCGCAGGATGGTTGACGCGCGCCCTTTCATGCTTCAGCCCCCCCGCCGTTATCGTGCCGGTTTCCGCCGTGTCGGCGTCGCATTTCGCAGTGTTCCTCGAATCGGTGGCAGCACTTTACGCGGCCGCACAGTCCGCAGTGGATTGACTGTCCACCCGTGCCTGGCTTCGCCTGTGGAGCGTAACCCGACTCCTCCCTCTTGAGGAAAGTCGAGCAGCAGAGGCGTCTTCCGCAGATTCCGATGCCTCCGATGATTGCCGACTCGTCCCTGGCTCCGATTTGCCTCATTTCGATATGGCAGTTGAAGGTCGCCCCCAGTTCGCGGATAAGCCCCCTGAAATCAACGCGTGCCTCGGCTGCATAGACGCAGAGGAGCATGTTCCGGTCGAAGGAGTAGTGCAATGAGGCGAGCCTCATGGGGATTCCCTGCCGGCGTATGATCTCCCGCACCCTCGGATACGCCTCCTGGCAGAGGCGGTCGTTTTCCGCGGCCGTCTCCTTGTCCTTTGGGGTGGCGACCCTCAGGACCTTCGGAAGCGATGCGCCCTCCATGCGGCGGCTGCGGCGGCGCGTCCGATCCTGCTCAAGCAGGAGAAGCTCCTCGGGGGAGACCTTCTTCGGGGGCTCCGCAACCTCGCCCAGCTCCTGGAAGCCGTCGCATTGGACGACGAGGGCGGCACCGGAAAGGATTCCAGGGGCCTCATCGTCGGAGGCGACGTCGTAGCTGATGCAGGGCATCACTTGCAATCGGCAGACAAGGGGCATCTTCCACTCGCAAAACAGGCTTCTATTTCTCTAACCCAGGGACATCCTGGCGCGCTTGTCCTGGATGACATCATGGAGGATGTCGTCCAGGCTCCTTGTGGGTCGGTATCCCAGAAGCCGCGCGGCCTTGGAGAGATCCGGCACGCGCCTGTGCATATCCTCGAACCCCGGGCCATACGCCTGGTCGTAGGGGATGATCTTGATGGGCGACGGGCTACCCGTCAGCTCCTTGATGCGCTCCGCCAGCCCGAGAATGGTGATTTCCTGGTCGTTGCCGAGGTTTATCACCTGGCCGTGTGTCTGGGGAGCCTCTGGAATCATCATCAGCGTCTCGACAATGTCGGAGACATGGGTGAAGCAACGCGACTGGGTTCCGTCGCCGAAGACCGTAATCGGCTTCCCTGAAAGCGCCTGGGTGACGAGTGTGGGGACGACCATCCCGTACTGTCCGGTCTGCCTCGGCCCGACGGTGTTGAAGAGGCGCACCACCGTAATCGGCAGGTGCCTCTCCACCCAATACGCCAGCGCCAGGAACTCGTCGAGGGCCTTCGCGCAGGCATAGCTCCAGCGGCGGCGGCAGGTCGCCCCCATCACGGTGTCGTCATCCTCGTTGAAGGGAATCCTGGACCCCTTGCCGTAGACCTCGGAGGTGCTCGTCAGCAAAAAGGGCTTCCAATGGCGGTTACACGCCTCCAGGACAACGGTCGTGCCGCCCACGATGCTCTCAATGGTGTGGACTGGCTGGTCGATGATGAGGCGCACCCCCACGGCGCTGGCGAGATGGTATACGAAGTCAGCCTTTGCGACCAGTTCATCCACCAGCTTCGCGTCATTGACGGAGCCCACATGCAATTCCAGGGAGCCGCCCTTTTCGAGGCCGCGCAGATTTTCGACGCATCCTGTGGATAGGTCGTCAAGGACAGTCACCTTTTCTCCGGCGGCGACCAGTGCCGCCGAGAGGTGGGACCCGATGAATCCTGCCCCGCCTGTAATGAGAACATTCATAACGTATTGATTCTGAAGGAGTTACGACCTACCAAGCTCAATTGACCGCTTGCATGCGGCCTCAAGGAGTTCCTGGACCATTCCGTCGAAGCCATGCGTCTTCATCACATCCAGCGCCGCGGCGGTTGTGCCGCCCTTCGACGTGACGGCGACCCTCAGCTCCCCGGGGGTGCCCTTTCCCCGGAGCAGCATCTCCGTCGCCCCGGCCATTGTCTGGACGGCGAGTTCCTGGGCGAGTTCTTCATCCAGTCCGAGTTTTGCCCCGCCCTTTGCGAGTGCCTCGATGAACGCGAAGAAGTATGCCGGCCCCGAGCCGGAGAGCGCAGTCACTGCGTCCAGTTTTTCTTCTGGGACTCTCCACGCCCTTCCGAGGGCACCCAGGAGTTTTGCGGCGAATCCGTCCGCCGCCGCGTCCTTTTCATCCGAGAGTGCGTAGCAGCTTGCGCCCTTGCCCACCATCAGCGGGGTGTTTGGCATGACCCGCACCATCCGTGCGTCCCCGAACCATGTCCGGAGCTTTTCGAGTGAGAGTCCTGCGCAGATTGAGAAGACGAGGCAGTTTTTCTTCAGCGGCGGCATTGCCGAGAACGCCTGTGGGGCGGCCTGGGGCTTGACTGCCAGGACCAGCACATCCGCGCCGGCGGCCAGTTCCTCCGTGACGGCGGGGACTGTCTCCAGCCCCGTCGCCCGCGAGAATGCGTCCCTGGCCTCAGCCGACGGGTCGGCCGCGACAATCCTGTCGCCGGGGAAGAGATTCTTCGCGACGATTCCTCCGGCGATGGCCGTCGCCATCTTTCCTGCTCCGCAGAAGAGAATGTCCATGGTTTCCTTTTGGTTGGGTGCCGACTTTAGAGCCCCATCCTGTCCCGCAGATTGTGGAAGGATTTTTCGAGGCTTTCGAAGGGTGGCATTTCGCCGTTGTCGCGTTCGACGATATACCACTGTGCTCCGGCGAACTTTGCGGCGTCGATGATAGCCGGCCATTCGAGATTTCCGTCACCGACCTCCGTGATCACGAGCTTTGGGGCGAATTCATCGGTTCTCGACTCGAGTTTGCCGTCCTTGAGGTGGAAGCACGGAACCCTGTGGGGCAGCCTTCGAATGAGTGCGGAGGGTTCCTTTCCTGCGTATGCGACCCAGTACGTATCGATTTCGAACCATGCGTTGAAGGGGTCCAGTTCACGAATCAGGTGTTCGTAGCATGTCAATCCATCGGGCAGCTTCAGGAATTCGTGGAAGTGGTTGTGATATCCCAGCGAGAGTCCAGCCTCCGCCAGGAGTGCCGCGCACTTGTTGAAGCGCTTGACGAAATCCTTCCAGGTCTTGAGCTTGAGCCCCGTGCCGCCCTGGGGGAAGAAGCCGCCGATTGCAGGATAACGGCATCCCCACATGAGATGCTCGTCAATCACCGCGTTGGTCTCCTTCTCGATGCGGTCAAAGCTGATGTGGGTGGCTACGCACTCCAGCCCCTCGCCGGAGAGAATCTTCTGGATTTCCTTCGGGGGAATCGGTCCGATGGCGGAGAGCTGCACGCCGTCGTAGCCAATCTTCTTGACACGCTTGCAGGTTTTCGCGAAATCCTTCGCGTTCTTTGTAAATTCCCTGACTGTGTAGAACTGGGCAGCTAGCTTTTCCATGTTTCCTGTGGGGTTGTGGTGGATTGGATGGGGTCGTCTTGTCGATGGATTATGACTGAAAAAAGTGGTGGAGCGCCTTCCCTCCGGTGCCGTCAGGACATGCAGTCCCTGAAGAACTTGATGGTGCGGGGAAGCCCCTCCGAAAGCGTGACGGTTGGCAGCCAGCAGAGGGCTACTCGCGCGAGCCCGATGTCCGGGCGGCGCACCTTCGGGTCGTCCGAGGGCAGAGGCCGTGTGACGAGCTTGCTCTTGCTTCCCGTAAGCCTGATTACCATCTCCGCAAGCTCGCGAATCGTGAACTCCCCTGGATTGCCGATGTTGACGGGGCCGGGGAACTCCTCGACGGAGTCCTCCATCATCGCGACAAGCCCACCCACGGTGTCGGTGCAGTAGCAGAAGGAGCGTGTCTGGGAGCCGTCGCCGTAGATGGTGATAGGCTCGCCGCGCAGCGCCTGCATTATGAAGTTCGAGACAACCCGCCCGTCTTCGGGATCCATCCTCGGTCCGTAGGAGTTGAAGATTCTGACCACCTTGATTTTTGTCCCGAATTGGCGTTGGTGGTCGAAGAAGAGGGATTCCGCCATGCGCTTCCCCTCGTCGTAGCAGGAGCGCACACCGTGCGGGTTGACATTGCCCCAGTATTCCTCGGGCTGCGGGTGCACCTTCGCGTCCCCGTAGACCTCGGAGGTTGATGCCTGGAGGATGTACGCCCCCTTGCGCCGTGCCAGCTCCAGCGTCTTCAACGCCCCGAGGAAGCAGGTCTCCGAGGTTCCGATTGGGTCGGCCTGGTACCGTGGCGGGCTTGCGGGGCATGCGAGATTGTAGATTTCGTCCACATCCTCGTCGAACTCCATCCACCTGACGTCCTCCTTGCGGAAGGCCAGCCTGTCGCCGAATTCGGCGGCGAGTCCCTCCAGGTTCACCATCCGTCCCGTGGAGAGATTGTCTATCACGGTGACCTTGTGCCCGGCCTTCAGGAGCCTTTCGGCAAGATGGGAGCCGAGGAATCCCGCTCCGCCTGTGATGAGGATGCGTTTGGCTGTGGACATTTGGTAGAGGTATTAGATTTGACGCCGTTCCCAGGTTCCGCCCCATGGGTGCTCCGCGGGGCACGGGGCGGCCGTCAGGAAAAACACTTGGATAGGACTCCAAATATAATACACTTCGTAGGCAGGTGGCTACCGATGAAAATAGAGACGGAGAGGAAATTTCTGGTTTCAGGGGAGGAATGGCGTCCTCTGGCCACCCACAGTTCGGAGATTACGCAGGGGTATTTCCCGACCCAGGGGGGCTCCTCTGTCCGCATACGCGTCATCGGCGACCGGGCGAACATCAATATCAAGGGCAAGCCCAGCGGATGCTCGCGGGTCGAATTCGAATACGAGATCCCCGTGGAGGACGCATGGATGATGCTGGAGAAATTCTGCGGCGGGACGACAGTCCGCAAGACGCGCTTCTTCGTCCCCGCCGGCGACACGGGACTCGTCTGGGAGATTGACGAATACCACGGCCCCTTCGAGGGACACGCCACTGCGGAGGTGGAGCTGCCGGAGGAGGACCACCCCTTCCCGCGCCCGGAATGGCTTGGAAAAGAGGTGACGGATGACCACAGGTTTTCGAACCTGGCGCTGGCGCTGGCGCAGTCCTGGCCCGGCACATAGAGAGCGCGGCCTGGCGGCATAGTAATGCTAACTACTTGCGCCAGAAGATGTTATATAATTTGACTGAACGCACCGTATGCGCTGTGCAATGCGGTTCCTGAAGAGTGCGACCATTGCGGCCAGCGCCAGGAACGCCGCGGGAATCGTCCAGTAGAGCGCGTTCACCCCCAGTGCCGGCGCGATTATGCACGCACCCAGGTGTCCCAGTCCCGAGCAGGACGAGCGGACCGCCTGTGCGTATCCGAAGATCACGCCCCGGTGTTCCGGCTCCGTCACCTTTGAAATCCAGGAGGTGCATATTGGTTCCATCCCGCCGCCGCAGAAGACCATTATGAACCGCAGCGGAATCATTGCCAGGACCCCCCAGGTGGTTCCCACTGCGACCCCTGGCAGGGACACGCGTGGTTCCGAGGGCAGAACAAATGGCAGCGCCGCCATTGCGAGGACGGCGAGGCATGCGGTCAGCGCCATCGCCTGGGCAATCCTTGCGGGGCGTCCGTCAATATGCCTGGCGAGCAGGAATCCCGCCGTGACGGCCCCCAGTGAGCCGGCCCCCATCACCCAGCTTGTGAACATTTCACGCCCGGGGAAGTCTACGCCCCCGTTGAGTTGTTCGACATAGAGGGCGATCTGGGACTGGTCCATCAGTCGCGCCAGCGAGTTGCATCCGTAGATTGCGAGGACGGGCAGCGCGGGCAGCAGGACAGTCGTCCAGGTCAGCCTCCATCCACCCGCGCCCGTGGGCTTGCCTGCGGCGTCTCCCGCCTCGGGCGTGAATTGCTCCTTCACGAGGAAGAGCACCAGCAGGGTCGTCACCAGCAGGAGTCCGCTGGAGATGTGGAATGAGTTTCGGAATCCGAACTGGTCCGCCAGGACGCCTCCCACGAGGAGCCCGGCCATCTCCCCCGAGAAGATCGAGCTTGACAGCAGCCCAAGGGCGAATCCCTGCTTTTCCCGGGGCGTATTGCATGCGACCAGGGTGGTCGACGCGGCAATCGTCCCCGTGAAGCATCCTTGGAAGAAACGGAGCGCCAGAAACTGCCAGACGCTTCTGCTAAGCCCCATTAGGCCCAGGACCACCGTCCCCATGAATGCGGCGCGAAGCACCATCTTCTTGCGTCCGAAGCGGTCTGCGACCCACCCCCACAGTGGCGCGGCGACCATGAAGGCGGCCTGTGTCAGGAGCGACGAGAGCCCTGCGTAGAAGCGTATGCGCGGTTCCCCCGCATCCGGGGCGAGTTCGCGGATGAAATATGCCGCGAAGGGGACCGACATGGAGAAGCCGCACAGCGAGACGAACTGCGAGACCCACAGGACCGCCAGGTTGCGGCGCCAATAGCTGAAATCGGCGGACAAGGTGCCTTTGCCTCCCAGTCCGCTAGAAGTGGCAGTTCAGGCGGATGCCGCCCAGGAAGGTGACCGCCGAGTTGAATGCGTCGTCCCGTGCAGCGTCCCGCGAGCGGCTGTCCGGGTGCATGTCCGTCTGGACGAATGGCTCGACAGACCATGTGCCGTTGACATTCCAGGTGAGGGACGACCTCCACGCCGCCGTGTAGAAGGCGTTGCCTCCCACCATTCCGTCGGTCATCCTGCGGAGCTTTCTCGTGTCGCCCCAGTAGAGCATCAGGCTGTTCGCCCACTGCCACGAGCCGTCCTCCGTCACGGAGTAGACGAGCGTTGCGTCCGTGAGTGCGAATGTGGCATTCTTGCCGTAGTTGTGTTCGAGGGTGAAGGTCCCCGTCAGGGCGAACCTGCCGCTCTGCCAGATTTCATTGAGGAGGAAGCTCATCGAGAGGCTTCCCGAATTCTCCTCGCTCTCGCCGGGATATCCGTTGTAGGTCCAGCAAAGGTCCACGACGACCGGCCCCATCACCCCTGTATTGGTGAAGCCCAGCGCATAGCCCATGTAGAAACGGTCGTCCTGGAAGTGGCGGCGACGGCCGGCCGTCCCTGAAAAGTTGTAGGTTCCCGTTACGCCCATGTAGAGGCCGCTCTCCGAGACCTCGGCCTGCATCACGGAAACCATGGAGGGATTCTCGCACCAGCCCTCGCGGACGTATCTGGAGGAGAGCCCCAGCCCGAAGGAACAGGTTGGCTCAAACCTGGGAGGGGGAATGACCGGACGGGCCTGCGGAACTGGAGGAGCCGCCTCCCCACGCTCCTGGGCATAAAACTGCATCCGCATCTCAGGGGACTGGGCAAAACACAAGAGGGATGCGAGGGACAACAACAAAAAAGCCGAAAAGATACGACTCATGAGAAAAGCTACTCCATGAATGAAGATTCCACGACCACTGAATGAAACACAGGATAATGTAGCCCAAAGAAGAGAGTGAACCCGAACTCACCTCCGGCCACGGCGTGGCAAGACTGCGGGAAAAAATCCATGTCGCCTTGTGCCGCCCCGGATTCTGTTGATATATTAAGAACATGTTGCGGGATGGGGCGGACGCCGAAGCGCCAAGTGCCTGGCGCAGTTTCCCTTCCCGCGGCCTGCAATTTCCGTGCAATCCCCACTGGCCCTCCTTGAGCCCCACCATTTGCGACGAGTGCGATGAAGATCCAGAGTTCTCCAACCATGCGACGGATGCCGACCTACCTGCACCGTCTTCTCCGCATGCGCCTTGCGGGCGAGGAGTGGGTTTCCTGCGCCGACCTTGCCCAGTATATGAACATCCCCCACATCCTCGTGAGGAAGGACGTGGCCATGACCGGCCTCAAGGGCAACAAGCGCTATGGCTTCCGGGTGAACGAGCTCATCGACGCCATCCTGAGGCTTGTGGGCTGGGACAGCGTATCGAAGGCGACCCTCGTCGGCGCCGGCTCCCTGGGCTCCGCCCTCCTGGGCTTCTCCGACTTCAAGGCATACAACTTCAAGATCACCTCCGTATTCGACTCCGACAAGGAGAAGATAGGCCGCGAAATCCACGGCTTCAAGGTGCACGACATAGCGCAAATCCGCAACATCCTGAAGAAGGCGCCGCCAAAGGTGGGAATCATCTGCGTGCCGGCAGTCGGGGCGCAGCTCATCGCGGATGTCATGGTCTCCCTCGGAATCAAGTATATCTGGAACTTCGCAAACGTGTGCCTCCAGGTGCCAAAGGACGTAATCGTCCAGCGGGAGGTCATCGCCGGCGGCCTGGCAGTCCTCTCCGCAAAAATCAAGAAGGCGGAGGCGGGAGAACCACAGCAACCCTCGGAAGAGTAGCCACAAGCAAAGGGCGAAATTGGACAAAAGGTGACTTTTCATGAAAATTCCGCAGAATTTCTTCGTTTTTTTGACAGAATGTGATTGAAAGTGGTTTTTTCCGGGCTACATTAGCGCCGTTTACGATAGTTTTTTATCATGTGATGATAATTTAACCTCATCAGACACCCCCACCCCTAATAGAACAGGAGCATAGAGAGATGAAGAAGGAAAAGGTGAAACCCGTGGTTGAGCTGACTCCCGAGCAGAAGGACGCGGCCGAGAAGGCCACCGTTGACGCGATTGTCGCGAAGGTGAAGGCCGCCCAGGAGCTTTACGCGAACTACACCCAGGAGCAGGTTGACAAGATTTTCAAGGCGGCCTCCCTTGCCGCGAACAAGATGCGCATTCCCCTGGCCCAGATGGCTGTCGAGGAGACTGGCATGGGCGTAGTCGAGGACAAGATCATCAAGAACCACTACGCCTCCGAATACATCTTCAACAAGTACGAGCATCTGAAGACCTGCGGCATCATTGACGTTGACGACGCCTTTGGCATGATCAAGGTCGCGGAGCCCCGTGGCGTGATTGCGGGCATTGTCCCGACCACCAACCCGACCTCCACGGCGATTTTCAAGTCGCTGATTGCCCTGAAGACCCGCAACGGCATCGTCTTCAGCCCCCATCCCCGTGCGAAGCACTGCACCAACATGGCCGCGAAGATTGTCCTTGACGCCGCTGTGGAGGCCGGCGCCCCTGCCGACATCATCGGATGGATTGACGAGCCGACCGTCACCATGTCCGGCTACCTGATGGGGCACAAGGACGTCGCCCTGATTCTGGCGACTGGCGGTCCGGGCATGGTCAAGGCCGCATATTCTTCGGGCACCCCCGCCGTCGGCGTCGGCCCCGGAAACACCCCAGTCATCCTTGACGACACCTGCGACGTCGAGATGGCCGTCAGCTCGATTCTCCTTTCCAAGACCTTCGACAACGGCATGATCTGCGCCTCCGAGCAGTCGGCGACTGTCCTCGCGCCGATCTACGACGCGGTCAAGGCCGAGTTCAAGAAGCGCGGCGGCTACATCCTCAACAAGAAGGAGGCGGACGCGGTCGGCAAGGTCATCCAGGTCGACGGCAAGATAAACGCGAAGATTGTCGGCCAGACCGCCCTCACCATCGCCAAGATGGCCGGCATCAAGGTTCCCGAGCAGACGAAGGTGCTCATCGCCGAGGTCAAGGGCGTCGGGCTGGACGTCCCCTTCTCCCGCGAGAAGCTCTCCCCCACCCTCGCCCTCTACAAGGCTGACACCTACGAGGAGGCAATCGAGAACGCGAAGGCCCTTTTGAACTACGGCGGCCTGGGCCACACTGCGGTCCTCTACACCAACACCCAGAACGAGGAGCGCATCAGGGAGTTCGGCCACATCATGCTTGCGAGCAGAGTCCTCATCAACACGCCAAGCTCGCAGGGCGGCATCGGCGACCTCTACAACTTCGCCCTCAACCCATCGCTGACACTGGGCTGCGGCTCATGGGGCGGAAACTACGTCTCCGAAAACGTCGGCCCAATGAATCTTCTGAACATCAAGTCCATCGCCAAACGGAGGGAAAACATGCTCTGGTTCCGCGTCCCCCAGAAGGTCTATTTCAAATACGGCTGCCTCTGCACCGCCCTGGGGGATCTTGCGGGCAAGAAGCGCGCCTTCATTGTCACTGACAAGTTCCTCTACGGCACCGGCATCCTCGGACCGATGCTCCAGAAGCTCACCGACATGGGCATCGCGACACATGTCTTCAGCGACGTCGCCCCGGACCCCACCATCCAGCTCGCGCAGAAGGGGCTCGAACAGCTCCGCAGCTTCGACGCCGACGTGATCATCGCGGTGGGCGGCGGAAGCCCAATCGACGCGGCGAAGATCATGTGGCTCATGTACGAGCTGCCCGATGTCAAGTTCGAGGATGTGGCCATGCGCTTCATGGACATCCGCAAGCGCATCGTCAAGCTGCCTGAACTCGGCAAGAAGGCCATGATGGTCGCAGTGCCCACCACCAGCGGCACCGGCTCCGAAGTCACACCCTTCGCCGTCATCACCGACGAGGTCACCCAGCAGAAGTTCCCGCTGGCGGACTACGCGCTGACCCCGAACATGGCAATCATCGACACCGAGCTGGTAATGAAGCTCCCGAAGGGGCTCACGGCCATCTCCGGCATCGACGCACTCACACACGCCCTCGAAGCCAGGGTCTCCTGCATGCAGAGCGACTACTGCAACGCGCTGGCAAACGAGGCCGCCGCACTGATCCTCAAGTATCTGCCCGAGTGCTACAACAACGGCCCCATGAATGAAATCGCCCGCGAACACATGTTCAACGCCTCCGCAATGGCCGGCATGGCGTTCGCAAACGCATTCCTCGGGCTCTGCCACTCCATGGCGCATAAGCTCGGAGGCATGTACCATGTGCCCCACGGCTTGGCAAATGCTTTCCTCATCACTTACATTATGCGCTACAATGCGGTGGATTGCATGACAAAGCAGGCCGCATTCCCACAGTACCACTACCCGAATGCAAAGGCGGACTACGCGGCAGTCGCAAGGTACATCGGTCTCACAGGAAAGAACGACGACGAATTGGTCGACAAGCTCGTCGGAAAGGTCGACGAACTCAAGGCGGCCCTCGACATCCCCAAGGCTATGAAGCCCTGGTTCGACGCGAAGGGAATCACCGAGAAGACCTTCCTCGCACAGCTTGACGAACTCGCCGTCAAGGCCTATGACGACCAGTGCACCGGCGCCAACCCACGCTACCCGCTGATCTCCGAAATCAAGGAGCTCTACCTCGCCGCATACTACGGGAAATAGCCTGCCGGGAATGACACGCCCCATGCCCGCGCCCGCCACATTGTGACGCGAGGCACGGGGCGAGAACTCCAAAGGGCGACGCCCCGCCCTCTTCCAGATGTCTCCCGACTTCAGGAAGAGGGTTCTGCGTATCTGGATCCACTACACCACGACATACAGCATCCTGGAAACAGGACGGACAATAACAAGGAGAAGGCAAGATGGAAATTCTGAAGAAGATCTCCGAGGCGCGCGCCTCGGGAGCCGGCTATGAAGGAAAGCAGGAGGACGCGGTCTTCGTCTTCGCAGGCGCACTGGGCGAAATCCTCGTCAGGGAACCTAACTTCGCAGGCCCCGCAGTGAGACTCCTCGCCGCATTCAGCGACAGCAAGGTCTCCTCCGAATGCATCGAAATCTTCCCGATGGAGAAGCTCGAGAACCTCATCCCCAGGCTGGCCGTCAAGACGGCGATTCTCTGCGTCCCACACCGCCAGGCCGAAAAGACCGCAGAGGAACTCGGACACGCGGGAATCACACGCATCCTTAACTGGAGCGGAATCGACCTCATGCCCAGACCCCATCTCGCAATCCTCAACGAGGCCCCCCCCGCAAACTGCCTCGACCAGGAAAAATAGCCACCTAAAAATCCATAGGGACAAATGGGTAAAATCAAGATGGTCATCTGCATCGGCAGCTCCTGCTTCGCCAGGGGAAACGCCGAAAACGTCAAAATCACCGAAGACTTCCTGGCCAAACGCGGCCTCTCCGATGAAATCGACATCGACCTCTGCGGAGGACTCTGCACGGGAAACTGCGCCGACGGACCAATTGTGATTGTCAATGACAAAATCTACAAGCACGTCGAAGGCGGGGCAATGCTCGATATTCTGAATCATTACTTTCCGAAGTAGGGAGAAGAGAGTAGGGAGAAGAGGGGAGTGCGTGGACACTTTGCAGTGGGCTTCCGTCAGGTAGGGAGAAGGGAGAAGAGGGGAGAGGGGAGTGCGTGGATGGCGCGCGTGGGCGCGCCCGCACGGCGCTTAGGCCGTGCGTCCACAGAAGAAGGGAGTAGGGAGGAGGGAGAAGTCGCAATGATTGCGTAACATGTTGAAAGTGAACATGTTATATGCATTTACAACTCATTGCTTGCTTTTTTTGTTGTAGCGGAGGGAACAATCCTTAAAGAAAGATGTTTGAGCCTGTCTATACCATTGAGAATGAGTGCCAGGACTGCTACAAGTGTGTCCGTCACTGTCATTGCAAGGCCATTCGGATAGTCAACGGCAAGGCTTCCGTGATACCCGAGAGCTGTGTCGCCTGCGGGGAGTGCGTGAAGGTATGTCCCTCCCATGCGAAGAAGATCCGCTCCGACCTCTCCCGCCTGAAGCGTCTTCTGGACGAAGGCGGCAACCTCCATGCGTCCATTGCGCCGAGTTTCCCAGCCTATTTTCCCGGCGTCAAGCTAGGGCAGCTTGCGGCCGCCCTCAAGCGCCTTGGCTTCAAGGGAGTCAGCGAGACCGCCCTGGGCGCGCAGATTGTCAGCAACCAGACGGCGGGGTTCCTGCACACCACCGACCTGCCCCTGGTGATTTCCAGCGCATGCCCCGCCTGTGTGGACTACATCAGGAAGTACCACCCCGAGGCCACGAAATACATCGCCCCCTTCCTCTCGCCAATCCTCTCCCACTGCCGGCTGGTCAAGGAACGCTTCGGGGACGACGCGAAGGTCGTCTTCTTCGGCCCCTGCGCCGCGAAGAAGAACGAGGCCGACAGGCATCCCGAGCTGCTTTCCCTGGCGGTCACCTTTGCGGCGTTGGACGAACTCCTCCAGGAGAAGGACATACACCTTGTGGAGGAGGAAACCGCCGACATCGAGATTCAGCCGGCGGAGGAGGGGCGCTTCTATTCGGTGGAGGGCGGCATGAACGACACCCTCCGCGACGGCCAGAAGGATGTCCGCTACATATCCGTCTCAGGCCTTGAGAACCTCGACCGCATGCTCTCCTACTACTACGGAGGCCGTTCCCAGCGGCGCATCTTCCTCGAATGCCTCGCCTGCCACGGCGGCTGCGTGAACGGCCCGGTCATCCCCCAGGGCTTTGCGGGGCTTGAAACCATCACCGAGACCGACAGCCTCAGCAGCTTCCAGACAAGCTGCGACCGCACATGCCCCGAAAACATCCACGATGAACTGAAGTCCGACCCCGTGGACGTGGTGGAGCCCTCCGAAAACGACATCACACGCGCCCTTGCCAGGGTCGGCAAGTTCAGCCGCGAGGACGAATTGAACTGCGGCGCCTGCGGCTACAGCACCTGCCGGGAATTCGCGAAGGCCCTTCTGGAGGACAAGGCAGAGGAGGCAATGTGCCACACCTACCTGCGCAGGAACTTCGAGCGCACCAGCAACGCCCTCATCCGCTTCATCCCGGCGGCAGTCGTCCTCGTTGACGAGCATCTCAACATCAGCGAATGCAACAGGAACTTCGCACGGATGGTCGAGATGACCGACGTCTTCGACGCGCTCGGCAACCTCAACACAATCCCCGTCGCAAATACGCTCCCCGACTTTGCGGACCTCTTCGGAAGCGTCATCGAGAATGGCGGCGAAATCGAGAAGTTCAACCAGAAGTTCAAGGACAAGATCATCAACATCAGCGTATTCACGATTGCGAAGGGGAAGTTCGCCGGCGCCGTCATCCAGGACATCACCAAGAACGAGTTGCAGCGTGAACAGATTGCCGAGAAGGCCCGTGAGGTCATCCGCAAGAACGTGCATACGGTCCAGCAGGTGGCGAGGCTCTTCGGCGAACATGTCGCCGACACCGAAATCCTCCTGAACGAAATCGCGGGAAGCTACGAAAGCCACGGAGAGAACGAGCAATGACCTCGAAGGTTTTTGTAGAAGTCGAGTCCTTCCAGTTCACAAAGACTGGACAGGCCGCCTGCGGCGACGACATCCAAATCGAGCATCTCGCCAACGAGAACCGATACCTGGCCGTCCTCTCCGACGGGCTTGGAAGCGGAGTCAAGGCGAACATCCTCGCCAACATGACGACGACGATGGCGCTTCGCTTCCTGCAGTCGAACATGGACATGCTCCAGTCGATTGAGACCATCATGGACTCGCTGCCCGTCTGCGAAGTCCGCAAGATAAGCTACGCCACCTTTTCGATGATTGACCTGCGCCTGGGAGGCATCACGCGTGTCATCGAGATGGGCAACCCGCAATACATCCAGTTGCGCGGCACGGAGGAGGTCCCCCCCATCAAGCACGAGACGATTGTCTCCCAGCATTGGCCCGACCGACAGGTGGAGTGCTACGAAATCAAGCTTGAGCCTGGCGACCGCCTGATTGTCGCCTCCGACGGCGTCACCCAGTCCGGCCTTGGCGAGGGTTCCCAGTACAAGTTTGGCTGGCGCCGTTGCGGCGAGATGGCATACGCCCAGGAACGCATCGCCGCAAACCCGGAAATCTCCTCCTACGCGCTGGCGCGGTCGATTGCATACCAGGCATACGCAATCTCGAAGAACACCTGCAAGGACGACATCTCCTGCCTTGTCTTCTACATCAGGACGCCCCGGGTGATGCGCCTTCTGACAGGCCCTCCCTACCACAAGGAAAACGACCGCGAATACGCCCTGAAGGCGGACCTCGGGGAGGATCACACGATCATCTGCGGCGGCACCACCGCCAACATCGTCGAAAGGGTGCTTGGGAAGCGCGTCGAGATTGACATTACGCACCTCAAGCCGGGAGACAAGCTGCCGCCGGCAGGCAGGATTCCAGGGGTCGCCCTTGTCACGGAGGGCATTCTCACCCTGACAAAGGTCTGCGTCGCCCTGGAGAACGACGAGGAGGCCGCCACCCTGCCCTCGCCCGTCAAGCGCATCATCGACATGATGATGCAGCACGACCACATCGAGTTCGTGGTCGGGACGAAGGTCAACGAGGCCCATCAGGACCCCAGCCTCCCGCAGGACCTGGAGCTCAGGCGGGGAGTCATCCGCAGAATCGCAAAGGCTCTCACGGAAAAGTACCGCAAGGAGGTTGAGATTTCCTTCTTCTGACGGCAAACCACTTTTTTCAGCAACCAGTCACGCGCTGGCGGCTCTCCGCAGGCGCGCAACCACACATAAACAAAGGGACAAAACATAAAATGAAGAAGCTGCAACTTGAAATCTGCTGCGGAACCACCTGCTTCATGCTCGGCGCCGACAAGCTCCTCAACATCGAGAACGAGATGCCTACCGACCTGCGCAGCCGTGCAGACATCAGGGCTCTCCCATGCCTCGGACTGTGCAACGACAGCAAACTGGCGGGCGCGCCATACGTCAAGCTCAACGGCGAAATCATCGAAAAGGCGACCGCCGAGAAGATCTACGAGAGAATGCGCGATATTCTCGAGAACTCGCCACTCTAACCCACGCCCCCTCAATGGACAGGGAGGATGGCGCGACCCGCCGCCCTCCCGATGACGCCCGCACGACACCGCCACACAAGGCACGCCGGCACAATGCGCCGCCTGCCACGTAACCAACATCCCCACCTAAAAGCCCAACTCCTCCATGATTGACGGCTCCGTATACCTAAGGCGAGAACTCATGATCCGCTTCGTCCGTGCCTTCAACGACGGCACGCTCGAGACGGAACTCGACAGGCTGCCCATCGCGCTGCGGCCCAGGCAGGGCGGCTCCAGCAGATGCTGCATCTACCACGACCGCGCCGTCATCAAATACCGCGTAATGAGCCTGCTGGGATTTTCCTGCGAGGAGGAGACAGACGAGGCGCGGACGCTGGCCTCGTACTACCGCGAGGCATGCGAACGCCCCACCCCGGTCGCAGACCCCGACTCCGAGAAGATACCCCTCTCCGTCTGCGAGGCGGGATGCTCGGAATGTCCAAGCTCCAGGGTGGTTGTGACGGGCAACTGCCGGGGGTGCTTCTCACGCCCGTGCATGTACAACTGCCCGAAGAATGCCATCGACATCGTAAACCAAACCTCGACTATCGACTACAGCAAGTGCATCAAGTGCGGAAAGTGCGTCTCCGTCTGCCCGTTCCATGCAATTGTCAAGACGACCGTCCCCTGCGAGGACGCATGCCCCACCGGCGCCATCCACAAGGACGAGGAGGGGCATACCACCATCGACCCCAAGAAGTGCATCTCCTGCGGAAACTGCTTCTCCAAGTGCCCGTTCAGCGCAATCATGGAGAAGTCCCAGCTTCTGGACGTCCTCCTGGCGCTTAAGCGTGGCGAGAAGGTGGTCGCAATGGTCGCGCCGGCCGCGACCTCCCAGTTCGCAGGAACAATCGAGCAGCTCTTCACCGCCGTCAGCAGGCTCGGGTTCCACGACGTAATGGAAGTCGCCCTCGGCGCCGAAATGACCACCGAACACGAGACCCGCGAGTTCCAGGAGAGGATGAACGCCGGCGAAAAGCTCATGACCACCTCATGCTGCCCCGCATACGTGGAGCTCGTCCGCAAGCTTCTTCCCGACTTCATGAAATACGTCTCCACGACCCCCAGCCCCATGGTCTTCGCCGCCCAGATTGCCCGTGCGGAGCATCCTGGATGCAAGGTAGTCTTCATCGGCCCCTGCGTTGCGAAGCGAATGGAGGCGATCCGGAAGGGCGTCGACTACGTCCTCAGTTTCGAGGAACTTGGCGGAATGCTTGCAGGCAACAACATTGACGTAATCGCCTGCGAGCCCTGGAAGATTCCGCGCCCGGCCATCGCCACCGCACGGAACTTCTCGAGGAGCTGCGGCGTCACCGAGGCCGTCATCCAGGAGGCAGGCGGCCTCAAGGAGGACTTCAAGCTCGATTCCAAGGCCATCAACGGCATCGACAAGAAGACCCTCGCAATGCTGAAGCTCTACGCGGCCGGAAAGCTCCCTGCGAACTTCCTCGAGGTAATGTCCTGCCCGGGAGGCTGCGTGGGAGGCCCATGCTCCCTTAGGAAATAACCCCGAATCAAAAATAACACTGTCCGTGACAAGGAGGAGAGGCTGCCTGCCAGCGTTCCTCCTTGTTTTTTCGGGGCGCGGCTTCTCGCTTCATGGGCAACGGAAGCCAGGCGACGCCATATATTTCCCGTATTGTCGTTTTCCCCAAGAAATTCTCCCCCAAAAAACATCAAGTCACACCCCCATTATGAAACGATTCTTCCTTCTTCCGATTCTCTTCGTGTCGGCGATGATGCTCCTTGCCGACTTCAACGAAGCCCTTACCTACTTCAACGCCACAACGGACAAGCCGGCAGTCTCATACAAGGCCGGGGACAAGGTGGTCTTCACATTCAATTTCGGCGAGATGAACAAGGACATCCCCGAGGGGACGGTCATCAGCTGGGTGCGGGAGGGGGACGACCAGGTCTTCGCAAACGGAGACCTGGTGTGGCGGCATGACGAGCCAGTCACCCTGGAGACATCCATCGGATGCCCGGGATTCGTCCATATTTTCGCAAAGCTGAAGGATGCCGCCACCGGGAATGACATCAAGTTCGAAAACGGAAATGCCGTCACCCTGGACTGCGGAGCCGGCGCCGAACCGGAAAAGCTAGTCGCCGCCCCGGAGCCAAGGGACTTTGACGAATACTGGCAGAAGCAGAAGGAGAAGCTGGCAAAATGCCCGGTGGAACTCCTTGAGAAGAAGGAGGTGCTCCGCAACAACGGGGTAGTCGTCTACGCAGTCAAGATTTCCTGCGTGCCCCCGCGCCCCGCCACCGGATTCCTGGGCATCCCCGAAAACGCCGCCGAAAAGAGCCTCCCCGTCTACTGCTACTATGACGGATACTCCTCAAACAAGGACATCTTCCAGCAAATCCCGAAATGGTTCGCGAATGATAAAATCTCCTTCGCCGTCAATGCACACGGGGCAGACCTCCTGCAGGATGACGAATACTACGAAGAGTTCAACAAGGAAATCAAGAGCGGAGACTACGGCTACGCATTCGACCCAAAGCAGAATCTCTCCCCGGATACGGCATACTTCCACGGAATGGTCATGAGGCTGCTCCGCGCGGCGGAGTTCGCAAAGACGCTCCCCGAATGGGACGGGAAGACACTCGTGGCATGCGGCTCAAGCCAGGGCGGACTCCAGAGCGTCTGGGCGGCCGCCCTCGACCACGACTTCACCAGCGCATACCCCACCGTCCCATGGCAGTGCGACGTGGGGGGCGAGGACGCCTTCAACAGGATCTCGGGTCCCTGGAGGATTCCATACGTCCCAGGCCTCAAATACTTCGACTGCGTCTACATGGCACGGCGCATCACCTGCCCTGTCGAAATCCCCCGTGCAGGGCTTGGCGACTACATCTGCCCGCCTTCGGGAATCGCACTCCTATACAACAACCTCAAATGCCCGAAGAAGATCAACTGGTACCAGGGCTCGAACCACGGCTTTGTCCCCAGAATTCCGGAGACATTCACCTTCGAAGAACCGTAACTACTTGACAATCAAGTAGTTATATAACTACACAAAAAAGGCGTCCCGATGCGGAGATTCCACCGCGCCAGGGCGCCTTTCGCCTTATTGTGGTTTTCTGGCTATTCCGTGAGCTTCTTGTAGACTGCGAGGGTGCGTTCCGCCAGCTTCCTCATGGAGACCACTCCCTCTCCGATGACCTGGGGCTCTATCGTGTCGTTCAGTCGTTCAGCCAGGCGGCTTTCAGGATTGAGGATGCCGACGATTGAACCTGCGGTTGCCCCCGTGCAATCCGTGTCCATTCCCCCCATGACAGCCAGCGCGGCAGTCCGGTCGATGGACCTTCCTCCGAGGAGGAGCGACATGACCACGATCTGGAGGTTGTTGATTGCGTGGACGCCGCTCATTCCCTTGTAGCGGGCGTCCAGCTTGTCCATGAACACCTCCCAGGAGGGAGACTCCTTGACCCACGCGAGGGATGTCCTGACCGCCTCGGCGAAACGGCACTTGGCGGGGATTTCGGAGAGTCCGATTTCGATGAGCCGGACCGGGTCGTCTTCGCAGAATGCCGCGGCAATCACCGCCGCAACGAACATCTCCGCGTAGATTCCGTTCTTAGTATGTGTCCAGCATGCGTCCCGGTATGCGAACTCAGCCGCCATCTCCGGGCGTCCTGCGCACGCATATCCCCAGAAATCCGCACGGATTGCGGCTCCAATCCATTCACGGTAGGGGTTGTTGAATCGCCGTGTGAATGCCGCTGTCGCGGAGACATTCCCGTTGCGGTGCCTGCGTGGATGCCTGATGTTGTAGTTGAGGATTGCCTGTGTCTCGGCTGTGCAGATTGCATCGAACGGCAGACTATCGTTCCAGCAGTCTGCGACATCGCTCCACTTGAAATCCCGTCCGTATTGCTCCAGCACCTTCAGTCCGATGATTGTGTAGTGGATGTCGTCGTCTGCCTCCATGCACCTGATATTCTCCCTCCAGGAGAGCGGGCAGTAGAGCGCCTGGTCGTCCAGCTTTCCGCGGAAGAAGTCATCCAGCTCCCATTCGCCGCGTTTGACGAGCAGTTCCTTAATCCTTTTGCGTGGCCAGCCCTCCACGGGCTTTCCCAGGGCGCATCCGACGGAGCGTCCGCGCCATGCGCCATGGAAGCGTTCCAGCAGTTCGCTGTCGGAGAGTTTCATCTGAAGCGTCCGCGGCCCATTTGGGCGCAGTGCACGAATCTCATCCAGTTCGTCTGGCTCCTCGTATGGCCAGTCCTCCCGCATCGGAAGTGATTCGACCTCCTTCCACAAATCCAGAATTCCTTCGGCGAATGCGTCCGCCTCGGGGTGCAGCATCTTGAAGCGCTCGCGGATTCCGTCGGGAACCACCCTGCCCTCCTCCTCAAGCTGCCTCAACTCCATGGAAAAATTCAAATAGGGAGTATCCCATCCTGCAATGATCATTGTTGTGTGTCCTGTTTGTTGTTTATGTGAAGGCGCCGCACTCGGCGCCTGGAAGTCCGCCACCGTTGGCTATGTGCCTCAGATGATTATCGTCCCGTGGGAGACTGTCGGATAGAGCGCCCAGAAGCCGCAGGACTCCTTGAGAGACTCGCCGATTCCAATCAAGTCGTCGGTTTCGGGCATGGTCTGCGCCCTGCCCTCCGCAAACTCCTTGAGGCGTCTGACGAGTTCCTTGATGCGTGCCTCCTCGCCCCCCAGCCTCACCTGGACCGTCTCGTAGCCAAAGGGCTTGTTGTGGCTGAACCAGACCTTGTGATGCTCGGCTGAGAACTGCCTGAAGACGCGCAGCAGCCTCTCGGCCATGGGAATCACCCCAGCCACGGCCTTGCGGTTGTCCTTCCTGCGGTATGCGTCAAGATAGGACTTCACGAAGTTGCACTTGGCGATGGCGAACTCGAGGAGCTTACGGCCATACGGAATCGAGCCGCCCTCCGTGGACCTGGGGTTGCGTGGAAGCGAATCGAGGGACTCCTGCATGCTCTTCACCGCTGTCGCGAAATCGAACTTGATGTCGTCATAGATGCCGCGCTTTTCGCTGTCGAAGTAGAATGCCCCGATGAACATCTGCATGATCGGGTCGTCCCAGATGATGCCAGGCAGATAGAAATACGAGCTCTTTGCGATTGCAAGCGTATCCTTGTAGCTTGCCCCATGCAGGAGATGCCTGAACTTTGCCTCGAGGACTGCGTCATTTGCCGCGCCGGTATGGGCCAGGTCGCTTGCGAAGGCCAGCCCCGCCATGGCGCTGTCGTAGTCGCAGTACGCGCCGTCGTCCCCCCACATGGTGAAGAAGACATCCTTCACCTTTGCCTCGCGGCATGCCTGGATGCATGGAATGACAGTCTTCCTGGTGAGGGTATGGTCATACCAGAAGAGCCTCCATGTCCAGACTCCCGAGCCCATCACGGGTTCGCCTCCAAGCGCGCGGTGCCGGGCAATCCACTCCTTGTAGAACTCCTTGTCGGTATTGTAGTAGTCCCAGTAGACGAGTTCGACGTCCTTCGGAATCTGCCTGACCACCTCCTCGGGAATCACGCACTCCTTGTCGTAGTAGTCGTCGGTCTTGCTTCCGCACCGGAAATACATGTCCGACCACATCATTGGTTCGAGCCCGTGCCTGCGGCAGATTTCCATCACCTTGCCGAGGTGGCGGTTGATGATATTGAAGCGCGACTCCTCCCCGTGAAGCTTCTTGAACTTCCCGTCGCCGATGCCGTGCGCCTCGTCCATCCCAAGGTGGATTCTTCTGGAACGGACGCAATTCTTCCAGGTTACAATCATCTTCTCGATGAGTTCGTATGTCTTCGGCTCGTCCACAAGCAGGATGCCATTGAGGTCGTTGATGTCCTTGTAGCAATTCCAGCGGAACATTTGCTCCAGGTGCGCGAGGGTCTGGATGCAGGGAATCACCTCGATTCCCAGGGACGCCGCATAGTCGTCAATCTCCTTGATTTCCTCGGGGGAATACGCGCCCCGCATCAGCCCGAAGAATGGCTCGCCCTCAATGCGGTAGGTGTCCTCGGTGTAGAGCATCAGCATGTTGTAGCCGAGGATTGCCAGGCGCCGCATGTAGCGTTTGAGGTTGGGCAGCGTCATCACCGCATTCCTGGAGCAGTCGAGCATGATGCCGAACATCCGGAACGGGCAGTACTCCTCCGTGCCAGGGACAATTCCCGAGATGATGTTGCCGACCATCCGCAACGCCATCGCCACGGAGCCGTATGTAATCTCAAAACCTCCGGAAACCATCCGCACAGAGGCGACAGACGGATCAGCGCCACGCCTGAATACAAGACGGGAACTCCCGACACCACCGCAAAGCACGGGATAGTCACAGGACAACTCCCTCAACGCCGATGACAGAATTGCATCGGACTGCTCCACCTCACATGCGAAACCTGAATCGAACAACGGTTGAATTGACATCTTCTCTCCTCTAGGGGTGAACAAAATGACTACTTGCCAAATGCCTGCCCCGGCTCCTTCACAATCCAATGGCCGGAACGGGCGCTGCCTACACGGTCTATCTTCCCACTTTGCTTCAATTGCCTTAAAATACGCTCAACTGTTCGTGTCGAAACATGAAGACGAAATGAAATCTCCTTTGCGGAAATCCCCGAATCCCCACTGAGTAACCCCAGGATGACAGACTCCCTGCAACGATTATCACCGACATGATCACCGACATGTTCACCGACATGTTCACCGACATGTTCACTGGCATAATCACCGACAGCTTCACTGACGGTATTGCCTCTTATCTTGCCGCAAGGCTCCTCCCCCGCCATTGGATTAAAATCCTGGTTGCGGTAGACGGTGAACTTCAGGTAGAAGTCTCCTCCGCTGATTTCCAGCTCCTTCAACCCGGCCTTTTTCAGGAGCGCATTGACCTTTGGGATGCCACTCCCCCAGCCTTCGATTAGCCCGATATAGGCAAACGCCCTGGCAAGCGCCTCGTTGCGGATTTTGGAAAACCCGTTCCTCATTGACTCTATGCTCTGGTCCATGGGCAGTTTTCCTGGGCTGAGCACCTCCAGGCGGTCGTCGAAAAGTGCCACCTGGATGTTCCCAGTTGCCAGATAGCTGCGGTGAACGACGGCGTTAACCAATATCTCGCGGATGGCGGCAGGAGGGATTTCGTAGACATCCTGACGATACAGTCCCGTGATGCGCGCACCCAGCTTGATATTCCTCAGAACAAACTGGTAAGCCTCCTCCTGCTGGTCGCAAATCGGTCCTTCATATTCGCGTCTGTCCAGAAACACATTTTTCGTTGTGCCCCTGAACAACGCACATTGAATCATGCTCGGCAACAGATAATGCCCCGTCAAAAGCGCGTATGCATTTGTCGGGACAATCCGGCTCTCGTGCTTTGTCAAGATACCCCAGGAGAGCAGTTGAGTGGGAGAGACCTCCCGAATGGGAGTGTTGCCACCGCCTGGCGCCTGGTAGAACAACGCCTTCTCATACAGCGACTGGCATAGCGCAGCAATGTCCCCATCGGAAACCTCAAGCCCAAGGCAGACCGTCTTGTCAAAGAAACGATGCGCACCCTCAAACATGAGTTCTTTCACCATGCATTCATCTGCCTTGCGAGTCTCTGCCGAAACACGGTAGTAGGTGCCATCCATCATGCCAAGAGATTTTATGTAGTACGGACGCTGACGCCCCGTGCAGATCTCCACTATGATGAGGCTCCTACCCTTGACAGTGACGGGATATACATTGGGCATGATGGTCGGTTCGCAATTGTCGGAAATGATGTTGGTGAGGGTATCCATGTCCTGGAAGAGCGTCTCGTCATTCATCCCGATGACCGCATGTTCCACATCACTTACGCCAAAAACGAAGAAGCCGCCCTGGCAGTTGGCAAACGCCACGACTGTTTTCAGAAACGTCTCCTTCCGTTTTGGCAAATCTACCTTGAACTCGACATTCCTGCCTTCTGTTTTCAATAGCTCGTTGATATTCATTCCTTGCTCCTCCTCGATTAGCCACCGGCGGCATCCCGCGTGCAACGCCGCAAGGCGTCCTCTTCGCAGAATTTACCCCATCTGCGTTGGATTGCGGAGCAAAAACTCACGGTTTACTGCCCTTTCTTCTATGAAATTGCCCGCAGTTTCAGCGTTCTCCAGTGGTGGTAATACAGGATTATCCCGACACCCCCCGTAATGGACTCGGCCAGCGGAAATGCCGCCCATGTCCAGCCCAATCCGATTAGCGAGAGGAGGTAGAAGAGTGTCATCAGGCAGAAGACATGCCTTGTGAGGGAGAGCCAGATGCTTGGCGCGAGTTGTCCGACAGCCTGGAAGAAGATTGGCAGCGTCATTGAGAATACTGCCGGGAAGAAGCTGATTCCGATGATTCTGAATGCAGGGATTCCAACCCTGAGCACCTCCTCCGTCGGTGTGAAGATGTTCAGGAGGCATCGGGGAATGAGGAGGAAGCATGCGGTGCCTATTGCCATGAATGCCAGGGAGACGATTGTGATGTTGCGCATCATCTGCCGGCAACGCCCGTATTCCCTTCTGGCGTAGTTGAAGCTGAGGATTGGGACGATGCACGCGTGCATCGCGAAGAGCGGTATGAAGAAGAAGCTCTGGAGCCTGTAGTAGAGCCCGAGGACTGTGATGGCCGCGTCGGAGAATCTTCCCAGAATCATGTTCAGGAAGACGATGTAGAAGGTCATCAGGAAATACATGATGATGGAGGGAATGCCGAGCTTGTAGATTTCCTTCGTCAGCGTCGGCATTTCACAGACGCGCGGCGGGGGCTTCAGGCCGCCTCTCATGACAATCAGCATGGCCGCCACCTGGCCGACGAGGGTCGCGTACGCGGCGCCGGCAATCCCAAGCGCCGGCACAATGCCCCATCCCCAAATCAGGATTGGGTCGAGGATGATGTTCACCAGGGAGCCTGTCACCTGCGCAACCGTCGGAAGCCGCATGTTGCCGCCAGCCTGGTGGACCTTGGTCCAGATGCTCTCCAGAAATACAGGAAGGCTGCCGTAGCAGACAAGGCGGCCGTAGATCATCCCATAGCGGGCAGTCTCAGGATTGTCCGTGGAACCCTTGACGAAGGTCTCCAGGAACAGCGCCGTCAGTACGGAAAAGCCCACCCACATGATGACTGCCTGGACAGTTCCCGTGCCGGCGGCCCAGTATGCCCGCTTGTGCTCGTCAAGGGCGTAGAGCTTCGACATCAGGGTGTTGACGCCTATGCCCGTGCCGACGGCCAATGCGAATGTCATGAACTGTATTGGATAGACGATTGACAACGCGGCAAGCCCCTCTGCGGAGAACTTGCCCACGTAATAGCTGTCCACGACATTGTACAACGCCTGGAGAAGCTGCGCCACCATTACGGGCGGAGCCATCGTGAATAGAATGTGCCAGAGATTTGCGGAGGCGAAGATCGCCCCTTCGGTGCCACGCTTGTCCATGGGCAGAATATAAGAGTCTCCCGCAGGGCAACAGCCTGGGCTTGTCGCTTCCGGAGGCAATTTGCCTTCCGTGCGTCGCAATGCAGTTCCGGGCACGGGGAAAGCCCAGCATCCCCTGCGTTGCCCGGCTTCGGCCGCACTACAAAAAGGGCTCCGAGGCCTTGCGGCCTCGAAGCCCTTTTCCTTTGGAAGGCGCGTCTATGCCCTAGAAGGGCTCGACTTTGACATCATTGTATTCCGTGAGCTTGTTGCCCACCACGATAGCGCACTGCTTGACGGCGGCGTTACCGCCAAGGCACCAGTATTCAGCCGCCTTGGGTCCCGTGACCGCCTCGGCGTGGCCATCCCAGAACGCCATGTTGGCCTGGTCGGTGTGCATGGCGGCGACGGTCGCCAGGTTGTCATTGTAGGTATAGTCGCGGGGGCCGATCTGAGAGTGCCCCTTGTCAGTGGGCACGCGGTTGCTGCACTGCACCGAGCAGGAGAAGATCCAGCGTGACGAGGCGGGAACCTTGCCGGAGTCAAGGCGCAGTCCCTTGCCGCCATTGCCGGTCGCGGCAAAGGTCTTGGGTTCCACACTGCCCCAGGTCGCATGGGTGTCATTCCCGGGATCAAAGGTGTCTTTACGGTAGTTGGGCATGCCGTATGCGGTGGTGATGTGCTCCTGCATGTCAGAGCCGTCGGAAGCCAACGACTTCTTGCCGAAGCTGAAGATTGTGCAGTGGTCCACTCCCACGGGGATGTAACCCAGGCCGACAGCGCCATAGCCGTCGAAATTATCATGGTAGTTCCTGTACAACGCAGCATCCGAATAGGCTCCCGGCCAGTACCACCATGCGCCCCAGGCGCTGCCGGGGACGGTGATGATGTAGCCGTCGTAGTCATTGGAGTAGAGCAGGACGCCCAGCGCACACTGCTTCTGGTTGTTGGTGCAGCTGATGGCGCGGGCCTTGGCACGGGCCTTCGACAGCGCCGGAAGAAGCATCGACGCCAGAATCGCGATGATCGCGATGACGACGAGCAACTCAATCAGGGTGAAGGATTTCTTCATTGGATAGGCTTTCCTTTGCGGGGGATTGATGACTGTTCGGTCTAGTAGACCGAACAGGTGAACCTATTGGGCAGACCACCCGTTAGTACGGATCCACGTCCACCGTGGGGAACGGCACAAGTTTATTGCCGACTACGACTGCGCACTGCTTGACGGCGGCGTTGCTGCCACGGCACCAGTACTCCGCAGCCTTGGCGCCAGTGACTGCCTCGGCATGCCCGTCCCAGAACGCCATGTTGGCCATGTCGCTGTGCATGGCGGCGATGGTCGCCAGATTGGGGTTGTAGGTGTAGTCGCGTGCTCCGATTGTGGACGAACCCTTGGTGGTGGGAGTGTTGTCGGCGCACTGCACCGAGCAGGAGAATACCCAGCGCACCGAGGCGGGCGTCTTGCCGGAGTCAATGCGCAGGCCACGGCCGCCATTGCCGGTCGGAGCGACAGTCTTGAGTTCGACGCTGCCCCAGGTCGCGTGGCTCTCGTTCGACATGTCAATGACATTCTGGCGGTAGTTGGGCATTCCGTATGCGGTAGTGGTGTGTTCCTGCACCTGGCTCCCATCGGCGGTGACTGTCTTCTTGCCGTAGCTGAAGATTGTGCAGTGGTCCACTCCCACGGGGATGTAGCCCAGGCCAAGGGCACCATACTCGACGCCGGCCGTGTCGCGGTACTTCCGGTAGATGGCGCCGTCAGAGTAGCAGGCCGGCCAGTACCACCACGCACCAATTTTACTGCCGGGGACGGTGATGATGTAGCCGTCGTAGTCGTCGGCGTAGAGCAGAAGCCCCAGCGCGCACTGCTTCTGGTTGTTGATGCAGTTGATTGCGCGAGCCTTGGCACGGGCCTTCGAAAGTGCGGGGAGAAGCATCGACGCCAGAATCGCGATGATCGCGATGACGACGAGAAGTTCAATCAGGGTAAAGGATTTCTTCATTATGGGGCTCCTGGGCAAAGGTGATTTGGTTGCCCGTGCGTCACGTGGGGCGATTGCGCCTCACGTGACATTCACGGGGGCGAGTCCGGCTAGCGCTTGTCGCCGCCGGGGATGTCGCAGTTCGGGTGCCAGTAGTAGTCGGTGACCAGATAGTACCGGCTGTAGGTGCTGTTCGTGTTCCTTGCCTTCTGGATGTCGACGCTCTCCACGTGTCCATCGCTGAAGGAGAGGTTCATCTGGTTGCTGTGGCGGAAGTAGACATCCTTGTCTTCGCAGATGGACTTGGGGCCAGCCATGTAGGAGTCGGAGATGGCCTTGAAGCCCTTCTCCCAGGTCGCGCCGTCCACCAGGTTCACATGGATTGAGGTGTACTTGATGGAGCTGACGCGGTGCCAGTCGGCGCCGTTGACGCCGGCGTCGTCATACATATACTGTGACTTTGCCCAGCTGCCTCCCTTGAGGGAGGGCTGGAAGCTCATTCCGCAGCTGGCCTGGTATCCGTTGTTTCCCATGACGCGGCTTGAGGTGGGGCAGGAGGGGCAGAGGGTGACCTTGTGCCAGGAGCTCTTGTCGGTGCCGTTCAGGCGGTTGCCGGAGCCATCCTGGGTATGGGCTGCGGGATCCTTGTCCAGCCACTCGTTTGAGGTCATGGGGGCGCCAGGGATGAGTGGGTTCAGGGTGAACCAGAAGTAATAGTGGCCGTTTTCGATTGCGCCGTCGCCGGACTTGATCCAATCTCCGCCGAATCCGAGTTCCGCCAGGTTGCCGGCGGTGCGATATCCGACGGGGGTGATGAAATCATCGTAGTCATTGGCGTAGAGGAGATTGCCCAGCGTCAGCTGCTTCAGGTTGTTGGTGCAGCTGATGGCGCGTGCCTTCTCGCGGGCCTTCGAAAGGGCCGGGAGAAGCATTGACGCCAGAATCGCGATGATCGCGATGACGAC
>ERZ1026898.49-NODE-49-length-69742-cov-17.815633_pt1 | contig 69742 bp, 48 predicted proteins | sample MGYA00380178_ERZ1026898 | MGnify/ENA primary metagenome ERZ1026898 (study PRJEB33269, sample SAMEA4719814) | human gut metagenome | biome: human-associated habitat; feature: organic feature; material: feces | place: Cameroon | collected 2013-10 ...
GTCGGGGGAATAAGTGTATTCCCCCTCCCTTCACCCCAAGATGTACCCACCATCCGGAGGACGTACGCGCGCGGGCGCGCACAACCCCCGATGCCCGAGCCAACACATTGTGTGATGACTGGTGGCCTGTCCTGGTGTCATGTGCGGTTGCATCGGGCTTTTGCATGGCGGTGGTCGGTCGGTGCCCTTGCGGCCTTTGCTTTTGGAGAGGGTGGGCGAGTCTGTCGGCTGTTTGACGGAAGACGGATTGTTTCCAGTCATGGAAATGACAGAGTTGGATGCAATTCGATTATTTATATAACTATCTATGTTTATGTAAGTTATGACTTGACGGAAGGGTTGGTGGCGGTATTTTAGCCCCGTGGCGTCCGATGGGTTCGGATGATTTCCAGGGAAGTCCATTTTCAATCAGGAGGAGAGATGAACCGCCGACTTTTTCTTTTTCTATGTGTTTACGCAGTGATATCCCTTCGCGGAGCGGTCTGGCACGTATCCACGACCGGCTCTGACGACCGCAGTGGCCTGAGTTGGCGCCACTCCTTCAGGTCTGTCGGCCATGCGTTGGAAGTTGCCTCGCCGGGGGACGAGATATGGATTGCTGCGGGATGCTACGAACCCGCGGTCTCATCCGGCGTAATCATGCCGTCGGGCAGTTTTCGACTGAAGTCGGGGGTCTCCCTTCGCGGGGGCTTTTTCGGGGACGAGCGTGACGAATCGGAGCGTCGTCTCATCGACCGTGACGGCAATGGGGTTGTCGAGGAATGGGAGTATGCGGGGGAGACCATCCTGCGTCTGCCATCCGGGGTAGGCGGCACCATACTTGACGGCGTCGAGGCGGCGTCCATTCCCACCTTGCTTGAGGGATTGACCGTAATGGACGGGAATGCCTTTGGCTCCGAGGGCGGGAGCCTTCATCCAGGCGAGGGTGGCGGCGCCCATCTTCGTGGCGCATATCGTGTAAGCCGCTGCGAGTTTTCGGGCAACAGCGCGATTTACGGTGGTGCCCTGTGGGCTGAGGGCGGAGTTGAGATTGAGAGTTCGTTCTTTTCGATGAACACCGCCGTCCTCTCCGGCGGCGCGGTGCGCCTTTCAGGCGAGGGCGCGTCCATGGTGAACTGCGTCGTCCTCGACAATGGGGATTCTGCCTTGACCTCCTCTGGCGGGGGGCTGTCCTGCGCCCCTGGCGCATCCGGCGAGATTCTCCACTGCACCTTTGCAGGGAACTCCTCAAGAAATGCAGGCAGTTCAGTGGAGTTGTCCTCCGGGATGTGGATGTGTTCCTCGGTTGTCTGGGGCGGTTTTGGGCATCCACAAAGTGTCCTGGCTCAAAATGGGGCGCTTATCGACCATTGTGCAACCGAATCGGGCGGCTTTCCAGGGGTGTTTGCGGAGGGTGGAGTCCTTTTGGAGAAGAGGAATTCGGGCAAGGGAGGCGTGGATGTGAACGAGAACCATCCGGACCACCTCTATCCGTGCTTCTCCAACCCCTCCTTCGGAGACTTCCGGCTGGGTGACGGGTCGTCGTTGATTGGACGGGGGCGTCGGACCGAAGGGACTCCCCGCGTGGATGCGGCGGGCATGGTCCGTCCTCCGACTCCGTCCATCGGCGCCTACGATTCGCACCATCTGAGGAACATCGCGATTGACCTGTCGCTTTCGGCTCCCCTGTACTTCGGCCTGACACAGGAGCTTCTCCTGAGGTCCAGCGAGGAGCTGGCGGAAAGCCGTCTTTCCCTGACGGACATCTCGGTCGCCTCCCTTGACGGAATGGAGTTGACCTCGCTTCATGCCGGCGAGGCCGAAGTCCGGGTGGAATATGTGCCTGCGGGCAGTGACGCCTCGCCTGGCCTGGCGACTTTCAGGTTTCCGATGCGACGCCGTCCCATTTCAGTCGCGGCGGACTCCATCGAATGGAATCCCGGAGTGAGCTCGTTTCCAGAGCTGACCTGGCGTCTTACAGGCGGCGAACTACTTTCCGGCCACAGGCTCTCCGGCACGCTTTCCACATATTCATCCATGGAGACCAGGGGCGAGTCGACCTGCTATCCAATCACGCGTGGCACGCTGGCCGTCGAACCCGCGGAATACTCCGAAGACTACGAGATTCTCTTCCAGAACGGCGTGCTTACGGTCTTCTCCACAGGCGGTGGCGAAACTGGGGGCGATTCCAACTACGATGTCGGGGAGGAACCCCATGTCGCAGTGGAAATCGTCTACGGAGACACATTGGACGGCGCATCGCAAATCGAGGGGGAGTTCCATGACAAGGAGACCGGCGGGACAATTCCCGGCACCTTCTCCTGGACGCAGGACGGGGAGAGCCTGCCCTGCGGAATCTACGAGCTGGAGTGGACATTTACGCCCGAGGACGAGTCGCTGCCAGGGGAGACAGGGAGCCTTGCCGTGGAAATCCGCCCCCGCCCGCTATACGTCTGTCCATACGAACTGTATAGATTCTACCGTTCCGAGAATCCCGAGACCAGGTATCTGCTGGCGAATTTTGCCCCAGGGGAGGACGAGACGGTCGTCGAGGAGCCCCCCGTCCTCCATGTGGAGGCCGGATATGATTCTCCCGTCGGGAGATACCCCATCTTGATGCGGGGAGGGCGTGCCCCGAACTACGAACTTGTGTTGCGCGAGGCATACCTTGAGGTTGCGCCACAGCCTTTGGAGGTGGCCATCGAGTCCGCAAGCAAGGAATACGGCAGGCCAGACCCGCCCTTCTCGTGGAGAATACTAACGCCAGGGTTCTCCACAGGCTCCACGCCCCCATTTGAAGTCGTCCGCGAACCTGGAGAGGTTGGGGGGAAGTATCGCATCTACGCCAGGAGCCTTGACAGCAACTACAGCGTATTCGGCGGCGATGCATACCTCACCATCGGCCTGGTCTTTCCGGCTTACGATATTAAGGTGGAGCCCCTTAAGCCGTTGCAGACATTGCGTGAACTCCAGGTGAAATCTGAATTCCTCGATCCATATACCCACGAGCGGGTGCCGGGGAGCTTCAAGATGAAGGATGGGTACGACCTTGACACACCGCGCCAGATGATCCCCCAGAACATCTGGTTCGAGTTCACTCCGGATGACCCTGGACACTATTATGGCGTCAAGGTTGCGCCGTGGTCGGAGATCGTAGGTATTCCCTTGACTGTCAAAATCGATGACAAGACGATGGAATACGGCGAGGATTTTCCGGAGTTCACATGGCATGTGGAAAAGGGAGAGATACTCGAGGGGACCGAATTGCATGCGTCGCTGCGTCTGAAACAGTCCCTGGAGGACGCACCGTCGCCCCTGCCTCCGGGACGCTACAGGATCGTTGGTTCCATTGACCGCGACATTGTCCCGGCAAACTACAGCTACTGCTATAGACACACTAGCTTCAAGGAGGGCGTCCTGACGATAGCCAAGCGCACAGTTTTCCTCATAATCGAGGACAAGGAATATGTGTGGGGCGAGGAGCCACCCGAATACACGTCGTACTTCTCGTTTGCGGAGGACGGATCGGAGCCGGCGCCGCCTGGCCTTTTTGACCGATTTGACTTTTCATACCAGACCTCCGAGATGAGCGACGACGGGATCGCCTGGATTACGGCGACGGGGCTCTTTCTCGATGACAACTACCAGTTGCGAATCGTGCCAGGAAAACTGACCCGAAAGCCACGCCTTCTGACTCCCGTCTGGCCAGATGTGCATATCGGCTTTGGAGACGAAGTCCCAAGTGTGACTGTCACCGCGGCCAAGGAAGAACTGCCAGAGGGCGTGACCTCCCTCTCCTCCACATTCAAGCCCGTCTTCACGCCAGAGGACATGAAGCGTTACTCCTTCTACGGTGTCTTCGGAATTAGGCACGAGCTGCCCGGAGACCATGTCATCTCGCTTGCCAGCGATGACACTGGCGACTCGCGCTTCAGGTGGGACATGTCGAAGACCGGCGTCCTGACGGTCGGTTCGCCCACGATTCTGGTCAGTCCGGATGCGGAGCAGCTTGGGGAGCAGGGGATAAGCGTCACGCGTCGGCTTGTGGGCAATGACCCCTCGGAGGAACCCATAGTTGAGACATTCACACCAGGGATCAACTTCTTCCCGGATGTGCCAACGGCCCTCCGGAATATCCATCAGGGGGGCACAGTCTGGATTGACGAGGCGAACGGCGACACCTTTGATGGGCACAGCGTGCTCGACGATGTGACTCTCTACCTTCCATATACCTTCAACATCCGGAGAAACCACTCGTTCGTCATTGAGAAGCCTGTCATTGTCGGCAATTACGCAGTCAGGATGGGGTGTATTGACCCTTCCGGCGAGGTGTTCATGGAGGGAGTTGCCTTCTACGGGACAATATGGGATGTCGTGGAACTGCGCGCCGAGAACTGCACCTTCTCCAGTATAGCCAGGGTAAGTAGAATCTCCCTCAAGGAGTGTGTCTTCAGATACTATTCTCCGACGGGGGCAAACGGCTCTTCGTGTGCACTCGCGCCCACCCAGACATTTCCGGTCACAAAATCAGAGGTGCGTCTTGACAATTGTGTCTTCAAGATGGAAGGATACGCAAGAGTTCTCTCCATCAGCCTTGATGACAATTTCAGCAATACTGACGAATTCAAATACAGCGCAAACTGGCCAATCGACATGACCACATGCACATTCGAGTTCAAAAAACCCAGCGTAAAGGATTTCGATGACTACTTCTATCCCCGGCAGGGATACAAGGATTTCGAATTCTACCTCTACTAGCGCCAGGGGAGGCTTGCAGGGGGGAAGTCCATGCCGATGCGTCGGGATGCGCGCCGGCACAGACTCCTGCCCTGCACCGCCGTCGGCTAGAGATTCAGCTCCACCACATGGCGTGTGTCGGCGACGGGCTTTGAGAAATACGCCTCCTCAGTGGACTGGCTGCCAAACCATGCGTAATTCACATTGTTCAGCAATAGATGCTCCGGGTTTTGGACAAATCCGGAGATTGCGGAAATCGACTTCGGAGGAACTCCGTCGACTTCTGCGTAGCAGACTCCGATGCCGCCCATGCCGTATGCCTCGATTCGGATTGCCTCGGCTCTCCCCTCAGGGTGGTATGGCAGGTAGAATTCCGCGAGGGCGTTTGTGAGCTCCTGGGGCTTGGTGATGCCGTCGTAGATTTCCTTCCAGTCGCCGCCTCTCTCGAACTTGAGGGAGACACGGAGATGCTCCACGACATAGCCGTCTGGGACGCAGCAGCGTACCCGGACGAATTTGGAGGTGGTGAGGGTGTTGTGGAAGTTGTCTAGTTCCTGGAGCGCCCAGGGCTTCTTTTCCTCGAAGAGGTTGCCCTGGATTCCGGGACGCCAGGCTTCCCAGTGGCGCGCATTGTCGTCCATCAGTTCTCCGAAGGCGTTCCGCAGTGTTTCGAAGCGCTGCGCGTCCGCGGGGGCGCCCTCTTCGACTGCGAGGAAGTACCGTTTCAGCGCATGGGAGATGCACTTTTCCTCGAGTGCGTCAATCATGTCCTCTGCGATTCTGCGCCCCAGGTCGGTCTTGATTTGCGGCAGCGACTGCTTCAGCAGTTTTCTGGCGATTCTGTCCGCGTCGATGTTATGCCATGGCAGCCCCAGGAAGTCCCTGCTGAAGAGGGTAGTCCTGGAGATTGACTGGAAGTGTCTCCAGAGTCCTTGAGTGAGCGCCAGCGTGACTGCGGATGCCAGGACTGTGTCCCTTGTGCCGAATAGCTGTTCCATCATCGACTCCAGGGCGGATTCCTCCGACTTGCCGTTCATCAGGTTTCCGGCGTAGACGAATGTGGGGAATGTCCTGTAGAGGAAGTTGTCGGTCTTCTCCCAGCTGGTGATGATGCACCCGTTGAATTTGCGTCTTTCGGCGTATTCCAGGTAGCTTTGCGCGTTTCGGAAGAGCATGTCCACCGGGGCGATGAAGCTCTCGAACCCGAGGCGTTCATTGAGGGCGAGCCTGTCCTCGCACTTTGCGTCGAAGAGGTGGCTGATGTAGTCCCGCACATCTTCGTGGTATTGCCAGTCCACGAGGATGACATCCCGCGGAATCATCTCCTGCGCCTTCGGATAGTATTCGAACATGTCCGACCACATCAGCATTGTCTTGCCGCAGGACTTGAGGCATTCGTCCATCTTCGTCACATGGTCCGCGAAGAGCCTTGCCTGGGCGTCGAAGTCTGGTGCGGCGGCCTTGCATCGGTCGCAGAGGCAGTAGTCCCAGAACTCGTCAAGCCCCGCATGGAAGAATTTCGACGGGAAGATTTCGGCGACCTCCTTCAGGTATGTGCAGAGGAACGGATAGAAGTCCGGGTTGGTCGGGCAGAAGGTCTGCTTGAGGCTTCCGCCGAAGCGCCCCTTCGCATCGCCCTGGAGCTCCGAAAGCGGCAGAAGCTCCTCGTGGGCGAGGAACCGCTCTGCGTGGCCGAGGGTGGCGACACAGGGAACTACTTCAAGCTGAAGACCTTGTGCGTATAGGACAAGGTCGCTCATCTGGGCCGGCGTGTAGCACTCCGAGTCCTTCGGGTAGGGATAGGACCTTGTGCGGATCCTGTCCTCCAGATAGAGCAGGATTCCATTGTATCCTGCCTTTGCCATTGTCGCCATGAACTCCTTGATGAAATCGACGGATTCCATCTGTCTGGCGAGGTCAAGTTGTGCCCATTTGAACATAGCTGGTGAGGTATTGGTCTTGGTTGGGAAATGTTGGGAAAGGTTGGGAGGGGTGTGCGCATGGCGGGCGGAAGGTCCGTTGTTGCGTGCCGGGCACTACAATAACACTCATTCGGGGAATCAGCCGAAAAGAGAAAGCAGAGACAATGCGGAGGGCGTTTTGGCATATTATCGCCAGTTATATTAGGCCGGTTTACCTGAGTTTATCCAGCAATCCCCAAGCTTTTTCCTCCCAAATCATGGCCCGCCACGACGAATGTCATTCCAAGGAATGCGAATGCAGCCACGAGGAATTCCCCGTTGCATTCTCCGCATACGACCTTCAGGTCGAATACAAGCACAATCCCATCGGGATGGACGAGCCGTCGCCCCGCTTCGGCTATGTCGTGGCCGGCTGCGTGAGCCAGGCCGCCCGCCAGATCCAGGTCTTCGAGTCTGGCGTGAAGGCTCCCGTGTGGGACAGCGGCTGGGTCAACGACTCATCCTCCATCCAGATTGTCTACGGTGGTGCGCCGCTGAAGCCGTTCACCGTCTACAAATGGCGTGTGCGGGTAAAGAGCACTGACGGCGATGTCAGCGCCTGGAGCCAGGACGGCAACACCTTCGAGACGGGATTTCTTGGGGGCGAGTGGAAGGACAGCAAGTGGATATGCTTCTGGCGCGGCCAGCGTCTTTGCGAGCATCCCCAGGTTTTCTTCCGCGACTTTGACCTTCCCCGCGGGAAGAAGCTCAGGAGCGCCCGTCTTTACGCCACCGCGCTTGGATGCTACGAAGCCGAGCTCAACGGCAGCGTAGTCTCCTGGCCATTTGCCCCGGGCTGGACCTGCTATCGCAGCCGTGTACAATACCAGGCATACGATGTCACCTCCAACCTGAAGCAGAAGGGCAATACCCTGTGGCTGACCCTGGCCGGCGGCTGGTATTCCGGCAGGATTGCGGCACAGTGGAACATCGGCACCCCCAGGTACGCATATCCGGGTGACCCGGAGACTGTGCGCGCCGAACTCCGTCTTGTATTCGAGGATGGTTCCGTGGAGGTGATTGGAACCGACTCCTCCTTCGGAACCGCGAATCTTGGCGCATCGATTCGCATGGGCGACATCTACGACGGGGAGCTAGTCCAGGCATGGAGGACAAAGGAGATTGCCAGGAAGCAGGCCAGCACCGCGGCGGCAGTATATGAACCTCCAGCCAATGAAAAGCACATTTGGCCGAGGATCGAGTGGACCAGCGGCCCGAAGGTGGCGCGGCTCCAGACCATGGAGCCAGTCAGCATCACGAAGCGCTGCGAGGGCACATACATCGTGGATTTCGGGCAGAACTTCACCGGCCGCGAAGTCCTGCATCTCAAGAAGACCGTGCGCGGCGCGACCATCACAGTCAAACATGGCGAGATGCTGGAGGCGGACGGCTCACTCTATGTCTCCAACCTGCGAACCGCCAAGGCGATGACGACATATATCTGCGACGATGCGGAGGAGGTGACCTACGAGCCGACCTTCACATTCTACGGCTTCAGATACATGGAAATCTCGGGCTGGTTCGGCCCGCGCCCCACCAAGAAGAGCGTCAACGCGGTTGTCCTGTCAAGCGACCTGCTGCGGACGGGCTCCTTCTCCTGCGCCGACGAGATGGTCAACAAGATCTTCGAGAATACTGGCTGGGGATTGCGGTCGAACCTGCTTGACGTGCCGACCGACTGCCCGCAGAGGGACGAGCGTTTCGGCTGGACCGGCGACACGGAGGTGACCTGCAATACCGCGACATACTGCCTCTACGCCCCGGACTTCTACAACAAGTGGGTGACCGACCTGAACCTGGGGCAGGGCAAGGAGGGCACCTATCCATACGCCGCTCCGTCCCCTGTTCCAGACGACCCCGTGCCGCCTCCCGGACCTGGCTGGAGCGACGCGGCCGTGATTGTCCCATGGCAAATCTACCGCAAATACGGCGACGTGCGGATTCTCGAGCGCAGCTTCGACCACATCAAGAAGTACATCGACGGTGAAATCAAGTACACCCGCGGCACATACATCCTGGATCCGCCGCGCTTCGGCGACTGGCTCAATGTCAATGCGGTCACCAGCAACGCCCTCATCGGGACCGCATATCTCGCGGGAATGACCCGGCTGGCCGCGCGCATTGCGAAAATCCTGGGGCGCGAGGAGGACCGCGAACACATGGAGGCACTCTCGAAGAAGGTGCGCAACGCCTTCAAGCGCAGATTCTTCGACCCAAAGACAGGCCTCAGGGAAACTACCCAGTGCGCATACCTTATGGCACTCCATTTCGACCTGCTGCCCAAAAACTGGATTGCACGCACGGTGGAGGCGCTCGTCAATGACATTGTCGAAAAACGGGGCCTGCATCTCTCCACGGGCTTCCTCGGAACCCCGCTGCTGCTGCCCGTCCTCACACGCTATGGCAGGTCGGACGTGGCCTACGACCTCCTGCGTCAGCAGAGCTATCCCGGCTGGATATACCCCATAACACAGGGCGCCACAACCATGTGGGAACGCTGGAACAGCTACACGAAGGAGACGGGCTTCGGCGACATCAACATGAACTCCTTCAACCACTACGCATACGGCGCGGTCTCGGAGTGGTTCTTCGAGGGGATTTGCGGAATCCAGCCAATCGAGGACGACCCGTCCGCAGTCGCCTTCAAGCGTTTCCGCCTGGCGCCAGCCTTCAACGAATCCATGGGTGCGGCGCTGGCCGCATTCATCTCGCCATACGGCTACATCCTCTCATACTGGGGATTCGCGCACAACGAATTGGAGTGGTGCTTCAGCGTGCCGGACAACTCCAGTGCCGAAGTCACGCTTCCCCCATACAAGCTGGCCTCGTTCAACGGAGACCTGGAACTGCAGCATGACGACGAGGGCAGGCTCATCGCGCTCCCCGGAGACTACTGCCTCCGGTTCAAGGTGCGCTAGGCCGCGCCCCACGGAAGACCCACATGTCCGACAATCCCTACGAAAACAGCAGCCGCAGCCTCTGGTATCCCGGGCACATGCTCAAGGCGGAGGTCGCCATGAAGCAGGCGTTGTCCCTGGTGGACATGGCTGTCGTGCTCATTGACGCGCGGGCGCCCCTGTCAACCAGGAACCCCAGGCTGGAGCGGCGTCTTATTACGCGTCCCCGCGTGCTTGTCGCCAACAAGTCCGACCTGGCGAACTCCGTGCAGAACCGCCGTTGGCAGGAGTGGTTCCGCGAGAAGGGCGAGACCATTGACTTTCTGGACTCCAGCCGTCTCCGCAAGCCGGAGGGGCTGGTCGAGCACTGGCGGGAGTTTGCGCTGAAGGCCCGTGCAGACCGCGGCGCCACCCGACCGCTTCTCCGCCCCGTCCGCCTGATGATTGTCGGGATTCCGAACATCGGCAAGTCCACGCTTGTGAACCGGCTGAAGCAGAAGAACGTCGCGAAGGTCCAGGACCGCCCCGGCGTCACCCGTTCCAACCAATGGGTGTCATTGGCAGGCGGGCAAGTTGAATTGCTGGACACTCCTGGCGTGCTGTGGCCTCAGCTGCGTGACAAGGAGCATGAGCTTTTGCTGACGGCCCTGGGCAACATCCCCGACGGCAGCACCGAGCCTGTCCTGACCGCCCAGTTCGTCATCTCGAAGCTTCTTTCCCTGCCGATTCGGGATCCACTGAAGGCGCTTGACCTTGGTGATGTATCCGATTCCCCGCAGGAAATCCTGGAGTGCCTGGCGCGGAGGCGCGGGATGCTTGTGTCAGGCGGCGTCCCCTCCGTCGAGAAGGCGGCGCAGACCTTCCTCAAGGAGTTCCGCGCAGGGCAGCTCGGGCATTTCACCTTCGAGACGCCCCGGCAGGCCGCCCAGGGCGGCGAGGAGGAGTAGCCGTGGCAAGGAAGGAATACAACCACGTCGACGGAATCCTTCTGGTTGACAAGCCGCCGGAATGGACAAGCTTCGATGTCGTGAACCTGGTGAAGCGCCACTTCCAGCTGGACAAGGTGGGGCATTGCGGCACGCTGGACCCCTTTGCGACGGGGCTGCTCGTGATTCTGCTTGGCAAGGCGACGCGCCTCCAGGACCTGCTCATGGCGCGGAACAAACGCTATTGCGGCACAATCAGGCTCGGGGAGGAGACTTCCACCGAGGACTTGACAGGGGAGGTGGTCGCCACAAGCCCGGTTCCTGAACTCACGCTGGAGGGTCTCCAGGCCGTGGCGGATACTTTCCTTGGGGAGGGCGAGCAGGTGCCGCCAATGCACTCGGCAATAAAGGTGAACGGCCAGCCGCTGTACAAGCTCGCCCGCAAGGGAAAGGAGGTGGAACGCCGCCCAAGGGCAATCCGAATCGACTCCTTCACGCTCTCAAACCTGAAGCTTCCGGAGGTCTCGTTCGTCGTGGACTGCTCGAAGGGAACGTATATACGCACGCTCGGAGCAGATTTTGGGCGGAAAGTCGGGTGCGGCGCCCATCTCACCGCGCTCAGGCGCCTTAAAAGCGGAGACCATACGGTCGAGGGCGCGCCAACCGTCGAGGATGTCCGCGCATGGGATTTGGACGGACTCAAGGCGCATCTCGAACCACTTCCGGAGGCAGGGGCATGAGCATTAAGCCGTGCCAGCCAAGGCTCCTCCACACAATGGAGGAACTCTCCGGAAGAATCGTCCTGGCCATCGGGGCATTCGACGGAGTCCACCTCGGACACCAGGCAATCCTGAGGCGGCTCGTCCAGGCCGCCAGGGAATCGGATGCGACGCCGGTGGCGCTCTTCTTCGACCCGCTGCCACGGGAGGTGCTTTTCCCAGGCAAGCCAACGAAGATGCTGACCCCGTTCCGGGAGAAGGTTCGCCTCATGGGGGAGCATGGCGTCGAGGATGTGGTGGTGTTGCCATTCACGAAGGAGCTGGCAGTCCTGTCCCCTCAGCAGTTTGTATCTTCATATCTACTTGCAAATAAACAACTTACGATAAAGGCAATATGCATTGGCGAGGGATGGCGCTTCGGGGCGGGGAACAGTGGCGACGTCAAGCTTCTCGACAGCCTTGTCTCCCCCTTCGGCATCCAGGTCGTCGAGGTCCCATCCGAATGCCATGCGGGCACGAGGATTTCCAGTTCCTGGATACGCAATGTCGTCTCGGAGGGTGACCTGTCCCTTGCGTCCGCCTTGCTTGGCCGCCCGTATTCACTTTGCGGTGCGGTAACCCATGGCAAGGAGATGGCCTCGGGCACATTGAAGTGCCCCACCGCGAACATTTCCGCGGACGCGCTGCAGCTGCCGCCCTATGGCGTCTATGCGGCCTGGACCGTCTGCGGCGGTTCGCCTCCAGTCCCGGGGATTGTCTATATTGGCGATGCGCCAACAATCCGCGGCGAGGGCAATGGACACGCGATTGTGGAGGCAAACCTCTTCGGCTGCTCGGTGAATCTCTACGGACGCGACATTTCCGTGATTCCAGTCAGGTTCCTGCGCGGCAGCATAACCTTCCCGAATCCGGAGGCGCTTTCACGCCAGGTCGCCCGGGATGTGGCGGCGGCAAAGTCGGCGCTGGAATGCAAGGAGTGACGAATATGCGCAGGTATGCGGTGATAGGCTGGCCCGTCGGACACTCACTCTCGCCCGCAATGCAGAATGCCGCCTTCAAGGCACGCGGAATAGATGCACTCTACGAGGCCGTCCCAATTGACCCGGAGGAGTTCCACACGGGAATCCGGCGTCTTCTTGACGAGGGGTTTGACGGCTGGAATGTCACTGTGCCGCACAAGGAGAGGATGTTCGAGGCCTGCGACGCCCTGGGGAACGGGGACGCGCGCGCGTCGGGCACCGTGAACACGGTAGTGGTCTCCAACGGCAGGATGACGGGCTACTCGACCGATGCGCTGGGAGTCGTCCGTGCCATTGCCCACGACTTCGGGATTAGGTCGATGCCCGCGACGCAGCTCTATCTTGGATGCGGGGGCGCCGCACAGGCTGTGGCCACACATGCCGCCGCCAATGGCGCAAGGACACTCTATCTTGCAAACCGCACCATTGAGAAGGCCGAGGCGCAGGTGCGGAGAATCTCCGCCCTCAATCCCGCCTGCAGGGCAATCGCAATCCCCCTGGCGGCTGCGCCCGAGGTTGTCCCCCAGTGCGACATCGTGTTCCAGTGCACGTCTCTCGGCATGAGACCCGACGACCCGATGCCAATCCCGCCGGAGGCCGTCCCGGTGGATACGCCAGTCTTCGATTTCGTCTACACCCCCTCGAGATTCCGCGAAGCGCTGAGGCTGCGCGGAAATCCCGTCTCCGACGGTCTTGAGATGCTCCTGCAGCAGGGCATGGAGAGTTTCCGCATCTGGACTGGACTGGACGCACCCGAGGAAGAGATGCGCAGCGCACTTTATGCGTGAAGCCCGGCGGCAAAGGAAGCCGCCCGCCTTTTGTGCCTCTATTGGCTGGCGCAAGGCAGGGTGTCAATCGTATGTCTTCCGCGTATCCTTCGCCTGATTTGCCGTGCGCGCCTTGTACTTGCAGTATGGGGCGATGACGCAGCTGTCGCAATGCGGGTTTCTTGCTGTGCAAGTATATCTTCCGTGCAGGAGCAGGTAGTGGTGTGCGTCCCTGAGGTATCGTTTTGGTGTCTTCTTCTCAAGGATTTCGCCCACTCTTTCGGGGGTGTCTGCGGTGGCGAGGCCGGTCCGGTTGGCGACTCTGAAGATATGCGTGTCGACAGCGACGACCGGCTTCCCGAAGCCGACGTTCAAGACTACCTTCGCGGTCTTGACCCCCACTCCAGGGAGAGTAAGAAGCGACTCCAGGTCCGAGGGAACCTCGCCGTTGAAGTCCGAAATCAACTTGTGGCAAAGCGCAATGATTGCCTTTGACTTGTTCCGGTAGAGGCCAATGGACTTCGTAGCCCTTTCGAGGTTCTCGACTCCCCAGTCGAGAAAGTCCTGGGGAGTGCGCCGTTCGGGAAAGAAGGCGCGCGTCGCAAGGTTCACCGACTTGTCAGTGGCCTGCGCCGAGAGGACGACTGCCACAAGAAGATGGAAGACGCTGTCGTATTCCAGCTCTGCCTTCGGGGTTATCTTCTCCGAAAGCAGTCTGTATAGTTCTTCTGTCTCCTTGCGGTTAAGCATGTTATGTGTATAGATCCTAGAATGTGCGGTATCTTTCGCGCCGGTGTGTGAATTTCCCTTCGCCAGTGAGGTATTTTGCCTCGTAGTCTGCGAAGTTTCCGGGGAACCAGACCAGTTTCCCGTCGCCTTCGAAGAACAGCAGGTGCGTGCAGATCCGGTCGAGGAAGTATCTGTCGTGGCTGATGACCATTGCGCATCCGGTGAAGTCCCTGATTGCGTTCTCGAGGACTCTCATTGTATTCACATCCAGGTCGTTTGTGGGTTCGTCAAGCAGGATGAGATTGCCTCCACGCCGCAGGAGTTTTGCGAGGTGGACTCTGTTCCGCTCGCCTCCCGAAAGCTGCCCCACGAGTTTTTGCTGTGACGGACCCCTGAAGTTGAACTTTGAGACGTATGCCCGGCCGTTGATGCTCTTTCCTCCGACCATCAGGTTTTCCTGGCCGTCGGTGATTTCCTCGTAGACAGTCCGCGAGTCCACCAGCTCGTCGCGGTTTTGGTCGATGTATGAGAGCTGGACGGTTGACCCGATGCGGATTTCGCCGGAGTCCGGCTTGTCAAGACCCATGATCATCCTGAAGAGGGTGGTTTTCCCCGTGCCGTTTGGACCGATGATGCCGACGACTGCCCCCGGCGGCACCGAGAATGACGCGTCATTCAGGAGAGGAGGCTGGTTTCCGAAGGCCTTGGTGACGTGTTCGACGTCCACCACCTTGTCGCCAAGGCGTGGCCCTGGCGGGATTTGGATTGTCAGGTCGTCCCTCTCGATTTCGAAGCTCTGGGAGGCCAGTTCGTTGTATCTGGTGATGCGCGCCTGGTTCTGCTTTTGGCGCGCGGCCGGCGTCGCGGAAATCCATTCCAGCTCCCGTGCAAGTAGCTTTTGCCTGGCTGTCTCCTTCTTTTCGATTTGACGGAGGATTTCCTGTTTTTGCTTGAGCCAGGAGGAGTAGTTGCCCTCGAATGGGATGCCGCGGGTATTCTCGATTTCGAGGATCCACTTCGTGATATGGTCGAGGAAGTATCTGTCGTGGGTGACGATGATGACCGTGCCCGGGTATTCCCTGAGCGCCTGCTCCAGCCAGGCGATGGTCTCGGCGTCCAGGTGGTTTGTGGGTTCGTCAAGCAGCAGCAGGTCTGGCTTTGCGAGAAGTGCCTTGCATAGCGCGACACGCCGCTTTTCGCCGCCGGAGAGCTTTGTCACATCCGCATCGTCGGGTGGAAGCACCAGTGCGTCGCTTGCCACGTCCAGCAGGTGGTCGAGATTCCACCCGTCCAGCCTGTCGATTTCGTTCTGGAGGAAGTCGAACTCGTCGTTCAGCTTGTCGGTCTCCTTCTGCGTGAGGTCGGGATCCCCCATCTTCTCCATGACCTGGTCGTATCTGTCAATCAGGTTCTGGATGGGGGCCATCGCCTCCTCAAGGTTTCCGCGCACGGTCTTCTCGGGGTTCAGACGGGGCTCCTGGGGCACCAGCAACACCCGCATGCCCTTGGTGATGGTCGCCGTCCCCATGATTTCAGTGTCCTCCCCCGCCATGATGCGAAGCAGGGTCGACTTGCCGGCGCCATTGTCGCCGACAATCCCAATCTTGGCGCCAAGGTAGAAGGAAAGGTTGAAGTTCTGAAGCACCGGCTTGTCGCCATAGAATTTGGACATGCCGAGCATCTGGAAGACGAATTGCTGTGCCATGGTGTTGTGTCGGAATGGGTTGGCGTGGCTTGAATGCGAAAAGGGGAAGGGCCTGGCGGGGAGGCGGATGCGCCCGTGCGCCGGATTCGGCCGTTGCGAAACCAAATGCGGGCATTATTTTAGTCGCCCTGTTCTCCAAGGACAGGCAACGCCTCCCGGAAGACAGCGCGGTCGCGCCACCCCCATGGGATGGGCGGCATAATGTAATCCCCTTCAATGCCTTGATATTCAACACACCCCCGCTATGGAAAGACTTAGGACAATCTCGGAATCAATGGCAAGGCTCAGGACGGAACTGGCAAAGGTATTCGTCGGACAGGAGGAGGCAGTGGAACTCCTCCTGGTGGCGCTGCTGGCGGGAGGACACGCAATGCTCACAGGAGTCCCGGGACTGGGAAAGACAAAGCTCGTCAGATCCGTGTCCGCCCTCCTGGGACTCTCGTTCAGAAGAATACAGTTCACACCAGACCTCATGCCAGCGGATATCATCGGCGGGGAAATCCTCGAACAAGACCCCGAAACCGGACGCAGGGCATTCAGATTCCAGGAGGGGCCAATCTTCACACAGTTCCTGCTGGCAGATGAAATCAACAGGACGCCGCCTAAGACGCAGGCCGCACTCCTGGAGGCAATGGGGGAACGGCAGGTCACTTCCGCAGGGGCAACCAGACGACTCCCGGAGCCATTCTTCGTCCTCGCAACGCAAAACCAACTGGAACTCGAAGGGACATACCCACTCCCCGAGGCACAGCTGGACAGGTTCCTCCTGAATATCGTAATGGACTACCTCGCGCTAGACGAGGAGGCACGCATGGTCGCCGCCACGACCGGCGCCGCAGAACCCGCACTTGAACCTGTCATAAAGGTGGAGGAACTGCTGGAGATGCAGAGGCTATGCCGTGAGATCGTCGCTCCCGCAAGTGTCGTCGAAGAGGCCGTGGAGATCTGCGCCGGGACACGCCCGAACACGCCGGCGGTCCGCCCTGAATTCCAAAAATACCTGAGGTGGGGCGCGGGAAGCCGGGCGTCACAGGCACTTGTCCTCGCAGGAAAGGCACGGGCAATGATGCAGGGCAGGGGAAATGTGTCCACGGAGGATATACATAAACTCGTCCTCCCAGTCCTCAGACACCGCATCATCCTGAACTACCAGGCGGCCGCCGACGGAATGACCATCCCAAAACTACTCGAATATCTGCACTGACCCACATCCTAAAAAACGGAAATTGGCGCACATCCTTCACGCAAGTGCCATTGACATGGTTGCGGCAGGGTGGAAAAAACAGAGTATGAATATCCTTAACTGTCTTGTATACGCCTATATGTGATATAGGTATTAAGAAAAAGCTGTTTGTTGGGTGAAAAGGCCGACAATGACAGTCCAGGAAAGAGGTCATTCCAAATACGGAACAGTCAAGGAGAATATGTCCTGAATTAGCCCGTATTCAGCAGTAAAGTCATGTAATTCCCTGAATGTAACCGAATTGTCATGTATTTACACTCCTTTCTGTTCAAATTGACATGCAAAAAACTTGGAAAAAACTCCAATCCCACTTGAATTGATCTTGAAAATGCCTATAATAGCAGTGGACGCGAAATTGCCGTGGGAGAGAGGAGTTCTTTCGCCTTCTCCTGTGGTTTGCTTCGACATCGGAGGTGTGAGAAGTCAAGAAGACGTGTATTATTGTAAATTTCCAAGGGATGGTCTTAAATGCAATTCGAAATAGATTTTTCGTCATCAGGGGCTTCAGTTTTAGACTTCAATTATCGTTACGAACTGTCAGCCTCCTTGTATAAGGCTTTGGAGGAGTATTCTCCTACTCTTGCTCAAGATCTCCACGATGGTTCTTCGAGGAGCAGACTTAAGCTTTTTGTCTTTTCGGGACTGAGTTGTCTTCCCAAGTCGCAGGTTGTCCAGTATGGCGAGCGAAAGGGATTTCAACTCGGCAGCAAGGTTTGGATGCGTTTTAGTTCCATCATACCTGAGATTGCCTATGGTATGGCAGAGGCGCTTCAGAGAAAGAAGGACATCATTGTACGTGGCGTTTTTCTGAAAGTTCAAAGAATATCCCTTGTTCGTCTGCCAGACTTTGCCCCTTCAACCATATACCGTCCATTTGGGCAAGCGGGGATGATTGTATGCAAGTATGAACAGGATGGGAAGCATTTCTTTCAGCTTCCCGACAATTCGGTGCAAGGCATTCCTGGATGTTCCGAGCTCATTGCCGAGAACCTCCGCCATAAGTTGCTAAGGCTAAAGGATGTGAATAACGACCTGTTTGTCAACTATCTCTCCGTGTCTGGGTTAGACGAGGAATCCCTCAGGAGTGCAAGGATTTCAGTTGACTTTCTGCCACTTGTCGAGGGAAGGTCATTCAAGACAGGTTTTTTCAGGATCAAGAATAACAGCATTCGTGCCTTTAGGGCGCCTTTCAGGCTTGTCGCTCCTGAAGCATTTCATAGGATTCTCTGGGAATGCGGTGCTGGAAATATGAACTCGCAGGGATTTGGCCTTGTAACGACTGGCTTGCAGGAGAGGAGGTAGTATTATGCTGTTGAAAAGGATGGATGAGGTTATTTCGTTGGGGGACTATGATTGCGCGGATGCCTGTGATGCAGTAGATGTGTGCCTTGTGGTTCCTGTGTTGAATCCCGATGGTAATCCTCCTGTTTCTTTCAGCATTGTAGGCAATGCCCTGGTAAATCGAAAAGTGCTTCATTATGATGATGCATCGGATGAAGGCCGTAAGTTTATAGGGAGCTATCAGAATTTCTATAATTCGCACAAAACGTTGTCTGACGCATGCGTATATAGTGGAGGTGATATACTCTTCAAGCAGGGAATTCCATGCTTTGGCGGCGTTGCCAAGGCTGCGGTTTATTTGAGGTACTCTACAGGTGTAATCGAATTCATCCGCGGATTTGATCCGGATGCTGCAAGTATAATTGACGGCGAGTCGGAGGGGTTCAAGAAGATTCTTCTTCCCCCAAAAAATAAAAGCAATTATAAACTTTCTGAAGAGTGGCATAAATTCAAGTCAGATAATAACAAGTGGGCACTGGTTGCCATTTGCCGACTTACGGATGGCAAGTACTTAGTTCCTTTTTTGGAACCTGGCCAGGAATCCAGTGAATACGAGGATTTGGAAGATCTTGAAATAGACGTAAGGCATTCACTTGAGCTTGCGGAATTCTTTACACCGCCTGATGGAACAAAAAAATATGAAACAATATGTGGTCTCTATCAGATGGGAACGGGTTTGGGGAGGAATCCTTTTGGAAGGGATATCCTCCGTGATAAGAAAGCTGTTCCATCTGTTTCCGAATACCTCCGTCTCATGGGTGTTATACCCAAGTCTGGTCGTGATGGCATTCTCTCTTTTCTCAATAATCATTCGGACATAGAGTATCCAGTGAAGATCTATCCCTCCCCTGATACATCGAAGATGATTCTTCTGCCAGAAAAGGGAATGAAGTTTTCATCGCTTCGAAAGGTTGTGCGAAATGAGAATAGACTCCGAGAGCTCTATTTTCTGATGAAGAGCAACAAGAAAAAAACTGCTTTATCCAGTGAGTCTAATGAGTATGAGGAACTAAAGGCAAAACAGGCCAGTTACGTCATTTCCCTTGACAAATGCACTGTCTTCCTCGTAAATGTTGAGGGTACTCAAAAGCCAAAGCAAATAGTTCAGGCCATCATCCCGTCTGTCGACCTCTTCTTTTTGACTCGCTTGAATGAAATGTTGCTTGAATACAATCTTATGGGAGCCTGTAGGAATTATATGAGTATAGCAATGACAGGGCAGTGTGATGCGAAGACTCCTGCTGTGTATAAATATTGGACATATCTCTTCACAAATGCTCTGCAGAAACAGGATGTCTCCGCTCATGAAGTCTTCATGCGATTTCAGCAGTTTGCCAGGGGACAGAAGGGAGAGGACTTGATTGACAAGTGGCAGGCGATGGACTACTTCCGGCTTGTCGGCTTGATTCTCCAGCTGGAGCACTTGATTTTTACAGCAAAAAACAACTATGGCCATCTGAGAGATGCGTCATTTAAGGAAGAACTTTCAAAAATAGCCAGATTTGATTTAACCCCGCAAAAAGGAGTCTTTGAAATGAGTGTTCAACAATCAATGTCGCCAGAGGATTTGATTGGCAAGGAGAACTATGATTCTCTACGAGATTGGGAAAGGCAGCGCTGGCTGAATTTCTTGAATCGTGCAAAGTATACGGCCCCAGGAAAGGATTTCGCCCTCTTCGCCCGCGGTGGACTTGTAGGCATTCTTCTGAATGGACTCTGCTATTCTGTTACGAGAGAGGGAAGACGCTTTTCCGCGACCCAGGGACGTCAAGCGACACGACTTCGTGGTTCCGAACTGACTGGGGTCTTTGTAAAGGGCGTCGATTTGCTTTCAAGGCTTGACAAATCGAATCTTTTCAATGGACAGCTCTTTCCGTTCATCAAGTCAATTGAACAGGAAAGCCTGAAGGACGCTTTCAACACTGGCCTCATTATGGGCATGGTTTTCTTTGAGGGCAAGACAAACAACACGGACACGGAGGAAGAAAATGACTAAAATAACGAAAACCTTCCCTGAGAAGGGGAACGCGTACATTCTTTTCGGCTTTGAGGCAATTCAGGCTCGCCCTAATCTTGACCCATATACATCTGCGCTTCGGATGAATGACGAGACTCGTCAGACATTCCTTTCCGATGTGCATATCAAACACCATGTCCGTCGTGGCCTCAAGGCAGAGGCTGCCGCCCGCGGTATTCCCCATGCTGAGCAGACAGTCTTCTACGAAAAGAAGGATGAAAATGGTAATAGCTGCGATTTCAAGAAGCGTCTTGAGCAGATCCGGAAGGCATTTGAAATCGAAAAGGGGAATATCTACGATGCCCTTACGCACACGCTTGACCTTCCCCTCTTCGGATATGTCCATGCCGTTGAGAAGGAGAATTTCAATGTGACAAATGCGGTCAATACACTTTTCCGGCCGATAACATTCCATGGATGTAACATCTATTTCCTGGGTAGAAACAACGCATTCCCGACCCTCAACAAGCAGGGTGAGGTCAAGGATTCTTCCGGGTCGGCCTCCGTTGACGAGCTTGAATACGGCTTTTTTCTGGCCCTGTGGGAGATCAATCTGAATATGCTACGCATCAATGCTTCGGGCAATCAGGTAATCAAATGGGATGAAAACGCACGGGCAGAGTGGCTAGGCATCCTGTTGGATGGCATGTGGCGCGCGTATACAAGCGACAGGTATCCGTCCTTCACTCAGCGTTCGCAATTTGCCCAGTTCCAGATTGGGTGGCTCCCAACAGGGGATGTCAGCTACCAGAATCCAGGGGACCTTTATGATACCCTGGCAGACGAAGATAAGATGATTCTGAACCACAATCAGGCCATGTCAGCGCTGGGTAAGGTTCTGCCTGGCTTCTTAAGTGGCTGGAATTGCAATGCGGAGACTGCCTTCTTTACGAGAAAGGCCGCAAACTTTACCTGCGAACTGCCTGGAGACAAATAGGAATGCCAATAGTTCTTTTTACCTTGACAGGGGATATTGCCCTCTGGCGGAATGTGTATGATTCAATGGGGTCATATTCGACACTGGGGCCTGCTCCCTCTGCACTGGCGGGCCTATGCGGGGCGGCTTTGGGGTTTGCAGCCCCACGCTCCATGGGCGCCCTCTGTCAAGGTGAAAAGATTCCGGGCAAGAGTTCAATCTGGCCCGTTGCTCCAAAGTTGCTGGAATGGCTCAAAACAAATGACATTCATTTTGCCTGCCGATGGACTGGGGCAGACTATCCCAGGAGAATTCCATGGAATGTCAATGGATGCAAGGAAATCAATTCATCCGACAAGCGAGGCAAGGAAATCAAATCATCTGGCAATCTTCGCATTCAGCAACAGGTAATAGAGCATCCGTGCTATGAGGTTGCTGTGCGCTTTGGAGAGTTACTGCCCATGATTGCTGCAGAAGAGTTGTCAGATGCATTGAGAGCCCCGGCCTTCCGTCTATTTCTGGGGTGTTCCGAATGCCCTGCGATTGTTCGCGATGTACGCCTTGCCGATGCTCTCCCCGACGCGGCCAATTGGGCTTTTAGGCAAAATATCTCTTTGGGGGAGGTGACGCCCTTCACCTGTCTGTCTATTTCAGGTGCGACATCAGGCGAACGTCTTTCCATTGACGGTTACTGGGTTTATCCCACGAAGAATATGCCTGGAGTTGTCCAGGATACCCCATTTGTGCGTGGTTATAGCGACTAGGTGCATTTAAGTCGGAGTCTGCGAATGGAGGTGTTACTTAGTCATGGCCCAGGTTCAAACCTCCTTAAGCATTTGGAGGAGGTTGCCGCAGATGAGCGTAACCCATACGCGCGGATTGTCTTTTTATGCCACGATATTGGAAAGGCTACGGTTCCATGGCAGGAGTATATATCGCAAAAAACAAAGGATAGGCCAAGTCACGCCGCTGCGGGAGGTTTACTTGCGGCAGCTATTTTGAATATACTCAATGCAGGGTCTATCTATGTCGCGGCTGCGCTTCACTGCAATGCAGCCCATCATTCCTTCTTGTCGCATCTTGATGCGGCTCTGTTGAAGGATGTTGCGAGCATAGCAGACGACAGGCAGGCGAGAGAATTTCTACTTTGCAGGGAAAATGGCATAGCCTCCCTGCTCCCAGGGGTATGTACTGATGAGATACTCAACAAAGCCTGGGATTTGTTTGTGGAGCTGGCTAATTCCCTCAGCGATGCACGAAAGGGGTTGGTCGATTTATTGGGGCAGATGGACAGCGCGATGCGTCTTGATGCATTTCTTCTTGCAAGAAAATGGCTGGGGCACCTTTGTTTTTATGATAGGCTTTCTGCTCGCAAACAGTCCAGGTTGCAGGAGGGTGACATTCCTGCCTACGGGAAGATATTTGGCTCAAGCCCTTTTCACAAGCGTCCATCGAAGCGGCTTCCAAGTGGAGGCAATCGGTTATTTAGTCTAAGGAGTGAATTGCGTGAGGGCTTTTTGGGGCTTGTGTCAAATCCACGAAGTGAGTCGCCGTTTTATTTCATTGACGCTCCGACTGGGATGGGTAAGACAGAAACGATGCTTCAGGGGGCAGAGATGCTGCTTGAGAGATTCGGTCTAGAGCGGATCGTCTATGCTGTCCCGCAGGTTTCAATTGCAGACCAAATATTCGAGGAATACTTTGTCAACGCAGTCTCGGCCCAGATTTGGAATTATAAACGAAGGGAAAAAAGCTACGAGAAAGGGTGTAATCCATCCGATGAAGAGAGTAATGTCTCTGACATATTTGCCTTACAGATGGAGAGTCATCCATTCTCCGAGAGTTACGATGTTACAACATTTAATCAAGTCATGTTGTCTATGCTTCATCCTGATAGAGTGCGATGCACGCGCTATCGCGGATTATGCAACTCTGTAATAATCATGGACGAATTCCATAAGCTGCCAATGAAGATCCTCCCTCTCTTCTTTTCTGCAGCAAGAGAATTTGCCAAAGTCGAAAACAGCATTTTCATCTTTGGATCTGCCACACCATTTGAACAACTGGAGTATTGGGGTATCCAGGACGCGAATAGCCTGAACAGGGCGGAGACTTCCAAACTCTATTCAGACGAAATAGTCAACAATAGGCGGGAGTATGTCACACTTGGAAATCTTACAATCGACGAACTGATAGAGTCCATAGACGAAAGGCATGAGAAGAGGCCAACCGAGAATCTATTGGTTGTCGTCAATCTCGTGGCCCTAGGATCATGGCCATTGAGGAAGCATTTTTGTGGAGGATACAATCCTTGGCGGGATGCAGGTGTAACGACAGGCAACGGGAGGAAGTTGTTCGTTCTTGATGGCTTGACTCCACCTGCGCTTCGCAGGGACATTGTATTGATATGCAAGGAGCAGATGAGGCAGGGTGGAGTTACGCTTGTGTCTACCCAGATGGTTGAAGTTGGAGTGGATTTGGATTTCGATGCCGCATTAATCGATTACCAGGGGCTGGCATCCATCATTCAACGAGGGGGGCGCGTTGGCAGGGAAGGGCGTAAAGATGAGAGTGGCCATGCCAAAACATGCGAGGTGTCCGTTTTCTCGCTTATTGTTAAGGATGGAGATACATCCTTTGATCGTCTTTTGAGAGCTTATACTGAATCCTCCATTTCCAGAGAAATCCTGAATGAATCAACTATCAATAGATTCACTGACGAAGAAAAGAAGTTTTTCAAGAGGTGGATGGCGACAAAATCGAGGTTCAAGGACCAGGATTTGACCGAAAAACTCCGCGATATCCAGAAAAAGGTTTTCAGGAATAAGGAAACAAGTAATCTTTGGGAAGACTTTTTTCAAAATGAGCAAATAAGGTCGAATCTAGGATTATGTTTTGAAAATGCCCAATTTCTTGCGGATCTCGGAGGTGCAGACTATGGCGTTGATATAGTGGTTCTTCCCGATATCTCAAACGCTAACCACCTTGTTGCCCTTTATAATAAGATTAATTCTAGTAAAAGTTCTTCAGATGAGAGAAAAGAGTTCCGTAAGATACTCTCGGATTATAGTGTATCCTTAAATCCGTCTCTGAAGGATGAACTAATGATTAATAGTTGTTTTTGGACTATTATTTCGACTCCCGAACCTGTTAGTGTCTATGTTATCGATTCGTCTATCATATAAATACGTATGGACATTCACATAACAGGAACCGAGATTGCCTACCTGTACGTATGCAGAAGGAAACTGTGGTTTTTTCATAATGGCATGCGTCCTGAACCCGAGAACGAGTTGGTTCTGATTGGGCGAATTATCCATGAGAATTCATTTTCTCGCATGGACAAGGAGTTGAGGATAGGAGATGTGGGAGTTCTCGATTGGGCGGAATTTGAGGATGGGATCATTCACGAGACAAAGAAAGGGCATCATACGTCTGCCGACAGGGCTCAAGTTTGTTTCTATATGAAGACACTTTCTGACAATGGGGTCTTTGTTCGAGGTGCTAAAATACATTTCCCGAAGCAACGAAGGATTGTGGAAATCCCCTGGGATGACAAGATGCGTGATAAGGCAGAGTGCGACATTGAAGAAGTACACAGGGTCGTGTCAAGTGAATTTCCAGAGAAGGCCGTCAGGCGTCCGGCTTGCAAAAAGTGTGCCTATGAAGAAATCTGTTTCGCATGAATCTCTATCTGACAAAATCAGGACGCTTGCGTAGAAAGGACAATACACTCTCTTTTGAGTTGGTGTCTTTCCCAGAAGCGACAGAAGAATGCCTTGACGCGATTGATTGTGAGGGTGCGCAAGATGAACAACTCGAGGAACTGCCCGCATCAACAAAATATGCACTTCCAATAGAGTCCATCAATGCGGTTTATATTTTTGGCGAAGTGTCTTTCAATGCCCGTTTGATGAATTTTCTTGCGCAGAGGCATGTTCCCGTGCATCTCTTCAATTATTTCGGCCATCATACAGGGACATTTCTTCCTCATGCCGAGCAGTTGTCGGGAAATCTAGTCATCAAGCAGTCCTTGATATTTGAGAGTCTGGATAAACGCCTTTATATTTGCCGCCAATTGTTGTCTTCTGTCATTCATAACATTCATTCTGTTGTTGCGTACTACGAAAGGAGGATTAAGTCACCTGTTCTTACAGAGTTGTCAAATGAGATACCCAAATACGAAAAGTGCCTCTACGATGCCCGATCTCCGGAGGAGTTGATGGGGATTGAAGGACGGGTAAGGCGTCTATATTACCAGTGCTGGCACTTTTGGCTTGGTGATATCGCGAAGAATTTCAGGCGCATCTATCATCCGCCAGATACACCATTGAATTCGCTAGTCTCATTTCTTAATTCTCTCCTATATACAACATGCGTGAGCGAGTTATATCGCACAGCACTCTACCCCGGCATCTCATATCTGCACTCCCCTCAAACACGAAGGTATTCATTAGCCTTGGATTTGTCCGAACCATTCAAACCAGTAATGGTGGACAGAATGGTCTTCCGACTCTTGAATAGCAGAGCTATCTCGGATTCAGATTTTTTGCCACACACAAACGGTTTCATTCTTTCAGACGACGCAAGAAAAAGGATCCTGGCGGAATGGGATGCGCTCATAAGAGAAACAGTCTTCTATAAAAACCTGGACAGGTCAGTCTCCTACCGCCAGCTTATACGTCTTGATTGCTACAAATTAATAAAACATCTGCTCGAAGAAGAGGAATTCAAACCCTTCCGAATGGAGTATTAATATGTTCTTGCTCATCGTATATGATACTGAACAGAAGAATTGCGCAAGATTGCACAAGTTGCTGAAGCGCTACCTCAATTGGAATCAGAACTCGGTATTCGAGGGTAGTGTGACCAGGGCACAATACACGGAAATTCGAATGCTTCTTGAAAAGGAGCGTGCAAAAAACAGTCATATCACATTATATTGCATTGAGTCCGAATGTATCGTTGAACGAGAAGTGCTTGGCGATGCAAAGGGAAATGTCTCAAATATTATCTAACTGATTCACTACAAAATGGTTACATCACCGGATACCGACAGAACAGCCTACGCTGAATAGATGGAATTCTAAAGAAATCATATGACATTTCGACCGTGACGAATATCTCCTGAAGGCTATTCGCCGCAGGTCTCAATCCAACCGTAGTGGTTTTGAAACGTCTCTCTCCTGTGCCTCACGGTCCAGCCGGCGCTCGTCTCAATCCAACCGTAGTGGTTTTGAAACGGGCACCCTCCGTATCACTCCAGCGTCCATGTCCACGTCTCAATCCAACCGTAGTGGTTTTGAAACAGGATGAGTTCTGGAGCAAGGAAAGGGAAAACGATGGTCTCAATCCAACCGTAGTGGTTTTGAAACTTGTATTGAGCGTGGTCGACATGGAGTCGGCACCGGGTCTCAATCCAACCGTAGTGGTTTTGAAACACCTCGGACTGACACCCGACGAGGCACTCGACCTCGTCTCAATCCAACCGTAGTGGTTTTGAAACTCGAGACCGCCCCCGACCTGTCGCTGGAGATACGCCGTCTCAATCCAACCGTAGTGGTTTTGAAACAACATCTGCTTGAGAAGTTCGATATAACGAGTACCGCGTCTCAATCCAACCGTAGTGGTTTTGAAACCTCCTCCCCCTGCTCCCAGCCAGCACCGCGATAGCCGTCTCAATCCAATCGTAGTGGTTTTGAAACGATGCTCGCCTTCAGCGTCCAGAGGTTCTAGGTTCTGTCTCAATCCAACCGTAGTGGTTTTGAAACCGATTGTCATGTGGAGGCGGCCTGATCGTGGCATCACTCTCAATCCAACCGTAGTGGTTTTGAAACATGCTCCGAGTGCAGTTCCGATAATGCCAGTGGTAGTCTCAATCCAACCGTAATGGTTTTGAATTGTCCCCATCTGTAACCCCTATATTCGCCCTTGACCTTGTCTCACTCCAACTGCGGAAATCTTCAAGGCACTGGCGGGAGGAATGGGGAGATGAAACGTCGGAGTGCTGGAAGCTCCTGATGTTTAGTAGAGGTCCTTGGGTCCCCAAGGCATGCCGGCCAGAAGTTCGTCTTCTGCTTCTTTACCTATCCCTGCTCCGTTCAATACCGCGTACAGTTTGGGAGTTCTTGTTACACTGTTGATTCGAATCTTATATGCTTTTACATACACTCCCAGATACGGTCGAACTTCCTCGATTTCGATGTCATTTGCTAGTTCCTGGATGGTTCCTGGATAATCTGCAAATGCCTCATGTACGTCCTGGACTGGGTAATGGATGCCTGTTACTCTGTCATGGACTGTATACCATTGCCCGTCGAATTGTTTGACGGTGACAAGATAGCGTTTCATGCTTTTATCCTCCATGTCAATAATATAGCATAATAATATGAACAAGAGACCGCCTAGTGATAAATATGCCGCTTATTCGTTACTGCAGATAGTTGTAGATTCCGATAAATAATTACAGGAGCAGAGGGAAGTAGAGGACAGGGGCAGGTTTTTGCCAAGACCTGTGTTAAATACGCACTCCCATCCAGGAGACGGGGAAGATGTTGTTCGGGGCCTTCGCTCTACGCAGGCTCACCCGAATTAGGAAAAGCATTGAGAATCGTCGGCTGCTTGATATGAAACCCATGATGCCACACCGAACCTTTCATTCGCAACGTCATGCCTTTCGCTTCCGTGCCGCATGAACGCGATGAGGGAGCATAACGCGTTACAAGAGGGAGTCACGCCAGGAGACGGAGATTCTATCCTTTTATAGTCTTATAACTATCATGGAATAAACAAGATAGATTGGTGACCCGAGGGAGATTCGAACTCCCGACCCCCTGCTTAGAAGGCAGATGCTCTATCCGACTGAGCTATCGGGTCATGTCATATTTTTTCCCTGACAAACTGTCGCCTTTGGGAATTTGCAAACCATAAGTCCATTTCGTTGGTTTTCAAGTAGTGGCGTTGTGTTTTGGGGTGATATTGTGGCGTGGTGTGTCCCCGTGGCGTGACAAATTGTCGCTAGTTCCTTGATTACGGGAGCATACCATTCATGGCACGTCCCTTGCTATGCGGAGAAGGTTTCCACTTGAAATCAGGATTTCACATAGGAGGTAACGATATGAACTTTGACCAATTCACAGTAAAATGCAGAGAGGCTGTCAGCACAGCCCAGCAGACAGCCGCCAAGTTTCACCACCAGGAGTTGACTGGACTTCACCTGCTGTATGGTCTTTTGTCCCAGGAGAATGGCCTTGCGTCCTCCATCCTTGGCAGGATGGGTGTTGACGTGAACCGTTTGACTGCTTCGGTCGAGGGGGAGATGGCCAAGCTTCCCCGTGTTTCAGGCGACAATGTCCAGGTCTATGTTGGCAGCGAGTTGAACCAGGTTCTTACGAAGGCTGACAAATGGCGTGAGGACTTCAAGGATCAGTTTGTGAGTGTCGAGCACCTGCTTCTTGGGCTGGCGTCCGTTGGTGGCAAGGCGAAGGAGCTTCTTTCCGCGTATCAGGTAGTGGAGTCTGGCTTGCTCAACGCAATCAAGGAAGTCCGTGGCAACCAGCGTGTCACCAACGACGATCCCGAGGCCACCTACGAGGCTTTGAGCAAATACGGTCGTGACCTCACCCAGGCTGCCCGCAAGGGCAAGCTGGATCCTGTCATTGGTCGTGACGAGGAGATTCGCCGTGTTGTCCAGATTCTTTCCAGGAGGACGAAGAACAACCCGGTGCTCATTGGTGAGCCTGGCGTAGGCAAGACGGCGATTGTCGAGGGTCTTGCCAGTCGTATTGTCCAGGGTGACGTTCCTGAGGGTCTGAAGAACCGTCGTCTGATTTCCTTGGACATGGGCGCCCTGGTAGCCGGTGCCAAGTATCGTGGCGAGTTTGAGGAGCGTCTCAAGGCTGTCCTGAACGAGGTCACCAAGTCCGATGGTCAGATCATCCTTTTCATTGACGAGCTTCACACGGTTGTGGGTGCTGGTGCCGGCGATGGTTCGATGGATGCCGGCAACATTCTCAAGCCCATGCTGGCCCGTGGCGAACTTCACTGCATTGGCGCCACCACGTTGAACGAATACCGGAAGTACATTGAGAAGGATCCTGCCCTGGAGCGTCGTTTCCAGACGGTTCTTGTGGAGCCTCCCAGCGTTGAGGATACCATTTCGATTCTGCGTGGTTTGCGGGAGCGCTACGAACTTCACCATGGCGTGACCATCAGGGATTCCGCGCTTGTGGCTGCGGCAGTTCTTTCCGACAGATACATCACCGACAGATTCCTGCCTGACAAGGCGATTGACCTGGTGGACGAGGCGGCCGCGCGCCTCAGGACTGAGATTGACTCCCGTCCTTCCGAGTTGGACGAGGCGATTCGCCGCCGCACCCAGCTTGAGATTGAGCGTTCCGGTCTTTCCAAGGAGAAGGACGACGCTTCACGTGAGCGTCTGGAGCGTGTTGAGAGCGAGCTTGCCGAGGTGAGGGAGAAGGCCTCCGCCCTTGAGAAGCGCTGGGAGGAGGAGAAGAACTCCATTGGCGAACTCCGCAAGGTCAAGGAATCAATCGAGTTGGCCAACAGGCAGCTTGACAATGCAATCCGCAAGGGCGACCTTGAGACTGCAGGCAAGTTGCGTTACAGCACGATCCCAGGTCTCGAGGCCCAGCGCAAGAGCCTTGAGGAGAAGGGCAAGGCCGCCAAGGAGGGCCGTCTGCTGCGCGAGGAGGTCGATGACAACGACGTGGCTGAAATCATCAGCCGCTGGACCCACATCCCCGTGTCGAAGCTGATGCAGGGCGAGCGTGAGAAGCTGCTTTCGCTTCCGGAGAAGCTCCACCAGAGAGTGGTTGGGCAGGACGAGGCAGTCAACGCAGTCTCCGAGGCAATCCTCAGGGCTCGTGCGGGGCTTCAGGATCCCAATCGACCGATTGGCAGCTTCCTCTTCCTGGGACCCACCGGCGTCGGCAAGACCGAACTTGCCAAGACCCTGGCCGCCGACCTATTCGACGACGAGCGTGCGATGATCAGGATTGACATGAGCGAGTACATGGACAAGTACACTGTCTCCAGGCTTGTCGGTGCGCCTCCAGGATATGTCGGCTACGATGAAGGCGGCCAGCTCACCGAGGCCGTCCGCAGGCGTCCCTACAGCGTCGTCCTCTTCGACGAGCTTGAGAAGGCCCACCCGGATGTCTTCAACATCCTTTTGCAGGTGCTTGACGACGGACGTCTGACCGACTCGCACGGCCATGTGGTCGACTTCAAGAACACGGTCATCATCATGACGAGCAACATTGGTTCCGCGGAGATTGTCGACGCGAAGGACGACTCCCAGGGCCAGGTGCGCGACAAGGTGATGGCTCTGCTGAAGAACCACTTCCGCCCCGAGTTCCTCAACCGTCTCGACGACATCGTAGTCTTCCATCGTCTTGACGAGTCCAACATCGAGAAGATTGTCACTCTTCAGATCAACGCCCTTAAGAAGCGCATGGAGGGCATGCGGATTGCGCTGGATGTCACTCCGGAGGCTGTCAAGTCCCTTGCCAAGGAGGGATACGATCCTGTGTATGGTGCGCGTCCTCTCAAGAGGGTCATCATCCACAGGCTTGAGAATCCTCTCTCCAAGATGATTCTCGCCGGCAAGGTGAAGGAGGAGCAGGTTGTCCGCGTGGACGCACCCGCCGACTCCGACTCCGACTATATCTTCAATGTGAAGTAGGGTGAAGTAGGGAGAAGGGAGGAGAATGGAGAGGGTAGTGCGTGGCCACTATGCAGTGGGCATCCGCCAAGGTAGGGAGAAGGGAGAAGAATGGAGAGGGTAGTGCGTGGCCACTATGCAGTGGGCTTCCGTTACGGATCGCACGGCGCTGCCGTGCGAGGCGCGCTCGCGCGCGCCAGCCACGCACTTATCCCTCCATTCTCCTCCCTATTCTCTACTTTTTAAGTTCTTCTTGGATTTTTCCTGCGAGGGAGTTTAGTTTATCGAGATAGAACGGGACATTTTCGTCCCGGTTCATTTCATTTGCCTCTTCCTCGAGTTTACTGTTTTCCACGACTGCCACGCTCTTCTTTGTTCCGGTCACGTAGTACCTGACCGTGTCTCCCGCCTTTTTTTCGTTTTTGGAGCGTTCCGCCAGTTCATAGACGGCGGAGCGTTTTCCCTTTCCCGATGCGAGTGCGCTCCTATATGCGTTGACGCTTTGTGTGAGATACTCCTTCCGCAGGAAGTCCTTGATAGGCAAGGTTCGGTTCTGGATTGCCTCCGCGTACCTTTGTTGGAGTTGCGAGAGATCCCTGGAGTCATTCAGCAGGATTTCCTCGACTGCCTCCCTGATGAATCTGCCCAGGAAAGGCTCCAGGCCCCGGGATCGCAGTGCGGCGCCGTGCAGGATGATTCTCCCATCCTCCTCGAGAAGCGCGTAGTTCTTGCTCTTGTATGAGAACATCGCCTTGAAGAGTCCGTCGAGTTCCACCTCGATTCCCTTCGGGAGATTTTGCTGGATTGCGGACAGCATTGAATCGGGCGTTGCTCCTTTGGGTGGCAGGAAGTAGATTCCGTCCGTGTCCATCTCGATGATTGTCGAGCCGTTATCCTCTAGGAGTCCCTTCATGTGTGTGAGGATTTCGCGTCCTTTTGCGGTGACCTTCTGGGCGAGTGCGTAGTCATTGAATGTGCCCTGTGAGAATCCCAGGTATCCGTAGAAGGAGTTGATGAGGATTTTGAAGGAGTTCTGGAGTGCCTGGAACTCATCGCGAAGCGCGGGTGTAGCGGCGGTTTTCGCGGCATCCTTCGCCTGAAGGCGGAACTCGCGGAACTGTTCGAGGAGATGCGAAAAGACCCCGAGGCGGTCGCTTGCCGGGGATGATTTGTCCATGAGCAGCACGGATGGATAGAGTGACCGTACATCAAGGTGCCATGCTGGGCGGAAGACTCCCGTCGACTCTGCGGAGGTGAGTGCGCCTTCGAATGGGACGGGATTCTGGGGCGCTGGCAGGGCGCCTTTCATGTCCAGATATGCGGCGCACAGCATTGCATCGATTCGCGTCGCATTTCCCCTGAGGACGCAGTTCTGGTAGGAGAACGGCAGAAGCTGCGTCTGGTAGAAATAGCTTGGCGAGATGATTTTCGAGAGTCCGTCGGTCTCCCGGACATCGTCGAGATTGTATTCGGCGACCTCCGTGGGATTTGCGTCATACCTGGCCGTCAGTTCGTCCCCGGGGATGTAGACTCTGCCTTCGCGGGCGATTCCGTAGAACTTCGCCGCGTACTTGAGCCCGTAGGACTCCATGTCCCGCCTTGACACGTCTGCCAGCATCACCAGGTGGTATGTGTCGACGATATGCCGTCCGTATGCGTCATAGCGTTTGTAGTTGACCGTGCGTTCCGCGATGTTCAGCCTGCTTTGGCGGCTTGTCGCGCACTTTCCGCATCTTCCGATGGCGAAAGGAATCCTGTATCTCCAGCATCGCTTTTCAAGGTAGTCCAGGTCGAAGGAGAAGAGATTGTGTCCTTCCAGGACATCCGGATCCCGTTTCTGTATTGTTTCGATGACAGTTTTGAGGAGTCCCTCCTCGCCGCCGCATTCTGCCGTCGAGAAGCAGTGCTCGAAGCCATCCGTGTCCTTCAGCGCCACCATGAAAATCTCGTCGCCGGGCTCCATTGCGTTGCAGAATACTCCCGGGACGCTGCTTCTGCACTCGATATCGAGCTGCATTCTTCTCAGTTCGCAGAACTCCATTCCCCTGAAGAGGCGTATTCGGAGGTCGATCATCGCCTGTTGGATTCGGTCTGAGAAGACCCTGTATGGCGCCAGTGGGGATGAGGGCGATTGGCCGGTGAGCTTTTTCAGATCCTTCAGGGCTGCGTCATACTCCTGCCATGTGTTGAAGGAGACCTTGCAGCGATGGAATCCCGGACCGCTGAGCATCTCGGGCGCCGCGCCCTTTCCGAGGCTGGCGGCCAGCTCCGGGCCTGAGACAAGCAGCCACGGCCTGTAGGGGAGGGTGGCAGTCTCCACGGCGGAGCCATCCTCCGTGCGCCTGAAGACCTGGACCGTCCCGTCGTCTGCCACCTCCAGCGCGACAACGCGCGTCATGGGGGCTGGGATGACCTCTTCCAAAGACGAGATGAGTGGATTCATTGGTTGCTCCATCGTGAAGGAATTATCTTAACCTGGTGTCGTTGGCGTGCGGCGGGCCTCTTGGCGTCGTCACGTCTAGAATTTAGCATAGGTTGTTTTGTTCAGGCATTTTTTCTACACGGATGCGACTGGGGGGCAGAGTATTTTCGAGAGAGCGCAGGCACATTTGGTTGCGTTGCGACTTCCTTGCCTTGCTCATAGAGGCTCTGCTTCTTGCGGTGGGCGTCGCATTCATCTACTGTGCCGGTGCCGAGGTGGGGGGCGACCTGGCTGGCAAGTGGAGCCGCCAGCTTGTCTGGATTTGCCTTGGCGGCGGTCTCTATGTGGTGACGGCCTCCGTGGACTACCACTTCTGGTGCCGGAAGGGAATATGGTCATATCTTGCTGGAGTTCTGCTACTTGTGATAGTTCTTGTCTTTGGCAAGACACTTAACAACACCCGTGGATGGCTTCGTGTGCCAGGCATAGGGTTCCTGCAGCCAGTCGAGCTGGCGAAGCCCCTCACCCTTGTCTTCCTGGCGTGGCTTGGGACGCGCCCCGCGTTAAGAAACAGCCGGTTTGGGGAATGGCTTCCCGTCCTGGCGCTCTTTGGCGTGACGCTTGTCCCCGTATTCCTGATTTTTCTCCAGCCGGACATGGGGACTGCGCTTGTATTTCTTCCCGTGACCTTTGCCCTGGCGTTTTTGACCGGATTTCGGAAGAGGTGGTTTTTGCTTGGCGCCGGGATTCTGCTTTTCCTTCTGCCCTTTGCCTTTGCCAGCCTGAGCCCCTACCAGAAGGATCGTGTCAAGGTCTTCATCGCCACTCCGTCGCAGAAGCTTGTCCAGGTGGTGAAGGCCGTCGTTCCGGAATCGACGGCGGTTCGGCTCCAGGCGTCCTTGGACGGATTTCTGGCTCCTGCCGACGGGCAGAGCCGTCGTGACGACTGGAACGCCGTCCAGAGCATGCTTGCCGTCGGCTCCGGGGGTCTTACGGGCAAGGGATACCTGAAGGGCTCCCAGCATGTGCTTGGGTATCTTCCAAAGACCATTGCGCCCACGGATTTCATCTTTTCGGTGATTGCGGAGGAGACAGGCTTTCTTGGGGGAGGCGCGGTGATTGCCCTGTTTGCAATCCTGATTCTCTGCTTTTGCAGGACAGCCCTTTTGGCGCGGGACCGCCTCGGTTGCTTCCTTGCCTTTGGGGCGGCCGTGTTTTTCGCGACCCATGCGTTGGTCAATATTTCCATGACGATTGGCGCGGCTCCGATTGTGGGGATTCCGTTGCCATTCGTGAGTTATGGAGGTTCCTTCATGTTGGGAACCATGATGCTGGCGGGGCTTGTCCAAAGCGTTCAGATGCATCGCGAGCCGACTCCTGAGGAGATTGCGGCGATGGCCGCCTCGAATGATGACGAGGAGGAGTAGGGTGGCGGGTGCGTGCGGACATTCCGGAAGACATTGAAAACCATGGATGGCAATTGGCTGAGAAAATTCCTTGTCCCCGAGTTCAACCGGGCCTTTTGGGTGAGGCTTCTGGCGGTGTCGCTCTCTGTCTTTGTCGTATGCCGTTTTATCCTGACTCCCGCCTTCACCAATGGCGAGAGCATGGTTCCGACCTACGAGTCGGGGCGGTTTGTCTTGCTTTGGCGGCCGGTATACTGGTTCAGGAATCCCCGTGTCGGCGAGGTCGTGGCTGTGCGCTACAAGGGGGAGAAGGTGATGTTCTTCAAGCGTGTCGTCGCCACCGAGGGGCAGGTCGTGGAGTTTCGCCGTGGCCGCCTCTATGTCGATGGTCACAAGGCCGACCAGGACTGGAACTATCTCACCCAGTGCGACTGGGAGCTTCCGCCCCGCGTGGTGCCTCCCGGCCACGTCTATCTGGTGGGTGACAACAGGGCGATGCCGATGGAGCAGCACATTTTCGGCCATACGTCAATCAGCCGCATTGTAGGAAAGGCGTTGTAGATATGAAGGAGCGAGTGGAGCAGGAACCTAGATACTGGAGCTACGACCTGGGGGGCGGCTGGGTCGCGATGGCGGGGAAGAGCGACGTGGACAACGACCTCGTCTCCTTCCGTCTTGCAAGGCAGACCGACTACTGGTTTCACTTGAGCGGCGCACCGGGCAGCCATGTTCTCCTGCGCGGCCCTGAGGGGGAGGTTCCCTCGCGGGAGCTTCTGGAGGCCGCGGCGTCCATTGCCGCGTACCACAGCAAGGCGCGTGATGCGGGGCGTGTTCCGGTGGATTGCTGCCTGGCGAAGTTTGTCAGCAAGCCCCGGCACGTTCCGGCTGGCACCGTCGTCATTTCGCATTCCAGGGTTCTCAAGGTGCGGCCCTGCCTTCCGCCTGGTGAAGGAGTCGCCAGCCCGCAGCCGTGAAGATGACGCACAGCCCCCAAAAACTCCCCTATCGTTCACTATATGTGCACGTCCCCTTCTGTGTCGGTGGAAAGTGCGACTACTGCGCCTTTGCGTCCCGTGGGGGCTGTTCCTCCGAGGAGTGTTCAGCCTATCTTGCTGCTCTAGTCGAGGAGTTCAGGAGGCATTCTGGCAGGTGCGCCCCCCTGCGCTCGGTCTTCATAGGCGGCGGCACACCGTCGTCGCTTCCCGCCAGGGGGTTGTCGCATCTATTGAAGTCCATCCGCGACTCCTTTGAGCTCCAGGATGACTGTGAATGGAGCTGCGAGGCCAATCCCGACTCCCTTACCTCCGAAAAGCTCTCCGTGATGATTGAGGGCGGCGTCAACCGCATCAGCCTTGGCGTCCAGACCTTTTCGCCGCGTTTCAGGCAGTCAATCGGCCGCCGGGGGTCATTGGAGAGGCTTCCCGGAATCATTTCCGAGGCCAGGGCGCTTGGCCTCCGAAGGCTGAATCTCGACATGATATACGCGTTGCCAGGCCAGTCCGTCGACGATTGGCGAGGGGACTTGGAGAGTGCCCTCGGCTTCGCCCCGGACCATCTCTCGTGCTACAGCCTGATACTGGAGGAGGGGACGCCGCTGGCCCGGCGCCTCGCCGACTTCCGGGAAGACGAGGAACTCTTCCTGGAATGCTGGAGGCTGAATGACGAACTTCTCGAAAGGCACGGCCTCCGCAGATACGAAATCTCGAATTTTGCACGTGAGGGCGCCCGATGCCGGCATAATTTCGAGGTCTGGCATGGGCAGACATACCTCGGATGCGGACCCGCCGCAGTCTCCTTCGACGGTGAAATCCGCCAGGCAAATCCCTCCACGCTGGAGGAGTGGCTTTCCGGAACGCCCCCGGAGGCCGACGTGCTGCCGCCATACGCCCGCGCCAGGGAGGTGCTTGCCTTCGGAATGCGCACCGTTGACGGGTGGGGCTGGCAGGAGCTGGCCGATGCGACTGGGCTCTCCCGCCAGGATGTGGAGGCCATCCCGGGCCTGGAGGAACTGGCCTCGGGGGGGCTGGTCTCACAGGATGGCTACGGCCTCCGGCCAACCCCAAGGGGACTCCTCTTCAACGACCAGGTCGTTTCCGCGCTTCTTGCATAGAGGCGTCCAGCGCCGATTTCCTTTCCCCCGTCCTGTAAAGGGGCTTGGTCGGCATTATAGTAACTCTTGCCTGACAATTGAATCCCGAATCTATCTCACACACCATGTTTTCCGGAGCAATAACGATGAGCAGACGCATAGTTTTTGTTTTCTCCTGCCTCCTTTTCCTTTCGGCCACCTTGCTTTTCGGCGCACGGCGCACCAGCCCATACGATGCACGCTGGAATGAGAAGCGCATTGCGGACATCACCAAGGAAGTCCTCAACCAGGTCTCCATCCAGGAGAAGGAATATGTTGAAAAGCTCGAGGAGCGCAACAGCAACAAGGGCAATTACGGCTCCTCCTACGGCGATCCCTACGGCGGCCCAGGAATGTCCAGCCCGAATTCCCCTGCCAACGAGGAAATCCCCCCCTTCAAGCTCGATGTTGAGCGAATCAAGAAGGAAATCACCAAGAAGTTCGGCGGCGACCAGATGGATTCCATCGGAAAGAATCCACGGGTGGACGTGGGGACGAAGCAGGACCTCTACGAGGCGGCTGTGAAAATCGTGGACAACCGGAGCGAGTTCAAGGATGTGGACATCAATGCGCTCTATGAGCAGGAAATCAAGGACGCAGAGGAAAAGTATCCCCTCTACAAGCAGGGCGAAACCGTGGAAATCACCTTTGCGTACGGCAACGAGCCACGCCGGACATACAGGGGCACCTTCCGGCTGGAGGGGCCATTCAAGATCTGGATTGGCAGGACGATGCTCAACAAGAACGACCTCCCCGACCTGATCCGCCCGCGCTTCTACACCGACCTCAACCGCGAGGCTCGGGCACGCGAAATCGACAAGCACCTGCTTGTCAACAAGTTCAAGATTGCACGCGAGGAGGCGATTGCCGCCGAGGCCAAGGAGCTGCTGAAGAAGCAGTTCCAGAAGAACCTGCCGCGGGGGTGGGTCTATGTCAACGACACCTGGAAGATGGGTGCCGAGATGGTTGACGACATCCTGGAGTATCGCCGCGAGGACCTGAAGATCCGCAGCATGCCCAGGCCTGTCGGCGGCCCCAGCTACGTCGTCCCCGGGCGCTCCAACTGACGCACATCCCACGCATAGCCCTTGGAGCATCCCTGAAGCATGAGCGCGCCTCCGTTTGTCCACCTGCACGTCCATTCCGACTATAGCCTGCTCGACGGGGCGCAGTCCGTCAAATCGATTATCTCCCAGGCGGTGAAGTTCGGCATGCCCGCCGTGGCGTTGACGGACCACGGTTCTATGAGCGGCGTCTTCTCGTTGGTCCAGGGATGCGAGAATAGGCGTGCCGACGGGGCTGAGCCTTATGACATCAACGGCATCATCGGGTGCGAGTTCTATGTCGCCCACGGCAGCTACCGTGACAGGAGCCTGAGCGAGGAGAACCACTCCCGCTACCACCTGGTGGTTCTGGCTGAGAACCGCCAGGGCTATATAAACATGTGCCACCTCTCCGAGGAGGCCTGGCTGAGGGGATACTATTACAAGCCGCGCATAGATTTCAGCCTCCTCGAGAAGTACAAGGAGGGGTTGATTGTCCTCTCCGCGTGCCTTTCCGGGCAGGTGCCGAAGCTTCTCCTGCAGGGGCGTGACGACGAGGCGCTGGCCGTCGCCACGAGGTATCGCGACCTCCTTGGCGAAAGGAACTACTTCATCGAGCTCCAGGACCATGGCCTCGAAGACCAGAAGGCGGTGAATCCGCGCCTCATCGAGATTGCACGCAAGCTTGGGCTTGGGCTCGTTGTCACAAATGACGCCCATTATCTCCGCAAGGAGGATGCCGAGGCCCAGGACCTGATGGTCTGCATCGGAACCCAGACCACCATCGACAACCCGTCCCGGATGCGCTTCGGCTCAAACGAGTTCTACTTCAAGAGCGCGGAGGAGATGTCGAAGCTCTTCCCGGAGATTCCAGAGGCGATGTCGAATACGGTGGAGATCGCGAGCCGGTGCAGCGTGCACCTTCCGACAGTCGACCAGGACAAGGCGAACCACTACCCAGCCTATCCGGAGCCAGAGGTTGAAGGAAAGGATTCAGACGTGGTGCGCTACGAGCATCTCCATCAAATCAGCGTTGATGGTCTCAAGTGGAGGTATGGCTTCGACCCTGCGGTTGACGAGATGACGGATGAGCGCAGGAAGATCGTGGAGCGCATGGAATACGAACTGAGCGTCATCAAGCGCATGGGATTCGTCAGCTACTACTTGGTAGTCTGGGATTTCCTGCACTATGCCGCGAAGATCGGAGTCCCGCTTGGGCCGGGGCGTGGGTCCGGCGCAGGCTCCCTGGTTGCGTATCTTGTCGGAATCACGCATATCGACCCCCTTAAATACGACCTTCTCTTTGAAAGGTTCCTCAACCCTGAGCGCATCAGCCCCCCTGACTTCGATATCGACCTCTGCGAACGCCGCAGGCACGAGGTCATCGAGTATGTCCGCCAAAAGTATGGCGCCGACCGGGTCGTTCAGATTGGCACATTCGGCACCTTGAAGGCAAAGCAGGTGGTCAAGGACGTGGCGCGGGCGATGGGGCGCCCCCCCGCAGATGGAGCCGCCTTTGCGAAACTGATTCCCGCGCATCCGAAGATGACCCTTGAATTCGCGCTCAAGGGAAGCGACAAGCTGAATTGCCCTCCAAGCGCCGAGCTTGAGGCGAAAATCAACTCGGAGCCATGGTGCCAGGAACTCTGGAAATACGCCAAGACACTGGAGGGACTGAACAGGAACATGTCCATCCACGCGGCGGGCGTCATCATCGGGGACATGCCCGTGGCGGATGTCGCGCCAATTGCACGTGGCGCGGGGGACGAGCCCATCACCCAGTTCCCCGCAGTCCCCTGCGAATCCCTTGGATTGCTCAAGATGGACTTCCTGGGCCTGAAGACCCTTACCATCATCCAGGATGCGCTCGACCTCGTCGAGGAGAGCACCGGGCAGAAGATCTACTCCGACAAGATTCCCGAGGACGACCAGAATACCTACCAGATGCTTGGCGAGGGCAAGACCGTGGCCGTCTTCCAGTTGGAATCCAAGGGGATGCAGGAGCTTTGCCGCAAGTGGAAGCCCACGGGCCTTGAAGACCTGATTGCGTTGATTTCAATCTACCGGCCCGGGCCGATCGACTACATCCCTGACTTCCTGAACCGCAAGGCGGGGATTGAGAAGGTGGAGTACGAGGTTCCCGAGATTGAGCCAATTCTTGCCAAGACCAATGGCATCATGCTCTACCAGGAGCAGATCATGCAGGTTGTCCAGGTGGTCGCGGGGTTTTCGCTGGGACAGGCGGACATTCTTCGGCGCGCCATCGGCAAGAAGCAGATTGACAAGATGACGAAGATGAAGGGGCTCTATATCAAGGGATGCCTCGACAAGGGAATCTCCGAGGCTGCGGCTGAAAGCCTCTGGGAAAAGATCCTCAGGTTTGCCAACTACGGCTTCAACAAAAGCCACGCCGCCGCATACTCGATGCTGACATACCGCACCGGGTATCTCAAGGCCAACTACCCCGCCGCATTCATGGCGGCAGTCCTCACAAGCGAACTCTCAAATTCGGAGAAGATTTCCTTCTACCTGAAGGAGTGCCGCGAAATGGGGATACGGGTGCTCTCCCCTGACGTGAATACAAGCGGAATGCACTTCTCCGTCAGCGGGAACGACATTCGGTTCGGATTGGCGGCAATCAAGACGGTGGGCGAGGGAATCGTCCAGCAGATCATTGACGCACGCAAGGAGGGAGGCCCCTTCCGGGATCTGGAGGAATTCTGCTGCCGCGTCGAAGGAGTCAACCAAAGGCTTCTCAGCGCACTGATTCTGTCAGGTGCATTCGACTGCTTCGGGAAACGGCGCAGCCAGCTCCTCGCCGCCGCGCCAGTGGCCATCGCCACAGGTTCCTCGGACCGGAAGGACCGCTCCCGGGGCCAGCTTTCGCTCTTCGACATGATGTCCGACGAAGACCAGGCGAGCGTCGCAATCCAATATCCCGACATCCCGGAAATCCCGATGGACGAGCTGCTCAAAAACGAAAAGGAACTACTCGGTTTCTTCCTGTCGGGGCACCCCATCGACCCGGGAATGGAGACAATCCAGGCATTCCAGATTGACGACCTGTCGGACTTGCCGGAACTCGCGAACGGAACCATCTTCCGCGCAGGGGCCTACATTTCGAATGTCATGAAACGGGTCTCGAAGACGACGCAGAAGCCATACGCAATCCTTACCCTGGAAAGCAGGGAGGCAACATGCGAGGCAATGCTATTCAACCGGGAATACGATGCCGTCATGAAGAAGAGCCCACAGCTCCTCGAACCAGGTGCAATCGCATTGGCGGAAGGACAGGTGAATATCGAGGACGACGGAGAGCACAAGAAGATGAGGCTGACGCTGAACAAGCTGGTGCCGCTCGACAAGGCCGCGGAACTCTACACCTCCAAAATCACACTGAATATCGACGAAAAGGACGCCACGCCAGAAAAACTCTCCGGGTTGATGTCAATGTGCGCACGGCACAAGGGGCCGGCGGATGTCCATATCGGAATCAGGCTGGATTCAGGCGAATGCGTCTTCTTCAACAGGCACGGGCTCTCCGTCCATGCAGTGCCAAAGGTCGTGGATTTCCTGTATGAGGAGTTTGGAAAGGAGGCGGTCGCCTTCAGGCCAATCCGCGAGCGCCCGCAGCCGCGTCAAAGAATGGAGTTCTACTCCGACTAGGCTGATGGAGTTGTCTTTATAACTGCCTTATTGTGAGATAGTTATGAAGACATGTCAATGCCGCGCGATCCCAGTGTTTTTCCCGTTGCCATGATGAAGCGCTGGTTTCAGGAATTACATTCTGCGAAAGACGCGGCTCCCCTGGGCGCCAGAGGATGCTTTGCGTCAAGTGGACGCTTGGATTTCAATAGAATATGAAGATTCTTCACTTTGCAATTGAAGGGATGCATTGTGTCGTATGCCAGGGGCATGTGAACAGGGCAGTGTCTTCCCTGCGCGGCGTCTCCAGTGTCCAGGTTGATTTGCTGGGCAACTCCATGACTGTCGAGGCCTCTGACGACTTGCCCTGGGAGAGGATTGTTTCGGCAGTCGAGAAGGCCGGCTACAAGGCGTTTTTCAAGGGCGGGGAAGCGGTTTTGGACGAGGGGGATTCCGTTGCCGAGAAGGAGACCCGCGCCTTGAGGGGTCGCTTTCTCGTCTCGTTGCTCCTGGCGATTCCTGTCTGCTGGATTTCCATGGCTGGGATGCTTCGCCTGCCCCTGCCGGATGCGCTTGCGGGAAGCCTGCTTTCGGCGGTCATCCAGTTTGTCCTCGCCACGCCAATCGTCCTTGTCAACAGGGATTTCTTCATTCGTGGCATCCGTGCCGCGATTCATGCGTCACCCACGATGGACACGCTTGTCGCCCTTGCGGCCGGCACTGGCTACCTTTACGCATTGGCCTCTCTTGTCTTCCTTGGTAAGACGATGGTCTCCTTTGAGACTCCCGCAATGCTGCTGACGCTGATTACGCTTGGAAAGTGGCTCGAGGGCGGCGCAAAGGGGCGCACCACCGCTGAACTGCGGCGCCTGCGGTCGCTTGCCCCCGCGACCGCGCTGCTGCTCCGGGACGGAACGGAGGCGGAAGTCCCATTGGCGGAGGTGAAGGCAGGGGACATCTGCATCGTCAAGCCTGGGGCCGCGATTCCCGCCGACGGCGTTGTCGTGGGGGGGCATTCCTCCGTAAACCAGGCTGCGGTCACAGGCGAATTCATGCCTGTTGACAAGCAGGTCGGCGACCAGGTGATTGGCGCTACAATCAACCAGGAGGGCGTCATCAGGGTGAAGGTCTCCGCCGTCGGTTCGGAGAGTCTCTTCGGCAAGATAATCACGATGGTGGAGGCGGCGGGCGTCTCCCAGGCTCCCGTGGCACGCCTTGCCGACAGGGTCTGCGCCTACTTTGTGCCCGGCGTCCTCCTGGTGGCCCTTGCCACGCTCGTCGGATGGATTCTGTCCGGCGCGTCTGCCGGCGTGTCAATCGACCACGCGATTGCGGTGCTGGTTATCTCCTGCCCCTGCGCGCTTGGCCTGGCAACCCCCGTCGCAATCATGGTGGGGACTGGCATCGGCGCAAAAAAGGGAATCCTCTTCAAGAACGCCGCCACGATGGAACGCATGAGCCATGTCAATCTCGTGGTCCTGGACAAGACGGGGACGCTGACTGAGGGAAGGCCCTCCGTCGTCAAGGTCGCCCCCGAGGACGGATACGATGCAGAGGGGGTGGCGTCGCTTGCCGCGTCTCTCGAAAAGGCCTCTGAGCATCCCCTGGGGAAGGCCGTTGTCGCATTCGCGGAAAATGACTCCCTTGAGCTGCTTCCCGTCGAGGAGTTCAGGACATTTCCAGGCATGGGGGTTGCAGGAAAGGTGAACAACCGGGAGTATTTCTGCGGCAATCTGAAGCTTCTTCGTGAAAAGCTTCCTGATTGCTCTGCAACACCACAGGAGATTCCGGGTGCCACGCCTTTATATCTATTTGATTGCAAGAGACTTATTGCGGCATTCTGGCTTGAGGACACAGTTCGTCCGGAGGCCAGGGATGCCATTTGCGAGCTCCAGTCGATGGGAGTCGAATGCGCAATGTTGACTGGCGACCGGCAGGGCGTTGCAGATGCTGTCGCCCAAAGGACTGCCCTCGCGACCGCAAGGGGAGGGCTTCTTCCCCAGGACAAGGCGGAGTGGATTGCCGGCAGACGCAGGGACGGAAAACGCGTGGTGGCAATGGTCGGCGACGGAATAAATGACGCGCCGGCGCTTGCCAGCGCCGATGTGGGGATTGCGGTGGGGCAGGGCACGGATGTGGCTGTCGATACCGCCGACGTTGTCCTGATGAATTCCTCGCTTTGGACCATCCCCCAGGCTCTGAAGCTCTCCCGCGATGTCCTCAGGACAATCCGCCAGAATCTCTGCTGGGCATTCTGCTACAATGTCGTCGCGATTCCCCTGGCCGCGGGGCTTTTTTCCTCCTGGGGAGTCTCCATACCGCCCTGGGCGGGCGCCGCCGCCATGGCATCCAGCTCCCTCATTGTCGTCTCAAATGCTCTCAGACTCAGGCGCAATTCGGCATAAGCCCCTTCGTGCCCGTTGCAATTTGTTGCGGGAGATATAGATTATGCGCCGTTCCGTTGATTCCGACAGAATGTCCTTTTCAGACTGTCGGAGGAGGATACTCTGGAGAATCCCTGGCACGGTTCCATTTTGGGCGTGCAAGGGTGCCGAAGGTGCAAGGTCGTCGTTGCCGCCAAGGGCGGCATATAGCCGACTGAATCTCTCAGGCCAAAGGAAGGAGTTCATTCATTTGAAGGTTTTTCCCTTTCGGGTTTCCGCCTCGGAAGCCTGACTGACTCCAGAGCAGCGGTGCCGTCATTCGGCAGGCGCTGTTTTTTTTGTGTCAAGTCGCATCAGCATCCTGGTGATCCAGGAAGGAAGAAGAGGCCTCAGATGGAAAAGCTACTGTCGTTAGTCCAGACTGTCAACAGCTATTTGTCGGACTATGTCCTGATGATTCTTTTGGTAGGCACGGGCATATTTTTCACAGTCAGGACAAAGCTGATTCAGCGCCATCTCTTCTACAGGAAGGACCTCAAGAAGGTGATTGGCGAGGTCACCCTGAACGGGAAACGCCATGACAGCGGCATCAGCTCCTTCCAGGCCCTTTGCGCGGCCGTGGCGGCGCAGGTTGGCACGGGAAATATCGTCGGCGCCTCCGGAGCAATCCTTGCGGGCGGCCCCGGCGCAATCTTCTGGATGTGGATTGTCGCCGTCCTCGGCATGTCCACAATCTACGCGGAAGCGGTCCTGGCGCAGGAGACGCGCATCAAGCTTCCAGACGGTGAAATCCTTGGCGGGCCGGTCTATTACATAAAGCGGGCGTTCCCGAATCTCTTCGGCACCTGCCTGGCGGTCTTCTTCGCATGCGCGGTGATTGTCTCGCTGGGATTCATCGGCAACATGGTCCAGGCGAATTCCATTGGCGAGACCCTGCATACGGCAGTCCCGCTCCTCAACGAAAAGCTGATCGGGGTCATCATTGCCTTGCTTGCCTTCGCGATTTTCGCGGGAGGCATCAAGCGAATCGCGGTTGTCACAGAGAAGATGGTGCCTTTCATGGCACTTCTGTACATCATCGGCGGGTTCGTCATCCTGGCATGCCGCATCCAGTACATCCCCGAGACATTCGCGTGCATCTTCAAATATGCATTCAACCCCGAAGCGCTTATCGGCGGCGGGCTGGGATATGCGCTGAAGACCGCAGTCAGCCAGGGCGTCAAGCGCGGACTCTTCTCCAATGAGGCGGGCATGGGCTCCACGCCCCATGCACACGCACAGGCGAATGTCGAAAAGCCACACGACCAGGGCGTTGTCGCAATGTGGGGAGTGCTCATCGACACATTCGTCGTGCTGACAATGACCGCATTGGTCGTGATTTCAACAATCTACGCGGGCGACGGACCGCTGGCGAACGCCACCGGAAGCAATTACAGCGAACTGCTCGCAAGCGTGGGACTCCAGAAGACAAACCTCGTGCAAATCGCATTCTCGGGAATCATCGGAAAGTTCGGCGGAAATCTCTTCGTGGCTGTATGCCTCTTCTTCTTCGCCTTCTCCACGATTCTGGGATGGGCATTCTTCGGAAAGGTCAATTTCCAGTACCTCTTCGGCAAGAAGTCGCTGATGGTATACTATCTGATGGTCGCTCTCTTCATCTTCATGGGTTGCACGCTCAAGAACGACCTGGTCTGGGAACTCCAGGACATGTTCAACCAGATGATGGTGCTCCCCAACGTCATCGGATTGCTGGCACTCTCGTCAATAGTTGTAAAAGCAGTAGAGAGTAGAAAGTAGGGAGAAGAAAGTAGTGCGTGGACACTATGCAGTGGGCTTCCGTTACGGACCGCACGGCGATTCCGCCGTGCGGGGCGCGCCCACGCGCGCCAGCCACGCACTACTTTCTCCTCCCTTCTCCCTACTCTCTACATTAGTGGTTCTCCCCTCAATGGAGCGCACGGCAGAATCGCCGTGCGGGGCGCGCCCACGCGCGCCAGCCACGCACTGCTCTCTCCTCCCTTCTCCCTACTCTCTACATTAGTGGTTCTCCCCTCAATGGACCGCACGGCGGAATCGCCGTGCGGGGCGCGCCCACGCGCGCCAGCCACGCACTGCTTTCTCTTCCCTTCTCCCTACTCTCTTTTAAAATCTCATTCCAGGTCGTCGTCCTGGAGCCTGGCGACATATTTTGCCTCGATATGCGCGATATTCTTGAAGAGCGCCATCGGGCAGTTTACGTTTTTTATTGTGAACTGTGCATTGACTCCGGAGAGTGCCCTGGGGTAGTTGCATATAACGAGTGGCCTGTATCTGTTCCAGACGATGCAGTAGTCCTTGTATAGTTGGAATCTCAATTGGATCCACTCTTCCGTTGAGTCCGGGAATTCCAGTGGTGCCGGAATGTCGACGAATTGCTGTCCTCCCGTTCCACGGTGTGGTGTGCTGACACGAATCACGTTGCCTACATCCTCGCGTGTGCATATCACCCTGACATAGACGTTTTCCGGGACTCCCTCTTCATGGACGAGCAGCGTCGCGCTTCCTATATCCTGGAGATACAGTGAGATTCTCAGCATGTCTCCCACCGTGATGGGCTCCCGGAGCGTGATTGGACCCGAACGCCGGTTTGCGATCAGCATCGGTCCCCCGTCGTTAATCGACTGGCTCCAGGACGCCAGGTCTCCCGACCATCTGGCGAGCTGCACCGTGCTTTCGGTAAGCCTCTTCTCGTATGTATTGAGCCAGGATGTATACGCATAGAGGCCGCCTAGTATAATCAGCGCGACGAGTGTCGCCGCCATGCCGATGGTCTTCAGGAATTTCCTGTATCTTCTGGTGAAGATCCTGAAGGAGAGGTTTGAGGTGTATGGCGCCGCGATGGCCTCGAGCCTGGGCAGAAGCTGCTGGTAGCTCTGGTAGCGTTTCTCCTGCTGTGCGGCGCCCATTCTCCGGAGCGTGCGCGAGAATTCCGGGTCGACGGGCGGCAGCGGCGTGTCTGGCGTGGGCGTCGGCAGGTCGTATAGCGCCTTCATCTCCATCACCTCCTCCAGGCTCTTGCCAGGGAAGGGGGGCTTGCCCGTCAGAAGGAAGAACGCCGTGGACGCCAGGGAGTACATGTCGCTCCTGCAATCCACGGTCTCCGGTGCAAGCGCTTGCTCCGGAGCCATGTAGAGAGGGCTGCCAACAATCGGGCGGGAGTCCTCCGGATTTGCCTCGTCCCCGTCGTCGTCCAGCAATTCCTCCAGTGACTCCCTTGTGGACGCGATTCCGAAGTCGCATAGCGCGACCCGGAAGTCAGGGGATTCGAATACCTCCTGGTATGATTCAGGGGCGCGGTTTTCCTGGAATGCGAAGAGGAGGTTGTCCGGCTTGACGTCCCTGTGCATATATCCCTTCTCGTAGGCGTATGCGAGTCCTCTTGTCGCCTCCAGGACGACCTGTGTGACATACCTTTCGGGCATGGGGCCCAGCAGCTTGACCAGGTTTCGTCCATTGAGGTGTCCCGGAATGTACTCCATCAGGAGGAATGCGCCGTTTTTCGAGATTATGATGTCGTGGCATCCGACAAGATTCGGGTGTGTCATCGTCGCCATGATCTGCGCCTCCTGTTTCAGTCGGCTCATGAAGACGGGGTCGTTTGCCAGTTTTGGGTTGAGGACCTTTACGGCGACCTGGCGGTTCAGCGCATTCTGCCTGGCGAGATAGACCGTCCCCATGCCTCCTGTGCCAATGACGGCCTGCAGTGTGCATCCGGGGACGAGGTTTGTCGGCAGATGTGGCGGCAGTGGGGTGAAGGGCTGCCAGTTGCCATGCGCGAACAATTCGCGTGTCGTGGCGTGTTCGCGTATGCGCTGATATCTGGTGAGCGTGAGCCCGTGCGAGGTGTCGCTGGATATCTGCGTCGCCTCGAGTGAGACGGCGTCATTGGGTTTTGTCCTTTCGTCCGACACGTGCGTCTATTCGTTGAAGATATGCTTTCTTGCAAGCATCATTGCATGGAGCTGGTGCTGGACGACGTCGATCCGGATATATCCCGAGTCGGCAGTCGACGTGATTCCACCGAAGCATCTCGGAGGTATCTTTCCCTTCCACGCCGTGAGTAGCGGGCTGTATGATTCGAATGGTCCTCCGACCTGCCAGGTCATGAGCCGTGCGAGGGTATCCTCGATGGCCTTTCGCAGAATCTTCATCTCCTCCTGGAGACCGTGCTTTTTGGCCAGGTAGTATGAAGAAACAAGCCCCTCTATTGCGTAGCCCGTATTCCCGTTGCGTGTCTCGAAGGAGTGCCCGTAGATGAGCCACCATGCCAGCGAGAGCGCCCCGTCCCGGCAGAGAATCTGGAAGTCGTCGTCGTGGAATAGTTCCGACGCGGCCATGCACGCCATTGCCCCCCACTGGAAGAACCCCTTTGTCAGGTTGTCGTCCCCTTCCGGAACGAAGCATTCGACGGTATACTTCTTCAGAAGTAGTGGCATGGCCGTGAGGATGCGTTCCTCGATGGGGAATGGAGGCGTCAGCTCTGGCCGCGCCCGGTAGAAGGATGCCGCCTTCACGTATGCCAGGAGGCTTTCGCCGTCGAAGTATGGCGAGACGGGTGCTATGTCGTCTGGCAGCCTGACTGCGCCGAGTTCATATTCCTCTCGCCATGAGCCGCTTGACAACTCCTGGAATTGAAGGAATCTGAGATTGTTTTCCAGTGCAGTGAGGAAGGGCTTTTTCTGTGCTTCGCTCAGGTATCTTTCCTGACCCTCGATAAAGCCTATGAGTGCCAGGCAGAAGAGCGCCACCGTGCCTGTGCGTATCACCGGCTCCCCCTTGTATGTCGTCACGACAATCCTGGTCCCCTCGTCCGGGAGCCCCCGCTGGTTTCTCATGAAGAAGTCGAGTCCCAGGAGTGCGCTTCTCCGTGTCGCCTCGGTGAATCTGTCGCGGTTGAGATTGCAGATGCTCCAGAGGACTCCCGCCTGCCTCACCTGGTTGTCCTTGGTGTCCTCCATTCCTGAGATGAAGTCGTATGCGTATTTGAAGTTGCCGTCGGGGAGTTGCTGGTTCATGATATACATGCCAGCCGCCTCGATTGCCTCGTCAAGGGCCTCCGGGGTGATTTCAGGGAGGTTTTCCTGCTGTTCCTGCCAGACCTTGCAGGATGCGTAGTGGGCGAGCTGCATCCGCCAGGGCGCGTCCTGGGCAAATAGCGCCAGTGAAATCAGCAGTGCTGTCGGCAGAATCAGGGATAGTTTCATTTTTGCCAGTGGAAGTGGTTGTTGGACATGCTGCGCCGGAGCGTGCCCTGCGCGGCCGCCTCGTCGTCCGATTTGCCAATAACATAAGCCATTGCGCATTGGACGCAGGGCGGGCGGGTGGCGCTGGCAGAAAATACCCAGGTTGCGCGGGGATGAAGTTTGAAAAACCTAGTGTGGGCAATATGGTACGCATACCAGACCCGGCGGGGTGGCAAGGCCGCTCCGCCTGAGGAAGCGAGCCGTCCCAGTATCCCAACAGGCAGAGGAAAACGACTTAAAATCGTTGTGTTATGGGTTCGACTCCCATCTGGGACACCAATTTGAATCCGCCTTGGTGCGGGAGCAATCCCACTCCCAATCCCACCTCCCTGCTTCTGCACCATTGCGGATTCATTTATTTTCCAGGAAACTCCGTCCACGCACTGTCCACCTCTCCACCCATTAAGCAATATGTTGCAAGCAGCGCTGATGGCACAGAGGTTTCAAGTGGCGGGCCGCCTGGTGGCAGTCGAGCCGACTGGCTCCGGGAATGTGAACGAGACATACCGGGCGGTCTTCAGGACGGTCTTTTCGGAGGAGTGTTTCATTTTACAGCGCCTCGCGGGAAATGTCTTCAAGGAGCCTGAGAAGGTGATAGAGAACATGCGTTTTGTGACGCAGTTCGTCCACCGCCAGCTTGAGGAGGAGCAGTTCCAGTCCGACAGGTTCTGGCAGCTTCCGCGCCTTATTCCCGCCAAGGACGGGAAATACTTCGCCGTCGACGGAGACGGACACTACTGGCGTGCGCTTTCTGTCATCTCCTCCGCAAGCAGCTACGAGAAGATACAGACCCCCGAACATGCCTACGAAGTGGGTGCGGTGCTCGGGCAATTCCACAGGATCTTCTCCATGATTCCCGTGGAGAGGCTTTCGGACACCCTGCCCGGATTCCATGTCACCCCAAACTACCTGGCGCAGCTGGACGCGGCGCTGGCAACGCCGGACGGAAAGAGCCGCGCCACATCCTCGCCCGCGGCAAGGCGCGCCCTCGACTTCATCAACGAGCGACGGGGAATCGTCTCCGTCCTTGAAGACGCGCACAGGCGCGGCGAACTCACAATGCGGGTAATCCACGGAGACCCCAAGACCGCCAACGTCATGATTGACGATGCGACGGGGAAGGGCACCAGCATCATCGACCTGGACACGGTCAAGCCGGGGCTCGTCCACTACGACCTGGGGGACTGCCTGAGGTCCTGCTGCAACCCCATGGGGGAGGATGCGGCAGACCTGGGGGCGGTCGTCTTCGACACGGACCTCTGCGAAATGGTCATGGAAGGATACAAGGCCTACTCCCGGGGATTCCTCACGGACGCTGACAAGGGGTATCTCTATGACGCAATCCGGCTCATCACCTTCGAGCTGGGGCTCCGGTTCTATGCCGACTTCGTCGCCGGCGACGTATATTTCCGCGTGCGCCATCCTGGCCAGAACCTTGACCGGGCGCGCGTCCAATTCAAGCTTTGTTCCTCGATAGAGACCCGTGAATCCCAGGTCCACCGGGTTCTTGAAAAGTTATAACATGTTGGCAATAAATGAGTTGCATCATTAATTCAACCAGGCGAAAGGAGGCATTCTGATGGATCGTGTAAAGGTAGGTGTCATTGGCATTGGCAACATGGGTTCCAGCATTGTGAACTGGATGAACCAGGTTCCCGCCGCCGAATTGGTTGCCGTGTGTGACTTGAATCCCAAGGCGTTTGACCGCATCAATGCGGACATCCGCGACAAGGTCCAGAAGTTCACCACGGACGAGGAGTTTTTCGAGAAGTCCGGCGTCGACCTTGTGATGATTGAGGTCCCCCATTTCCAGCATGCCGACCTGGCGATCATGGCCATGAACCACGGGATGCACTTCAATGTCGAGAAGCCCCTGTGCGTCCACAAGGCTGACGCGGAGCGTCTTCTTGCGGAGTGCGCCAAGCATCCTGAGCTTGTGAAGGGCATCATGTTGAACCAGCGCACCCGTGACGCGCACATCAAGATCAAGAACCTGATTGAGTCAGGCGACCTTGGCGAGATCCGCCGTGTCAACTGGATCATCACCGACTGGTACCGCACCCAGTACTACTACGATTCCGGCGACTGGCGCGCCTCCTGGCGCGGCGAGGGCGGCGGCGTCCTGACCAACCAGTGCCCGCACCAGCTCGACCTCATGACCTGGCTCTTTGGAATGCCGAAGCTCGTGGACGCGCACATCTTCCTGGGGAAATACCACGACATCGAGGTCGAGGACGAGGTGAACGCATATCTCGAGTATCCCAACGGCGCCACGGGCAACTTCATCACCACCACCGGCGAGGCTCCCGGAACGAACCGCCTCGAGATTGCCGCCGAACACGGCCGCATTGTCTTCGAGGACAACAAGCTCCTCTACAAGCGCCATGCCGTTGCCACCCAGGATGACATCCGCAACAGCAAGAACGCGTTCCGCATCCCCGAGACCTGGGACTGTGAAATCCACTTCGACCCCGACTACGGCACCGCCCAGAACCAGCACATGCGCGTCCTGGCGAATGTCTGCGACGCAATTCTGCATGGCACCGCCCTGAGGGCTCCCGTGGAGGAGGGCATCAAGGGGCTGGAGCTTGCCAATGCGATGATGCTTTCCGGCTTCCTGAAGAAGCCCGTCACCCTGCCGTTGGACTCCAGCATCTACGCCGCGAAGCTCCAGGAACTCATTGCCACGAGCCGTTATCCCAAGAAGGTTGTCGCCGACAACAGCGGCGTCGCCGATGGATTCAGCTCCTCCTTCTAGCCTGTTTCCGGTTCGTCGAGGGAGGGGCGGATGTTTGTCGAAGTAGCTTTTGATCTTGCGACAGGGAAGTGCTTCGACTACTTTGTCCCTCCCGAGATGGCTCCCCGGATGCGCGCCGGGCTTCGCATACGTGTGCATTTCCGGGGCGTCGAGAGGTCGGGCTATGTGGTTTCCCTGAAGGAGACATCCAGGTACCGTGCGAATCCAGTCCTTGAAATCGAGGATGTCTCCAGGCAGTTTCCACCGCAGCTTCTGAAGCTGGCGGACTGGATTTGCGAATACTATTGCGCCACGCATGAACGGGTGATCTGGAATCTGCTTCCCGCCGTCGTAAGAAAGGGGGAGATGCAGCACAAGGAGACCGAGTATATCGACTTGTCGGACAAGGCGCACGACCTGGGGAGCCCCGAGTTCCTTGCGTTGACGCCGAAGCGCCAGCTGGTAATCAAGACCCTTGTCAGATTCGGGGGCAGTCTTCCCGCCAGGGAGGCGCTTGGCGCAATCGACGCATCCAAGGCGGTCTTTGACGCGCTGGTCGAACAGGGCTGGCTTGTCAAGTCCCGCCGTGTCGAGGAGCGTGACCCCTTTGCGAACACAATCGTCCAGCGCGACAAGCCCAAGAAGCTCACCCCTGTCCAGGCCAGGGCGCTGGAGGCGGCCGTCTCCGCAATCGATGAAGAGCATCCCAAGCCCATCCTTCTGCACGGAGTCACCGGCAGCGGAAAGACTGAGGTCTACCTACAGGCAATCGACCACTGCATCAGGAACGGGAAGGACGCAATCGTGCTGGTTCCGGAAATCGCCCTGACTCCCCAGACTACCCTGCGGTTCAGGCAACGCTTCGGAGAACTGGTCTCCGTCCTCCATAGCGGACTCACGGACGGACAGCGGTTTGACGAGTGGACGAAGATCGCCGCCGGCAGGAGCCGCATCGCCATCGGAGCCCGCTCCGCACTCTTCGCACCATTCCGAAACCTCGGGCTGATTGTGGTGGACGAGGAGCACGAGGCGACCTACAAGCAGGACGAGATGCCACACTACAATGCACGGGACGTGGCGGTGGTGCGGGGAATGCTCGAACCCTGCGCGGTGCTGCTGGGCTCCGCAACCCCCGCGCTGGAATCCTACTACAACTGCAAAATCGGAAAATACCGCCTGGTCGAGATGCTGGAGCGCATTGACGCAAAGCCGCTGCCACCCGTGGAGCTCGTGGACATGCGCCTGGAAAGGACCACCGCCAAGGAGAAGGGCAGGGCGTCATTCTTCTCGCAACGGCTGAAGACGCTGGTCGACGACGCTCTTGCGGAGCACCAGCAGGTGATGCTGTTCCTCAACAGGCGGGGATTCGCGACTACGCTGTCGTGCCCCCAGTGCGGCTATACGGCCAGCTGCGACAACTGCAGCGTGACATATACCTTCCACAGGAAAATCAACAAGCTCGTCTGCCACCACTGCAATACTACGATTGACGCGCCGGAGTCGTGTCCCCAGTGCGGCAGTCCCGAAATCCGCTACGGCGGCTACGGGACGGAACGTGTCGAGGCGGTCACACGCGCGGTCTTCCCGAATGCGATAGTCGCACGAATGGATTCCGACACAATGACCAACGCGGAGTCCTATCGGAAAATCCTGGAGGCATTCCGGGGAAGGCACATCGACATACTCATCGGCACCCAGATGATCGCAAAGGGACTCGACTTCCCGAATGTCACACTCGTCGGAATCATCCAGGCGGACATCGGCCTGAATCTGCCGGATTTCCGTTCGGCGGAACGAACCTTCGACTTGATTACACAGGTGGCGGGCCGGGCAGGACGGGGGGATGCGCCCGGAAGGGTCGTGGTGCAGACATGCACGCCCGACAACTACGCCCTTGCAGCTGCCCAGCACCAGGACTTCAAGGAGTTCTTTGAGGCTGAGATGCCTGGACGCCAGGCACTTGGCTTTCCACCATGCACACACCTGGTCATGGTGCTGTTCAGAAGCACGGACCAGGAGAAGGCCGCCATGATGGCGGACGAGTTCTGGAGGATTGCGGAACCGCTCTTCGCCAAGGAGGTCCAGGTGCTCGGCCCCATGCCTGCGCCGTTCTACAAGCTCGCGGGCAACTACCGCCACCAGCTGCTTCTGCGTGCCGCCGATGTGCGCTCGATGGTGAGGACATGCCGCTACACAAAGGAGGCGCTGCTTGAAAAGCACGGGCGAAAAGTGCAGATTGACGTGGACGTGGATCCGCACTTTCTGATGTAAAGCTCCCTCCAACCCAGATATAGTACCTGCCACGCCCTTTTTTATCCCGCAAGCCACGTCAATCCCTCTCTCGCCCCAGGAGCGCACCCACCCGAAAATCATGTATCCGTCCCGTCTTGTCATCCACCTTGCCAGGCTGAAAGGCAACTACCACCAGATTGTGGAGCATTTCCCAGGATGCAGGATGGCACCCGTCATCAAGGCGGACGCATACGGTCACGGAATGGTCCAGTGCGCAAAGGCCCTCGAGGAAGAGGGGGTCCCATACCTTTCGGTATTCACTGTTGACGAGGGTGCTGCGTTGCGTGCCGCCGGTGTCAGGACGAGGCTGATTCTGCTTGGCGGCGTGATGGACGCGTCGGAGTGCGGGGCCGCCGTCCGCCTCGACAACGCCGCCTTCCCCGTCTGGAACATGGGGATTGCCCGTGAGCTCTCGCGGGAGGCGCAGGCGGCCGGGCGCAGGGTGGATGTGCATCTTACGGTTGACACGGGCATGAGCCGCCTCGGCTTCTATCCAGAGGAGTGCCCCGAGGCCATCAGCATCATTTCATCTCTGCCAGGGCTGAGGCTCAAGGGTGCCTTCACCCATCTGGCAAGCGCCGACTGCCCGGAAAAGGACTACACCGCCCGCCAGTGCAATGCCTTCAGGAAGGTGGTCGGAATGCTTCCGGAGGAGGCAGATGAAATCCACCAGAGCGCGACTCCGGGAATGCTCGCAGGGGTCGGCCTCGAATACCCGATTCTCCGGCCAGGCTTCGTCCTCTATGGATACGGAAGCGGTCCCCACGGCCATGGAATGCAGCTGCAACCGGTGATGGAGTTCGAGACTTCATTGATTTCAATCAAGGAGGTTCCACCCGGCGCGGAAATCTCCTACGGAGGAATCTACAAGGTCGAAGGAAATCCACGGCGAATCGCAGTGCTGCCCGTCGGCTATGCGGACGGGTATCCAAGACGCCTCAGCAACCAGGCGGACGTGCTCGTGCGCGGAAGACGGGCGCCGATTCGAGGACGAATCTGCATGGGCATGCTGATGGCCGATGTGACGGAAATCCCGGAGGCACGCCCAGGCGACAGGGCAGTCCTGCTGGGAGCCGACGGGACGGAGGCTATAGACGCAGTGGAACTGGCGCATAAGCTTGACACAATCCCGTATGAATTGCTTTGCAGGCTCGGCGCACACCAGAACCGTGTCTTCATTTCGTAGGCGCACAATGTGTTTGATTATAGTTTATAACTAGTTCTGCACGAGGAGGATAGATAAGATGTCCGAGGAAAGGAATGATAAATGTGGCTCCGTAGGGGCGGTTTCCGGGAAGTGCGGTTGCAAGGCGATGCGCATACTCCGCAGGTGCGCAATAGGCGTGGTTGTCGTCCTGTGCGTCCTATTCCTCATCGTGGAGATTCTGCTTTCGCAGCTTACCCCGATTGTCAACAAGACACTTGACGTCTACGGCCCGAAGATGCTTGGCGCGGAGGTTTCCGTCCAGAAGGTCGACTTTTCGCTTTTTAGGACAAGGTTTGAGATGATCGGCCTTGTTGTGGGCAATCCCGAGGGCTTCAACACCGACAATGCCTTTGAATTGAGCCGTGTGCTGGTGAAGGTGAAGCCGACCTCCCTCTTCACGGACACGGTGGTCGTCACGCAGGTTCTTGTCGAAGACCCGAAGGTCACCTACGAGATGGGGCTTGGCAACAGCAACTTCGGCACGCTCCTCGAGAACATGAACAACTTCTCCGGAGCCGTGGATGATGGCGCCCCAAAGGATTCCGGCAAGCCCTCCGATGCCGTGGAGTCCCCTTCCGAAGGAGGCAAGAAGGTAGTCATCGAAGAGGTGAAGATTTCCGGCGGCAAGGTCCGTCTTTCCGCAAAGTTCCTCCAGGGTGTCGCGGCATCCATTCCGCTTCCGACGATTTCGATGCATGACATTGGCAAGAGCGACGGCAAGGAGGAGGGCGTCTCATACGTCGATGCGACCAGGCGTGTCCTCACGGGCTTCTTCACCAGCGTCATTGATGTCGGCAAGGCCGGTTTTTCCGCCATGGGAGACATCACGAAGGATGCTGGCGAGGCGATTGCGGACGCCGCGAAGGCTACTGGCAAGGCGATTGGCGACGCGGCCAAGTCCGCCGGCAAGGCAATCGGAGACGGCGCCGAAAAGGCATTCGACGCAGTCAAGGGAATCTTCGGAGGAGACGAGGAGAAGAAGAAGTGACCATCCCCTAAGTTCCACAGGCAACTTTCAACCAAACAACCCAGCGAACAATGTCTCTTTCATGTGGATTCGTCGGTCTTCCCAATGTCGGGAAGTCGACTCTCTTCAACGCCCTCTCCAATGGCAAGGCGGAGGCGGCAAACTATCCGTTCTGCACAATCGACCCCAACAACGGCGTCGTCCCAGTCCCCGACGAGCGCCTTGACAAGCTTGCGCTCCAGGAGAAGTCCGCGAAGGTCGTCCCCGCCACTGTCAATTTCATTGACATTGCGGGGCTTGTCGAGGGTGCCAGCAAGGGCGAGGGGCTTGGAAACCAGTTCCTCTCGCATATCCGCGGCGTTGACGCGGTCGCCCATGTCGTCAGATGCTTCCGCGACCCCGATGTGACGCATGTCAAGGAGACTCTTGACCCTGCACGGGATTTGGACTTGATTCTGACTGAGCTGATGCTTGCTGACCTGGAGATGCTGCAGCAGAAGATTGCAAAGGCGAAGAAGAGTTCCCGTTCGGGCGCTTCCTCGGACCCGCTCGTGAAGCTCGAGCTCGAGATGAGCGAAAGGTTCGCGGAAGCCCTGGGGGAGGGGCGAATCCCGGAATACGACCACGATGACCAGGACCAGTGCAAGGTCGTCCACGCAATGCAGTTGCTTACGCTGATTCCCGCATTCGTATGCGCAAATACCGACGAGGAGACGTACAAGAGCTTTGGGAAGGACGCGGCCTCCCAGGCGCTCATCGCCAAGGCCTCCGAGCATGGAATGGAGGTGATTCCAGTCTGTGCGAAGTTTGAGACGGAGCTCCAGGGGCTCTCTCCCGACGAGGCGGAGATTTTCATGCAGGACCTTGGCATTGCCGAAAGCGGCCTCCAGAAGGTGATTCACACGGGCTACAAGATGCTCAATTATCTAACCTTCTTCACGACCGGGCCCGACGAGACCCGCGCCTGGACTGTCACGGCAGGGTCCACCGCGCCTGTGGCCGCAGGGAAAATCCACACCGACATGCAGCGTGGATTCATCCGGATGGAGGTGATTTCGTACGACGACCTGATGCAGTACGGGAGCTGGAATGCCGCCAAGGAGGCGGGAAAGCTCCGCATCGAGGGCAAGGAGTATGTGATGCAGGACGGCGACTGCTGTTTTGTCAGGTTCTCCGTCTAGTGCCGGAGGGCCGCTTTCAGAGTGAATTGTCCAAATGAGGAACGAAGTGCAATGCAGAGCATGACAGGATTCGGGCGCGGTGTCGCCTCCGGTGATTGCGGAACCCTTTCGGTAGACATCACTGCCGTGAACAGTCGCAAGCAGGTCGACTTGAGATGCTCGGTCCCAAAGGAACTGGGCATGCTGGAACAGCAGATTCGCCTGAGCGTCCAGAAGGCGCTCTCCCGTGGCAGCCTCAATCTCACGGTCACATATCAGCTGGCTCCGCAATTCCTCCAGAATGTGCAGCTTATCGACCATGCCGCCTTCGAGGCCGCGGCGGTGGAGCTGACTGGACTCGCTGAAAAGTGGAGCCTCGACAATCCAAAGGTGGGGGATGTGCTGAAGATTCCAGGGGTGATCGCGTCCAGCCAGTCAAATCCATACGAACAATTCCGCACGCTCCTGGAACCCGCCCTCGCCGAAGCTCTCGCGGCACTCCGTGAATCCAGAATCCAGGAGGGTGTGAAGCTGAAGGCAGACCTCGTGGCGCGGGGACGGACTGTCGAGGGGCTCCTGGAAAAAATCGAGGGCAGGGGGGACGAGGCGCTCCTGCAGCTCAAGGCACGGCTGAAGGCACGGCTCGAGGAACTCGGGGCCGCACTCGCGCAGGATGACGAAAGACTCGCCAGGGAATTGGTCTTCTTCGCAGAACGGGCGGATATCACGGAGGAGCTCGTCCGCCTGAAAAGCCATGTCCAAAAGTACTACAGGCTTCTCGAAGAGGAAGAGCCCGGGCGGGCATTGGATTTCCTTGGACAGGAGATGAACCGCGAGGCGACGACGCTCTCCTCAAAGACTTCAGACCTCTGCATTTCAGAATACGCGCTCTCGCTGAAGATTGAAATCTCAAAGATCCGAGAGCAAATCATGAATATCGAATGACAGGACAGGAGATGGGGAGGAATGGGTGAGGGCTGACTTGCCGCCGATGCGATGGCGGCCGGCATCACTCCCTCCCGTAGGATCTACTGCCTTGGGGATGCTGGCGGTTTCTTTTCTTCCAGGAGTCCCTTTTTGTGGTGCAGCACCAGGTATTTTCCTTCGCCGATTGGGATGTGCAGGTTGTTTCGGCCTGGGTGTTCGGCGAACAATTCGCGTTTGATGCGCGCGATGGTCTCCCGCGAGGGCGGCATTGCCAGGTGGAACCGGATTCTGATGACTCTTGGGAAGAGCGCGTCGGGGATTGCCCTCCAGTCGTTGATGCCTGGCTTTTCCGGGAGCGCGTTGCGTGCGGCCTCTTCGAGAAACGCCGCGTCCTCCCGGAGCGCTTCGAGGGTCGCATGGATTCCGCTGTCGCCGCCAAATGACTCCCTCCACCAGGGTAGAAGCAGGTTTCTGATTCGGTTCCTGTTGCAGTTTGGCAGGGAGTTCGTCTCGTCAAGGCACCACTCCAAGACCCCGTGGGAGGCCAGGAACTCCTCCAGGTCGGACTTCCTGCAATGGAGTAGCGGCCTGGCAAGGCGGGTGCCGTCTTCCAGGACACGGTATTCCCGCAGCCCCGTGAGGCCGCTGGAGGACCCCCCGCGCAGAATCCTCAGGAAGAGCTCCTCCGCCGCGTCGTCGCCATGATGTGCCAGGAAGATGAGCTGGTGTTTTTGTGAAGTCAACTCGCGCCACTTTTCGAGCCGCAGGCGCCGCGCGCAGCTTTCCAGCGACTCCCCCTTTTGACGGCTCCCCAGGACATCCAGCCGGATGCACCTGAAGGGGATTCCCCGGTCTTTGCAGAACTGTCTGCAATATCTTGCGTCGGCAGTGGATGATGCGCCACGGAGCTGGTGGTTGAAGTGGACTGCCGAGACAGGCCAGCCAGCCAGGTGCAGCGCCAGCAGGAGGGCAGTCGAATCCGCCCCTCCGGAGAATCCGACAAGGGATTTCTCCTTGGGAAGTGGAAGGGATCTGATGGCGTCCAGGGGCGAGGGCATCGTCAGCGCGGCAGTCGTTTCTTGTTGCCGTTCTCGTCGATGCAGCACATTGTCACATGGGTCTGGAAGACCTCCCGCTGGGTGCCGGAGGGCAGTTCCATCGATGTGACGTTCACGGCGTATGTCACCGAGGAGTTGCCAAGCCTTGCCCGTTCGATGTCGAAGGTCAGGATGGACCCGTCAGGGACTCCCTGGCTGAAGGAGGCCGCCTCCACTGCGCGCGTCACAAATCTGCATGACGGAAACTCCTCCATTGCGGCAATATATGAGTATTCGTCAACCCACAGCAGCATATATCCGCCGAAGAGGCATTGGTTATGGTTGAGGTGTTCCGGTCGGACGAGTGTCTTGAACTGCATGATGTATCTCCTAATTATGCGGAAGTCGGGTTAATATAAGGCGAGGATGCGTTAGAACGGTGATATAGTACGCCATTGTTTTGTCTCGTTTCTGGCTCCATGCATCAGCGTCCCTTTTACGCCTTCTCCCCGTTGCGCACATGGCTGCGCGCCTCGACCAGACGCAAAACTCACCTCCTCTGGAATCAGATCATTTCCCATCCTGGGCGAGCGTAGAACGCATCGCCTTTTTTTCGTTTAAGAAAGCAATCGGAGGTCGTTTCCTTGAAAGTCCTAGTCATCAATTCGGGCAGTTCTTCCCTCAAGTTCACCCTCTTTGACATGTCCGACAAGTCGGTTCTCTGCAAAGGGCTTGTGGAACGCATCGGCATGGAGGGGACGATGCTGACCTACCAGGCCAACGGCCAGAAGGTCGAGGAACCCCTGAACATCTCCCAGCACAGCGAGGCACTGCCGCCGATCTGCGCCAAGATGACCGACCCGGAGGTGGGAGTCATCAAGGACCTGGGTGAAATCGAGGCCATCGGCCATCGGGTGCTGCATGGCGGCATGGAGTTCACCAAGCCGATTCTCGTGGACGACAAGGTGAAGGCCGGCATCCGCAAGTGCTTTGTTCTCGGGCCACTACACAACCCCGCCAACCTGAGCGGGATCGAGGCGTGCGAGAGCGGCTTCAAGGGCGTCCCGAATGTGGCGGTATTCGACACCTCCTTCCACATGACCATGGAGCCGTCGGCCTATCTCTACGCGATTCCCCAGGAATACCACAAGAAGTACGGCATCCGCAAGTATGGCTTCCACGGCACCAGCCACAAGTTCGTCTACGGCGAGGTATGCCGGTTCCTGGGACTTGACCCGGAGAAGGCGCGGGTCATCTCATGCCATCTTGGCAATGGCTCCAGCCTCTGCGCCGTCAAGGGCGGCAAGGTCGTCGACACATCCATGGGGCTCACCCCCCTGGCGGGACTTGTCATGGGAACCCGTTCCGGTGACGTCGACCCCGCGGTCATCAGCTTCATCGAACAGCAGGAGGGCATAACCCCCGCGGAAATCGACACGCTGCTCAACAAGAAGTCGGGATTCCTCGGAGTCTCGGGAAAGTCCAGCGACATGAGGGATATCCGCGCATTGCGCGAGGCCGGGGACAAGGACGCGGCCATCGCATACGACCTCTTCCTCCACAGGCTCGTCCACTACATCGGGGGATACTACCTCCTGCTCGGCGGAGTCGATGCAATCCTCTTCACCGGCGGCATCGGGGAAAACTCCTACGAGACCAGGGCGGACATCGTCAAGGCGCTGGAGCCACTCGGATGCCATCTTGACGCCGAGGCGAACAAGAGCCGTGGCAAGGAACAGGTCATCTCCACGAAGGATTCCTCCTTCATCGCAGTCGTGGTTCCCACTAACGAGGAGCTGATGATTGCAATGGAGACTGAGCGCATCGTTAATGGTAAATAATACTCTAACTTGTTGATAATCAAGGAGTTATAATTATGGCAACGTTGATTGAGAAGCTTGTCGAGAAGGCATCAGGGGCATACAGGACGCTTGTCCTGCCAGAGGGCCAGGACCCACGGGTCGTCCAGGCGGCGAAAATCATTTCCGAGAGGAAGATGGCCAAGGTCGTCCTCCTGGCGACTCCCGCAGAGCTTCCGGACGCATCCTCCGTCTTTTCAGGCCTTGACGTTGAGGTGATTGACTGGACCACATCCCCGCTGCTCCCCGAGCTTGCCGGCATTCTGTATGAGCGCAGGAAGGCGAAGGGGATGACCCTTGAGAAGGCAAACCAGCAGGTTCTGAACCGTCTTTACTTTGCCAACCTGATGCTGAAGGCCGGCAAGGGCGACGCCATGGTCGCAGGCTCCATCGCCTCCACTGCGGACATGCTGCGCAGCGCCTTCCACTGCATCGGCACCGCCCATGGAATCAAGAGTGCGTCCTCCTGCTTCATCATGGACCTCAAGACTCCCGCGCCAAATGGTGAGAATACCCTCATCTTTGCCGACTGCGGAGTCAATATCAATCCTGACGCCGACGGCATTGTCGACATTGCGCTGGCTACGATGAAGACCTGCCGGTCGCTGCTCGACGTCCAGCCCCACGTCGCATTCCTCAGCTGCTCCACCAAGGGCAGCGCAAAGGATCCCATCATTGAGAAGATGGTGGTGGCCAGCGAAAAGTGCGCGGAGCGCATCGCACAGGACGGCATTGACGCCGTCATCGACGGCGAGCTCCAGGCTGACGCCGCCCTGGTTCCCAAGGTTGCCGCGCAGAAGGCGCCGGGCGGAGCCCTGAATGGCACCGCGAATGTCCTCATCTTCCCTGACCTGAACTGTGGCAACATCAGCTACAAGCTTGTCCAGCGTCTTGCGGGGGCCGAGGCATACGGGCCGATTCTCCAGGGGCTGGCGATGCCTGTCTCCGACCTCTCACGCGGATGCAGCGCCGAGGATATTGTCGGCGTCGCCGCAATCACAATCTGCCAGTCGATCTAAAAAAACGGGATTTTTTCCCCGATTATTCGTCCGGCAGGTGCGCAGAACTCGCGGGAGGGATTATCTTCTGCGAGTTCCAAATTCAGGTGCTCCCGTAGCTCAGTGGATAGAGCAGTGGTTTCCTAAACCATTGGTCGGCGGTCCGACTCCGCCCGGGGGTACCATTTTTTTTGCCCTGTTTCAATCCTCGGCTAAAGAAACCACGAAACACACGGAATACTATTTTTGAACCACGAATGGACACGAAAATATTAAAACGTTTTTAACCACGAAAAGCACGAAACACACGAAAAAACTATATTTGAACCACGAATGGACACGAATGGACACTAATTATTAATACATTTTTAACCACGAAAAGCACGAAACACACGAAAATATTAAAACGGTTTTAACCACGAAAAATACGAAATACACGAAAAATATACATAATCAGTGACATCGCTTCATGAATAGATGTTATTCGTGTCCATTCGTGTCCATTCGTGGTTCTATTACTATCCCTTTCGTGTATTTCATGTATTTCGTGGTTCCCACCCTTCAATGGACGCGCGGCGGAATCGCCGTGCGGGCGCGCTCAAGCGCGCCAACCACGCACTACTTTCTCCTTTCTTCTCCCTACTCTCTACATACATTCACATCTCCGGCGGAGATGGATTTGACTCCGTCGTTGGTCTTCAGCAGCATGATTCCCGTGTCGGTGTATCCCATGACGGGGCCGGTGAGCTTTCCCGTTGGCGTATCGACAGTGATGATTCTATCTGCCAGGGCATCGTATTTTCTCCATTCGGGCAGGAATGTCGCCAGGCTTTCGGAGTCCTGCCATCTGTCATAGATTTCCTGGAACTGATTGCAGAAGATTGCCAGGAGTCGTTCGCGGGATGTCTCTTGTCCTGTCTTCCACCGTAGTGATGTGGCGATATTATGGAGTTCCTGTGGGAAGTCATTCATTTGCGAATTCACATTCAGTCCGATTCCCAGGACGATTCCCCTGCGTCCTTCCACCTCTTCTGGCGTGCATTCGCATAGGATTCCCGAGAGTTTTCTCTCATCGAGCCAGAGGTCGTTAGGCCATTTCAATTTGACATTTAGTTCAGGGATTTCCTCCAGGATTGTGTTTCGCAGCGCCATTGCGGAAATCATTGCGAGTTGTGGGAATCTCGTAGTCGGGACCTTTGGCCAGAGCAGTAGTGAGAAATACAGGTTGAGTCCTGAGGGCGAGTGCCATGTGCGGTTGTGTCGTCCCCGTCCTGCGGTCTGTGTTTCAGCGACAGCCAGGGCACCCTCCTTGAGTCCCTGTGTTGCCTTGTCAAGGAGCAGCTTGTTTGTGGAGTCTACCGTATCGGCATTTATCAACGGCATTCCGAGTCGGGACGCCTTAAGGTTTGCGAAGTAGATTTCCTCTTCAATCATGGTTGTCTAGAACAGGAAGTTTGCAATGAGTGGTATCACCTCTTCGGGGAGGTCTTCGAGGAGATAGTGCCCTGCCTCAGGGAATGTCAGGGTCAAGGTATTTGGCAGGAGCCGTTTTGTGTATTCGACGGACCTCCTCTTGCTGAGGAGCTTGTCCTTCCTGCCCTGGATGCATATCATCCGCGTGTCGGAAAGCCTCTTGGCGAATCGCTCGAATGCCTCTGGGGTCCCCTCCAGGGAGGAGATGACATCGAGGAGGCGACTCCTTGATGCAAGGTGAAGATATGGTGCGACAAGGCTTCTCCTGACAATCGGATCCAGGGGAAACAAGGTGCCTCTTACGGGCATTCTCCTGACGGCGAGGCAGCTCTTCTCCCAAAGGAGAGACTTGACAAAACATGACAACGCCCCCGCCGGTGGCGCATCGATTGGGCTGATGGCATTCAGCAGGACGATTTTCCTCACCAGTCCGGGATTCCTCGATGCGTATCCCAGTGCGGTTGCAATTCCGTATCCCTGCGCAACCAGGTGGAAGGGAGGGATTTTCAGTGTGCCGTCAAGCAGGGAGGAGAGGTTTTGGATATGTCCTTCGAGGGAATAGCCATACTCCTTTGGCTTGTCGGAGAGTCCGCATCCAAGGTTGTCGACCGCAATCACCCTGAATCCATATTCCTGGAGTGCGGCGATGAGGTTTCTGAAGTGATATGTCCAGCCGACGATTCCTCCGACGACCACGACCGGGACATGCGCGGCGCCTTCATCGACGTAGTGCATCCGATGCCCGTCTGGGGTCGTATGCCACTTTCCGGCAAAGGGCAGGCACTCTTTCCAGTCGCTATCGGCCATTCTTCCTTGTCAGCTGGCTATAAGTCCCTTGTGGAAGAGGAGAGTCAGGAAGCGGACATCCAGGACGTGTCCGGATTTGAACGATGTGATTTTTCCTGCGGGTCGGCATCCTGGCGGCATCAGCGAGAGTGCCGCCACAAGGTCGAGGCATGTCCTGTGCCACACGGGCTCGAGGGATTTTCCGGCTGGCGTCAGGAGTTTGGGTTCGTTGACATACCCCTTTTTGCCCGCAAGCAGGATATTTTCGCGGGTATATCCAAGATTCCTGATTTCCGGGGAAAGCCACCCAAACAGCCTTGCCTTGCGCATTTCGGATGCGCTGCAGTTGGTTCTGGCGACTGCCCCGTGAATGAATGTGTCGGGATGGAGGTCGAGGACGACTCTCTCCTGGCCGATTGCATTCGGGAAGTCTATCGAGACATCCAGGCGGAGGATGCGGCTGCCATCGCGGGCGGGTTCCCACAGGAGGAAGCCGCCGTTTGATGGATGCATCAGGACGACGGGGGACGACGGCGAGATATACCGCAGCTCCTGGGTCGTGTCTTCCGAAAGGCCCGCATCCAGAAGAGCCCTCACAATCGGCATGGAGCCCTCGTCGAAGAGCGGGGGGTCCTCGGAGTCGGTTTCAATGCGAATGTTGTCAATGCCAAGCCCCAGACGATGGCAGATTACATGTTCGCTCATGCGGAATCGGTTCGCATCGACTCCGCTTCGCAGGACGATGGCCCGGTCTGCACGGCATACGCTCCCAAGGGTCATGGGAATTGGAAGCTGCTCGGGCAGGTCGACCCTGTCGACGACCCAGCCCGTGGCCATGCCCCGGGGAGCCGGGAGGAAGGCGAGCCTCCGTAACCTCCCCCTGTGGTAGGTGGCAGGCCCCTCGACCTCGGCCGGACGGGAGATCGTGGCCGCGTAACGGGGAGGCTCCCAACCCTCTGGCGCAAGGCGCGACTCGTCGACAGACAATGCCTGGGACGCATCGTATGCCCTGGCAAATGCGTCCTGCGAACCAGAGAGAAGGATTGGCTGGAGGCGGCTCGCCACTCGCTGCAGCTAGATCTTGACTTCCTTGCCGCCCTTGTCCGCGGAACGGTAGAGTCCGTCGATGATCTTCTGGACGACCATTCCCTCCTGGCCTGAGGAATGCAGGGGGCTGCCGGTGAAGATTGCGGTGGTGAGGTCGCGGAGTTTGGAGACGAAGTCCATCGGCCACGGGTCGTCGGGCAGGAATCCCGCCACGGAGTTCAGCATGGTGCCCGCCTCGTCGTGGAAGAGGGTCGCGGTCTTGCTGTTGAAACCGCCCTTCGTGCCCATGATCTCCCAGTACGCGGTATCTTCGGCGATGTGGGAGCAGTAGGAACTCTCAATCTGCATGAGGGCGCCATTTTCAAAACGGACCTGTCCGACGCAAAGGTCCTCGACAGTGTAGGTCTTGTAGTCCCAGTTCGGCCAGATTGAAACCACCTTCGAGGGCTTGTCACCCAGGAATGTCCAGGTGCGGCCGGAGGCCGCGACAGGAATGGGCTCGCCCATCGCATAGTGGGCGGACTCAATCTGGTGGACGCCCAGGTCAATCATAGGGCCGCCGCCCTGAAGCTCCTTCTGGCCGAAGACGCCCCAGTTCGGAACGCCGCGGCGACGCATCGCGTGGACCTTCACATAGAGGATTTCCCCGAGGAGCCCCTCCTCGACCGCACGCTTGCACATCTGGACCGCAGGGGTGTAGCGGATCTGGAAGCCGCAGGAGAGAAGCTTGCCGGCCTTGGCGGCCGCATCGTTCATCGCCTGGCACTCCTTCGGGTTCATCGCCATGGGCTTCTCAACCATCACGTGGCATCCGGCGTTCAGGGCCGCAATCGTCGCAGGAGCGTGGACTCCGTTCGGGGTGCACACGTCCACGAGGTCGAGCTTCTCCTTCTTCAGCATCTCGTTGTAGTCGGCGTAGACGGCCGCGTTCTGGCATCCGGGCTGCTGCCTGAACCATTCGAGCCGCTCCGGCTTGATATCGCATCCCGCAACGATTTCAGTTTCGGGCAGGTACTGGTAGGCTGTGATGTGGGAGTGGGAGATGTTCCCTGTCCCGATGAAGCCGACACGAAGTCTCTTGGGGTGGGATGTGTTCTTCTTTGCCATGTGATTTGCCTCTTCTGACGTGGTGGATACGCGCTTGTGAAAAGCTACTTGATGGTGACTTCCTTGCCGCCCTTTTCAGCAGAACGGTAGAGTCCGTCGATGATCTTCTGGACAGTCATTCCCTCTTCGCCGTCGGCTCCGAGGGGAGTCCCCTTGAGGATGGCGTCGCCGAAGTTCTTCAGCTTGTTGTAGAAGAACATGCCCCACTCGTCGTCATTGGGCAGGAACGCGGCCTTCGAATTGACCATTGTGCCCGCCAGGTCGTGGTAGAGGGTGTTGTCCTTGAAGCTGAAGCCGCCCTTGGTGCCCATGACCTCCCAGGTGAGATGCTCATTCTCCTCAAGATGCGCACAGAAGGAACTCTCAATTTGCATGAGGACGCCGTTCTCAAAGCGGACCTGGCCGACGCAGAGGTCCTCGACGGTGTAGGTCTTGTAGTCCCAGTTCGGCCACATGGAGACCACGGTCGACGGCTTGTCGCCAAGGAATGTCCAGGTGCGACCAGAGGCCGCAACGGGCTTCGGCTGGCCAATCGCACAGTGGGCGGCCTCAATCTGGTGGACGCCGATGTCAATCATCGGACCACCGCCCTGCAGCGCCTTCTGGCCAAAGACACCCCAGTTCGGGACGCCACGGCGACGCATCGCGTGGACCTTGACGTAGAGAATGTCCCCGAGAAGCCCTTCCTTGACGGCACGGATGCACATCTGGGTGGCAGGGTGGTAGCGCCACTGGAAGCCTATCTCCAGCAACTTCCCGGCCTTCTTGGCGGCGGCGCACATGGCCTCGCACTCCTGGGGATTCATCGCCATCGGCTTCTCGCAGATGACGTGGCATCCGGCATTCAGGGCCGCAATCGTCGCTGGCGCATGGACTCCGTTCGGGGTGCACACGTCCACCGCGTCAATCTTCTCCTTCTTCAGCATCTCGTTGTAGTCGGCGTAGACGGCCGCGTTCTGGCATCCGGGCTGCTGCTTGAACCATTCGAGGCGCTCGGGCTTGATGTCACAGCCTGCGACTACCTCGAACTCGGGCAGCTTCGCCAGTGCGGCGAGGTGGGAGGCACTGATTGAACCAGTCCCTATGAAGGCAAGGCGAATCTTGTCGCACTTGGAGGCCTTGGAGGCGGGGGACTTCTTCTTGCAGGATTTGAGAGCGGTCATGATGAACTTCTAGTCAGGTTGCTGGTAACGGGAAAAAACAGAAACTCACATAACATAGCATTTATGTGGAAAGTCTTGCCGTCTTTTTCAAGTTTAATTACAGGCAAAAGTGCATGTTTTGTCATGAATTGTCAGATTTAGGGTTTATATTATCGGACTTACTTTTCAACGATAGTCTAGAAGAAAGAGATTTTACGCATCAAGCGAGGTTTAGAGCGATGTCTGAGGATTTGGAGAATTTAGGGGAGTCGCAGGGGCAGTCCGTAGAGGAGGGCGCCAGCATTCTTTTTGGCGGAGTCGAGGCTCCTGCGGAGGAGTCGAAGGATATTTCCGGCGATGTTCCCGTGGAGGTGTCAAGTGATGCTGTCGAGGAGTCGATAGAGGAGGGCGAGGCCACTGGCAAGGAGGAGCGGCTGGCCAAATTCCTGGCTTCCTGCGGGATTGCCTCCCGCCGCAACTGTGAGGATCTCATCGAGGAGGGCCGTGTGACTGTCAACGGCGAGGCGGTCACCTCTCCTGCGTACAATGTCGATCCCGACAAGGATGTAATCTGCTTCGAAGGACGTGTCGTCGAAACCCATCCGAACGGGAAGATCTACATCATCATCAACAAGCCCGTCGGCTATACATGCAGCTCAAAGGACGAACACGCGGAACGCCTTGTGTTCGATTTGATTCCACGAAGGTTCGGACGCCTCTTCACTGTCGGACGGCTCGACCGGGACTCCGAAGGGCTACTTATCCTGACCAACGACGGGGACTACGCGCAACGCATCATGCACCCGTCCAGGCAGATTCTCAAGCGCTACTATGTGGAGTGCGAAGGACAGTTCTCCACTAGCCTTCGCCGCAGAATGATCGAGGGATTCTACGACAACGACGAGTTCCTCCGCGCCCTGAATGTCGAGGAGAAGAGCGTCCAAAAGGGGCACTGCTCCCTTGTCTTCACCCTTGGCGAGGGACGCAAGCGAGAGGTGCGCAGGCTCTGCAAGGACGTGGGGCTCGAGGTCACGAAGCTCTGCCGCATCGGCATCGGAGCCCTCGAACTCGATGAAAAACTAATTCCAGGCGCGTGGCGAATCATGACGCCTGCGGAACAGGAAAAGGTCTTCGAAAAGGTCTATGTCCCCGATTACGCCGCTTCCTCGGATCCCAGGCCATATTGGCAGAAGTCCCGTGAAAACAGGCTCTTCGATCGCGAACACAGACCATATATGGCCAGCCCATATCCCGAATATAAGAAGGAGGACAACGATTCATTCAAAGGACGCGGCGGCTTCGATCGCGATCGGAAGCCCTTCGACCGTGACCGCAAGCCCTTCGATCGCGACCGCAAGCCCTTCGACCGCGACCGCAAGCCCTTCGACCGCGACCGCAAGCCCTTCGACCGCGACCGGAAGCCCTTCGATCGCGACCGGAAGCCCTTCGATCGCGATAGGAAGCCCTTCGATCGCGATAGGAAGCCCTTCGATCGCGACCGCAAGCCCTTCGATCGTGAAAATGAGCGCCGTCCCTGGTATCAGGAGGAGGAAGGCGGCTTCGAGAATCAGGAGAGGAGCTTCGACCGTGATAGGAAGCCCTTCGACCGCGATAGGAAGCCCTTCGACCGTGAGCGCAAGCCCTTCGACCGTGAGCGCAAGCCCTTCGATCGCGATAGGAAGCCCTTCGACCGCGACCGTAAGCCCTTTGACCGCGATAGGAAGCCCTTCGACCGCGATAGGAAGCCCTTCGACCGCGATAGGAAGCCCTTCGACCGCGACCGTAAGCCCTTTGACCGCGAAAATGAGCGTCGTCCCTGGTATCAGGAGGAGGAAGGCGGCTTCGAGAATCAGGAGAGGAGCTTCGATCGTGATAGGAAGCCCTTCGATCGCGACCGGAAGCCCTTCGACCGTGAGCGCAAGCCCTTCGATCGTGACCGGAAGCCCTTCGATCGTGATAGGAAGCCCTTCGACCGCGACCGTAAGCCCTTCGACCGTGACCGTAAGCCCTTCGACCGTGACCGTAAGCCCTTCGACCGTGACCGTAAGCCCT
>ERZ1026898.54-NODE-54-length-66815-cov-24.219712_pt1 | contig 66815 bp, 50 predicted proteins | sample MGYA00380178_ERZ1026898 | MGnify/ENA primary metagenome ERZ1026898 (study PRJEB33269, sample SAMEA4719814) | human gut metagenome | biome: human-associated habitat; feature: organic feature; material: feces | place: Cameroon | collected 2013-10 ...
ACCTCTCCCGCCAGAATCCCCTGCTCCTGACAAAACGCCGCGATCGCCCCCATCAACTCCTGATGGTTGTCAATGCTGACGACAAACCTGTCGCCGTCCTGCTTGAATGTGTACATTGCTCAAAAATTTTTGTGAATATACTAATATTCCCCGAAATCCTTATCCTCAGAATTCACTACCTTTGAAGAAAATTCTGGAATATGAGAAAAGACATCACGAATGTTGTGTTTGATTTTGGCGGGGTGGTCGCGCCGGCGGATTTAGGGACTGTCATCGAGAGATTCAAGGCTCTCGGTTTCGGAAATGTCGAGGAATATCTCAATCTGGTGCGTCAGGAGGGATTCTTCGGAGACTTCGAGACCGGCCTGATCGACGAGGAAGAGTTCCGGAGCAGGGTCAGCAAGGAGATTGGCCGGGAAGTGACGATGGATGAATGCCGCCACGCCTATATGGGATTCTTTTCGACCATCCCGGAAAGGAATCTCGAACTCTTCAGAAAACTCCGGGCCGAAGGCTACCGCCTCTCCCTCCTCTCCAACACCAACCCGTTCATAATGGAATGGTCTCTGAGCAAGGCGTTTGACGGCCACGGCCACTCGCTTGACGAATACCTTGACAGCATCTATGTCAGCTATGAGATGAAGGTTATGAAACCGGACGAGCGCATATTCAGGATGATGTTGGAGTCAGAGAAAGTAGCCCCTGCACAAGTGCTTTTCATCGATGACGGACCGAAGAATGTCGAAGCCGCCCGCAAGATCGGCATCAACGTCATCCAAGCCACCAACGGCGATGACTGGACCGAAGCTGTTCTCCGTTTTCTTGATTGAGAAGTCGTTTTCTGAAGATGGCACCACGCGGTTTCGTTTCGTGCGCTGATCCTTTGCCTTCACGCACGGAAGGCTTGTCTTATCCCTTCCCGTGCGCAAGGTTACTCATTTTGCGCACCGACAAGATTTATAGAATGACACGTCTCACAAGAATGCTTTTACTGGCTCTGTGCCTGTTGCTTCCGCTTGGGTCCCTTCTGGCGGAAGACAAAGGTTCTATCGTCAAGACCGGCCTCTCATTCGTGCCGTTTCCTATGGCTGGATTCGATGGCGCGAAGGGAATCCTGTTCGGAGCCTTGATGAATGTCTATGACTTCAGCGACGGCTCCACTTATCCCAATCCGAGGAGTAGCTGCTATTTCGAGGCTTCCGGCTACACCGGTGGCAGCAAGACTTTTATCGCCTCGTTCGACTCCGGCAGTCTTTTCCCGAAAGTGAGGATGAACCTGGCGGCGAGCCACTGCGCCGACAACGCGATGGAATTCTTCGGCTTCGGCGGACGGCGGACTTTCTACGACCATGAGGCGGACGATGGCTTCTACAAATACTCCCGCTCGACCACCAATGTCAGGGCTGATTTCTCCGGGAATATCACGGGCCACCTTTCCTGGGAGGCTGGCTACCACTTCAACGCATTCAGAGTCAAGGATTACCAACCTAAGGATGAAGAGAAAGGAATATCTCTGTTCGGTCTCTACCGCAGCTGGGGAATAATCCCCGCCGATGAGATATTCAGAAAATATTCCTCCGCTGTCAGGATTGGCCTTCTTTATGATTCCCGTGATTATGAGGGAGTTCCGACAAAGGGGATCCTTGCCCGCGCTGGTCTGATCATCGCTCCGTCTTTCTTGGGTTCCTCGGAATCCTATCTCAAGTTCCAGGCGACCTTCCGGCAGTATATTCCTTTGGCCAAAGAGAACTTGACACTGGCTTACCGCTTGGATTATCAGAATTTTATAGGTGATGTTCCATGGTATGTCCTGCCGTTTTACACCCCTGGCGGCCCTGTTTACGACAATGCGGCTCTCGGTGGTTACAGGACTGTCCGCGGCCTCCTGTACAACAGGGTCTCCGGTCCGGGCATTGGTTTCTTCAACACGGAACTCCGCTGGAAATTCGCCGGCCTGACCCTTCTTAGACAGGACATTGGTCTGATGCTGAGCGGCTTCTGCGACGGGATCAGTTCATTGCGTACCTTTGACGCAGGCAACAGGACCGGGGCCTTTCCGGAGTTGTATTCAAAGTACATCATCTCCTCCGGCCGTGACGCTCTCCATCTTTCAGCCGGGGCCGCCCTGAAGATAATCCTCAACCGCAACTTTGTCCTGAACATTGAATATGCCCGTGCCCTTTCCGCCCAGGACGGCGCCGGGGTCATGTACTTCAACACAGGCTTCTATTTTTAGCGGACGATTATTCCTGAGCCGCCCGGAAATATTCCTGAATTTCTTCGTATGATTTGATTAACTTTGCCTCGTGATGGTCAGATTGTGCCTTCCTGATTAGGTGATGAGCCGATTTAGATTGTCATATATTAAGTAAATATTGTAACTTTATAGATAATTATAACACCTGCGGCCGCTGATTCGATTGACCGGATCCGGCCGGCCGCCGACCAAAGAAAAAGTAAAACATGAGATTAAGGTATTTTGCGGTTCTGGCCGTGGCGACGGTTTTCTCCGTTCCTATGTTGGCCCAGTCCAACCGGGACGATGTGTCTTCAAAGGCAGGTATCACCGCCAACAAGGTGGTAATCAATTCGTTCTCTGATCTGCAGGAATATTTCAGATACTCTCCGGACAGGGACATCATCATCAGCGGACATCGTGGAGGAATGATGCCGGGCTATCCAGAGAACTGTGTGGAGTCCTGCGAGAAGACGCTGTCGATGATGCCGACGTTCTTCGAGGTGGATTTCAGCTTCACCAAGGACAGCGTGATGGTTCTGATGCACGATCTGACCGTGGACAGGACAACGAACGGGAAAGGCAAGGTGGAGGACTACACCTTCGAGGAGATTCAGAAACTGAACCTGGTGGACAGGGCCGGCAATGTGACCCCGTACAAGATCCCGACCCTGAAATCCATTCTGGAGTGGGGCAAGGACAAGGTGGTCTTCAACTTCGACAACAAGTACATCAACACAAAAGGCGTGAGCCCTGAAGTGAAGAAAGCCAGCCTTGACTATTACATCCGGCAGTTGAGGCCGGGAGGAGACTGGTCTATGTACCACAACATCATGCTCAGCGTCCGTTCTTTGGACGAGGCTCTTTATTATTGGAACAACAATGTCCGTGACGTGATGTTCTGCGTGGAGATCAGTTCGGAGGAGCATTTCGAGGCTTATGACAAATGCCCGATTCCGTGGGACCACATCATGGCGTATGTCCGTCTGGCGGTCAACCCGGAACTCTCGGATGTGTACAGGAAACTTCACGACAGGGGAGTCATGATCATGACATCCATAACGGGATCCTCCGACAAGGTGAAGAACGCCAAGGACCGCAGGGTCGCTTACGAGCGTGAGCTTCTCGCCGAGCCGGACATCATCGAGACCGATTATCCTTCCGAGTTCATCGGCTTGCCATGGAGCAGGAAGGAGATACATGAACTTCAGGACAAGGCGATAATGAACAACCGTCCGTCAAAGCGTGGGCACCGTGGCAGATAAATCAATGTATATGAAATCATCACTATACCGTGTCGCCGCCTTGGCGTTGGCGGCTTCGTTTTCAGCGTTCTTCGCGGTGCCTTCCGAGGCGCAGGTCACACTTGAGAAAATCAAAGCCGATGCCTTCGCCGGCGCTGGAATCTATCACATCTACAGAGCCGGGAATATGACCGACACCGCTGCTCCCGAAGGTTATGAGCCTTTCTACATCAGCCATATCGGTCGTCATGGCTCGCGCTACCATAGTTCGGACAAGTCCTTTGACGCCCTCGCGGCGATGTTCATGAAAGCTGACTCGCTCGGGATACTGACCGAGAAAGGAAAAGCCCTGTACTCGGATCTGTACAGGATAGACTCCGTTTCCGTCGGCAAGGCTGGTAAGCTGTCCGCCAGAGGCAAGAATGAGCACAAGGAGATAGCTGGCAGGATGTTCCATCGTTTCCCGTCTGTGTTCAAGTCCGGCTCCAGAAGGTATGTGGACGCGGTCTCCAGCACGGTCCAGCGTTGTCAGGAGAGCATGTTCAGCAGCACCGGTGAACTCAAGAAACTGAACAAGAAACTGAGGGTCAATGTGCACAGCGGGGATTCCTACATGTCCTACCTTCTCAGGAAACCTTCCTGGTTCAAGGAGGTGGTGAGAACTTCGGCTCCGGAGATAGACTCTTTGTCAAGGACTTGGATCGATGTCAGCGATTTCATGAATTCCATATTCAGTGACCGCAAGACGGCTGATTCCATTGTCGGCAGGGAGGACATGTTTGCCCGGGAGCTCTACACATGGGGTTCCATAGCGCCGGACATAGATCTCAATGATATATTCGTTTCCTCATATTTCACTCCTGAGGAGCTGTTTTCTTTGACGCGTCTGAATTCCTGCCGAATATATTCCGAGATGGTGAACGCGGCGGAGTCGGAAGGCAGACGCATCGCGATGGCGGATGACTTGCTGGAGGATTTCATCGTAAAGGCAAACGCTGCGGTGTCGGCCAAAAGCGATGTGGCCGCCGACCTGAGGTTTGCGCATGATGTCTCGGTGATGCCTCTCGCCGGGCTTATGGGAATCGAAGGTTGCAGCGAGATGTGGCCTTTGGAGGAGGTCTGGGAGCATTGGATGGCATCGGACTTTACCCCGATGGCCTGCAACCTCCAGATGGTGTTCTACCGCAGACCCGGCTCCAAGGATATCCTTGTGAAGTTCCTTCTGAATGAGCAGGAACGTCTTTTGAACGGAGTGGATCCTGTCTCCGGACCGTATTACCGTTGGAAGGATGTCAGGAGGCATCTTTCCGGACGGCTTGACTATGCCCGCAAGGTGGACGCCGGTAACAGGTAAATCAAGCCGGTGTGGCGATGACGGAAAAGGACTACTTGAAGATGATAGCTGAGGGTGACAAGGAAGCCTTCAGGGTCATCTTTGACAAGTATTATCCTAAAGTCCTCGCATTCCTGCAGTCATTTCTCCAGTCTTATGATGATGCGGAGGATGTCGCCCAGAGTGTGTTTGTGAGATTATGGTTTGTCCGCCACACGCTTGTGGATGTCACAAGGATCAGCGCCTACCTGTTCAGGATGACAACGAATATGGCCATAAATTGGTCCAAGTCCAGGAAGACGCATCTGGATCTTGCCTACGGGGATCTTCCGTATCAGCCGCTGACCGAGGAGAACCTTGACGCCGACCTTCGTTTCGCGAGGATTGTGTATGCCGTCAACCACATGCCTGACCGGCGCAGGAAAGTGTTCATGATGAGCCGTGTGGAGGGGTTGAGCAACTCGGAGATAGCCGAGCGGATGAATATTTCCAGAAAGACGGTCGAAAACCACATGAACCTGGCTTTGAAGGAGCTTAGGAAGATCATGACGCTCGTGTCTTTTTTTGTCGTCATGCACTTGTGACCTGTTTCCTGAATATGAAAAAGAGGGATGACCAGACCAAGGCCATCCCTCTTTTAATTACAGTGACTATTTTTCAAGTCCTTTCTCTTTCAGTTTGCCTATGAGCTTTGCGGGATAATTCGTGAAGATTGCTTTCACCTGCTTGTAGTACCCTATGGCATCATCCATGGTCTCGTCCGAGTCCACGTTGTAGATGCTTAAAGGGACACCGGCGGAGAAATAGTCCTGCGGCCTGTAGTTGCCGGTCGGATTCTCTCCAAGTATCTTAGTGTAGGCAAGTTGCGCCCATGCCTTCCCGTATCTGGCCGGATCCGTGCAGGTCATCCAGGCCAGATTGATCTTGTAGGAGTCGATGGCCTGGTCCCTGACCGCCATGAAGATGTCCTCGCCTGTCGGGATGAGGAACTCGCAGTACTCCTCGGCCTTCATCTCCCTGATGATCTGGCAGGCCCGCAGACAGCAGTTGATGGAATATCCAGCGTCCATGTTCTTTCCGTTGCTTACGAGCCGCTTCACATCCATCCACAATTTCGTTCCATGCGGATTCTGTTCCTTATCCGTCAACACTTTCAAAAAATCTGACAGTGACGGGATCTGCTCTCCGTTCGCCAACGCTCCGGCGGCTCTGATCTGGGCCGCCGTGTGGTCGAACGTCGTCACTCCGTTGACCTTGCCACCGTCCACAGGATGCGCGACCAGCACCTCGTTGTCGGAGGTCAGAACGATGTCGCATTCGGAGGCGTAGCACTTGATGCTTATGGCGTATTTCAGTCCTGAGACGGAGTTGTCCGGCCGGTTGCATTCGGCCGCTCCGCCTCTGTGGGCCACCACTTTGTAAACCTCGCTTTCGGTCTCTGGCTCCTTTTCCGGTTCTTTTGTCCAATTCTCGGGGGTGTCTATTTTCAGACACCCCGAGAAAGCCACCGCAACGACAAAAGCAGAGAGCAGACAATTCATCTTGCGCGTTGTTCCTTTCATGATTATTCTTCTTTTATTAGTTTGATATCCAGTCCTTTAAGGTCGCACCACGTGCCAGCCTTGATCTTGTATGCGCTTGATGACGCTTTCGCCCTGATGTCCATGGAGACTCTCAGTCTGATGTACAGATAACCATCGCTTATCGGAGGTATTCCGTCAAGCGCGAAAGTGTAGGCCTTGTAACCAGGGTCTGTGGCCTTGTTGTACTCTTTCCTTGTGGTGCTTGTGTTGCTTGCGGCCACTGTGTAGTGGACCTTGCCGCTCTGACCGAAGATCGTGGTGTCCCTCGCTCCGCCGGCCAGGTTCCAGATCGCGTTGTTGCTGGAATATTCAATGGAGAACACTCCCGCGGCGGAACCTGCCGCTCCGAAGGAAGCCTCCACCTGGATCTTCGTGTCGGCCTTCACGTTCTTCACTGGGATCACGGCCAGGAAATAATCGTTGAGCATCAATCCTTTGATCTGGATGGATGGGTTGAAGGTGTAGTCGGAGGCTCCGGCGCATTCGGCTGTGAGATAGGCTTCTGTGTTCCCGGAGGTTGGCAGTACCTTGTGTGTGTTTGACGGCAGCGGATTTCCCGGATTGTGCGCGGAGTTGGCTGACCAGCTGTAGTCGTAGTCGGAACCCTTAGGGGATATTCCGGCCTCATAGAAGTTCCATGAGATATCAAGTCCTGTCGGTTTGCCGCCGAATTCATCGTAAATGGATGCCTTGCAGCTTCCTGCCGGCTTGCCGTTGGCCAGAATCTCGAACACGACATCCCCTTGCCCAGTCGGTGTTCCGACCACCGGGATGCTCAGACTGCCGGAACCTTTGACGAAGGAATTGAATATGGTTGCCGGGACAGAGAGTCCGCTTACAGTCTCGGAACTTATAGCCGCGCTGATTTCATATTCCTCAGTGCCGTTAGCCTTGATGTATGGCAACACTATGTTTGCAGAGGACTCCACGCCGGTGGTGAAGAGCCCGTCGATGTAAGGTTCCTCAAACGCGAAATCACATTTGGCCTGGCTTACGGTGACAGGATAGTCCTTGCCTCCGTGCCTGAAATAGACGGTACCCTCACGGGCTTCCCCCGCGTTATACTGTATTCTGAGCTCGACGGTGCTGTAATATTTCCCGTCCCCTTTACCGCTTTCCGGATAAACACTTATCCAGTCGGTGCCTGTGCAGTCAGATGTCCATTCCCCGTCGCTCAGGATGACCTGTTTGATCACCTGCTCGGTGCAGTCGCAGGAAAGGTTGTCATTCTCCCTTTCAAACAGCATCGTGTCATCGCTGCAGGAAACTCCAGCATACATGGCGAAGAAAGTCACGATGCCTGATAATATTCTGTTTTTCATAACCGATCGAATTATTTCTTATACACTTTTTCCCATCCAGGGTTCTGCGACAGATTCGGATTTTCCTGGATCGCTGTCGCCGGAACCGGCCTGACATATTTGTAGTCGTGCCAGTTGCGCTGCAACGCGGTGGCAGGCAGTATGTTGCCTGATGTGCCGTTTGACAGTTTGTGTCCGGCTTCCGAGGCGTTGTCTATCATCAGCAGGTTGAGCGTCGAGGTCTTTCTGACATCGTTTGTGACCATTGTATCCGGGGTTCCGTCGTTGTTGAGATCCAGCGGAGTCTCTGTGGCCGGAATCCAAAGCCCCATCCATGGCCTGGCGAACAGCTCGCCTTGATGCCACCTGATGATGTCATCGTAGCGTATGCTTTCCATGGTCAGCTCGATGCCTCTTTCCCTTCTGACCTCCAGAATGTACGGATCGGTCACACGGCTTTGGTAATATTCCACCATGTACGGATCGGCCTCTGATGGGTAGACGCTTGTCACGCCTGAACGCTCGCGCAGGGGCTTTATGGTCTTGTTCCAGATGTCTTCGCTCATTTCTCCGAGCTCCGCTTTAGCCTCGGCGTAATTCAGCAGGACCTCGGCGTAGCGCATCAGAGGGACATCGGAAGCGATGGCGGCCGTGTTTGAGTCCTTTGAGGAGTCATCGGTCAACCATTTGATCGGTTGGTAACCTGTCTTTGAGAACTTTACGTCCGGAGCCCACGAAGTGGTGCCGTTGTCTCTCATGAAGCCTGGAGTCCTGATTGTCTGCGCGAGGCGATAGTCCCTGTCCGTGCATTCTGTCACGAAGTCCACGCTGTTGTAGTCAGCGTACTTGCTTGTGAACGGAGTTCCGTCCGTCATCAGGTAAGTGTTGATGAACTGCCTTGTGAACGCGTAGTTGGCATGCTGCGGATTCACCATGTAGTCATTGATGGAATATGTCACCTGCAGGTCGATGTCGTAGTCTCTCGCCCAGATGAACTCGTTTGTGTAAGTTCCGCAGGCATCGGCGTTGATGAACATGTCCCTGTACTGTGTCTTCCTTGCCGAAGGATTGTCAGTCAAGGAGTAAACCCCTGAATTGATGATCTCCTCGCAGGCTTTCACGCATTCCTCCAGGTACATCCTGCTCTCATCCTTGGTCCACGGTTTCCCGGTGGAAGGGTCGTTGACGTGATATTTCCGCATGGTGCCCTCGTAGAGGCAGAACCTTGCCTTGAGGGCGAGCGCGACATATTTATGAATATAAGAGGCCCTTACCCTGTACTTCGCGTCCGTGAGACAATTCTCGCAGGCATAATCGAGATCCTCCAGGATTTTCCCGGCCACATATTCCCGGTTGTCCCTGTCCTTGTAGAGAGCCTCCTTGTCGTTCGCGTCGATGGTGTGGTCATAGTATGGCACCGCGCCGAAGGTCTTTACCTTGCTGAAGTAGAACATGGCCCTGAAGAACCGTCCGACACCCTCATAGTGATTGAGTATGGTTTCAGACGCGTCAGCCTTGCGCATGTTGTCCAGATAGTAGTTAATAGAGCGGAGCTGGGCCCAGTTGCCTGTGCCCCAGTTCGTGGCGTCCTCGGCGGAATAATTGTCCATGAAATAGGCCGCCTGTCCGTCCCATGAGTGCGTGTCGGAGTTCTTGTCCCCGTCGATGAAGCTCTTGATGTTCGTCGCGAAACTTCTGATGAGCCCGTTGGTGTAGATCTCCAGTGAGGTCTCGTCCGTGAAATAGAACTCGCTCTCTATGGCGTTCGGGTTTTCCTGGGTGAGGAATGAGTCGCATGACGGGAGTGCCAATGCGGCCATAAGTATCACTGTGTATAATTTGTTCATTTTCATGCTGATGTCTCCTCTTAGAATGAAATGTTAAGACCGAGTGTCACGCTTTTCAGCACCGGATAGGTGTAGCCGTCCGCCGCGGACGCGAAGTCGGAGTCAAACGAAAGCCCTTCCGGATCATAGTTGGGAGCGTATTTGTGCAATGGGGTGAAGGTGAACAGGTTCTCTCCCGTAAGGTAAACCTTAAGACCCTGAAGCCCGATTCTCTCGCAGAGTTTCTTGTTGAAAGAGTAATCCAGCTGGATGTTCTTGACCCTGAGGTAGCCTGCGTTCTGGATGTATCTGGTGTTCGGAATCTCCAGCACTTTGGTCCAGTTGTAGGTGCCGTTGGATTGGTAGGTGGTGATTCTCGGCCAGTAAGCCGTGTCCCAGTTGTTCTTTTCCGCGCTGTACACATCATCCGTGTAGGCGTGGATTGAAGGAATGAACGAGAAGAAAGGCCTGCCGTACTTGCCCCAGAAATATCCGGAGTCAGAGCCCGGATACCAGTCCCTGTGGAGAACTCCCTGAAGGAAGACCGAGAGTCCGATTCCGTTCCAGTTCGCTCCGAGGTTTATGCCGAACCTGTATCGTGGAGATTTGTTTCCGATGATTGTGAGGTCGCCGTGGTCGTGTACCATGAAGTTGCCCGGGTCGATCACTCCGTTTCCGTCAAGATCCTTGATTTTGACCTGTCCCGGCCTTGTCATCTTGTCTGAAGCCTGCTGGAAATTGTGCACGGCGGAAGCGTCGATGTCATCCTGGTCCTTGAAAAGCCCGTCGACGGTGTAGCCCCAGATCTCTCCGATTGTCATCCCGACGTAGCAAGTGGAAGGGGAGCCTCCGTTCTTGATGTAGCCTTTGACGTTTCCGAGTGAGCCGGTGTCGTTGGCGTACTTGGTTATGATGGACTTGCTGTCCCAAAGCATGGCTTTCACATTATAGGAGAACGGCTTTCCGAGCAGTTTGAACTCGTCCTTCCATGACAGGGTAAGTTCGAATCCGTCGGTCTTGAGTTCCGCGTTGTTGCCTTTTGGCGGCGTCGTTCCGAACACCGATGGAAGGGACTCGCTGGCCGTGTACATGTCAGTGGTGTAGCGCCTGTAGATGTCTCCGCTGAAAGACAGCCTGTTGCGGAAGAAATCAAGATCGATTCCCGCATCATACGTGGTCGCCTTTTCCCATGTCAGCGAGACCGGAACGGTGCTGCCCACAGATGTGTATGACGGAAGTTCTCCACCCAGCACAAAGTCGCCAGCGGTGGCGATGAACATCGATGATGTGTAGGAATATGGACTTACATTCCCGTTTCCCATTGAACCTGCCGAAAGGCGGATTTTCGCGTTGTCCATAGCGGAAGCCCATTTCATCCACGGTTCGTCAGATATGCGCCATCCGATGGAACCGGATGGGAATATTCCCCATTTTGAGTTCATAGGGAATTTGGACGAGCCGTCGTAGCGCCCGCTGAATTCGACCAGATATTTCCCTTTGTAGCTGTAGTTGAGTCTGTAGAAGACACCTACGTACGACCATGCGTTGCCTCCTTCGACCGGAGCGGTCGGTGTGCCGTCCATGAGCGAGAATGACGGTTTCCTGTCTGTTATGAGACCTGACCTAGAGACTGTGAGCGTCTCGTATTTCTGCTCCTCGATGTTCCATCCGGCAAGCGCGGTGAGACTGTGGCTGTCGCCGAGGCGAGGAGTGTAGGTCAGGTAAGCGTTGGCCGCCTGATACCTTGTGGAATAGTCGCTTTGACTTTTCGCCGAGCCAGCGCTTTCGGATTCCAACATGGTCACTCCTGGAGTCTTTGAATATTTGATCGGAGTCTGGACATCGACCCTCTTCCTTGCCGTGTAGTTGAATGAATAGTCAGCCTGAGCCTTCAACACGTCCTTGATGATGTCCGCGTCGGCGGAGATCTTCTCTCTCAGGTAAACATAGTCGTTTGTCCTGTAGGATGTTCCTTCCACAAAGGCCGCGTAGCCTGAGATGGCGGCGGCCGTCGTCCAGGTTCCGTCCGGGTTCTTGACTGGAGACAAAGGCATTCCGGCGTGGTTGATCGCTTTCTGAACGTTCATGTCGTTTCTGGAATGCTTTGGCTCATAGTGGTTAACCACGGACGCCGAGATGTTGTTCGTGATCTTGAGCCACGGACGTACCTTGAGGGTACCTTTGGCCCTGATGTCATATTTCTTGTAGTCCTCGTTGCCGACCTTGTAGATGCCGTCCATGCCGTAGTAGCGTCCGGACACGTAGTAGTCGGCGAACTCATTGCCACCGGACACGGAAAGATTGTGCTCGTCGGACCAGTTGCAGTTCTTGTAGAACAGATCGTACCAGTCTGTGGACTCCATATATGCCCATCCGAACATCCCGTGCCCGGAGAGCGTGGTTGTACGTGTGAGTGTCGGATCTGCCTGTCTGCGGACGAGCTCGTTGTAGATCTCCTCGGTGTAAGGCACAGTGCTGTCAATGTGGTTGAGCAGAGACTTCGAGCCGTTGTAGTACCCGTTGTAGGAGTCTTTCCACCAGTTGAGCCAGGTAAGGCCGTCCGTGATCACATCCGGTACGACAGTCCTGCTGTTCACCGTGACCGAACCGTTGTAGTTTATCACGGGCCTTCCTTTCTGAGGATCCTTCGTGGTCACGAGGATGACACCGAACGCTCCTCTGGCTCCGTACACGGCCGTTGAAGACGCGTCTTTAAGGACTGTGACGCTGGCCACATCCTGTGGGTTGATGGTGTTCAGGCTGCCTTCCACTCCATCGATGAGGACAAGGGTCGAGCCGCCGGCTCCGACTGATGTCTCACCGCGCACGTTGAAGGACGCGGATCGGGATGGCTTGCTGTCAGTGAACGTGATGTTGAGTCCGGCCACCTCACCCTGCAACGACCTCGCAAGGTTTCCGTTCGGGCGGCTGGCGATGGCCTCTCCTCCGATCTGATCGACCGCTCCGACAAGGTCGCGCTTTTTCATCGAGGCGTAACCTACCACCACTGATTCGTCCAGCAAACGGTTGTCCTCCTCCAGGACGATGTTTATCCCGTCTGTCTTGATTCCGAGTACGAGTTCGCTGTCCTTGTAGCCCAGCATGGAGACTTTTACGGTTGATCCTGACGGGGCCTTTATGGAGAAAGCGCCGTCAGAGTCAGTGACCGAGACCGCTCCGGTCTGATTCACGATCACCGCGGCTCCTATCACCGGACCGGTCTCATCGATGACCTTGCCTGTGTAGGTGACGGCCTTCTTCGCTGTCTCCATCTTCTGGATCAGGATCATCTTTCCTTGAAAGGAGAACTGTGTCCCGGTGTCCTTCAGAATGGCCGTCAGGACTTCTGTGAGGGATTTCCTTTCCGGTACGGTCACAACCTTCCCGGCATCCAGCACGCTCTCGTTGTAGGCGACGGTATAGTCCGTCTGCTTCTCGATCGCGCTGAAAACATCCGCAATCTTCATTTTCCGCTCGGGAAACATCAATGTCTGCTCCTGTCCGGAAAGATCCCAGGCGGAGAACAAAGGCAGAAGAATGCATGTGATTAATGCGAGTAAATGTTTCATAAAAACGTTATAAAAAGATAATTGGTTTCTTATTCCGGTCTGTGTGTGGTGTTGTGGACGCTGTCCACTTATCTTATGTAGATGTTGGAGTTGACTATTCTGTAGCTCATCCCCGGAGTCACCTTGCAGAGAGCGGTCATGAGTTCCTCAAGTGTCTCCCCGTGGACGAATTTGGCGGTTATGTTGTCGTTGTCGTACTTGCTGGTGGTGATATAGACTCTGACTCCGTACCTCCTCTCGATTGTCTTCACGATGTTATGCAGCGACTCGGAGCGGAAGCACAGATCTCCGTCCAGCCATGCTGTGTCCTCATCCGCGTTGACTTCCGTCACCGAAGCCTGTCCGCTTTCCTTGTCCAGCGTGTATTTCTGTCCGGGGACAAGTGTGACCGGCGCGCCGCCTTCATTATTCATGGCCGAGATGCTGCCCCTGCACAGGGTCGCGCTGACCAGACGGCTGTCACTGTAGGCTGACACGTTGAATCTGGTCCCGTGCACCTTGACGTTGAGTTTTGAGGTCTTGACGATGAACGCCCGTCCAGTGTCCCCCGTGACATCGAAGACCGCCTCACCGCTCAGGTACACCTCCCTTCCTCCTGCCCCGAACCGTTCCGGGCAGATGAGCACGGAACCAGCGTTGAGGATCACCTTGCTGGAATCGGGTAAAGTGACACGCCGGATCTCGCCGTTGCTGGTTGAATATTCCGTCATATTCACCGGCATTTCCTGAATATGCGCGTAAAGGCCGCGGTTGTAGGCCTTCTTTGACACACTGGTGAACGCGAGTGTGACACAAATGACCGCGGCCGCGGCCACAGATGAATATATCGCCACTTTCCGGAAGACGTACGATCCGGATTTCCTGTGTGCTTTTTCGTTTTCCATGACAGATTCCACACTGTCAATTTTTTTCAATACTTTGGAAAAAGCGGTGCCCAGTTTTTCTTTATCCAGTTCCAATGGCTCCTGCCTTTCCCATTCGTTGAAGAGATCCTTCTTTGTCATAACCTGTCGAGTGTTGGTTGATCCATATTATAGACATGACGAGGACGCCACATCCCCTAATCCGGACCGAAGAAATTTTCGACATGGATAAATTCTTTGGCAAGTGCTTGTTTTCGATGGAAAATTCGTATATTTGCAGTCCGTTTCAGCGGAACAGAAACGGGGCACGGTTCCGTAGCTCAGCTGGATAGAGCAACAGATTTCTAATCTGTGGGTCTAGGGTTCGAATCCCTACGGAATCACTAAAGCGGGTGGCCGAATCTTGGTCATCCGCTTTTATTTTTATGGTCTCTCATTTGCCTTGGTGGTGATATTTCCGATAATGTGCTAACTTTGTCTTGTGGGCTTCGCCGTGGGAAATCCATACCGAATCCTACTCTTGTAAATTTTAGAGATATGAAATTCATAAGTTGGAACGTGAACGGCCTCAGGGCCTGCGCCGGAAAGGGTTTTGACGAAGTGTTCAACACGCTGGACGCGGATTTTTTCTGCCTACAGGAGACAAAGATGCAGCCGGGGCAATTGGACCTGGAGTTTCTTGGGTACACCTCGTACTGGAACTCGGCCGAGAAGAAAGGCTATTCCGGCACGGCGATATATTCAAGGCACACGCCGCTGTCGGTGACATACGGCATCGGCATTGAGGAGCACGACCACGAGGGGCGCGTCATCACTCTGGAGATGCCGGAGTTCTACCTCGTCTGCGTCTATGTGCCGAACTCGCAGGACGGCCTCCGAAGGCTCGACTACAGGATGCGGTGGGAGGATGATTTCCGGGAATATCTCAACGGCCTCGCAGCCCGCAAAGGGGTGGTGGTCTGCGGTGATATGAACGTAGCCCACAATGAGATAGACATCAAGAACCCGGACACGAACCGCCGCAACGCCGGCTTCACCGATGAGGAGCGCGGCAAGTTCTCGGTTCTTCTGGACTCCGGATTCACGGATTCCTGGCGGCTCCAGCACCCGGACGAGGTGAAATATTCCTGGTGGTCGTACCGCTTCCACGCCCGCGAGAAGAATGTAGGTTGGCGGTTGGACTATTTCCTCGTCTCTGACTCCCTGAAAGACAAGATTGCTGCGACTGAGATCCATTCCGAAATACTCGGTTCCGACCACTGCCCCATAGAGCTCGATTTGAACCTCTGATGGCATATTCATAGAAGACTTTTCGTTATGATTGATGGCCTTTGCGATATATTTTGGTCACACTTTTCATTTTGAGGAACAACTTTTCTGTCATTTTTGTATATTTGTGATTGAGGCTTTGGTGCCGGTGGGGACACTATGGCTCCAAGGCTTACGGAAGTTCAAATCACATAAAGACCTAAGAATATGTTCGCAAAAGAGATCTACATCGCAAGACGCAAGGCTCTGCTGGAGAAGATGGCGCAGACCGCTCCGCAGGGAAAGCGTGGAATAGCCCTGTTCGTGGGCAACGTCGAAGCGGCCGCCCAGTACAAGGACAACGCCTATAAATTCCGTCAGGACTCATCCTGGCTGTATTATTTCGGTCTCGACGAGCCACGCTACGCGGCCATTCTGGACCTCGACAGCGGAGAGGAGACCATCTTCGCCGATGATGTGGAGATCGGTGACATCATCTGGATGGGACCTCAGCCTTCGGTCGCATCAAAGGCCGCCGAGGTCGGCGTAAGTCACTCAGCATCTTACGGTTCACTGAATATCGCCGTCACAAAGGCATTGGCTACAGGCAGGAATATTCACTTCCTTCCCCCGAGCCGCTACTACAACACGATGAAACTTTCAGCACTTGTGGGAATATCCAATGAGGACGTGGCGCGCGTGGCTCCTATCGACGAGGACGGCGGGAAGCACGCCTCCAAGGAACTCGTGCAGGCTGTCATCTCGATGAGGCTTGTCAAGGAACAGTGCGAGATCGAGCAGATCGACGATGCCGGAGCTCTCGGACAGAGGATGCATACTGTGGCCCGCAACAGCGTCAAGGTCGGGATCATCGAGCAGGAGATTGTCGGCAAGATGGAGGGTGTGACCCTCAGCGAAGGTTGGGGCGTGTCGTTCCCGACGATCCTCACACAACACGGCGAGACTCTGCATAACCATCTGCACGACAAGGTCATCGAGCCGGGCAAGCTGATGGTGATTGATGCCGGTGCCGAGAACAATATGCACTACGCCTCGGATTTCACCCGTACCCTGCCGACCAGCGGGAAGTTCACCCAGAAGCAGAGGGACATCTACCAGATCGTCTGTGACTGCAACGAGCTGGCGTTCAAACTTACAAAGCCGGGGGTGGCCTATAGGGACGTTCATCTGGCCGTCGCCAAGCTGATGCTGGAGGATCTCCGCTCGCTGGACATCGTGCGCGGCAATCTGGACAATATGCTTCACGAAGGCATCGCCGGACTGTTCCAGCCTCACGGGCTCGGACACAATATGGGACTTGACGTTCACGATATGGAGGACCTCGGAGAGGATCTCGTAGGCTACGATCCGGACCAGAAACGTTCGACGCAGCTCGGTCTGGGCAGCCTCAGAATGGCCCGCAAGCTTGCGTCAGGCAATGTCATCACCGATGAGCCGGGAATATACTTCATCCCTGCCCTCATCGAGAAATGGAAGAGCGAGAAGCGTGACAAGGGCTTCGTGAACTACTACAAGCTGGAGCACGACTATCTCGACTTCGGCGGCATCCGCCTTGAGGACGATGTGCTTGTGACAGAGGACGGAGCGCGCCGCACAGGCCCGAACCGCCTCCCGATCCAGCCGGACGATGTCGAGGCCGCTATGGCTTAGCCGGATTGTCTCGCGTATTTCAAGCCTTGAATATTAAATGAGCGTTTTGGTCATCATCCTTGCCGTGCTGGCAGGAGTGGTCGGCATCATCGGGAGTGTTGTTCCCGCCCTGCCCGGTCCTCCTGTCAGCTGGGTCGGGCTGATGATTCTCTATTTCTGGGGCAAAGGCACGAACGGGGCCGGAGAACCGATGTCGCTGACATTTCTGCTCGTCTGGCTGGGAATCACTGCGGCCGTGACGATCATCGACTACATTGTGCCGTCCTGGTTCACCAAGGTCACGGGCGGAACTAAAGCCGCGGGCCGGGGAGCTATGGCCGGAATGCTTGTCGGCCTTTTCGTCCCGCCGGTCGGAATCATTCTCGGCACTCTTCTTGGAGCGTTTCTCGCCGAGTTGGTTTTCGCTGACAAGAACAGCTGGGAATCCGCCAAATCCGCCCTCGGAGCCTTTATGGGATTCCTCTGCGGAACCGGCATCAAGCTGATCGCCAGCGGAATGATGATGTATTACATAGTAGTGTATCTTACTTGAATATGGAAGAGAAATATTCACGTTTCCTTGAGGAAGTGGGGAAATTCGTGCCCAAAAACGCACTCTACACTGATGAGTTGAGGCGTTTCGCCTGGGGCACTGACGCTGGTTTCTACAGGCTTGTGCCGAAGATTGTCATACGGTCGTCCAATGAGAAGGAAGTCTCGAAGATCCTTGAGACGGCATCGAAGTTTGATGTCCCTGTGACATTCCGTGCCGCCGGAACGAGCCTTTCGGGGCAGTCTGTCAGCGATTCCGTGCTCATTGTGGCCGGAAAGAACTGGGAGAGGTACAAGGTTTCGGAGGACGCTTCCGCGATAACCCTCGAACCGGGAATCGTAGGGGCGAGGGTGAACGCCATCCTGAAGCCCTATGGCCGAAAATTCGGCCCGGATCCAGCCTCGATCGGAAGCTGTATGGTCGGCGGAATCGTGATGAACAACGCTTCCGGAATGAGCTGCGGAACCCACGCCAACAGCGACAAGGAACTGGAGAGCGTACGGATAGTGCTGATGGACGGAACGGTTCTGGACACTGGCGACGAGGCCTCCCGAAATGCATTCCGGGCATCTCATCCGGAATTTATCCGAAAAATAGAGGAATTGAGGGACGAAATCCTTGCCGACAAGGAACTTTCCGACCGCATAAGGTACAAATATTCTATAAAGAACGTCACCGGACTCAACATATTCCCGTTTGTCAGGTTCGAGGATCCATTCGACATCATCGCCCACTTGCTGGTCGGCTCTGAGGGTACGTTGGCGTTTATGAGCCAGGTCACGATGAAGACGCTGCCACTGCCGTCCAAGGAAGCCTCGGCGATGGTTTATTTCGGGACGATAAGGGAAGCAGCCGAGGCAGTCGTAGCTCTCAAGAAAGAAATAGATCCGGCGGTGCTCGACGCAGCCGAACTGCTTGACAAACGGTCACTTGCGTCAGTGGATGACCCGATGCTCAGTGAATATCCCGACAAGGATCTGACCGCTCTTCTGCTTCGTGTCACGGGCTCGGACCAGACAGACTTGGATTCCAATATCGGCAAGCTTTCCGAGGTTCTGCGCCGTTTCGTCGTGCTGAATGACGCTGAGGGCAACTCGTTCATATTCAGCAGCGATCCCGCCGTTACGGGAAAGTACTGGGCGATCCGTTCGGGCATATTCCCGTCTGTCGGTGGAATGCGCCGCGAGGGTACGACCTGCCTTATCGAGGACATCGCCTTCCACATCGAGAATCTGCCTGACGCGACGGTCGATCTGTCGGCGCTGCTTGACAGGCACGGCTACGACGATTCCTGCATCTACGGCCACGCCCTTGAGGGCAACTTCCATTTCATCATCAACCAATCATTTGATTCTGAGGCGGAAGTGAGCCGCTACGAGGCGATGATCCGCGATGTGGCGGAAATGGTGGTCGGGAAATATGACGGTTCCCTGAAGGCCGAGCACGGAACGGGCAGGAATATGGCTCCGTTCGTCTCGTACGAGTGGGGAGAGAAGGCGTTCGGGATAATGAAACGTGTGAAGGAACTGTTTGACCCACACGGGCTTCTGAATCCGGGCGTGATATTCAATGACGATCCTAAGTGCTTCCTTCGGAACTTCAAGGCACTGCCGGTGCTGAAGCCTTGGACGGATGAAGGCAAGGCTGTCGAGCCTGAGCTGGCGGAGATTTACAAGAAGCTGAACAAGTGCATCGAGTGCGGATTCTGCGAGGTGAATTGCCTGTCCTGCGGGTTCACGCTATCTTCAAGGACAAGAATCGCCACGCAACGGGAAATCACTTCGTTGCGTGCGTTGTCGAACCCTTCGGCCACCGAACAGGCTCGGCTTCAAACGCTTGAGAAGGAATATTCCTACGCCGGGGAGCAGACTTGCGCCGGAGATGGCCTTTGCTCGACTTCCTGCCCGATGGGCATCAATGTGGCCGACCTGACCCACCAGTTGAGGCGAATGAATATGCCGGCGGGGACTTTGGGTTATGGTGTTTGGGATTTCACCGCCAAACATTATTCTGGTGTCAAGAGTGGCCTCAAGGGGGCTCTCAGGATGGCTACCGCCGGCGAGACCGTGCTGGGGGATTTGGCGATGAGCGGTTTGTGCAGATGGCTGCACAGCGTGATACGGCTTCCGCTCTGGACACCGGCCACGCCTAAGGCCTACAATATTCCTAAGTCGCTTAGGGCTTTGGTAAGTTCCGTGGTCGCTTCGACAAACAAAGTAGTCTATTTCCCGAGCTGCATCAACCAGATGATGGGCCTTCCGAAACATCACCACGCCGTTGACAAGCCACTCGTCGAGGAGATGGTCTCACTCCTGACCAAAGCAGGCTACGAGGTCATATTCCCGGAGAATATGTCGTCCCTTTGCTGCGGCACTATCTGGGAAAGCAAGGGAATGCCCGAAATCGCCGACAGAAAGACAAAGGAACTTGAGGATGCCCTTTGGAAGGCCAGCGAGGAAGGCCGTTATCCGGTTCTCTGTGACCAGAGCCCGTGCCTTCATCGTATGAAGCACAAGATCAAGAGGATGAGGCTTTACGAACCGTCCGAATTTATCTTGGAGTTCTTGGCTGACAGACTGGACTTCCACAAGACAGACACCCCGGTAGCCATTCATCTCACCTGCTCGATGCGCCTGATGCACAAGACCGACAAGATGCTGGATCTGGCCCGTATGTGTTCCACCAATGTGGTCGTTCCCGAAGGTGTAGGCTGCTGCGGTTTCGCCGGCGACAAAGGAATGACCCATCCGGAACTCAACAAGTACGCCCTTCGCAAGCTAAAAACCCAGGTCAAAGGCATCCCGGTCGGCTACTCCAACAGCCGCACCTGCGAGATCGGCCTCGCCACCAACTCCGGCATCCCGTACGTCTCCATCGCCTGCCTTGTCAACCGCTGCACCACCGCAAAGAGAATTTAAGGAATATTCCGTATCTTTGTCCCTATGGAAGTACGCGCGAAAAAGGCGCTCGGGCAGCATTTTTTGACTGACCAGAGCATTGCAAAGAACATAGTCGGAGCTCTTGCCGGAAATCAGGCGCTGGAGGTCGGACCGGGAATGGGAGTCCTGACCCAATACCTGCTGTCCCGTCCTGAGTTGGCATTGAAAGTCATAGAAATCGATAACGAGTCTGTCGTCTATCTGAAGAAGCATTATCCTAAGCTGGGAGATAACCTGATCGAGGGCGACTTTCTGAAGATGGATCTTGACGGAATATTCGAGGGGGAATATTCAGTGATCGGCAATTTCCCTTATAATATCTCCTCGCAGATTTTCTTCAAGATCCTTGAGCATCGCGAGCGCATCCCTGAAGTGGTCTGTATGATCCAGAAGGAGGTCGCCGAGCGCATCGCCGAAAAGCCTGGCACCAAGACCTACGGCATACTATCGGTCTTCCTTCAGGCGTGGTACGACATTGAATATCTTTTCACTGTGGGCTCCGGGGCGTTCAATCCTCCGCCAAAGGTCCAGTCCGCCGTTATCCGTCTCACCCGAAATTCCCGCACGGCCCTCGGCTGCGATGAAAAGCTTTTCCGGACTGTTGTCAAGACCGCTTTCGGCCAGCGTCGCAAGACGCTCCGCAATTCGCTTAAGCCGTTGATTCCTCAGAATCTTCTTCCCGATCCGGTTTTCGACTTACGTCCAGAACGCTTGAGTGTAGAGGATTTTGTAGCCTTGACTATTAAACTAAAGCAATAGTATTTCAATACAACTCCAGAGATTTTTGCAAGAGTTTTTGTTGAGATTTTTCACAAGATTCTTGGAAAACAAGAAAAATTTGTATCTTTGTAGTCCAAATAGCGACGAAAGGTTTGACAACCATTCGGCCAGAACATCCGGAGAGGTGGGAGAGTGGCTGAATCCACAGGTTTGCTAAACCTGCATACGGGTAACCGTATCACGAGTTCGAATCTCGTTCTCTCCGCAAAAAGGCCTTGCAGAAATCTCTGCGAGGCCTTTTTACATCAGTGTCGTTCGGAGAACTCACAGCCACAGAACGTTTGGTTGTACATAGTCCAGCCAAGCGGAGTGATCATATTCATCATCAATCGTTTCCAGCCCGTGCGACGCAGCAATGCAGCAGGATGCGCTCCTTCGACAAGTCGCGGCCATCCGGCGGCTCCGGGACGACTCCTTTTTTATGAATATTCTTGTTCGGTATTCGGTAAAAAAGGCAGGCTCCGTAACCGGTTTGGGAAAGCAGCCAAAGGTCACCGAGCCTGCGTGAATATATTCAGTGTAAATTACTTCTCCGGAAGCGGGCGGATGTCCAGACTGAGCTCGTCGAGCTGGGTCTGGTCGATCTTGGACGGAGCGTCGATCATCACGTCACGGCCCTGGTTGTTCTTAGGGAAGGCGATAAAGTCACGGATGGACTCCTTGCCGGCGAAGAGGGCGCAGACACGGTCGAAACCGAAGGCAAGACCTCCGTGAGGCGGAGCGCCGTACTGGAAGGCGTGGATGATGAAGCCGAACTTATATTCAGCCTCTTCAGGACTGATTCCAAGTACCTCGAACATTCTCTTCTGCACCTCGGCGTCGTGGATTCGGATCGAGCCGCCACCGAGCTCAGTGCCGTTCAGCACAAAATCGTAGGCATTGGCGCAAACCCTTTCGAGATCCTCTTTCTTGTCGCTGTAGAACAGTTCCATATGCTCTGGCTTCGGGGCTGTGAACGGATGGTGCATAGCGTAGAAGCGGCCGTCCTCCTCACTCCATTCCAGAAGCGGGAAGTCCACGATCCAGAGCGGAGCGAAGACCTTAGGGTCACGAAGGCCGAGCCTGTTACCCATCTCGATACGCAGAACGCCCAACATTGTCTGGACCTTGCGCTTGCCGTCACCGGACATAACGAAGACGATGTCGCCGGTCTTGGCCTCAACGGCCTCGGCGATGACCTTCAACTCGTCAGGAGTGTAGAACTTGTCGATGGAGGACTTCACGGAACCGTCAGCATTGAGCTTGATGTAAATCAAGCCCTTGGCTCCGACCTGAGGCCTCTTGACCCATTCGGTCAGCTCATCGATCTGCTTGCGGGTATATTCAGCGCCACCCGGAACCGCGATTGCTCCGACGTAGGCGGCATCCTCAAGAACGGAGAATCCCTTGCCTTTCACCTTGTCGGTGATCTCGTGGATGGTCATCCCGAAACGGACATCCGGCTTGTCTGAACCGTACTTGTCCATAGCGTCGTACCAGCTCATACGAGGCATAGGGTTAGGAATATCAACTCCGAGGACATTCTTGAACATCGTCCTCATCATTCCCTCGAACATATTCAGGACATCCTCCTGCTCGACGAAGGACATCTCGCAGTCGATCTGGGTGAACTCCGGCTGACGGTCGGCGCGCAGATCCTCGTCACGGAAGCAGCGCACGATCTGGAAGTAGCGGTCGTAGCCGGCGACCATCAGCAGCTGCTTGAAGGTCTGAGGAGACTGCGGGAGAGCGTAGAACTGTCCCTGATTCATCCTTGAAGGGACCACGAAGTCACGGGCTCCCTCAGGAGTGGATTTGATCAGGTACGGGGTCTCGATCTCCATAAACCCTTGGGCATCAAGATAATTACGCACTTCGTGGGCAAGTTTGTGTCTCAAAGCCAATGCCTTCTGGAGCGGATTCCTTCTCAGATCCAGATAACGGAATTTGGCACGGAGATCCTCGCCGCCGTCGCTCTCGTCCTCGATCGTGAACGGAGGAGTTACTGACTTGTTGAGGACGTTGATCGCCTCAAGCCTGATCTCGATGTCGCCGGTGTCCATCTTGGAGTTCTTGCTCTGACGCTCGACAACCTCACCGGTGGCCTGGATGACATATTCACGGCCAAGCGAGGTCGCTGTCTCCACCAAAGCAGCATCAGCGTCTGCCTCAAGGACGAGCTGGGTGATGCCGTAGCGGTCACGCAAGTCAATGAAAGTCATTCCACCGAGCTTCCTTGACCTCTGCACCCAACCGGCGAGGGTCACCTTCTGCCCGACATTCTCAATGCGGAGTTCCCCGCACGTGTGTGTTCTGTACATATTGATATGTTTTGAATATTCTTCCTTCCGCGGCCCGCGTCTTTCCCTCGGACCTGCGACCTGCAAAGTTAGCAAATTCTCCCCAAGAATGATTGAATATGTCTGATTTTCATTCAGTGGTCATCGATAATCCCGAAATAGATAAAGAACGCTATGCACCAAATTCCGTTCAAAACTATGAACACTTTTTGCTACATCAAAAAGTGTTCATATAAAAAAGCCAGAACTTCAGGCTCTTGGAATATATTCAAGATCAGCTATTCGGACTTTCCGGAAGGGAGGATTTTGCACAGCAGGGTGGCAAGAGACAGGAGGATTAATATTCCAAGAGCAATGAATCCACCGGTCTGATGGCCGAGATAGAACAGCAGGCTGGTAACCAGAAGCCATATTCCCAAAGAGACATAGTCGCAGTCATCCTGAGAGAGAAAGTCTGTCAGTTTTAAGTTCTTTTGAGACAACCCCTTGATGAAGGAGATCAGTCCGAGCAGCACTATAAGCACCGCCACAGCCAGAAGGACATACTGGATAACACTGTTGTGCTGAAGGAACGAACTGATCAGCACGAGAGCGCCAAGGTTGATGGTGCTGGTGATACGTTGAGAAATACTATTCATTTTCCTCATTCCAATACATATAACTATAATAAGCGACAGCCAAACCGCAATACAGCCCGTTCTTTTCCTCTTCAGACAACTCGTTCGATGCACTGATATAACGATAGTAGCTATTAATATGGCCAGCCAACTCGCTCAATGAGGAAGAATAATTATTTATGAAGGTCAAGAATGAGTTCGCCACATTTGCCATTAAACTATTAGATGTAAAGGATATACCACTATCCGAATACCGTCCAAACAAGTCTTCACAAGAAGTGAACATTTCTGGAGAGTCAAAAATTCTTGCCTCCAATTCAGATACGCCTTCTGGCAAGTCATCATCCTTGTCCAGATCGGGTGGAATAGTTGCCAAATCGACATCTCCCTCAAAAGCGTTTATTACATTATCTAATATTTCATTGTGAAGTGCTCCAACGGCAATAGCGTCGGCAGGCAATTCTAATCCACTGGCATAATCAACATCCTCATCACCTTCTGAAGCCTCACAAGATTGCCATCTAACTGAACGTCCCTGTTCAATAAAGGCTTCTGCTTCAATCTCACAAGACGAGGTCTCTGGAGAAGTCGCCAAATCAGCGATATAAGATGCGCCTGCTCCAGACACCAATCCCATTACAGCTCCGCCAATAATAGCACCTTCAACCGTTCTTCCCCCAAGGAGAGTACCTATCTTTCCACCTATCATAGCCCCTTTCTCCGCTCCTTCGCAAGCTCCGATAAAGTCTGAGCTTACAAGTGCAAAGAAACGTCCCCACCCTCTAGTCTGAGGATGAGTACTCGCTACAGTCTCTTTATAGAGAGACAACTGTTGCAACAGAATTGATTCTTGTTGCTGTGGCATTTCATTCTTCTCCGATTCGCCACAAGAAACTCCTGCCAACAAAGCCAAACAGGCAATAAGCGCGGATTTAAATAAAAATTTACTCATAACATTTTGTTTTAGTTGAACTAATTATGTGTCAGTAATCCGACGAATACAATTCCTTATAATACAAACACGCCCAAATACCGCAAGACTGAATCTACAGTAAAACGAATCTGATAATAACCTTCATCATAAACATCTTGAATAACAACAGAACCGGAACCGCTGGCGACCATAACATTTTGAATATTTCCTGTTGAATAGTTGTACACTTCAATCTCAACATCGCCTATATTCTTCGAGAATACAACAACTATTGAAGAAGACATTGAGTCATAGTACGCCCGAAGCGGCAACACATCCAATGAATGAGGTCTCTGAACAGGATTGTCATCCTTTACTGAACGGATGGGTATATCCTGATTATCATCCATTGATAGCTTCGCCATCGAATCATAAGGACATACGATAAAAGCTGTGAATAAAACAACGGCAAAAATGCGGGGTAGTATTCTTCTGATCATAACTATAATAATTCCAGCCACAAAGTTCGGTATTTAGAGCAAAACATAACGAAAATATAGCCGGAAAATACATAACGTTTTAGATGGAAAAACACGCCCTACAATAGCCTCTGAGGCACATCAGAGTGCATCTCGCAAAAAAAGCCTAACGCACAAAGGAGTCAACCACTTGAAACGCAAACAATTAACAACAAAGCGGCGAAACTCGGCACAAAAACGCTAAAGAAGTATTTTTAAATAGAAAATTATACACCTGATGACCCTGTCGTTGCGGAATATATGTGAACCAAGACTAAAGAAAAAGAAGATACCTATCCACATTATCAGATGATCCTTTCTTGATTTTGTTTTTCATTCTTTGTTTTTTCATATAAACGGCTTCTTTGCTCGGAAAATCAAAAATCATAAGAATAAGGGCTGCATCAAACTGTGCGACAAAACAACTGAACAAACGGATATCACTTTCTTCCCAATCTTTAAAATCCGTACGAAAACAAGTCATAATATTGTCATAGATCTTGTCAAGTTCCTTCTCAAACCTATGTTGTTTGTCATCATTATTATCAATCTCTCCGACTATATGATTAGCCCAAGTATAGACATCCGTTCTAACACCTGTCAGGCTAGTTCTTTTTTTACGAGAAGAATACAACACGTCAGCTAATTGCACCAACCAAGAACTCTGTGTACGATAAATATCGAAATAACTTCTCTTAATGACATCCAAATCATTACGCATCTGCTCCGCTGTCTTGCGACTCTCACTAAGATCCACATCAAGGGCTTCTTTCATTAACACAAGACGCTGTCTTTCCTCTTTTGATTTCTTAACCCTACGATTAATAACGATTCCGGCAAAGAACATCATCAAGAATAAAGCAAGTGCCGAACACACTATTTCAATATGTAGATCAAGCAATTCCCGCTTTCTTTGATCACTCAACATTTGGTAGTAATTCTTCTGGATAATCGCCGATGACTGGTTTTGCATCCTAAGAGCCTTTTCATCCGTATCTTTCAGTGATTCAATAAGAAGGTGATAAGCCCTGTCAAAGTCTCCATTCGCAAGCAAAACCCGGCTTTTACAGTATTTATATGCGGGAGTCTCACTTTTCCCCTCTTTGTCCAGCACTGAGAAAATCTTATCGGAATCCTCATCGCGACCAACAATTTTCAAGGCATAGGCATAAGTGCATTTCTGAACAAGGGACAGCGAATTGAAACCCGACATTCTCACTGAATTTTCAAACATATTTACAGCCAAAGACTCATTGGGGGCCGGACATATAATAAGCATATGACCATAGGATGCCATAGCCATCGATCTATAAGATTGAGGGCAATCTTTGTCTCCGATTATCTTATTATAAAGAGAATCCGCCTCTTTCCAATCCAGATTGCTAACACAAACTCTTGCCTTGTTAATCTCCATCAAAGATACATTCTCGAACTCATTCGCATCTCCAAAGTAGGCTATAGCTTTGTCATAATAGACTTCACTTTCCGAATAATTGTATGTCATCAGATATGATTCTGCCATATCGGAACAAACAAAGCCTTTCATCCGGACATCATCAACATCATTTATACCGTCCAGAGCCATTGACAAGGTAACGATAGCCTTATCATATTCCCCTGCATTCATTTGAATTCTGGCAAGATATCTCAACGTTAGGAATTTTTCGTCAGCCGGGCCTCTATGACTATAATAATCAACAGCTTGTCTTATAACCCTTGGATCAGTCGTATCAATGTAATTCCTATCCAAAGCAATTGAATAAAGTAAAGAGAACCGTGCCTTCTGAGATCTATTCTTTAGTTCTATAGTATCTACTTTTCTCAAAAGGACAAGAGCGCTGTCAGGTTTAGTCCACATCACATCATCAGCAGCTGATATCAGATGGTCTATTCCTCGATTCTTACAAGAAGGTATTAAGGTTATAGCCAATAATAACTTTAAAAGAAGTTGTGATGCATTCTGCAGCTTGCCGGCACGACTTTCCATACAATCACTTTGATTTAGATACAATAAAAGCAGCCGGCCCCGGTCCTGGAGCCGGCTGCAATAACCCAAAATTGTTATTTCTGAATAAGGACGTTGTTGTAAACCTTTGTGGAGATCGATATCTTCATTCTGTTGGCTGATGTCGGGCTATTGGCCTTGAACAACTCGAAATAGACACCGGACACAACACGCTCACCTTCCAACCAGGTTCCAATGTCTTTCAAAGCAGCATAATACTTGCCTGTCTCCGGATCCAATGTGAATGTGAATGCCGCCTTGATTGAGGCATCCCAGGTAATATAGCCACCACCATAGACCATAGTATAAATGTAGGCCGGAGCATTCTTATATACGGTCTCACCGATATACTGACCGGCACTCATCGTGAATGTGAAAGTGATCGGATCAAACGGAACTTCCATATACGCCCCTTCTCCCATACTGTTATTGGTGAAGTTGATCCTGAACGTTCCCTTTTCAGCGTCGTAATCACTGATGGTCACAGGCATTGACTTTTTGACAGTACCGGAGGCGGTTGTTGTTCCGGACCAATCATATTCACCGGCGAAAACCGTGTCGAACGACCATTGGATAATCTGTATTTTCTTATCACCGATGGTGATGTTGCCGGTTCTGACCTGGCCGGTCTTGTTGTCCGCGGCCTTGATTATCACGTTACTGTTTTCATAAACAGTTGACAGCCAGTCCACATCAGCGACACCGGCTGGCTCGTAATTGTTATGAGACAACGGAATGGCCACCTGTCCGTTGATGTCTTCGACGTGATAGCTGTCCTCAGCTTCCGGCAACAAGAAATAACATCCGTACTGATGAGCTGTGACGCGTGTCGAATAGTCACCGCAAGTGATGATGATGTCGGCATAACGATTGTCCAATCCATCATATTCACCCACATTCACATTGATCGTGTTGCCGCTTACGGATGTCGTGCACCAAGGGCGAGACGATGTCGCCACAATGGAGCCCTCGGCCTCGACTACAATTGTTCCGGAGCCACCCGCACGCTCGAATACGACATCAGTGGAGACTATCTTAATGGTTCTCTGCGTCTCATAATCGCCTTCAACGCTCTCACAACCACTGAAAAAAGCAACCGACAACGCCGCGACTAAAAATATCAAAATCTTTTTCATACGTTTCTATTTTTTAGCAAGGGAATAAATCCATCTCATCAATGTGGCGTTCCTCGGGAAAAGCCAACCGGTGCTGGCCGCAGGAGCGCTAAGCCTATTACCCTCAGCATCCCACATACAGAGATAGAATGAATTAGACCAACGTGAACCGCTCCAGAGATACTCGGCATTGATGTAATAAACAGGCTTGTCCACATCACCGTTCCACTCTGTAGAACCCATCACTTTGTTGGTCGGCCAGGTGAAACCACCAGTCGTGCCATCCAAAGCGCATAGACGGACCTCGTTGCCGTTAGGCAAGTGCCCAAGGGTCTGGATCTGCCAGCTAAGGGTTCCTTGTGACCGGTTATAATCCCAAACAATGTCATAGTTGGCGTTCAGTCCAGACATCAGATACGTTGAGTTCTTCACCCCTGGAGAAAGAACGACCGTCACGGAATCGTATTTCACGTCAGCCTCATTCTCACGGTTATAGTACAGCCAGTACTCACCCGCATACTCACCATACCGTCTGAAACCCTCTGGCACAGAACCTTGAAGAGACTCAGAAGTTCCAGCCAATGTAAGAGTCATCGTTTTGGGATCGAACTGGAACTCGTCAGCGACAGAACTTCCGACCTCTACAGGCTCGTAAAGTCGGATTCCTTCCGGCGTGAACATATATGCCACCTGTTTGGTCTCCTCTCCTAAAGATAATTCAACCTGCTGGTATGCCTGGTTTACCGAACCTTTTACTTCCTGTCCACCGATGTTTCCGTTCAATCCACTAAGGCCACAGTCAGCGAAATCGTTCAGGACGGTGTTGATTTTCGCAAGATAAGAAGCCGGGCTCTCCTGCAAAGGTTTCATCACGATGATGTTGCCGGAACGACGTCCCATCATCTTGACGTGGTCATCCTCAACCTCTAGAAGCATAAAGTCGAAGTCTCCACCATAAGCTTGATACATAGAGGAAGAAGGAGTGGCGAACAAATGCATAAAAGCGTTGTTTGTGTCAAAGGACAATGTCGGGCCAGTGTCGCTGCCAAGGCGGTAGAGACTTGACACCGTCTTGTTCAAATCCTTAGAGCGCTCATACCCAACCTCAACGTTCTCTTCATTGAACTTGACCGTGAAATTAAAGCCTCCATAAGACTGGTAGTTATCCGGATAGTAGTACATCACCCAACCATTCTCCGGTTTCATCAAGACTTTTTTCGCGTTTGCAAGGTATTCGGTCATTCTCACCGAAGGAGAGTCATCAAAGACATCAGCCTGATCCTTAAGGCAGGACTGGAAGATGAATCCGAACACGGCGACAGCAAAAAGTATATTAATCTTTGTCTTCATATTCATCGATTTTAATTAAGGTTCAAATCAGTGAGATCAACCTTCCCCGAGGTAACCTCTTTCTGACGCCTGAGAATTGTCGCACGAAGGAGGTCAATGTCAATCTTGAAGGTGTCCATCATATAGGAACGGACATAATCCAGTTTGGTCTTCAGCAGTTCCGCACCATCAGCGCCATTATTCGCGGCGGCTTCAAGCTGTGCGTCCCACCACTCAGGAGAGTTGATCACATAAAGGGAAAGCAGCTCGGCGAAATCCTCCCCAGAAGAGTGCTGGGCATAGGCTGATATGTAGCCACGAAGGAGATAATCCTTATTGTAAGGAGATGAGCTCCAGCTGTCTGCCACGTAAGTGGCACCTGTCACCTCGCGGAATCCGGCAGGATAGTCCCTTGTCTGATTGAGGATGTGGGTAAACTCGTGGTGGATCGTCTTGATATAGCGGCTATTGAGTCCGGAAGCGGAATTGATGTACGTTTTAAGATAGTTCACACCCGCAAGCAAGATCTTCTTGCCGCTCTCCGCTGTACCGAGAATGTAGGTTCCGTTGTTCTTGTACTGCCATTCTCCGATGAGGAAAAACTCCTTAGGGAAATACTGGCGGGTAAAGTCAACTCCTCCGACCTCATCGTAGGTGTCGATGCAGAGGTACTTCACAAGATGAGCCAGCATAACAGAGCAATCATAGTCGGCCGGAATAGTGTAGTAATTCAGATCGGACTCGATGCTCTCATAACGGTATTTGAACTCAATATTGTAAGGAGAGACATAATTGGCCTCAAGCCATTTGTCAAAGTCATTCTTAGTGTACTGGTCCACCGTGATGATGCTGACCGGATCCAATTTGTCCTCCGAGCAGGAGACACAGGCGGAAAGGGCAGCCACGGTCATCAGGAAATATGTTAATGTCTTTTTCATATTCAAAAATATTTAGTCAAACGCGGAGTTTAACGAGGATTAGGTGTAACACCGGCGGCAATGACGCGGACCGGAAGTTGCATAGCTCTGCGAGGGTCATCAACCGGCATAGAATCGGTAAGAGTCATCGGCTTTCCTGTCATATCCATACTTCTGCGATGGATCTCGATTCCGAAACGCTTCACATCGAACCAACGCTGGCCAAGGCCGAGCGACTCAACCCTCTTGGCGGCGAGTATGCATTGATACATAGCCTCTTCCTGAGACCCTTCCTCAACCGCTCCGAAAACCGGATTGATGTGTTTCTTGACTGTTGACTTGTTCCACTCCCAGTAAGCGACACCATCATAGAAAGCCTTGATGGAAGCAGGTGTCATCTCCGCTGTGGTCGTGTTGCAATTGTGCACCCAAAGGTTAAGGTCCTCACAAGCCTTGTTGTAGTCACCGAGGTGGACATAGGCCTCAGCCCTGTTCAGAAGACACTCATCGGTACTGAGCGCAGGATAAACGGTTCTGATGAAGCCGATTCCGGCGACAGGGTCAGTGTACTGGAATATTCTTGGACATCTCCAGAAGATCACCCTGTCCATACTTCCGACATAAACAGCCGGTGCGTCCTTGTAGGCTGCGGTCCCCCAAGGCTGGGCGGCCAGACAATCTTCATAATTGGCCAAATACGCTCCGTGAGAGTACATAGACGCTGTACTGTATGCCCCGAAGGCCTGTCCCATCACGGAGAAAGCAGTGAATAGAAGCAGGTTGGCGTTGACCGAAGGATCCACGTAATGGAGGGTTGTCGGCTGCTGCTGAGGGCTTCCGTTCGGCATTGTGGCAAGGACATCATAGTCCCTGAGCATCGTGGACGGAGATGAGCCAAGGCAAAGGTCCGCATATTTGATCACCTGATCGTACTTCTCGTAAAAGAGATAGAAACGGGCGGCGAAAGCGTAGGCTGCGAGTTTGTTGAAATGGTACTTCGGCACGGTGTAGTTGTCATCACCGACAAGGGCGAGGCCTTTCTCAAGGTCCTCCTCAATCTGGGCATAGACATCAGCCACGTTGCCTCTTTCATAATGAGGGGCAAGAGTGGTCTCCGGCTTGGTCATGTACGGTATTCCGAGATCCGTGGCACTTGTCTGCTTGTTGTACTGGAGGCAGAACATATTCACAAGGACGAAGTGGGAATACGCGCGGCAAAGGTAAGCCTCGCCGAGAGCCTGGCTCAAGGCCGTGGATGTCTCCGGACCTCCAAGCTCATCAATCGCCACGATGGCCTGGTTGGCCGAAGCGATGGCGGAATAGTACGAACCCCAGATTCTCTCAGTGGACTCGTTGTTGGACTCCTCCAGCTCGCTCCACTCATAGATGGAGTCAAAGAAACGGCTGGTTCCAGTGTACTGGATGCCATAGTTATCCACATTGTCGGAATAGAACTCGGCGATGAGGATGTGGTCGTTCTCGGAATATGCCGATCCAAGAAGCGAGATCACCTTTTCCTCGGAATCAACTGTGGCTCTGTTGTCCGGAGTCGTGTCGAGGAACTTGTTGCAGGCGGAAAGACCGGTCAAAGCGATGGCTGCCGCCAAAATGTATGTTATCTTGAATGTTTTCATAACTTTTCTTGTGTTTAGAGTCCGAGCTTGAGTGTCAAAGTGAACTGCTTAGGGACAGGAACCGCCACACCACCGGTGTTGAAGAACTCAGGGTCCTGACCGTTGAGTTTGCTGTCAGCGTAGATCAGGAAGAGGTTCGTGGCCTGAAGTTTGAGTGACATTGAGTTCATCTTCAAAGCCTTGACAATCCTTGACGGCATCTCATAAGAGAGGGAGATTTCCTTCATTCTGATAAAGTCTCCGCTTGCGATACGCTCTGTCGAGTAGTTATAGGCGTTGTAAGCGTAGCTCAAAGATGAATATTTCTTGTTCTGCCAACGGCTTGCGATGACAGGGACAGTGGTGATGTTCTCGTCTCCAGGAACAACCCAACGGTTTCTGAACTCCTTAGGCATCGATGACAGATCCGTGTAGTAGTTCTTGAACACAGGGTCAAGCCTGATGACATTGCCGAACGAGTAGGTCATAAACACATTCAAAGTGAATCTCTTGAACTTGAATGTGTTGCCGAGGGAGCCGACATCCGTAGGCTCTGATGTTCCGGAATATTCAAGGAATCCGAGCTTGTCCGGATCGCTGTTCTGGAAGTTGATTCCGGTGACTGTGATGTCGCCGTTTTCATTGAGGAACGTCGGAAGACCTTCGGAATTCAGCCCCTTGAACGGAATGGAGAAAATACTATGGTTCGGATAGCCCTCCTGAGCGAATCCGGTACCGGAGATGAGATCGATGACTCTCTGTGAGGTCAGAAGGTCGGTAACCTCGTTCTTTGTGTGCGAGTAGATGAAGTTCGTTGACCAAGTGAAGTCTCTCGTCTTGATGTTGGTCGTAGTGAGGCTCAGTTCGACACCGCTGGACTTCATCGAAGCGATGTTACCATACTTTCTCACCTCTCCGCCGACACCAGGAGTGTTGGTCAGACCGATAAGGTCGAAGTTGTCTCTCTTGTACCAGTCGAGGGCAAAGTTGATCCTGTTGTCGAAGAAACCGGACTCGAAGCCGATGTTAAGCTCGTGCTTCTTCTCGAACGTAAGATCCTCATTTGCGAGGCTTGCGATGTAAAGGGTTGATTCCCTAAGGCTTGAAGATGGTCTCCAAGGAATCTCGCTGCTGATCTTGACCTCTGAGTTGTTGACCCAAGACGGGCCGCTTTCTCCTGTCAATGAATATGAAGCCTTGAGTGCAAGGTGGGATACATAAGGATAGAGGCTCTTCATAAACGGCTCGTCGTGCACATTCCATCTTCCTGACACGTTCCAAGTAGGAAGCCATCTTGCGGTGCGGGACTTTCCAAGGCGGTTGGATCCCTCATAACGGACTGTGCCGTTGATGATGTATCTTCCTTTGAATGAATATGTTCCCGTGCCGAAGAAAGCGGCTCTGCGCTCACGTGAATTGCCGAGAGTGTAGTAATCAGCTCCGTCCTCGGAACCTTTCTTGAAGACGAGATAGTCATAATTGGCGATCTCACCCATATCATACTGCATACCCCAACCTCTGAACCAGACGGCGTGACGGTCAACGCTATTGACCTCCATACCACCATAAAGGTTCAGCAGGTGATCCTCGCCGAACTGGTCGTTGTAGCTTGCCGTCGCGCGGAAGTCCCAGCCGTTCATCTTGTTGTCCGTGCGCTGGAAGATACCTCCGTTAGGAAGCACGGTCTCCGGAAGAGAGTAAGGATTGTCCGGATCGGTGTAGAGGAACGGATTGCTGTTCCTGATGGTCGATGTGCTCATCTCCCTGTAGGCCAAAGCCTGGTTGGAGTTGTCAAGCACATTGTGCTCACGGGTGGTCTGCGAGTATTTCACAGCGGCCAAGGCACTGAGTTCCAACTTCTTGATCGGATTGAACTTCAACTCTGCCTGATTCCTGAAATTGAACACGTCCAGATCAAGATAGTTGTTGTCCAACTCGTACATAATGTTGAACGGAGCGTAGTTCCTTGTGTAGAACACATCCGGATCAAGAGTTCTGGAAGTGTTGAGTGCGTAGGAGTACGGGTTGATGTCGAAATCTCTCTTAACCTCGCCGGTCACGGCGTTGATCGAAGAACTCAAGGTTCCCGGAGCCCTCTGCTTTCTGTAGGAAGCGTTGCTGATGAGATTAAGGGACAGGTTGTCGAAGATCTTGTAGGTCAGGTTCATATTCGCTGTGTAACGCTGAACCTTGCTCTGGTTCGTCCAACCCGGATCGTCCATTATACTCATTGACGCATAATAGTTTGTCTTCTCTGATCCACCGGAGATGCTGACGGAATGCGTGTGCTGGATGGCCGTAGAGAACAGACGGTCGAACCAGTCGGTGTTGCGGTACTCGGCCGCACGAAGATATTCAGCCTTAGCCTCAGGAGTGTTGGCGAGAGCGAACTGCCCGGTCTTAGGATCGTACTGGCTGAGAAGCTGGTACATCTTGCCATAGACACCGCTGTCGGAAGCTGTTGAGGTGCTGGCATAGTTGAGCCAGCCCTTCTGCTGAAGTTCCTGATAGATGCCCATCTGATCTTGGGAGTTCATAATGTTGAAGGTACTGTACATCGGCTTCAGACGCATTGTATATTCACCATTGTAAGTGATGTGCGCCTGTCCGGCACGACCTTTCTTCGTGGTCACGACGATGACTCCGGCCATAGCGCGTGCTCCGTAGATGGAAGTCGCGGAACCGTCCTTGAGGATGTCGAAGCTCTCGATGTCATCGGAGTTGAGTCCGGCGATGGCGGAAGAGATCAGGGTGTTGGCGTCTCCGGAGGAAAGGTCCTCGGCGCTCACCTCGACAACGTCCTCCATAATCACACCGTCAACGACCCACAACGGCTTTGACGAGCCATAGATGGAAGTCGATCCACGGACACGGATCTTAGGAGCCGTACCGAAGGTACCTGACACGTTCTGCACGGACACACCGGCCACCCTTCCTTCAAGGGAACGGCTGATGTCGGCCATACCGTCCAGTTTCGCGTCATTGGCACTGATCTTTGTGGCGGAACCGGTGAACATTCGCTTGTCCATCTTCTGCATACCGGTCACCACAACCCCCTCAAGAACCTCTGAATCAGGATCAACCGTAATCTTCATCACGTCTGAGATCTCGACCCTCTTCTCCTTGGCTCCAAGGTAGGTCACAACAACAAATTTTGCACTTGCAGGCACTCCCGTGATCTGGAAGTTGCCGTCCACATCGGTAATGCTACCGATTTTGGTTCCTTCCACCGAGACGTACGCCCCGATCGCCGGCTGTCCGTCTTCAGAGAAGATGACATTTCCTTTGACGGTTCTCGTCTGGGCCGACAGCAGTCCTGCCGCTGTCAGTAGGAAGACCAAGACCATAAAGATTTTTTTACTCATAAAATTTGGTTTTGTTAAACTCCGCGTTTAATAAAAAATAATCCAACCGCCTCTAAATCACTATCGAAGTTTTCCGCAAAAAAGGAATTTCGCTGATGAATATCGTAAAAAACGCCTTTCCATATCGTTTAAGTGGGTCCACAAGATAGGCAAAAATTTTCATAAACAAGCAATAGGTTATATAAAAAACGCCATAAAAAAAATGCGCCCTGATCATCACCAGAGCGCGTTTCCTGCTTTTATTTGATTATATTCAAAAAGGTTATGCCACTATTGTTCAAATCGATGGCTGAAAGGCTTATTATAAATATTCCGATATGTCCGAATAAAAAATCTCATCCTCAAACTCGCTGTTTGCGGCGTAAAGAAAGCCTGTGGAAAAGTCAATGGTATAAAGTTCAAGCCACATCGGGACGATGAGCCTATGGATCAAACGACCATCCCAATCCCAGATCTGTAACTCTGTCTGATTCGGAATAGCATCCTGCACCAATCGATTATAATTACCGCAACGAACCACAATTCTGTCTAAAGAAGCCACCGGACGGGTATAAGTCTCATAGAATCCGTCTTCGATATGGACAGAGGAATCCGGAAAATCAACAGAAATCTCTTTAAGCAACTCTCCTTTATACGAGTAATACCTTATCTTCCTGAAACCACAATAAAAAGCGGCAAAAACTTTCCGTTCCTGATTTGTTACCACGTGGGAAATGTATCGGATCATGTTCGCATTATTGTCATCCCAATCCGGAACGTCACAAATGTGCTTTTCCACACCGCTCTCTCCAATCACTTGAAATTGCTTCGCTTCGTCCTCTGGCCGTGTTGTAATCATAGAACTGACATCAAGGTTTAAGAATTTGTCACCGATCCTTACCACTCCATTATGCGGCACACCACCAGTAATAAGCGGCTCTTTCGACACAATCTTAATTGAACGATCTATCACCTCCACCGTTTTGTAAGCATCAAGATCCGCAAGACAAAAGCCGTTCTTTGTTCCCAGCATACTTCCTGGATCCGGATTGATAAACTCGTCCGGGCCACGGCCTATCATTCCGGCAGAAAAACTTTTACCTGTCAACGGCAAGTCATAGAACTGAAAGATTCTGTCAACATTCTTTTGATAAAGGACAAGATACTTTCCCGTCACAATGAATCTTACGGGCATCAAGACAGGCATCGTGCTTTTGACGCGACTCATCTCCACTGTGTCAGTCACAGACAACGCCTCTCCTGGCCCAATGGAGACCACCGCCTCGTCCACTTTATGACATGCTGCCAAACAAGACAGAACAGCAAGAATAACGATGAATTTATTCATACGCTCAAAGAAGTTCAGTTCCTCCGGTTTGAGCTTTGATAAAACAACGACCACTGGATGTTGCATACAATATTCCATATTGCTTACAGTCATCGCACGCATAAAGGGTTAGTAACGGATCAGTCGAAGTGTCTTTCGTAATTGTCTTAAAACAAGTAACACTTTTCTGTTCTTCCTATGAACATAGAGCCTTCGTGTTCGCGACAACATCCACTTGCGACACACAAAAAGCAGCAACCGATAACAAGGCTACAATCAAAGCCAACAAAGATACTTTTTTAGATTTCATATTATATTAGATTTCATATTATAATTGTTTAATAAACTGCCTATACAATCTACGATTACTCAATGGATTGCCAACAAAAACAGGATGTCTGTTATCATCAATGAGAAAATGATTGAAACGAGAATCGTTTAAAATATTGCGATTTTGCAAAGAAAAGGCATTGCCAGAATCTATGAATACCGGGAACTGATATTTACCGTCTTTAATTATAGACATTACTCTGGAATGCTCATCAACAGAAGGAGAGACTAACAACATTATATTAAACGCAAATTCATCAGATAAAGCAAAAAGCGGGTAATAATCAGACAAATGAGCCAATTTGCAATCAAGACAGTCTTCTGGGCCAAAATACACAATGAAAATTGGCCCAGTGAAAGAGCAATGAACATCCTTGATTTCACCATATTCTATAGATGTTATAACTTCGGGGAAATTTATCACCTGCTTTTCGAAATTACGGACATCTATATAAGTCTTTACATAAGTACAGCTAACCAACGAAAATAATATATATATATCAACAATAACAGTTTCTTCATACCTACAGTATTCCATTTTGTTAAAGATATAAAATAATAATTTAAAAATCAAAATCACAATCAATCGCGATTCTCATTTCACCGATTTACAGAATAAAATAAGTAGCAGCATCGTGCGTCATAATTTGTTCAAATATATGAATTGTTTTTGTCATGAACTAAAAATCAATAGGTGTGCAGGCTGAAGCCTTGGGCGGAGGGGAGGTAGTTTACGCCCCACCAGCACATCTGGAGGAGAAGGAAGGAGAAAATCAGGATGAGAAGAGCGAAGCGAAGGGCTTTGTTGGAGGAGTCGGTCACTGAGCTTGTCGAAGTGACCGAAGACAAAGCATTGGCTTGTCCCTGACGCAGATGCAGGTACAGGAGATAGCTGAGCCAGGTGGCGGCGGCCCAGGTCTCCTTGGGATCCCAGGTCCAATAGTCGCCCCAGGCCTGCTTGGCCCAAAGGGCTCCCATCACTATACCCATCGTCAGGAAACCCCAGCCTATGCGGACGAGGGTGTCGCAGAGACGGAGGTCGGTTTCGAGCGGTCGCTTCGACAAGGCATCTGGCTGAGAGGTCGCTTCGACCGGCTCTGTGACCGGCTTTCGGGTCAGCCAAAGAATACGCACAGCGAGAATGGTGGCGATGCCCATCACGGCGTAGGCGAACATATAGACGATGACGTGCGGGACGAACCACGGGCTGCGAAGAGCCGGCATAAGTTCCTCAGAGTGAATCTCTGGCTTGAATATGTTGATGCACGCGAAGACGATGGCCATCAGGCAGCCGAACGGCAGGACCCAGCGGTAACGCCAGCGGAGATATACCCCGAGGCCGATCAGCGAAAGGAAGAGGCTGAACCAAAGGCGGGTCTCCCCCATCGTGCGGAGCGGCGGACGGCCAAGCGTTACCCAGACCCCGACAATGAATGTCATGAATATGGCAGAGCCGCATCCGGTCAGAACGGCGGCCGGGAGCCTACGTTTGGAAATCACGGAGACAATCGCTCCTGAAATCCAGAACAGTGACGCTGCCAAGGCGAACCAGACAAACGAATCCCAACTCATAACCGTTCCTCCTTTTCATTGAAAGTTTCACATCCTAAGGGAGCGGCGCCATCTTGTAGTTTTACAGACAATGGTCCTTTCTTTCCAAAAGACGGTTTGAAGCCAGCAAAGAACACCATCGCCGCGGCAGAGACGAGCAGCAGCCACAAAGCGATGCGGAAAACCTCCGACAATGGCGAACAGACACACTTGAATATGCTCGCGAACTCACCTCGCTCCGTGTCCGACAGGTAGTCCGACTGATAGATCCACCACGAGCCGACTTTGGCAGGGTGGTTCACGGCGATTTCGATCTCGGAGGAGCGGCCGTCGGGAAGGGTCAAGGTGACTTCGGAGGAATATTCATAGACAGAGAAATCCCTGAGTGTCAACTCAAAAGGGAGTTTGACATATTCATCGGTGGATTCGTTCCGCGCCTGGTGGTTCGGTTCATTCGGCATCGCGATCATAATTGTCCGGATGGTTGTGCCGGCGCCGAAGAGCCCGGCGACCAGAATCACCGACAGTCCCAGATGGGCGCATGTCACCCCAAGGCGATGCCTTGTGAATTTATGAATATCCTCGATCGTGTTCAGTGTGACGGTGGTCGCCAAAAGGAACAACGCAAGAATGAAGATCGGCGACCGGCTCATATTCCTGAAACCAAGAACGCCGAAAAAGCCGTTCCCGCTCCCATCCTGCGGGGTAAGCCCGAAGATGAGAAGCAGGAACAGTACAATTGAAATCGAGATTATGCAGACCTTTCGTCCGGCCAGATGTCTGTACAACGACCAACGGTCACGCAATGCGTAGATGCCCACCAGAAGGCAGACATAGACCAAGGCCGCGACAAGCCCGAACGAATGGCTGAAGGCAGACATTACGCCTCAGCCCACTGCTTGCGCAGAAGGTCAACGGCAGCGGCGACAGTCGTGGCACGGTCCCCTTTGGTGCCGCACTCGAAGCTGACATACTTGTCGTAGCCGATCTCCTTGAGGGCTCTGAATCCGTCAACGTAATAGTCCTTCTCGCCGTCCTCGCCCGGCATAACCCTACGGCCACGGCTGGCGATGTGGACGTGCTGGAGGTACTCCTTGCCAGCGGACATCAACGCGCCGTAGTCGGAAGTCTCCTCGGACATATGCCAGAAATCCCCCATAGCCTTGACTCCCTTGCTGTCTGAGTCGCGGGCGATCGCCGCGGCGTCGGCAACCTGACGCATATAGAAGGCCTCATTCCTGTTAAGCGGCTCAAGAATCACGGTCGTGCCGTGCTCAAGGGCGAACTCTCCAAGGTCGTGAAGCTGCTCGCAAAGGTAATTGCGGGTGTCCATCGTGTGAGGCTTGCACGGAGTCTGGTGGTTGAAGGCCGGAACCATAATGACTCCGGTCGAGCCAAGTTCTCCGGCAGCGGCCACGATCTCACGCATAGTCCTGTCAAACAGTTCCTTGACAGCAGGATCCTCGGCGAGGATGAAGCCGTCAAAGCCGGCGCAGATCGCTGACACCTTGATGTTTCGGCCATTCAGGGCCTCCTGAATCTCCTTCACACGGGAAGCCAGTCCACGGCCTCCCGGCTCGAAACCGATGACTCCAAGGCTCTCCATAAAGTCCAGCTTCTCGGCCAGACTCTCGCCCGGAGCTATCCCCTCCTGAAACGAAATCTTCAGTTCAAGGTCACTCCCCGACTTTTTCTTATCGTCCGATGCGGCGACGCACCCCGGCAGCACCGATGCCGCGGCCAATGCCGCCGACCCCGCCGCCGCTGTCGCAAGAAAATCTCTTCTGTTCATATTCGGTTACTTTTCTGCTCCCGGGACAGGGACGGTGTACTTGCTCATATCCATCTTGCCGAGCTCAAGCTTCTCCGGGAGGTAATCCAGGTCGGAGGCGCTGATCTCGTCCCAGGTGATGGTCTTGCCGGTGTAGGCGGCCTCGCGACCCATCACGCCGCAGAGAGATGAAATGCCACACTCGCCTGCCTCAACGTGAGCCTCACCTTTGCGGATGTGGTTCACCCAATCCACGTGCTCAAGCACATACGGATTGGTCTGCTGGAACTGAGCCTTCTCGGCCTCACCATCGAACTGCCAAAGAATATTCCCCTGAAGGTCACGGATGGCGAAATCCGTCGAGCTCCAATAGCCTTTGGTTCCACGGACATATTCACTGACATTGTTGGAGCAGCCGTCGATCTGGCGGGACATACTGTGCAGATGGACTCCGTTCTCATATTCAAAGTCAATGCTGAAGTTGTCGTACTGGTCGCCGGTGATTCTGCGCTGACGGCTTCCGAAGCCCGTAGCCTTGATCGGGTGTTTGCCGATCATCCAGTTGAACACATCGATGTTGTGCACGTGCTGCTCGACGATGTGGTCGCCGGAGAGCCACTTCCAGTTGACCCAGTCACGGATCATCCATTCCATATCGCTCCAGCCCTGCTGACGCTCCTTGTACCAAAGCATTCCCTGATTCCAGTAAACGTTGCCGCCAGTGATCTCGCCGATCATTCCTTCCTGGATCTTCTTGAAAGACTCGACGTAAGGCCTCTGGTGGTGACGCTGAGTTCCTGTCACGACGCTGAGCCCCTTGGCCTCGGCCTGCTTGGCGGTCGCCATAATCTGACGGTAGCCCTTGGCATCCACAGCGATAGGCTTCTCAAGGAATGAGTGGACACCTTTCTCGGTGGCATACTGGAAATGAGCCGGACGGAAGACCGGAGGAGTGGCGACAATCACCATATCCACACCTGAGTCAATGACCTGCTTGTAGGCATCGAAGCCGGTGAAGCAGTGATCCTCAGGAACTTCCTGGTTCCATTGGTTCTTGATGTTCTCACGAAGGCCGTTCAGACGGTCAGCGAAGACATCGCCCAAGGCTGTGACCTTGATCCCATTGGCGGCGTTAAGAAGGTCATTGACAGCACCGCTACCACGGCCGCCGCAACCGATTACACCAACCTTAAGTTCCTTGCCGTCAATGGCTTTGTCAGGAAGTTCAGGCACATAGTACTCGCCCGGCTGCCTGAGGGGAGTCATCTTGCCGGATTTGTCACCGCCCGCGCAGGCTGACAGCAGGACGCTGCCTCCTACCAGACCTACACCTATCTTGGCGCTCTTACCAAGAAAGGATCTTCTGTCCATTTTGTTGCTCATTTTATTAATAGTCTTTATGTTATTTAATTATTAACAGTAATTCCTTCAGGAACGTCGCACACGACTCTGAAACCGATACCCTTGACATCGGAGTACCACCAGATGCTCTTCGGATTCTGCGGATCGGTGCGGAGCCAATCGTCATTCCGAGTGTGGCTTCTGGCGGCGCAGCGAACCAGCGACGCGTCATCTGAATATGATCCTCCGCGTACCACAAACTCCTCGCCGCTCTCCGGCCCCCGCGGATCCAAAGCCCCGTCAGCTATCTTTGAATATGCGTCCGCGGCATACCGATCGGAGCAATATTCCATCACGTTACCCAGCATATTCTTGAGTCCGAACGGGTTGGCCTTCACTTCGGAAGGTTCCTGAGTCTTGCCGAAACTGTCTTCAGAATAAACCACATAACTTGCGATCGAGGTGGTGTCCGCCCCGAAAAGTTTGTTCCAGAACGTTTCCTTTGAATATTTCTTCGGGCTTCCTTCGAAGAAATACGGGGTCTGGGTGCCGCCACGGGCGGCATATTCCCATTCCGCCTCGGTCGGAAGACGGTAATTGCGGCCGGTCTTGAGGGAAAGCCACTGGCAGAAGGTCTCCGCCGCATAATGTGTCATCGTGATCGCAGGCCTCTCGCCCATTCCCCAGCCTTGGTCAGGGAATCCGAACGGCGGGGTCGGACCACTGACGGCATCCACATCAGGACGGCTGTTGTTGGCATAGATCTTCTCAGGAGGGGTTCTGCCCTCGGACATCGTCTCGTTGTAAAACGCCCAGAACTGATGCCAGGTCACCTCGACCTCACCCATAAAGAACGGAGAGATCCGGACCTTTTTCTGAGGGCCCTCATCCGCAGAGCGGAACGGCTCGTTGTCCGGGCTGCCGATCGTGAACTCACCTCCGGGAACCGCGACCATTTTGATCGCCGCCGTCGTGCCGGGTACCGTCTCCGTGAAGTTCGTGAAAGAAGTCACCACGGCGGCACTGTCATATTTCTCGCCTCCGCCAGTGTCCATCACCTTGCCTTCCAGCCTCTTATGCTCGTAGCCGGGCATATCGTGCCCTGTGTTCAGGTGGCAGCTTATGCACTGGAGATTCAGTTTCTTGGCGTTCTCTTCATAGTAGAGATGGGCGGTGATCCCGTCATCGGATATTCCTGAAGGGAAAAGATTGACGTGGCATTTCTCGCAGGATTCGTTATAGACGATCTTCGTTCCGTGCTCAAGCGTTCTCTTTGAGTTCCAGTCGATTTCGTCCTTGTCCTTGGTCATCTTGGCCCACAGATCCTTTGCTCCGATCCGGGCCTTGACCATATAATAGCGAAGGTAGCCGTTCTCTTTCGGAGGAAGATGGCAGGCGGCGCAGTCGGTCACGACGCCACTCTCGCTGTTGTAGTGCTCGGACTTCTTCCAGTCCGCGTCAGCCTGCTCGTGGTAGTGGCAGCTCATACAATACTCATTGGTGGAAGTGCGTGTCATCGCCCCTCCCACCGCCAGCATAGCACATACACCAATCGCCAGCCCGCCAAGGCCAGCGAATATGATCACTTTTTTCCTGCCTCCCATAGTCGTGTTCCAAACCTGTTAAAAACAAATCCGGTAAATTTACACAAAACCTTTCAGAATGCAAATTTTTTTCGAGGTGGGTTCTTCCTTTAAAATCAACAAGTCAGCTCACCTATGCCAGCACGGTTCTCAGAATGAGTACTCCCCCGGACCGATCTCATAGATTTCGTAACTACTGTCATCAAGCGGTCTGAGAATCGCGGCGTCCGTGCTTTTCGGGACATAGACCGTGGCGCGGGTTCCGAAAGGGACACGGCCTTCCATACGCACCTTGTCACCGTTCACCTTGACTTTGGACACAAGTGTCCCGTAAGGAGTCCGGGTCGTGTAGGAGACATCCTCAAGCTCCTTCACGGGAATAGGACGGATGATGATGTGCTTGAAACCAGGCTCATCAGGATCTGTCTGAACTCCAGCGAGCATCTTGTAGAACCAAACGAGGCCGCCACCGAACATCGGGTGGTTCCGCGAATCGGTTCCGTCCCATTGCTCCCACGTGGTTGTAGCGCCTTGTTCAAGCCACCATCCGAAACTCGGAAAAACCTTTTGGTTCAGCAGGGTCCACGCCACATCGTTCATACCATTGAGAGCAAGAGTCTCGTAAAGGAATCTGTGTGCGACGAATCCGACATTGACGTGGCCGTTGTATTTGCCCATCAACTCTTCACGGAGTGTGGCGCGGACATCCTCAAGTCGTTCCTGAGGTACACCCATATACAGAGCATAGACGTTGCCTCCGAAGTCTCCGTAGCTCTTGGCTTCCGGATCGTAGTAACTTCTGTTGAACGCATCTCTGATTCCGTCAGCCTTTTCCGAATACTCTGCGGCACATTTCTCGTCACCTAGTACCTTGGCTGTCTTCGCTGTGATGTCCGCACACAACCAGTAGAAGAATGTGTGGACAAGTTCATCCTTCGGCAGGCCGAAAGCCGGCGCCCAATCTCCGAGGTTGTACCAATAGAGTGGCGTTCCCTGTGGTGTAGGCTTATGGAACGACGACGTTCCGTCCTCTGTCCGCCAGGTGTCATAGAAACGCATAAACGCCTTCATCGGGCCAAGACAGCTTGCGAGAAGATCCTTGTCACCGTAGCGGTTGTAGAACTCCCACGGCATAACGCAGATGGCCGCACCCCAAGCCGGACCGCCTCCGCAGCAAGGTTCCCAAGGAGCGCCGTTCGGCACATAACCCGACTCTGGATTCTGACTGCCTTTGACATCACCGATCCATTTGTTGTAGAATGAGGCGGCGTCAAAATTGGCAAGGACCATAGGCATCGCGACCTCACCGTCACCCGTGTATGGGAGTCTTTCTCTATGAGGACAATCGGAGGCCACCCCTGCGTGCATATTGTCCACCTGAGACTGTCTCCAGATCTTTTCGATCTGACAGAACAGCGGATTCGAACAGTCGAACTCAGCGTTGGGTTTCACATCGGAGCCGACCGCCTCGGCGACTATCCGCGAAGCATCAAGATCTTTGATCCCGGAAATGATGGCCTCTCTGAAAACATACCAAGTGAACTTCGGATTCAACGAGACCTTCCCATCGGACGCACAGACATATTCACACCTGCCGGCAGGATACTCAGACAGATGGTTGACCTTAAGAGTGTCACCCTTGCTAACATTGACACCATCCAATTTGACCCAGCCCGAAATGACCTTGCCGAAATCGACCTTGAATGTTCCATCTTCGAGTTTCTCGAAAGAGACCGGATTCAAGACTTCCACTACCTTGTCTGTCGGCCCCATATTGGCTACAAGTCTGCCCTGAGGAGCCTCCTTAACGGCAGCGTACCCTAACGAGGAGTCATCCAATCCAGGCTTGCTCCATCCCGGAATCTCAATGTTGGCGTCATAGACCTCTCCTTGATAGAGATTGCTGAATATTATCGGAGAATGCGCTTCCTTCCAAGTGGTGTCCGAGCAGACATATTCAATGTGCCCATCCGAATATTCAAGTTTCATCTGCAGGATGAATCTCGGGTAGCCGTAGTTCGCTATGGTGTTGTTGTTGAACAATCCTTCGTGGAAATACCCGCTTCCAAGAAGCATCGAGACAGCATTCGCGCCCTTATTGAGCATATCAGTGATGTCGTAGGCGAGGTACAGGGTCCGATAGGCTGTGACTTCCGGCTCCAGAGGGATTCTCGGATTGGTGAGAAGCGCCGGCCTTGCCGTGTAGTCGGTCAGCCCGGGAACGAAGTAGTCATCTCCGACCTTGCCGCCGTTGACGGACATCTCGAACCAACCAAGTCCACAGACAAAAGCTTTTGCGCGGACGAGACCATCCCTGACCGTGAACTCTTTTCTGAATATGGGAGCGGAGTTGTCCGCTGTCGGGTCGCTGTCATCCTGCCAGGAAGCGCCGATCCACTGAGCCTTCCAGTCGCTTTCTCTGAACATTCCTGTAGTCCAGTGAGCAGGTTCCGCCCACGCTGACACTTTGCCATCCGCATTCCAGATTCTGACAGTCCACCAATAGTCCTCCATAGAATCCATCTCCGGTCCCGAATATGCGACCAGATGGGACTCGCTTCCTGCCATCTTTCCCGAATCCCAGATGTCCGCCTTACCTTCCTTGAGAGCCTTCCTGTCGGTGGCCACGAGAATCTGCCAGGCGGTTTGGGTGGTGTTGTTTATCCACGAGAGCCTTGGCGTCTGTGTGTCAATGAGGATGCCATTCCCTTCCTGATACTCGCAACGGAGGGCTTCCGGTGCCATCTTTTTGTCATTTACGCAAAAGCCGAGCACAACCCCCATAAACAATAAGCCCCCCAAGGCCAATCCTAATTTTGTTGTCTTCATCTGACCGGGATAATTTTGTGTCGCAATGTAACAATATTCATAGATAAATGCAACTGTTGATGATTTCAGAATCAGCAGATCCCTATCGTTTGCCTAGCGACCTGCAACGTTCTATACCCAAATATTTTCTGTCGGTCATTTATTTCGGTTCGGTCTGCGGCTGACGCTGAAGACGGGGAGGATGAATATTACGGCAAGGATGGAGAAGAGCATTCCGGAGATGGTGCCTACGGCGAAGTCGAACCAGAAGACTTCCTCAGGGCCGTCGGTCAGGAACGGAAGGAGGCCGAGGATGGTGGAGACTATGGTGAGGGTGATCGGGTTGATCTTGCGGGAATAGGCCTTGACGTAGAGACGGATGCTGGACGCTTCGGCAGGTTGATGAGATTGTCGTACCACATTTAGCGGCCCTTCGACAGGCTCAGGGACCGGTTGTGTACGTTCACCGAGGAGGGACTGGTAGGTGGTGATGAGGTAGATGCCGGCGTTGACGACTATGCCGCTGAGCATCACGAAGGCGGCGAAACCGCCCTGATCGAAGGAGAAGTCCGATAGGCCGAAGGCAAGGAAGAGGCCGATGAAAGAGACCGGAACCATAAAGATCACGGCGAGCGGGTAACGGAACGACTCGAATGTCATCGCAAGCATCACGTACATCACGGCGAGAATCAGGAACAACAGCCAGGCGTACTGCTGCTTGGCGGTGTCAAACCATCCCCAACCCGGGACCTCCGCCTTGAAACCGATCGGGAGTACCTCATCGTTCATATACTTCACAGCCTTTTGGGACAGGGAGCGGCTGAGCTCCCAACTGCCTATGAAGTCGTAGCATACAACAAGCTCGTAGGACTGGTTGCTCTTTCTGATTGTCAGACCTGTCCGCTGCTTGTCGATGCCCCCGACACTCGAAAGCGTCATTTTCTTCTGACCGACATCTATCGGAGAGTTAAGAACGTGCCAGAGATCGTATCTGTCCAGATCCGAGGAACGGAGGACAACATCGACGGCTCCACCATCATATTCAGAAGTCCCGATCCTCCGTTCGTACAGCAAGGAACCCAATGCATTGTAGTAGGCATAAGGATTGATGTCGGCGAGCGTCATCCGCCCAAAATCATAATCCAGCACAAACTCCATCGAAGGGCGGCCGTTCCAACCTCCCGACCAGATCTCCGCGCCCTGGACACGGCGGTTTGTGGAGAGATAGGCCATCAGTTTCTCTGCGTAGCGGCTGAGTTCCTGATAGTTATAGCCCTTCAGCGAGATGCGGTTGCTCTTGGAGGACGAGACGATGTTGTTGTTGAAATTATTGTCGTCTATTCCGGAGACCCTCCAGTTCGCCCCGCCGAAATTGATCGCCATCCTCGTGACCTCGGACTTCAGCACGGAAGGGAAACCTGAGTTCTCATACTCAGGCTTGAACTCCACCGAAATCTCGGCGTTGTCGTAGGAATATATCGACGTGGTGAATACGGAGATCTCATCGAACTTCGACAGATAATTCTCCATCGCCCTCACGACATCATTCAACTGGTTCACGGTACAGCCTTCAAGCATGCCGGCATTGATGATCAGACGTTTCTTTTCAGGCTCCCGGTAGAAATTGGAGCGGTTCAAGGATTTGTAAAACAGACCGAAGGAGGAACTGGCTATCTTGTCTATCAACTGACGGTTCCTGTCGTAAGGTTTCCAGGTGACAATCTTGTCCAGAAATCTGTCGAACCTGTCCGCCTTGTCCTTGTCATAATCAGACAGACGGGTAGGGAGCAGACAGAGCGGGATTCCAAACGCCACGATGAACAAAAGGACATACACCCAACGATGCCTCACCCCCCAGCCGATGTAGGAAGCGTAGAGCCTGTTCCAACGCAGGATCCGGCGGAGCTTCCTTGGGGAACGCCCAGACTTGCCACCCGACATTCTTACAGGAATATATTCCATCAGCGACGGGATGAACAGGTAGGAGATGATCAGCGACAGTCCCAAGTTAATGACAATCACCCAGATGAAGTCCACGAGGTTGGCTTTTTCCTTTTCCGGAAGCAGAAGGACCATCATCAATGCGCCGACAGTCGTGGCCGCGGCCGAAAGGATGGACGGGAAAGCCTTCCGGTCTTTGAAATGGGCGTAGTGGTCGATCATCACGATCGAGGTGTCGATGATTATTCCGAGAGAGACCGTGATTCCGGCAAGGGTGTAGATGTGGATCTGAAGACCTGCCAAACTGTAGATCATCAAGGCGGTCAACACATTGACCGTCAAAGTGAAGACAATGATCAGCATATACCGCCACGACCTGTTGATCAAGAACACGAACATCAACAGGATCAGGATGCAGAGGGCGGTACGGACATAGATTTTGCTGAGTTCCTCGCTGACATACTCAGAGGAATCGTAGGCGATACCGGCGGTGATTTCCGAAGGGAAGCCTTTCTGAAGCTCCGCCATCCTTTCCTTGACGGCGGAAGCGACAGTCAACAGGTTGGCCGAAGAAGCTATCTCCACCGTCAAAGTGATGGTGTTCAAACCGTTGACACGATAGTAACTTGACGGCACCGCTTCCTCATAGCGCCACTGGGCAACGTCCCCGATGTGAATCACACGGCCTTTGAAATTACCTACGGGAATCGATCCGAAATCCTTGTCCGAGGCTTCTTTAAGACGCACCGTCATCAATCCTTCAGAGGTTTCCGTCATTCCGAGGATTTCCTCACGGTAATATGAATTGAAGGCCGATGCGATCTCATCGGCGGTGACTCCTACGGACTGGATCTTGTCGGCGTCGAACGTGATCACCCACTGGAAAGGAACACCGCCGTCCACATTGACCTTGTCCACTCCCGGGATGGCGGCCAAATGGCTGAGGACGTGTTCCTTGACATATTTGGAAATCTCCCGGGAAGGGATCCCGCCCTTGACGAGATAGGATATCCGCGAGACCCGTCCGCCACCAGACAAGGATATTCCCGGATAGGAGACCTCATCAGGAAGGCTTGGGTAAACGTTCCTGATCGCCGAGGCGACCTCGAAGCGCGCCGCGTCCATGTCCGAGCCTTTGCGGAACTTGACAGAAACGGAGCCTGAACCTTTACGTGAAACAGAGGAAATGTCTGTGACATCGCGTATCCCCGCCAAGACTCCTTCAATCTTGGATGTCGCCTCGCTTTCAATGATTTCCGCAGAGGCGTTGTGATAATAAAAAGATACATAGACCGTACGGCCTTCCGTCATCGGTGTGTACTGGATGTTCAGACGCGGCAACGCCGCCAGCCCGACAAGGGACAGCGCCACCATAATCAGAACGACCGAAAATGGAGAAAGTCTATTTTTTCTTTCTTCCATTGTAGATCGAATAATACAACGCCGGCACGACGAACAGGCTGACAAGGGTTCCGACAAGCATTCCCGCGATGATCACCAGAGACATCGGGTACTGGAGGTCCGCGCCCATGCTTCCCCTTGACAGGAATGGACAGACGGCCAAAATGGTTGTCAATGAAGTCATTATGATTGCTTTCACTCTGAGCGATGAAGCGTCGATGACCGCGCGTTCAAGGCTTTCCCCGGCTTTGCGCATCCGGTTGATCGTGTCAATTTTCAGGATGGAATCGTTTATGACGATGCCGGTGATGACAATCAGGCCGATCATCGACATCAGGTTGATGCTGACCCCGAAAATCCATAGAACCAGCAAGGCGACAAAGACATCCACGACAATCTCCGAAAGGATGATCAGCGGCTGGACCAGAGACTCGAACTGGGAGGCCAGAATCAGATAGAGCAGGATTATGGCGACCAGCATTATGATGATCATCTCATCGATCATCCTGCTGTTGGAGAACCAGGAACCGGAATAGCCGACCTCGAAGTCACCATTCTTTCGCACGACGTCACTCACCGCGGCCATCACATGTTTCATGTCCTTCGACGGAACATCGAGAGCCAAAGGGTAGTAATTGTCCTCCGGGCCTGCGACCAAAGTTTTCAAATCCTCGGCAAAGGTTTGCCGCATAAGATTTGAAACCGGAATCCGGGATGTCTCCCCGTCAAGGCCTTTCTTTTCGATGAAAGTGCCATGCAGGATCTCCGAAAGTCCGGCGGCGTTGGAGCCTGTCACGACCGGAACAGTGCTGGTTCCCTGGACAATGTTGAACAGACGGTTCTCATTGAGCGAGTTCCTCAGAATCGACACAAGTTCCGAATAACCGACATCATAAAGCGCAAGCAAGTCAGGATCAGCGACAAACAGAGCGTCAGTCTTTACCGGAGGATCCGCCACGGTCACTCCAGGCAACGTTTCCCTGACCTCGGAGAGCATATTCCTCAACGGTTCGACCTCAACCTCCCTGTTCCTCACTGGGCGAAGGCGCGCCACGAGCGGAGCCTCGTTCCGGGCGAAAACCATGTCGAAGATATTCCCTGAAGCTTCGAATGAATATACCGCTTCCGGATATTCATTCTCCATCTCATCCTTCAATTCGCCCAGCACCTTTTTCAATGTGCCGGCATCTTTGCAATTGACGTAGATGGACGCTTCGGAAATTCCTTGGTCACCACTATGACTCAGAATGAATTGCTGAGAACCGACAAGAGCCGTCATCTGCTCCACGCTTCCGGTCAGTTTTTTCTCTAAATCCCTGATCCGCTCCGTGTTACATTCAATGGAAATGTGTTCGTTCCAGTCAATCTTCATTATCGCATCCGTCTGGGTCATCTCCGGCAGACGGGATTTCGGCATCTCCAGGAAACAGAACACCAGCCCGACGGTCGAGACGGCAAGAAGGCCCCAGGCGACCGGCCTGTGCCGGATGAACCATTCCATAAGTTTGTCGTCCCAGCGGCGGATCGGTTCGTCAAAGTTGATCTTCTCCAAAAGCGGACTCGGACGGAAACCATCCGAACCTTTGAACCACCAGTAATAATAGACCGGAATCACAAGGATGGTCACGATGTAGGAGGTCAGCAGCACGATGGTCACCGACATAGCCTGATCGTAGAACATCGCCCCGGCGATGCCGCTCATGAATATCAACGGAATGAACACCGCGCAGGTTGTCAGCACGGAGCTGAGCATCGCTCCCCTCACCTCTTTCGTGCCCTCAAGGACAGCGGAGCGCAGGTTCCCTTCACGTTGCCAGCGGCCGGTTATATTATCGACAAGGATGACCGTGTTGTCAGTCATCATTCCGACTCCGAGAAGCAGACCGGAGAGGGATATAATATTCAGGGTCAATCCGATGGCATAGAAGCAGAGCATCGAGAATATCAGCGCCACCGGCATCGTCAGGATCACCAGCACCGGAGAGCGGAAGTCCCTCATGAAGAGGAATATGATGACGCTCGCCAGAAGGAGGGCGACCACGATGTTCTGTAGCAGGTTGTTGATGGTATATTCAAGAAGCTGGGTCTGATCTCTCGTGATCTCGAAGCTCAACTGAGGGTAGTCGTTCCGGAAACTGTCCATCAGACCGTTCATGGCCGACTTCAGGTCCGACATCTTCGCCTCGCTCTGCTTGATGACGGCAAGACACACGGCATCCTCTCCGTTCGAGCGGACGAGGCCGGTTCGTTTTGCCGGGTGGACGACGACCTTGGCGACGTCCTTTATCTGAAGAAGGCGGCCTTCCTTCTTGAACCAGAGGTTGGCGATGTCTTCACTGGAGGAAGCCCGGGAATCGAATTTGACATTGTAGCGGTACTCTCCGTCACGGATTGTGAGACTGCCAAGGCGGATGTTGGAACTCTTGACACAACTCTCGAACTCATTCATCGTCATCCCTACCTGGAGTAGCTTGGACTCATCCGGAATTATGAGAATCTCGTCACTGACAAGGCCGCTGACATCGACCATGGCGACTTCGGAGAGTTGTTCGATGCGTTTGCTGATCACGTCCCGGGCGAAGCGGCTCATCTGGGAGAAGGACTCGGTTACGGGGAACAAGTCATTGTCATCCGGCCGCTGGGCTTGCGGTTCGGCAGGGCTCACCAACTCTCGCCGGGCCGGTGATTCAGCCGGCCCAACGACAGAAGATGTAATATTCACAAAAAAAGCCGGAATGTCCGTGGCACTGGCCTTCAGGACCTTAGGCCGGGCGATGTCTCCAAGCCCGGACATAGACCGGTCAATCTTCTCGTTGACCTCGATGAAAAGATAGTCGATGTCAGAACCGTGGTTGAACGTCAGCCGGATCGTCCCGCTGCCGTCCTTCGCCTCGCTGACAATGTCCTCCAGCCCGTTGATCTGGATAAGCTGCTGGCGCAGAGGCTTCAGCACACTCTCGTCCATCTCCCTGGCCGAAAGCTCTGAGGACGTGGCCTGCACCGTGATGTACGGGATGTCCACGTCCGGAATCAGCGACACCGGCAGCAGACGGATGCTGACAATGCCCAGCACGACGATGACAAGGGTTATCATCGTCACAGTTATCGGACGGTCAATCAAATGTTTAAGCATCGCCTATCGTTTTACCAGCACATCGGAGTTGTCCGCCAGATTGAGATTCCCGGAGACAATAACCTGATCGCCCTCGTTCAGCTCAGCGTTCCTGTCCCTGTTGGCCTCGACCACGTAGGACTCACCGTTGGAATAGAGGATCGTGACGTAGGTCCAATGAGCCTTGCCGTCATCCGTGCAGGTGAACAGCACGTCCAGATTGTCCCGGATCACCACCGCGCTGCGAGGCACCACCAACTGCCCCGGAATCATCCTCTCCACAATCACACGGACATTCATTCCGTCGATCAGCGAGCCGTCGTTCCGGACCTGCGCCGTGACGGAGATCTGCCCCTTCTCATCCACGAGCGGGTTGATGGCGGTGACTTTCCCGGAATATTCCTTCGTCTCGTCAGCGAACGGCCGTACCTTTACCGGAAGCCCCACGGAGAGGAATGAATATTCCGACTCCATCACCGAGAAATCCACCTCCAGCACACTGTCGTCCACGATCGTGCAGAATGTCCCTGACGAGCTTTGGTCGAACGGATTCTGCTTGATGTCAGCGACACGGCCGGAAAACGGAGCGCAGAGAACAGTCCCGGCGATCTCGTAGGCAGAGCGGTCCAAGGCATTTTTGGCGGAAGAGTAGCCCGACTTCATCTTCGCGGTGGCCAGCAGGTCGGCGGGAACCGAGGTGGTGTCTCCGGCCGAATATCCCTGCCCCACAAGGAAATCGTACAGATCCAGCTCGGCCTTCTGAAGCGAAAGCCGTGAGGATTCCTGTGCCAGTTTCAAATCGGGGCGGTCAACGGTGGCGATGACGGAACCTGCGGAGACATATTCACCATTTCTGACGTTTATCGCCGAGATTTTCCCAGTAGTACTGAACTGCAACGCGCTTTTACGGCTTGCGACAAGCTTTCCGTTGGACAGGAGCTGCCGGGCAAAGTCCGTCTTTTCCAGTTTCATAACCGTAACCTCGTTTATCTGAGGTGTGTAGGTCAATTTCCCGTCCTTCGTTTCCTCCGTCTTTTTGTTCCCGCCACAGGCCACGGTCATCATTGCGAGGCCGCAGGCACAAAGTGGCACAATTATATTCCTTAGCATATTCATTGATTCTGAATTATTCGATCATTTCCTTGACGCTGACATCGATGTCCTTTCCGGTGAGGAAGTCGTATAGGGCGTATTTCCGCAAGGTGTAGTAATAGTTCCAGAAATTGGCGTAGTCGGTGATGTACTTGGTCATCGCGGACTCGTTGTCATTCTGGGCGTTGGTGAGGTCGGTCACCGTGGCCGAGCCGCGACGGAACTTGTCCATCATCAGCTCGTACCTTTCGGAGGCTATCTCCATCGCCTTGCGGGAAGCCATGCACTGCTGACGCTGGTTGTTGAACTGGCCGACGGCGGTGAATATCTTCCTGCGGTAGTCGTTCTCGCTCTGGAGGTTCTGCGCCTTGACGACCTCCTCGGCGGCCTTGGCCTTCTGTACCTTTCCCTTGCCAAGTCCCCAGTCGAAGATCGGCACGCTGAAAGTCAGACCCACAACCTCCTGGTTCAGAAGATCCTTATAGACATCCGGCAGGCCATTGCCGGTCTGGGACAGGCCGAAGCGGGCGTTAAGGCTCATCGAGATGCCCCTGTCCGCCTTGGCCTTCGCCACATTCGAGGTGGCGTTCAACTCACTTATCTGATTGTCAAGGCTGAACGTCGAGTTCCTCATCGCCTTCTCCATCACCAGATCGTAATCCATCAGAATGTCCGGCAGGACATCGTCCACCACCGGTTCCACCTCCACGGACTCATCATAGCCCAGAATCGAGTTAAGGTACATCTGCGCCTGACGCACGTTGACAAGGCTCTCTCCGATCGAGATGCTGTCGTTCAAGGCACGGAGTTCCAGTTGGAGATATTCCGCCCTCGTGACGCTTCCAAGTCTCATCCTTTCCGCCGCCACGGAGCGCATCTTCTCGGTGTTCTCGTAGTTCGCCTTCACGACCTCCTGGTTCTTCAGGGCCTGGACGAGCGAGAAATATGCCGACACGGCATTGATCGTGACCTGCTCCATCGACTCGACGTAGCGGCGGCGGCCACGTTCATATTCCTTAGGCTCAATGAGTTTGTCCCATTTGAATTGGTTGTAGGAGAAGAGCGGCTGGACGTAGCGAACCGTGACAGGCTGGGAGTACCAGGTCAGTTTCTTGTTGAGTCCGAACTGGTCGATGCGGGAAAGGTCGGAATAGATATAAAGCCTTCCGCCGGTGAAGGTGACATTCTGGGCGATCTGAAGCCCGAGGCTGTTCTGGAGGTTGTAGGTGCTGGCGTAGCGGAAGGAGCCATCCTCGTAGCTTTGCAGCAAGGTGAGCGACCGGTCGAAGTTCATCAGGTTGCCGTACAACACAAGCGAAGGCAGACGGCTCGCCTGATAGGAGCGGTACGCCCAATAGGTCGAAACAAAGGCGTGCTTCGCCTCCAGCGCCGCCACCGACTGGCTCCGCGCCGTCCCGATCGCCTCCGGAAGCGACATCCGCCGCTGCGCCCAGAGAGGCGCCACCCCAAGAAGGAGAATGAATATGCCGACCGCAGCCGTGGTTATTCTATGGTTAAGGTTCATCGTGTTCTAACCTTTTAGTGTTCGCTAATTTACCAAATATTTACGGAATATGCGCATTAAGGTTATAGATTTTCTCTACTGTAACCACCTTTTATTATAGTCATTTGAAGCCCTCGATTCAATTCTCTACATAATAGTCTATCCTGACTATGCTTTGCGGTCTATCAGCATTTGTGGTTATTCTGATTACAGCTGTTTGTGGGCCATATTTACCTTCAGCATCGATTTGAACCCGAACTTTACCTTTTTCGTTATGTTCGTATAGTTTCTTATCAGTCTGAGCTTTTGTGCAATTGCATGTCGTTGTTACACCTAATATACATAATGGGGCCAACCCAGCATTTTCAAATTGCACATTTATAGTAATTTGATCTTTCGCTTTTATATGCCCATAATCGATGATTCTTTTTTCCAAGAACCTTAGTTCAGGATTATATCGGGATGTTGAATCTCTTTCCTGTCCAAAACAATAATTGCTCATTAAGAGTAGAAACATTAGCAAATGAGCCACTCTTCTTATATCAAGAGCCAATGAATGATATCGCATAATATGATTATATCTTGAAACTTAGAAAGACAAACTGCTCCGAATCCAGATCAAGGCTGTCGTAAGCGTAATAGGTGCCATCATATTCACCAATCACTTCAAAACCGTCACAGACTGGAACCCGTCCGACAAGATTATAGTTTCCATCATAAATCTGGAGAATTGTCCCGGCGGCCTTGTCCAGGCGACAGGTCCGGAAAATGTAGTCACCGCATTTGACAAGCCTGTCATAATAACCGTGTTCTTTCCTCATTTTCTTGCACTTGGATTCGTATTCCTCGAAAGATGTGGTTTCAGGGTACTTTCCAGAGATACCCTTCTCAGAAAAGCCGAACGAGCCGGTGACATTGCCGTCATAGTCCATCAGGAATATTCTCGGATCGGCGGCGAAAGTGACGGCAAGGCCATCCTTCTCAGCATAGAAGTCATATTTTGAGAACACCGGGATGTTTCTCTTGTGATAGACAGGCGGATAATGGCCGAATATCACCTTACTAGACTCAACCACCTCAGGACGGAAACGGATGAATATGTAGGAGTCTGTCCAGAATCCTTTGCTTTGCCGCTTCTCGTAACCGTTGTAACTTACGTGCTCGGTGATGGTCGGGATTATCACAGCGGAGTCGATCGCCTGCATTCTATTGCACTCAAAATTGTACTCGTACATTTCCGGGACTTCAGGATCGGGATGATTGTAAAGGTCAGACCAACCTTTGTTTCCAACATCTCCATAGTTCGAACTCAGCGCGGTGAACCAGGCCTGGTTCAATGAAAACAGTTTTTTATAGTCTTTCGAGAACCTATACATGAAACAATTCGTGTCTTGCATGATGAACTCTCCCGTGGACTTGTCGAACGTCGAGATAAAAGAGGCGGCCAGGACTTCTTCAGGACCTTTCCCTTGGCGGATATGCTCCCCCATGAAGTGACCACTGAGGTCATACTCCTTGATCCCGACGGCATATTCATCGACGAAACACAAGAGGCTGTCCTTCATGTGCCACTGTCCGGAAAGGGATGTATATTGGGCATCCAGCCTCAAGGTGTCAAACACCAAGGATGTGCGAACTATGTTCTCTTTTCCGAAGTGTTCGACGCTATCGTACGGACTGTCACTTCCGGTGCATGCGGACAAGAGTCCGAGCAGCGTTGACAATACAATGACTATTAAAACTTTATTGCCAAGAATAAGGCATCTATGACTATTTGAAACCATCTGTATAGTCTTTTTTGAATAATAACTGATAAGTTTCCCTCGCCCTGGAAGCTTTCGCGTCCAACTTCTTCTTCTCCTTTAACACCTTGGCATCATCGTTCCCACAGCGGACAACAAGGTCTCTCTCCTGCCGCGTCTGAGTCTGTCCGCAAAGGATGTCCCACGTTGTTCCCGTGTCCTTCATGAATCGAACCAAATCAATCTCCTTTGAGAGTATCCGCTTCCAAAAGTTGAAATCACGTGAATCATTGTAGCACAAGATACTGTACGCCGGAGTAGCCTCGCCATGCTCCTCTCCGGACTCGAGCATCCGAGGTTCCGAGAACTTCATCATGAAATCCGTCTCGACACGATTCTTGAACGGGTTGCGGAAAGGGTTTGTCTCAGCACAGTAAAGGTCTTCGGCACCGTCCTCTGGTACTCTCCATGACAATTCCTGTCTTATGCTCTCGGTGAAGATTCTCCCGTTCTTCTCGCCGTATGTTATAGTGTAGGTGTACGGGGTGGCAAGGGACATCGGTGAAAAGTTCCTGACATATCTTGTGAACCTGTCATCCATATCTTTCACCACAATCTTTTGAACCCGCCCGTCATAGTCAATGAACAACTGTCCTGAACACAGGATCCTCTCCTTGATGGAAAGTTCTTTGGCATTCGAGCTGAAATTGATGACACGGACATCCCTGCCGCCTACCTTGGCGGTGCCGTAACTCTTGTAGCTGTAGCTGCCTACCATCTTGGGGTTCAGGGGCGAGAATATCTCAACGGCTCTTTTCCGGTCCAGGGCAGACACATCGAAGTAGTTGACATAATTAACCTTGAGTGCGTCCACCCCATTAGTCTGACCTTTCGAGTTAACACTCAAGACCGGATTGACCTCATTCTTGTCAGCGAAAAGGCTCTCGCTGACAAAAGTGTCGCAGACGTACAGTCTTCCCATTGCGTTTCGGTCATCCCAGTAGAGTTTTGTGTTTGTTTTCTGGTTGAAATCCAGAGAGGCGAACACGCCCACAGCGCCTTGCACCTCTCTGTATTTCCCGTCGCACTTAATGGTCCGTATGATCAAGAATGAGGCGTAATAATCAGCATAGTTCTTAGAGAAATCACGCGCCGCATCCTTGACGATGGAGCGTGCGCTACGTTCCCCTCTGACCACAGAAGCATGCAACGTGTCCTGCGCATTGTCAAAACTCGAAGCAGATACTCCATAACCCATGAAGAATAGGGTAATTAAAAGAATAAAACGTCTCATTCTATAAATCAATTAATTTCACAAATGCTTATAAAACAATATTACGGACAATTTCCCTCAAAGTCAGCACAATTCAAAAGATCATTGCAAACCGCGGCCGTGGTTATTCTATGGTTAAGGTTCATCGTAGCCTAACATTTTTTAGTGCTTGCTAATTTACTGAATATTTACGGAATATGCATCAAGGCAGTAAATTTTTCTCATTGGATCACGATCCCGACGATGTACTCCTCCGGAACAAGGCCGAAGTAACGGCTGTCACGGGAGTCAAGGACATTGTCTCCGCCAAGGAAATACCAATTGTGTTTGAAGGTATATTCATTCAATGGTACCTGCCCAAGGAAGACCTGCCCGCCATTCTCGCTCAGGCGCTTACCAGTCTCATACAATATAGGTCTGCGCCAGGTCCTGTAATTGTCAGCATTGATCTCAATGGTGTCTCCTTTTCTCGGGACGGGCAGCGGTCCGAAATCACGTATCGTCCACCCAAGCCTCTTGTTCACCTGCATAGCCTTTAAGACAACGCCCGCATCTGACAGAACCGAATCCGGAGTTTCTGACAAGATCCGCTGATACTTCAGATCACCTATATGTCCTCCTGACTGAGGGTCAACATAATACCCGTTAATTATTCTCACCGTATCTCCCGGCGCGGCATAGCAACGCTTCAGATACACATAATTTATCCGGAATGAGATCGTGTCCTTGGACCTCGCATAAGGATAGTTCGCAACCACCAGATCCCCCGCTTTGGCTTTCGAAAAACCTGGCAAACGAAACGATGACAATGTCGGTTTCGTGAAATCATAGTCGGTATAGATCCTTGCGCCCATCTTGAGTTTGTTCACCCACACCCGTTCGCCGCTATGAAGCACCGGTTCCATAGACTCCCCTCTCACTATAAAAGAGTCACCTATCAGAGCCCTGCCAACCAAATGGAGAAGGACAAGCGACAGCGTGGATGTCAGGATAATAAGAGACAGCCTAATAATCTTCCGAATGTTCATCATAGAATTTTTTCGCCCTATTATGAAGATCACGCATAGACATATTCCTATCATTCACCGGAAGGGACAAAGCCTTCCGCGCATAAGACAATGCCTGCTTCGTGTCTCCCCTCTTTTCTTCCATTTCCATCAGCAAGATGTAAGGATACAACCGTGACGGCACCATATTGTGCGAATGAATATAATTACGTTCGGCTTCATCATAATCTCCAAGCGCTTCGAAGTTTTTGCCGATTATGTTGTGGAACATAGGATCCGAGGATATTGACGCACCCTTCATTAAAATCACATTGCTCTCAGAATAACGACATTCCTTATGAAGCGCATAGCCATAATCATAAAGATAACGGAACTTCATTCGGAGCCGCGGGTATAGTTCCGCCAACCTGTCCGCCATACCATCGAAAATCTCAAAGTCCGCGAACCTACGCTCCTCAAGCCATTTGCTCTCAGCCTCTTTTCTGTGTTTGTTTTCCGGCAGCCATACCAACATTGATCCAACTGACAGGCAGACGAGTGCCGGGACCAAAATCAGCCTTCCCTTTTTTCCGACTTTCACACTTACTCCTATCGCCGCCCCTAAGAAGACAGCCAATAGCAATCGTAACTGCCACACAGCCAAAGGATATGAAGCCATCGCGAATGTGCCCCACGCAACGAGCCCAAAGGTCAAGGAAGAATCTGAATGACATAGCATCATCGTTCCGAGAACTATCACAGCCACCGACAACAACAAGCCAAGGATCCCGAACTCCATTCCCATACGAAGATATTCATTGAACGCATATTCGGGGCATCCGGCGATCCTTACCCTCTCTTGACCGCGCTCCTCTGTCTCAAAATATTCCGCCTGCGCATCACCGTATGCCCCGAGAGCTTTCCCGAATCCGTGCCCTGTCAGCGGTTTGTCCGCTATGGCCCGCAGTTCCATCTCCCAAATGTGGAAACGGCCAAGCGCCGAGTCCTTCTTGAGGCAAAACGCTCCCGCGCCGACAACAAAGGCCACAACTATAACAGACAGGATCAACCATTTATGCGATTTAAAATATGACTTTGATTCCGTATTGGTCAAGACGAAAGCAACCGCTGACACGAGCAGCGCGACAAAACCGGTCCTGCTCATTGATGCGGGCAAAACTACAATGCCCAGACATCCGGAAACAGATGATAACCAAAATAGTATTCTATCATACAGGTTTACGGAATCACGCCACCTCCACGCGGCCGCAAAAACCACGGTTATGCAGACAGCGAGGAACCCGCCATAAGGACCAGAGTTAGCGAAGTCTCCAGTCATAGGACACATACTGTTATGAGAGACAGTGATTCCAAGCAACTGTATAATCCCAAGCACCGACTCGTAGGCAAGCCATAGCGACAGCGCAGAGACGACTATACGTTCAGCCACCTCTCGCCGACAGACGAACAAGGCCAATGAGAAGAGAACTGTAGCCAGAAAAACCACAACACTAATTTACCGCCTGGATCAATCCAACTTGAACCGATATACCATCAGAGAGCCATCCTCTTCGCCACCAATGATTTGAGAATAATAGTATGGAGCGATGTAACCGACGACCTTGAACCCTTTCGGAATCTCACTATCTGACATCAGTTTTCCATCCTTATACACCTGAAGTCCATCGTATTCTGAATCCGTTCCTTTCTTATAAGATCTGAAACATACTCCGGTCTCGTCAATATATTCAATCCAGTGATAGTATCCTTTTTTCGTTATGTTTGTCCTATAGGCATTCATCTCGTCCAAAGAACCGAACCGTTCATAGTCTGTGTCCATATTTACTCCTGAGCGTCCGAACGCAAACTTCGGCTTGCGGTTGTGGTCAAATACATAAACCAAGGAGTCAGCGGCGAAGCCAATGTACATATTATCTTGGTTGTCAATGTCAAACATCACAAAATCCATCCCTCTATACTTTGCCTTGTCTTCACTGAACATAGATGGCAGCCCTTGAATCTCTGACTTTAACGCTTTCCCCTCTTTCATATCCACAACGCCTATGTGGCAAACCTTCTTCTCGTAATCAGGGCCAAATATAAAATCCGGAATATCTGATACCAGACCTTCATAGAGTTTACCTTTATAGAACCTGGCAATACAGTCCCCTGGAGTTGTGTAGGCAAGGAATTCTGACGGGGCATATTCCTTCTGTTGGTCTTTCACGATAAGGAACCTGTTGACAGCGGTCAAATCTTTTGAGAAGTACTCAAAATCCAGACTTGATCCCGCAATCGCAAGTTCTCCATCACCAGACATCGTGCCGATCATATAATGCTTGATTATTGACTCATTCGACGCCCTGCCGTTGCCAAGAGTCCTCTTTATCAGATGCCCATCCGCATCGAACCTATAAAGCCAACCATAGAATATGTCCAGACAGCATATTCCTTGGTCCTCCTGCGCCCACGAGAAAGACTCTCCGGAATAGCGCACGGAATCCAACTGAAGCTGTTCCAGCCGCACACTGTTGTAAGCGGGAGCACCATCACTTACAATCCTGCGCATTGAATCATAAACGTTATCACCGCCGGCGCACGAACCCAACAGCAACACTAACGTCAATATGGAAGCTGCCGATGGCAGCCTCCATACGCTAAGATTACGTCCTTTCATACAAGAACAAGAAGATTAGCAGTTCCCGTCATAATCCCAGCAGTGGGCATTCTCACCCCCTGCACAAGTCCCACCGTGGTTTGAGGTTTTGCATCCGGTTCCCCAAACTGCGCCGCAGCGGCAAGTAACCACTGCTCCGCCTTCACTACTGGCCAATGCCTCTACCGACTCCGTAAAAATCATCTCAAGGCCAGCTCCTGCCTTCTTTGTGCCAACAACAAATGTCACTGTTGTCGCGGCGATTACTGCCAAAGCAGCAATAATTATGAATTTCTTCATATCTGAAAGATTTAAAACACGTGAGGAAATCCCCCTCACCGGGCAATAATCATTCTACGGTTCCACTTACATTCACTTTAATCTTATGGTTCGTACCAATCACACTCATAATGACATATTCGGAGTAATCACCTTTTATGTCAGGGCGAGCCGTGATAGTATATTCACATCGACCGCCCGATTTGAGATAAATGCTACGAGGAGTGACATTGATACATTCACACGAGGTCATCATTTCAATAAGTATATCTTTCGAATAATTATTTTTGATTTTGGAATAGATAATCTTAGGCTCATCAACACGCAATCGAGAAAATCTAAAATCGCATTTTGTCTCCAGAGAATCCATTGGAACACAGCCTGAATCAACAAAGAAAGGCAACCTGATCATATACATTTTCTCCTCTGTATTTGTTTCCAAGACCACGTGTATCAAGTTATCCCTTATCTTATTTCTTGTGTCGATAATAAGATTAAGAGCTATAGTATCGGCCGGAGCTGCGGACATCGCACTAATCTGATAATCCGTGCAAGTACAATCTGGATTAATATCAAAAAGGAACAATGTATCCAAGCCGGTGTTTATTATGTCATAACCAACTTTCAAGGTGTCTCCTTGGGTAATACGGATATTTGTGACGGTATCAGAAATCATCATTGAAGTCAAAGCCTTTTGTTCATATGGCAAGGCTTGAGTATTCTTCATCAAGGATATCGTTGATGATTTGTTCACCATACATAACAATATGGCAATCCATAAAACTGCCAATACGGTCACCGATGCCAACAAACACTTTATTACTTTGTTTTTCTTCATCACTTCAAGAAATTACACCAAATAAAACAATCACCTCCACACTGGCCGCTCCGCATCTTCAGCATATGTGAATATTCTATTCTGAACACCTCTTGTAAGTCCTTCAATGAAATACAACTTATCTGCCGGAATATCATTTATCTGCACATAAACATCTCCCGCATCAAGCACACAATGCGTAGTCCATCCTTTCCCGTTCCACCAAGACACCCGGTAAGTATCTTCTGGAACAATCGCGTTCCCATCACCTCTTCGAATATATGAGATATGGTCCAACGTTACAGGTTTTCCGGCATCAAACACACCAGATGGGTCTTCACGCTTAGCCGAATAATATGTCAAGGGGTCGCCATCAATGGCATAAGATAATGAATCGGAATCCGCGGTCACTTTAATTCTATCGCCGTTATTGTCATAGAAATACAATTCCGCAATATCAGACTTCGATCTCATATTTGAAATGAAACGCCAATATCTATGCGGGCATTCTTGTCCTGTAGAAACCATTCCTGAAGTCAGGCTCCATTCCGGAAAAACACAAACTGTATCCGCATTCCGGAAGGATTTGTCTTCCGCACCAAGGACTATGCCCCCGTGAAGATAGCGTTGGGCAAATATCACGTGCTGAAACATAGGATATTTTCTGTTCAACCTAAAGCTTGTCTTTTCGGCACTTTCATTTTTCCCCACATACGAAACCTCGCCAAAATCATTCAAAAAGAATGGATATGAGACTGCTTCCAACGCCCCTTCAACATATCCTAATGTTAAATACATTGCACGCCGACCCATATTCAAGAACTTGGCTTTGCCAAATTTGGCTTGTCCCCAAGACACTGGTTCCCAACCATCATCCCCAAAAACACAGATGAAAACATCACGGCTTGACAGCCGCACACCTTTCATCAGCTCGACACAAACATCTGAAGTTTCCTGATACTCATCCGTGACATCCTTAAAGAATGGAGAATCATACATTTTAGGGACATTTCCCTTATGTCTACGAAGTAGTTTCAAATATTCTTCATTTGCCGAATATGTCTGGCGAACTACTTTGGCGAAAACGACATTAGGATAATGAGGATAATCCGGATTGACCCCAAACGAAGTAAACATTGTATTCCGGCCTCTCACATTCGGATAAACATTCCAATAATGCCCATACAATCGATCTGCGAACTGCGGTGTATAGTCCATACCGACAGGAATTCCTTTACTCCGCATTATGAGCATTCCATTTGTCATATATTCGTTGCACGACGCACCGGGAAGCTTGACAAAAACCGAAGGATCATAAATAGGATACCCGTGACCAGAATGAATCCACTTCTGCTCTGTAATCATAGGGATGAGTTTGTTATTGACACGCATTATCGGCGCACGCGGATTCCCTATATATTCATCACATTCATTCAAATGATCGATGTAACTTCGTGCGAAGTCCGATAGGCTGTCACGCCAGTTCATCAACGGCTGATTGTCGGAACAGGTGTAGGGCAGCAGCCATTCGCAAAATTCCTCTAATGTCAAATGTCGGGCCCACTCACCATTCCGCCACTGATCGAACGCTGTCTCGATGTCGTGAATAAGATAATCTGCCGATATGTAATTTAGGTCGAAATCATAATATATCCGCCCGTCATACTTTTCCTTCAGGGCCTCAAGGGAGTCCAGAATCGAAAGCGATCCATCAGAGGCCGAGAGAGTACGATCCGCCTCGTCCCAATATTCCTCATAGGCGCCACGCATTGACTTATGCCCAGGCATATTCCCTATCAAAAAACGGGAGGCGGCTATTTTCTCTTTATCTCCAGTCTTTTCAAAGTATTCCAGAACACGCTCCAACTCGCCACGGTTCTCTCCCGCCATTCGCAGCGCGACATCCACTTGGTCATAAGAGCAAGAGAATGCGACAAGCGTGGCAAAAACAATCAAACATTTAAGCGAGTTGGGCATATTCCTGAATTATTATGAAGATTATTCGTCAGAATCATTATCAGTGAAGAACACGGCGTAGTAATTATGACCGTTCTCCGTTGTGATGTCCATTCTGTAGGCGGTATTAGGTTCTATAGGGATCACCATCCTTCCTGAAGCACTGTTCCCGACATAGTCGTGGATTTCTCCTGTAGTCTGATTCTCAAGCACAACATCCACCGTTCCGAGATTTGACAGGAACGACAATTCAAGACTGTTCGTGTAAGAATAATAGAAGCACTCAACTTGAACTTTCGCCGGGGCAAGGTTACCTTTTATGTTAGAGTTCGTTTTTTCTTTAACTAGAATAGTTTTTATGTCCTCATTTTGCGAATACACCGCAATATTAGCTGTCAACAATGACAATAATATTAGTATAACCTTTCTCATAAAAAATGTTTTATTTCCGACTGCAAAGTTCGGGAGAAAGATCGGTTATACAATGAAAAATAGTTTCACTTTTAAGCAATTATAATTCCTTAATTCTTAATTAGTTACAAACGGATTGAGATTCATTTTCTCACTTCATCCCATCTAACACACTAATTATCAGCATATTAATCAAATATCAGCGATATATCACAATTAACAATACGCTAATTATTAAGCGATTACATCAATCACGATATCAATTCCGAGAAAAGAGTCTTGTTTTCGTCGTCCAACCTTGCGATTTTTTCTTTAATGTTGTACCGCTTTGTGTAAACAGTGTTCACATTATAGTCCATCATTCTGGCTATGGTCTTGGTGTCAAAGCCAAGGATCAGGAAGGAGATGAAACGGAAATCCTTCTCAGTAGTATCCGGTATCGCCGCCCTTAGCTTTGTCATTATGCCATCGAGATTGTCATCAAGCATAGACTCAAGCTCCTTTTGGTTCGGCTCATCCAATATCGCAAGGATCTTTTTGACCTTAGCATAAATCTCATCCTTTCCGCTCTGGGAAGTTTTTGGGAATTCCAGATACTGTCTGCACAGGTCATTCATTTGGGCGTACTGCCGTTTGTTCGCCTGGACATATTTCGCCCTCAGTACCATCAACATCCGCTCCTTTTCGGCGGCATCAGAAAGTTTTTCCGACAAGGTTTGTATATTCTTTTCAGCCAACTCATTCGCAGATTTCAGCGAATCTATGGCGCGCAAATGCTCCTTCTCACTAAGCAGAATCTCATTAAGCCTTTGGTTCACTTCGTCATTAATGAATGACATTTCCTCCATCTGACGCTGCCACAACTTTTTGCGTTTTGAATAAATGCCCAGGCCTGATGCCACCACCAACAAGGCTATCAGGAAAATCAGCCATTTCATCTGACGCTGGATCCTTCTGTCCTTATCCAGCAACAAGGACTTGTTCTCATAATAATCCGACTGAGCCAACGCCACTGATTGGCCCACAGTTTCCAATACCTCGGAATCCCTATCATCTATTGATTGTTCGAGGTACACTAAAGCCTCCTTGTAATCCCCACGACGCTTTAAGTAAATGTTAAAAAATAACCTGCTTCATTTTGGGGGCTCTCTTATGCGGC
>ERZ1026898.60-NODE-60-length-65710-cov-10.034011_pt1 | contig 65710 bp, 50 predicted proteins | sample MGYA00380178_ERZ1026898 | MGnify/ENA primary metagenome ERZ1026898 (study PRJEB33269, sample SAMEA4719814) | human gut metagenome | biome: human-associated habitat; feature: organic feature; material: feces | place: Cameroon | collected 2013-10 ...
ATTACTATTATTACCCTTTTAGTGGCACTTCACTAACCACGGTCAATATCGGAGATAGTGTACGACGCATACCTGCAAACTTTGTCAGTGGTTGCAGCGGTTTGACTTCGGTAACTATTCCTAATAGTGTTACTTCCATCGGAGGTAGTGCGTTTTACGGTTGCAGCAGTCTGACCACGCTGAACTTCAATGCCATAAACTGTCAGGATTTCAGTTCATCGTATTATCCTTTTATTGTCACCACACTAACCACGGTCAATATAGGAGACAGAGTACGACGAATACCTGCAAACTTTGTCAGAGGTTGCAGCGGCTTGACCTCGGTAAGCATACCGAATAGCGTTACTTCCATCGGAAATAGTGCGTTTTACGGTTGCAATAATTTATCATCTATTACTTCTTCGGCTACTGTTCCTCCTACTATCGGCAATGAGGCATTCCCTTATCCGAATATATGCACGGTAACAGTGCCTTGCGGCAGCTTGGCAGCCTACACCGCTTCAACGTGCTATTGGAGTGTGTACTTTCCTCAACGTATTACGGAGAGTTCGTCTTTTGAGTTATCCGTGTCTGCAAACAATGAGGCATACGGCAGAGTTGAAGTGGAAACGCAATCTTGCAATGTCAAAACTCTCACTGCCATTGCAAACAACGGTTATGAGTTCACCGGTTGGAACGACGGCAATACGGAGAACCCGAGAACGGTAACTATTACAAGCGATACTGCTTTCATGGCAATATTCACAGAGGCAGTAAGCACGCCGACAATCACTGTAACGGTGAACGATGCGACGATGGGCAGTGCAACATATACCTTGGACGGCAATACCGCAGTATTGACAGCGACACCGAACGAGGGATACGAGTTCACCGGTTGGAGCGACGGCAATACGGAGAACCCGAGAACGGTAACCGTTACGAGCGATACTGCATTCGTGGCAATATTCACGGAAACGGAAACCACGCCGACAATCACCGTAACGGTGAACGATGCGACGATGGGCAGTGCAACATACACCTTGGACGGCAATACCGCAGTACTGACGGCAACACCGAACGAGGGATACGAGTTCACCGCTTGGAACGACGGCAATACGGAGAACCCGAGAACGGTAACCGTTACGAGCGATACTGCATTCGTGGCAATATTCACGGAAACGGAAACCACACCGACAATCACGGTAACGGTGAACGACGCGACGATGGGCAGTGCAACATATACCTTGGACGGCAACACCGCAGTATTGACGGCAACAGCAAATGAGGGTTACAGCTTCCTGACATGGAGCGACGGTAATACCGAGAACCCGAGAACGGTAACCCTTACGAGCGATACAACGTTCATGGCTATATTCTCGCCGGCTTCATCTTTGCAAGAGGTGAACGCAAGGGAGTTTGCATTGTATCCCAACCCTGCGAAGAGTTTCGTAACCTTGGAGTTCGAGGCATTGAAAGAAAACACCTTGCTTCAAATCCTCGACATCAACGGCAGGAGAGTAAGAACGCTTGACCTCAAAGCCGGCATCGAGACTTTGCGAATAGACCTCGGCGATTTGCCTAAGGGCGTTTATACCATAATGGTCGGAAATGCAACGAAGAAGTTGATTGTGGAGTAATTCGTAGAAAGTTCCAACTATCACAATGCAAAGAAGCCGCGGGCATTATTGTCTGCGGCTTCTTTGTTTGCATAGCAATAACCATAAAAGACCATAAAACAAAAGAGGGAAGCACCATTACGATGCTTCCCTCTTAGGTAGCGGGGGCAGGACTCGAACCTACGACCTCCGGGTTATGAGCCCGACGAGCTACCTCTGCTCTACCCCGCACTCTTTCTTTTTGCTTTGCAAAGATACTACTATTTTCCGAATCTGCAAACTTTTCTTTCGATTTTTTGCTATTGCCGTAAGAATGAAGCCATTTCTTCTTGCAATTCTTTGGCTTTTCGAGCTGCAGTCTCTGCAAAACTCTCTTCTTTGTCGGCAAATATGATTCCTCTCGACGAATTTACCAATAAACCGCAGTCTTCCGTCAATCCGTATTTGCAGACCTGCGATAGGGAACCGCCCTGAGCCCCTATGCCGGGAACCAAAAGAAAATGTTCCGGTGCTAATTCCCTTATTCTTCCGAACATTTCGGCTTGTGTCGCTCCGCAAACGAACATAAGATTATCTTTCGTAGCCCATTGTTGCGACTTTATCAAGACACGTTCGAAGAGTTTCAAATCCTCTTTGTCCGTTATGAACTGAAAATCCTCTGCTCCCTTATTAGATGTCAGTGCAAGCAAAATCACCCACTTGTTTTCGTAAACAGTGAATGGTTTTACGGAGTCTTCTCCCATGTAAGGGGCTATTGTCATGGAATCGAAGCCGAAATCACTTTCGGGAGACAGGAATGCCTTTGCATATTGCTGCGATGTGTTTCCTATGTCTCCTCGTTTCGCATCGGCTATTGTGAAGCATTCTTTGTCGAAACGGCGGAGGTAATCCATCGTTTTCTTCAAACTGATCAAGCCCTTTATGCCTTGCGATTCATAGAACGCCAAATTGGGCTTGTATGCCACCGTATATGGCAGGGTGGAGTCTATTATCGCTTTGTTGAATTCGAATACAGGGTCTTCTTTGTCTGCCAAGCATTCCGGCAACTTGCTTATATCGCTATCCAATCCTACGCAAAGGAAACTTTTCTTGCGTTTTATCAATTCAATAAGTTCCTGTCTGTTCATGATTTCGGTCTTTTGTAACGGTTTGCAAAGGTAGCAAAATATTCAAAGCCTGTTATGCGTTCACAGAGAAAATGTCGGAGAGATGGAAAACATGAATATAGAAGACAAATCAAAGCAAGCGAAGCAACTGCATTCACAAAGATACAGTTGTTCTCAATCTGTGGTGATGACTTTTGCGGAAGATTTAGGCTTAAAGTCCGAATTGGCAGAACGAATGTCCGCAGCCTTTGGCGGAGGTGTGGCAAAAATGGGAGAGGTATGCGGTTGTGTCAGTGCAATGGCTGTTTTGAGCGGATTTGTAAAAGAGAACCAAACCATAGAAGGTAAGGTCGATAAGATGAAAGCCATGGCATGGACAAAAGATTTGGCAGAGAAATTCCGCAACGAATGCGGCGATATTGTATGCAGACAGTTGAAAGCACCGGAGGCAATCACCGGCAGACAGCCCAAGCCTTGTAGGGAATTGGTGGGTATTGCTGCAAGATTGATAGCCGAAAAACTAAGTGCAGAAGAGTAATACAATATAATCGATTATGATTTTGTAGAGCTTTTATTTGTATTCAAGGCATTGTCATGCCTTGCCAATTTGGTTATTTCTTATAATAGCCTCCCTTTTCTATTTCTTCCCTCACACAATCAGGCAGTAAATATCTCACGGACTTGCCTTCCCTGATGTTTTTCCTGATTATGGAAGAAGAAATATCCATTTGCGGAGCATCGATCATGCTCACATTTTCATGTTCCAGAAATTCGGAATAACCGCAGTTCGGTCGCGGATATACCAATACCTTATAATATTGCAGTATCACCTGATGGTTCTTCCATTTGCCGAAAGTCTCTATATTATCCTGCCCCATTATGATGGTAAATTCCCTGTTGGGATATTTCTCGCCAAGATACGCCAGAGTGTTCACCGTATATGAAGGAGCCGGCAGGTAAAATTCGATATCGCAAGCTCCGAGCAAAGGATTATCCTCTATTGCCATTTGCACCAATGCAAACCTTTTTCTGTCGTCGAGCAAATTCTTACGTTCCTTCAAAGGGTTTTGTTTGCTGACGACGAACCACACCTGTTCCAAATCCGAATTTTGGGCTATGTGATTGGCAAGAATCAAATGCCCGTGATGAATCGGATTGAAACTACCGAAGTATAATCCTGTTTTTTTCTTTTCCTGTTTGAGTTGCATACCGAAAAATCTCTTCTTAATCCCATGATGTGGCAAAGATACCCGTAAAGTATGCCGCAAGACTGCTTTTTCAAACGCCGTTTCACTGCGACATGAAAATATTTCTTAGCTTTGCACACTTGAAACAAAGAAGACATGAAGAGAACGGCATTTTTGGCATTTTTATTTCTTGCAAGCGGTTTGTTCGCTCAAAACATCACCATCAACGGAACAGGCAAAAACATCAACGGTCAACATATTCGTTTATTCGTATCGGAGGATAATTTTTCCGGATTGGAAGTACAGAAAGGCGATGTACGATTGTCGGACAATGAAAACGAATTTCAATTTGCTTTCACGGCAGACGGGGCGAACATAGTAACATTAAAGATAAATGCTTTCGAATACAGCTTCATCGCCCGACCCGGAAACATATACAATCTCGGCATAGATTCCATAAATTACGCCATTGCGGATTCCGTAAACGTGCTTCTCCACAAATACATCATGCCTATACGCATAACCAACCTTGCAGAAAACGATATAAACGTCAAGATGTCGGAGTTCGATGGTAAGATGGAAGATTTCATCGCCTTGCATGGCAGGGAATTATTGGTGAATAAGGATTCTCTTGCGGTGAAAGGTCTCTATGATTTGGCGAACGGATTTTTGAAAAACGAAGATTCGACATCTTATTTCGCCATATATGTAAAATATGAGTTGGGAAAATTGGAATACGTTCTAAGATTGAAAGGAAGGAAGAAGCAACGCCTCGAATTGTTCGGGGATAAGCCGATACAATATTACAATCTTGGTTACACCGACTGCTTCAATCATATCTTCGGACACTATTTTTCTCATGGCAACAAGTACATTTCCCAAGACGAATTGGAGTTCTGGCTCTTGAACAACAACTATGACGACCTCACGGACGCACTCGGCAAAGATGAAGTCTTGAAGAACGAAGTCTTTCGGGAACTTGTGCTGATTAAAGGCATGAAAGATGCTTTCTCGGACGGGCTTTACGATGGTCAGGACATAATAAAAATGTTGGAAAAGGTCGCTTCACGAACCAAGTTCGAGGAACACAGGAAAATTGCACTCAACACAGTGGAATACCTTGTGAGAACGTCTCGCAAAGGTTTGCAATCAAAAGATTTCGCCTTGACAAACCTGAACGGAGAGAAACAAAGCCTGCAACAGTACCTCGGAAAGCCGCTCGTATTGAACTTCGTGAAACTCGATGATGTTACTTCAAAGAGAGAATTGGAGGTCGTGAATTTCATGTACGACGGAATCAAGGACGAATGCGAGGTTCTGACGATATGTTGCGACAAAAACCTCGATGCAATGTACAACTTCCTTCAAAACAATAAGACAGGGAACAAATACAAATGGAAATTCGCCTACTTCGATGCCAATTACGATTTGTTGGAATATTATCAGGTGAAGGCCTTTCCAATCTTCATTCTTATATCTCCCGACGGAAAAGTTGAAGAAAACCCGATGAAAGAACCGAGTGAGGGAAGCCTTATGAGGTTTATGCCGAAGGAAAAGCAAAAATAAGATTTGGTATTGCACCAACCCGACAAAACAAATATATCTTCCTCGATAAGCACATAATTACGCCTCTTTTCATACATAATATCGGCTTATTCGTAAAATAGAACAAATCAGACTGTCGCCGAATCGCCGTTTCAGCAAAATGAAACGGCGAAAGAAAAAAATCGAAACGCCGCTCTACGAGAATAGAACGGCGTTTGGTTGTGAGTGAAACACAACATATTCTTACTTAACAATCAATTTCTTGTTTGCGTTGCCTGCATTGGTTTTGATTTTGAAGATATACGTTCCGGGCGGATATGCGGATAAATCCATATATCGCTCGTACGCATTCACTTTTTCCTCGAACATCTTTCTGCCATTCATATCGAACACCTCCAACAACTCGATTTTGTAACGGCTTATCACTTTGCAGAAATCGGAAGCGGGATTCGGGATTATGTTGCAGTGTTGCGACACATCGACCTTTGCCAGCGATGAATTATTCTTAGGCACGAGAATGATAGGATAGAACCCTATCTGTTTCTTGTAGTAGAACTTATATACCGAATCAGTCTCGAAACTCACCCAATCCACCGAATCATACATTCTGTACAAAGGCGGCAGATACTCATAGCAACCTTTGTCCTCGTATTTGCAGGTACCCCTTTTCTGCGATGGGTCTCCGCCGATGAAAGACATGGTGTGATCGAACTGATAAGGTCTGTTTGCCCAACCTTCGTAGGTAGTGTTGTTTTTATCGTATGCCAATGAGAATTGGTTAAGCGAATGCCCGTTTCTGAAGAAATAATACTCCAAAGGAGAAGCCGTCTCGGTATGATAATGATACGTACTGTAAAGAATGGGAGCATAATCCAACAGATTACCGTTGCCATCATAGATAACGAAGTACGGTATCCTCGACATAGGAGGACGATCACCGAAAATCTTTGCTGCCACTCCTATGATAATGGCGTTGGTATCCAAATCCGGAAGATAATACGGTTGAGCGAAAGACCTTATGCCCGGCAGACTTTGATGCCCTACAACCTTCGCGTCATGATATACATTCGGCAAACTATCCATCTGACAATAATGTCTTAAATAAAGCAACCGCATAAAGTCATGATAAGACGGATGAAAATCCGGATCATCGCTATTATTATAGAATTGTCTTTGTGCTATCGAATCAAAGAACATCGGACACTCCAATATGGTGGACGGGAAGTAAATCACCGTGTCGTATTCCTGTTGTTCATCCAAATCCTGTGCCGATGAACATATTCCTAACATCATGCAAATGATGAGTATTGCTGTTTTCTTCATTTTTTTATTCGTTTTGGTTGATTACTTTATTTCTTGCGGCGGTTCGTAAATCATATTCTCTTCTTTGTTTGTGCAGACCTTGTTTATCTCTCCTTTTTCTCTGAGCAGGGGTGCGAAGTTCTGTATATCCGCATTCGCAGGCAGGTCTCTCACTTTTACCCGCATGTTTATGCCTGTTCCTGTCATGTAGATAAATCTGCAATGTTCCATTCCGGGTTTTTCTGAGAATGTCGGTTCGTAGTCCTGAATAATCCTCCGTTCGGTGATGGTGTTGCAGGTATTGCCGGAGAAGAAGCCGAACGTCTTCTTTTCGGTAAGGGTCAAGTCGTTAATGCTGCCGACGATTGTGAGATATTCTTTACTGTGCTTCGAAATGGAAGAAGTAAAGCTGTTTCCGTTTCTTCCGAAAGCACTTGCCGGCAAGTCCAAAACCTTAGCATTGTAAGGCATCAGAGTGTTGGTATTCATACTCATGTACCAGATGGTGGGATAATTGTATTTCTCTCCGTCTTCCTTCAATACAAGGAGGACATTCTGCTCCTTGATGTATTCCATATCCCATACGCGTGGTTTATTCGGGCAACCGGCATCCATATAGTGAGCAATGCTTGCATAATATGGGTTTGTGTCGAGATTTATCTTATAAAGAGCATTACCGTTGCTGTTGTTACTGTTTGCTGTATAGCAAAGGGTTATGTTATTGCCTCCGACACATGTTGTTTTCAATAAATCATATCCGTCATAAGCTGCAAAATTCGAGGCTATCATCAAATTGTTTATATGATTTGCAAAGTTGTTCTTATCTATGCGGTAAATGTAGAACTGATTAAAAGGAATACAATATTCATAACGGTTATAATAGGAGACGACAAGGCAGATATAATCCTTTGTCATGCATATATCGCGAGCGATTTCAAATCCTCGTCTGTGGTTAAGTCTCCAAATGTCGTATCTGTGGCTTGTGCCGGTTGCTTCTCTCTTTATCCTGAGAGCGGCAAAGCAATCCCAATGCCATAAGGTGTCGTTTCGCCAACCCATTCCCAAATCGTCGTACATACTGTTCGGGGATACGGTATTGCCTTCTCCTTCCACCATTCTGTATGGGTAAGTGAGGTCGGGCGGTGGTAATATGGGGCCGTTTATGGTGCTGTCAAATTCATAAAGAGGTTCGGGTTCGTAATATACATCGGCATAATACTGCGACCCCATGGCAGCAACAACGCTTTCGCTTGTCGTATCATTATAGGCTATGACCTTTTGGACATTGGTAAGCGATGGAATATCTGTATAGGTGCATTGTGTCTGTGAGGAGAAGAACAAATCGGGTACGGAGATGTAGCCAATGAAGCCTTTGCTCAAAGTATCGCCGGAGACATAATGTTTTCCGCCGAAATAGATGGTGTCTTTCAGTATATCGAAGTCGTTTATCATGTACTCCGTCGGCATATCGGCATACTTCATCATTTGTCGATCCTTGTCAAGCAGGACAAAACGACAAGCTCCCGTGTTAAGACGGGTCAGAATGACCGATTGTTTCGGGTTGTTCCGCACAACTTTCTGAGAATACCACGAATTGGAGGCGTTGGAATACGGGGTGCTTAAAACATAATTACTGTTCTCCGCAGTGTCGGAGGACAGAACCTGCGACAAAATCTTGTCGGGCATTAACAAGGCAGAAGTGCCAAATATGACTGCAAACAACTGCCGAATCAAATGTACTTTTCTACTCATGATACTTTCTTTTAGGGTTAAAAAATAAGCCGTCTTGCATAAGGGACAACCGTTCGGTGCAAAAAGTAAACAAAGAGAGGGAAATATTTTTCACCATCAATGCCTTGTTGTTTCGTTATCAGTGAATTAAATTTTAATTGAGAGGACACGAAATACCATACCGACAATACGAAATGACTCTCTCCGCAATTCGTACGCCGTCAAACACTTACCGAATCGCCGTTTCATTTTGCTGAAACGCCGAAAGATTTTCTCCAATCGCCGTTCTACGAAAACAGAACGGCGGAGTATGCTGTGCCTATTGCCGAGAGATTGCATGCAATGCCTTTGTGCTGAAAATTTTCGTACCTTTGCGAACTGAAAACAAGACGGAATTATGTTGGAGAAATTGGAGGCGATAAACGAGAAGTTCATCGAAATAGAACGGCAAATGAATGACCCCGAGGTGATGAACGATATGAAGCATTATGTAAAGTTGAGCAAGGATTATAAGGACTTGCAACCCGTAATAAATGCTTATAAGGAGTACAAGAATGTTTTGAAGAACATAGAGAATGCCAAGGAGGTGTTGAATACCGAGAAGGACGAAGATTTCAGAGAGCTTGCGAAACAGGAGTTGGCAGAGTTGAATCCGAAGAAAGAGAAGATGGAAGAGGATATTCGTCTTATGCTTATTCCGTCCGACCCTCAGGACGGCAAGAATGCGGTTTTTGAAATCCGTGCCGGTACGGGAGGAGATGAGGCAAGCATTTTTGCCGGCGACCTTTACAGAATGTACACCAAGTTTTTCGAGAAGAAGGGATGGAAAGCCGAGATTGTCGATTATACGGAAGGCACAGTCGGCGGGTATAAGGAAATCGTGATGAACGTATCGGGAGAAGGTGTTTACGGACAGATGAAATATGAATCCGGAGTGCATAGAGTGCAACGCGTTCCGCAGACAGAAACACAGGGAAGAGTGCATACATCGGCTGCTTCGGTCGTTGTATTGCCGGAAGCAGAGGAATTCGATGTGGATTTGAAGATGAGCGACATCAGAAAAGATACATTTTGTTCTTCGGGACCGGGCGGTCAATCCGTAAACACGACCTATTCTGCAATTCGTCTGACACACATTCCCACAGGTATAGTTGTTTCATGTCAGGATCAGAAGTCGCAAATAAAGAACTTCGATAAAGCGTTGACGGTTTTGAGGACACGGCTGTTCGAGTTGGAATACAATAAGTATTTGAACGAAATAGCTTCCAAAAGAAAGACAATGGTTTCCACGGGAGACCGTTCCGCAAAGATACGAACCTACAATTATCCGCAATCGAGGGTTACCGACCATAGAATAAACTGGTCCATGCATAATCTTCCTGTCTTTATGGACGGTGAAATACAAGAACTCTTGGACGCATTGCAACTTGCAGAGAATGCGGAGAGGTTGAAAGAAGCCGTAAGTTGAAAAAACTATTGCAAGATTTGACTTGCAACAACAAATAACGGAACTTGCAAAATAACAAGCGTGAACCCTGCGTTTTTACGCTTGTTATTTGTATATAATATCGTTGTGATGAAGAGAGTTTCTTTTGTTCTTTTGATTTTCTTTTGTCTGTCTTTTGCAGCCAAATCGCAATATACCGCATCTTCGCTCGGACAATGGAGGGATCATTTGTCGTATTATCGTACTCATGCGGTGTTTTCCACAGGCAATTCTGTTTTGGTCGCTGCCGAATCGTCCTTGTTTTACCTTAATAAGTACACAAAGGAAACGGAACGTTTTTCAAAGGTGAACGGGCTGTCCGATGCAGGAGTGGGCGTTACGGGATACGACCCGCAGACCAAGGCTACGGTGATTACTTACGACAATTCCAATATTGATATTCTGCAAAACGGGAAAGTATATAATATCTCCGACATAAAAGTCCGCAGCATAGAGGGAAGCAAATCCATAAACAGCATATACTTCCATAATTCCAAGGCATACCTTGCCTGCGGCTTCGGGATAGTCGTGCTGGATTTGGACAGAAAAGAGATATATGACACTTATTATGTAGGCAAAAACAATGCCAAGATAGCGGTTAACAATATCGTGATAAACGATACCGCCATATTTGCGGGAACGGTGGAGGGCTTGCTCTATGCTCCGAAGAATAGTCCCGCTTTGGGAGCAAGCGAAACATGGAAGAAGTTCCAAAGCATAGGCAATACGGGAAAGGCTGATTACAACATAAATTTCCTGCTTCAACCGAACAAAAGGCAACTTCTCGTAGGCGTTGCAATGGAAAACTCCACCAACAGCACGGTATATCTTTTCGATGGCAGGGAGTGGACAACGGCATTCGATGACGAGTACATAGCAAATCTGCGACTGTGCGATACGACTCTTATCCTTACGGCTTACAGAAGTGTAAACCTTTATTCCGTCAACGATATAGCCCATAAGAAGGAATATTTCCATATAAGCGACGAATGGAACCCGATTCATGATATAACGCTCGACATAAACGACATAACCATAGACGGGAATGACCTGTGGTTGGCTCATGATTATCGCGGATTGCTGCATTATGCGAACTTCAAACAGGGTTCGCAAACCGTGGAAGGGTATTTCCCGAACGGTCCGTTGAGTAATGACATCTTTTCTTTGACTGTTTCCGATGAAGGAAAGGTTTATGCCGCACCGGGAGGCAGGACAATACAGAATGCACCTCGCGGTCTTACGGGCAATGTTTGTTCTTTCGACGGCAGTTATTGGTGGGGGCTGGACAGGTCTCCTGCTCTCGATACGATAAAAGACATATTGAACGTAACCATAGACCCACGCAATCCCAACCATATAATGGCATCATCATGGTGGAGTGGCGTAGTGGAAATATTGGATAACAAGGTAATCAACCTTTATACCGAGGCAAACACCGATGGCAAACTCGTGCCTCACCCTTATTGTTTCAGAATTGCACGAGTGGAATACGATGAGTCGGGAAACCTGCTTATAGCAAATTCCATGGTTCAGAATGGCTTTTGCTACCTTACTTATAATAATGTATGGGGCAATTTCGATACCTATTCTTTCATAGGAACGGACGAAATACTCGGCATGACGTTGGATAAAACGGCTCATTACAAGCTCCTTTGGACATCGGGAAATAAGATTTTGGTATTGGATAACGATGGAAACAAAATCCTGCTCGACCCGAATAATGGTTCGAAAGACCTGACCACGAAGGTAAATTGCATAACGCAGGACATGGACGGAGAAATGTGGATAGGCACGGACAAGGGCATAAAGGTTGCGTACAATATCGCCGATGTGTTTGACAGCGATGACGGAGTGCATTCCAATACCGAGTGTCAGAATATAATCTATCAGGAAAACGGCATAGCACAATACCTTTTGAATTTCGAGAATATAACCTGTATAATGATTGATGGAGGAAACCGTAAATGGGTAGGCACCGAAAGAAACGGTATTTACGTCCTTTCATCTTCCGGAAACGAGCAAATACATCATTTCACGGCAGAGAACAGTCCCTTGATTTCCAACAGGGTTATCTGCATGGCTCAAAACGGAATAACAGGCGAAGTTTTCATAGGCACGGACAGGGGAATAGTTTCCTATAAGGCAGAATCCACCAAGGGAGCGGAAGAAGCAGGCAAGCTGACTGCTTATCCCAACCCTTTAAGACCGGAACATAGCGGAAAAATTGCCATCAAAGGATTCGTCGCAGACTCGGATGTCAGAATAACAGATGTTTCGGGAAAGACCGTCGCTCACATCAAATCCATAGGAGGACAAGCCGTTTGGGACGGGAAAAACTTCAAAGGCGAAGATGTGGCAAGCGGGGTTTACCTTATCTTTTCCTCTGCCGAGGAAGGAGCCAAAACCGCAACCGGCAAGGTGCTTATAATACGCTGATTCATGATTTCAATAACCGAAGCACTTATCCTCAGCACCATACCATATAACGATACAAGCCTGATAGTAAAAGCCTACACAAAGGACTTCGGATTGCAAACCTACATATTGCGTTCTGCCCGTAAGGTCGGAGGAAGAGCGAAGGTGCAACACTTTCAGCCGTTAAGAATATTGCAATTAGAGATAAGTTCAATGCCGAAAGCAAAGTTGCACAACATCAAATCATCTTCTCTCATTGCAGGTTGCGAACAAACAAGCAGCCATATAGTCAAGACAAGTCTTGCAATATTCATGGCGGAGGTGCTGAATTTATCTCTCAAAGAGAACACTCCCAATGAGGATTTATACTTTTTTCTGAAAGAACAAGTCATCTCCTTGGAAAAAGCCTCGGAAGCAAGTCTTCCGGAATTTCATCTGCATTTTCTGATAGACCTTTCAACCAAACTCGGCTTCAGACCATACGATAATTACGGTGAAGAAACACCTTTTTTCGACCTTATTTCCGGCAAATTCACAATTTCCACGCAGGACAAAGATGTTCTTTCATTGCAATCCTCGCTTTCCTTTCACAATCTTCTTCTTGCAAACACAAAAACTCCACACCCGAAAAGCACCGCAACAAAACACGAACGCAGAGAATTAGCTGACAATCTCGCAAAGTTTTATTCCATACACATAACATCCGGAAAAATGATTCGCTCACACGAAATCCTCGGTGTAGTGCTTTCATGAGCGGAGGCTCTTCGGAAAATCATTGTATATAAGGGCTGCAAAACTTAGTTCAACAACGGACTTATAATATCTGTGAAGCGTTCGCTGCTTTTATGTTCCGTCTATACTAAGCATTAACGCCACTTCCATGATTTCTTCATTGCCTTTACTTTCCAATTCTCTCCAATCCTTTTCAGCGTTGGAATGAACTCAGCATGGAAAAATCGCATCTCCGGATAAAATTCCTACCTTTGCAAGCGTTTTTCGGCACAAAGGACAACAGCAATATTTCATCATGCAGTTTGCAAAAGAGAAAAGGATACTCGGAATAGACCCGGGAACGAATATAACGGGTTATTCGATAATCGAACAGAGGGGAAAACAGACGGAACTCCTGACTATGAGCTGTATAGTCTTGGGAACGAAGATGGAAATGAGTACGAAGATGAAAATATTGTTCGATAAGGTTTCGGCGATTATCGAGGTCTATAAGCCGGATATGCTTGCCATCGAGGCTCCTTTTTTCGGCAAGAACGTGCAATCGATGTTGAAACTCGGCAGGGCTCAGGGACTGTGCATTGCGGCGGCATTTGCCCGCAATGTTCCTTTCGTCGAGTATTCTCCACGTAAAATCAAGCAATCCATAACGGGCAATGGTGCTGCCTCGAAGGAACAGGTGGCGAATATGTTGCAAAGAATATTTCGTTTCGACGAAATCCCGAACCATTTGGACGCCACGGACTCTCTCGCAGTGGCTCTTTGCCATGCTTATCAGAACGATTTACCGATTCAAAAGCCTGCGTCCCAAAAGTCGAAAGGCAAAAAGGCAGGTTCTTGGGCTGCATTCATAAACCAAAATCCCGACAGAGTGAAATAAATCCTGCATCGACTTGCCGGGAAAATTGAAGCCTTTACTCCGCTTTTCGGAACGAAGTATGAGACAGAACTTTCGAGACTATATTGTTTATGTCGGCACTCTCTGCCCGCACAATCAGGTCGGCTTGTCGGTAGAAACGTTCCCTCTCCGCAAGATTGGTTGTAACGAATTGCAGGAGTTCCATATCATTTTTGCCTTCCAAAAGCGGACGTTTGCGATGTGATGTTTTGTGTCTCCCTATAATCGAACGTGGGTTGATGTTCAGGTAAATGGAAAAGCCGTTTGCTTTTATCCTTTCCATGTTGTCACCAAAGCAGGGCAAGCCTCCTCCTGTCGATATGACGATATTATCCTTTGCAATCAATTCTTGCAGGGCTTCTTCCTCGAAAGAACGGAATACTTCTTCGCCATATTTGGCAAAGATGCCTCCTACGCTCAACCTGTATTTGTTTTCAATCCATTTATCCGTATCGACAAAGTCGTAATTCAAGCGTTTTGCCAATTTCTTGCCAACGGTGCTTTTGCCGCTCAGCATGTAACCGATCAGGAAGACCCGCATAAGAAACTTATCGGGCGTAAGCGGTAACGGAAAGGTCGGCGAATTCTCCGTCTTGGTATTTGAACAGGGCTGCCGATGCCACCATGGCTGCATTATCCGTCGTGTAGGAAAACTTGGGTATGAAGACATCGCAGGAATACTTCGCACCCAATTCCTGCAGCCTTTCTCTTAGCAGGGAATTTGCCGAAACACCTCCCGCAACGGCTATATTCTTTATGCCGGTATCCTTTATTGCTTTCTCGAATTTGTGCAACAAGGCATCGACAACGGCTTTCTGAACCGAGGCGGCAATATCCGCCATGTTCTCTTCAATGTATGTAGGATTTTCTTTGAGTTTGTCTCTTAGGGTATAAAGAATGCTTGTCTTCAATCCCGAAAAGCTGTAATCGTATGCAGGAATGCGGCTGTGGGAAAATTGCAATACGGCTTTGCCCTGCCGAGCCAATCTGTCTATATGGGGTCCTCCCGGGTAAGGAAGGGAAAGTATTTTGGCGGCTTTGTCTATGGTTTCGCCTGCTGCGTCGTCTATCGTCTTGCCTATCACTTCCATTTTTCGTGGAGAGTCAAGGCGTATTATTTGTGTGTTCCCTCCCGAGACCAAAAGGCAGAGCATCGGGAAGGACGGCACTTTTGTATCCGGAGTATCCTTGATGAAGTGAGCCAATACGTGTGCTTCCAAATGGTTCACCTCTATCATTTTCACGCCCAAGGCAGCGGCAAAACTCTTGGCAAAACTCACTCCTACCAAAAGAGAACCCAATAAACCGGGTCCCCGCGTAAACGCCACCGCTTTCAAGTCATGTTTATCCACTCCTGCGTCTTTGAGTGCTTTATCGACCACAGGAATGATATTCGATTGGTGTGCCCGCGAGGCAAGCTCGGGAACGACACCGCCATACTCTGCATGCACCTGTTGCGATGCCGTAACGTTGGACAAGACCTTGAATTCGCTGTTCATGACGGCACAAGATGTGTCATCGCAAGAGGATTCTATGGCAAGAATGTAAAACATCGTTATTTCTTTTTTGTTGTTCGACTTGACCGACTACCTACCCATGCCCGGGCATTTGGAGGACTTGGTCGATAGTTTGGTGGTTATGGTTATTCCGAAGAAGTTATACCAATCCTTTGTCTTGGAATTGCCTCTTGCCAACTTGTCTGCATGATATACGCCCTCCATTCCGTCCAACTCGTGCGTCCTGTCGGCGGCTTCTGCTGCCAGTTCGCCTGCCCATTCGGTCAGAATCTCGTGAGAAACGTAGGTTTTGCTTATGTCGTCTATGTAATCGGTGAACGTTTTCCTGAATCCCCATTGCAGACCGAGGCATATACGGCTGCCTATCGAAAATCTGACACCCAAACCGAAAGGAATGGAGATGCCGTAGCGTGAATAAGCTTTGTCATAGCCTTTCATGCCTTGTCCCTCCGTATTGAGAGGTTGCAACTCCACCGTTTCGAGTTCTCCTGTTATCGGATTGACGATGTCGGTCTTCGGATTAAAGTAAAAACCCGCTATTCCTGCAAAGATATAAGGTGTTATGCGGTGTTGAAGGCTGCCTGTGCGATAGTCGAAGAAGTTATATTCGCATACGAAACTCAATTCCCTGAGAGGAGAATGGAAGTTCAGGTTTCGGGGATTGGCATAGTGCTTGTCGTCTCCCTCCAAGGATGTGAAGTTCAACTCTCCCGTGAAAGCCCAACGGGGGGAGAGGTTATACCTTGCCAATATTCCCAAACGGAAGTCGGTATTGTAGAAATCGAAACTTTGTTCGAACTGATTCCATTGGGCGTTGTTCTCATTGGAGTTGAAAGAAGAGTTTATGTCCCCCACATAATTTGAACCGCCGATGGTGATTCCGAACTCCCAATTATAGAGTTGGGCGTTTGAAATACCGCAAGCGAGCAGTGCAAACAGAAGCATGAGTGTTCTTTTCATAATCCGAGCGTTTTAATCCGTGCAAAAGTACGAAAAAATCTACTTCCCCCATTTGTCGAAGTCCATTACTTCGAGGTCTTTTGCCTTTCCGTCTTCAAGAGTGAGGCGGACAAGAGTGGCTTTTTGGTGAATGCCCTGCCTGCCGCAGGCTCCGGGGTTGATTAAAAGGAAATCCATGTCCTTGTCATACATCACCCGCAATATATGGGAGTGTCCGCAGCAAAATATGTCGCATTTCGCCTCTTGCAATTCCTCTTTGATGCAACGGTCGTAGTGCTTCGGGTAGCCGCCTATGTGGGTTATCATTATCTTCACCCCTTCCACTTCGATATGTTGCACCCTCTTCACGTCGTCCAATCCGTAGCGGTCATCGCAATTACCATACACCGCCACAACAGGCTTGAACAAACGCAATTCGTCCAAGACTTCGCCACTGCCTATGTCGCCGCAGTGGATTATAAGATTGACATCCTTGAAAAAATCATAGACTTGTCGCGGCACAATGCCGTGAGTATCGCTCATGATACCTATCCTCTTCATTCTCTTCTCCTTTCGTTATCAATTTATCTGTTATTCCATTCCATCGATGCCGTTTTCGAACTCGCAGGAACGGCATTTCGTAAATCGCTTCATTTCAAGCTCGTGGCGAAACGCCGTTTTATTTTCCTGAAACGCCGATTCCTGAAATCCTTTTGGCGTTTCATTGCAGCCGGAACGCCGTTTCGTTCTTCGCTATCTTTATCGGTGTTTTATGAAAGGGCGGCAGATATGTCCGAATGCTCGAACATAAAGCGTGTCCGACTTATCGAAGGTCGATTATTTCGGCTTTCGGATATTTGCTTTTAGGAAAGACGAAATCATTGTCCCGAACCTTGACTTTGGTCTCGTATTTGTTGAATTTGTATGTGTAAGTGTTGCCCTCCCTTATGCTTATCGTCATTTCTTTCAAGCGATTTGTCTTTTTGTCGGAGGTAATCCTTATTTTTGCTATGCCTGATTTGCCTTTCGGAACAAGGTCTATGATATTTACAATGCTGTTTCCACGATTTTCTTCCCTTATAAGTTTCGGGCGATAATCCTTTGCATAGCGTTCAATCAAGCCTGTTATGTTCAAAGCATTGTTCTCATCGTTTACCCGGGTAAGTTCGACCTCGTTGTTGCTTTTAACGAAATGCCATACGTTCTTTCCATCGGAGTAATCCTCGTATTCTGAAGAAATGAGGGCGAATTTGTTTCCGTTTGAGACCAAAGTGCCGGAAAGAGAAGCGGTTTCTTTGCCTTGGTTCTTTGTCGTCATCGAGAAAGAGACCTTGAAAGGATTGTCTGCTTTGATTTCGGCAATTATCTTTTCAACAATTCTTTGGGCGGTTTTGTCTATAACGACTCCGTTTTCCTTTACCCTTTGCGAGAAAGCAAGTCCCGCAAAGACGAACAAACAAATCGATAAAACGAATGCTTTCTTCATATCGGTAGGATTTATTTACCTGTGTATTCTTTGAGTATTTCGTCCAATTCCGCCTCGGTTTTCACCAATACTTCCCTCGCTTTGCTTCCCTCGAAAGGTCCAACGATGCCGGCGGCTTCCAATTGGTCGATTATTCTTCCCGCTCTGTTATAGCCGAGTGATAGTTTACGTTGTATCAAAGATGTACTGCCATGCTGATGTTGTACGACCAAACGGGCAGACTCCGCAAACTTGTCATCGAGCTGCTTCATGTCCACTTCCTTGCTCGGTTCGGAATCCTCGTCCAAATATTCAGGCAAAAGGAACGTCTCATTGAAGCCGCGTTGAGCTCCTATATAGTCTGCAAGCCTCTCTATCTCATCGGTATCTATCAATGCACATTGCAATCTTATCAAATCGCTTCCAAGGGAAATAAGCATGTCGCCCCTGCCTATGAGTTGCTCTGCTCCGCCTGTGTCGAGTATGGTGCGGGAGTCCAATTTGCTACTCACCTTAAAGGCAACCCTTGCAGGGAAGTTGGCTTTGATGGTTCCCGTTATGATATTCACCGTCGGCCTTTGGGTCGCTATGATAAGATGTATGCCGACCGCTCTGGCAAGTTGGGCAAGTCTTGCAATCGGAAGTTCGACTTCTTTGCCTGCCGTCATTATCAAATCCGCAAACTCATCGATTACCAACACTATGTACGGCAAATACCTGTGTCCGTCGGTAGGAAGAAGTCTCCGAGAGCAGAACTTGGCATTGTATTCTGTTATTTTCTTGCAACCTGCGGCTTTCAGCAAGTCGTATCTCTGATCCATCTCTATACATAACGAGTTGAGAGTCCGTACAACCTTCTTCACATCGGTGATAATCGCCTCTTCGCTGTCAGGTAACTTCGCAAGGTAATGACGTTCTATTTTCGAGTACAAAGACAACTCCACTTTCTTCGGGTCAACCATTACGAACTTCAATTCGCATGGGTGTTTCTTGAACAGTAAAGAAGATATGATGGCATTCAATCCCACGGATTTTCCCTGTCCCGTTGCTCCTGCCATAAGCAAATGGGGCATTTTCGCAAGATCCGCAACAAACGGTTCGGAGGATATTGTTTTGCCTATTGCAACAGGCAGTTCAAACTTGCTGTTTACGAATTGTGGCGATGTGAGCATGGTCTTCATCGACACAATCTGCGGATTGGAGTTCGGTACTTCAATACCTATGGTTCCCTTTCCTGGTATGGGAGCGATAATTCTTATTCCCAAAGCGGAAAGGCTCAGAGCTATATCGTCCTCCAAGTTCTTTATCTTGTTTATCCTTGTTCCCGGTGCCGGCACTATCTCGTATAAAGTTACCGTGGGGCCGGGTGTGGCTTTTATCTTGACGATGTCGATACTGTAATTCTTCAATGTGGTAACGATTCTGTCCTTGTTCGCCAACAGTTCGTTCTCATTGATTACCTTGTTGTTCTTTTCGTAATCCACCAACAAGCCGGGCATGTCCGCTTTCGGCAGTTGAAAACTTGCCAATTCCAATCTGGGATCGTATGGTTCGTCTATTCCGAAATGTGTTCGGTCTTCTTCGGTATCTTCTTCGCAGTCCTCTTCCGTTTTTTCTTCGTTCGCCGCTTGTGGCTGCTCGACTTCAAAGGTTACTTCATCGTTTCCCTTCGATGTTTCTATGATTTCTCCGCTTTGAGCGTTCTTCACTTCAAATCTTGTAAGTTCTTGTTCTTCTTCGAGGCTTAATAAATCCCCGGATTCGTTCCTTCTTCTATTTTTATTGGCGGAAAAAGAAAATATTTCGGGAGTTTCTTCTTCCTTAATCTGCGTTTCGGTCTCTTCTTTTTGCTCTTGAAGAATTTCTTCTTCTCTTTCTTTTTCTTTCTCTTCGGCTTTCAAACGTTTTCTTTCGGCTCTTTCTTCCTTACTTTTTTGCATGCGTTCTTTCCATCTTCCGAATGCACGAAATACGAAACCGTATCTTACGTTGAACAGCATCATCGGAAAACTTATGGTAAAGGCCAATAAGAACAGAGTCGCTCCGACTTTGCCTATTACTCCTTTCAGCCAATAGTTAACCGCCATGCCGACCGTTCCCGCAAAGACATCCATGGATTCGATACCTCCAATCTCCACGCAGAAACCGCAGACTACGGAAGCCCAAAGCATTATTACGAATACGGATAGTATCCACTTGGACAGGTTGGCAATATGCACGCCGAAAAGTCGCAGAACGCCAAGTGTGAAAAGTATGAGGAAACCGAAAGAAGCCACACCGAAGGTATGTCGTATGAAGAGATAGGATATGAATGCTCCCAATGGCCCGCCCCAATTCTCTATATCCTGTTCTCCTATCAGAAGTTTAATCGGAGAAAGTCCCTGCATCCTTGTATAATCATACGACCAACTCCAAAAGAATGAAACAAAGCAGACAAAACAAAACACTGTGAATACGCTCAAACATACTCCCATCACTTTCGGAAATTGATCCGAATGCACTGCCCTGCTTATCAGGCTTTCGGAAGTTCCTTTTTGTTTGGAGCTTTTTCCTTTTGCTTTTTTGTTCTGCTTTGTTTCGCTCATCAAATTATGCTGTTTAGAAATCCTCGTCTCCTGATTCTTCTCCGCCACTTACGGATTTCAATTTCTCCAAGAATTCGTCTTCGGTCAATTCGTCATAACCGGCTTCCATTATAAGTTCCGTATTTTTAACTTTACCTTCCGTAAGTTCGGAAACCGTGAATTGGCATGAAATCTTATCGTCCAAATCTATCTTGAACTCGAAAGGCATTGCTTTCAAACCCGGATAGTACATCAAATCCATCATAGGTCCGATTTCATCGCAAGCCCAAATCGTTTCTGTAACGTCTGCACCGTCTTTATCCTTGGAAGTGCAGATTATTTCTTTCACTTTCTTGCCTGCCATCTCTTTTGTGTTCCCGGTCTCTTTGTAAGAAATTTCGGCAAAATCCGTATCCGTGATTTTTTTCTTGATAAACCATTTACCGTTCAACTCATCTACGGGTATCATCGAGAAATCAAAAGTGTAGGTAATCGTTTTCTTTGCGGCATCTGTCAATTCCGTTGCCGGTAAGCCTGACATCATCGCCCAAGAAAAAGACATGGTCTTGGTTTTGTTCTCAAAAACTTTGGTTTCCCACTCGGTAGGAAGTTGGACTCCCTTGGGAATTTCTCCCGTCCAAGAAAGTTGATACTTGACTGTTCCTGCCCATTTGCCTTGTTGGGCATTGACTAAGTTCATGAAGCCCACAAACAAGAGTGCGAGCAAAAAGACACGTTTCTTCATTGTCATTCGATTTTTGATTATTACTGTTTTGGTTCTTTCAAAGGGGCAAAGGTACGAATTAAAACGAAAATACGCCACACCGCAAACGGAAAAGCCTGAAATGAAACGCCGAAAGAATTTCACGAATCGGCGTTTTATCAAATTCTTTCGGCGTTTCGTTTTTCTCGGAAAGGCAAAGGCTCGAACCTCTTCGACTGAGAAGCAAATCGAGGCAGAGAACGTATTTGTTCAATGCCTCGATTATATATCTGTTATCGGTGCTTATTCGGTAGGTCTCTTTATTTTGGACTCCAAAAACGTTTTTTCCGCCATATATGACGAACGAACAAGGGGACCACTTTCGACATTATCGAAACCAAGTTCCATTCCTATTGTCTTATATTTCGCAAATTGTTTGGGAGTTACGTATTCCACAACCGGAATATGGTTCTTTGTCGGCTGAAGGTACTGACCTATGGTAAGAAGTCTTACTCCTGCTGCTTTGACATCTCTCATCAATTCAACAATCTCATCTTCCGTTTCGCCAAGTCCCACCATTATTCCTGTCTTTGTGATAAGCCCGAACTTGTCGGAAAGAGACAATACTTTCAGACTGACATCATATTTCGCACGACTGCGTGTTTGGTCGGATAGTCTTTTGACCGTCTCCATGTTATGACCGAAAACATCGGGTTTGGCGGCAAATACAATATCCAAAAGGTCTTCGCGTCCGTCGAAATCGGGTGTCAATACCTCTATTGTGGTCTCGGGGTTTTTCCTGCGAACGGCTTCTATGGTCGATGCCCAATGCCGAGCGGACTTATCGTCCAAATCATCTCTATCGACGGAGGTTATGACACAATGTTTGAGGTGCATGAGTTTTACCGAATCGGCTATTTTTTCCGGTTCATCGGTATCCAAAGGCAGAGGTCTGCCCGTTTTGGTTGCACAGAACTTGCAACTACGGGTACAAACGTCCCCTGAAATCATGAATGTCGCCGTTCCTATCGACCAACATTGACCGATATTGGGACACTTGCCACTGCTGCAAATGGTATGCAGTTTGTTAAGTTCGACAATCTTTTTTACCTTTGGATAATTCTCACCCGTTTCGAGCTTTATCTTCAACCACTCCGGTTTACGTTCCGTATTATTCATTTTGTTCTGTTTCTGTTTTTGATGTTATCGAAGTCTGTTCCGGCGACGGTAGCTTTTTGTATGTCTTTTCGGCGGCAAGTTGCTCTGCCGACTTTACAGAGAAATCCGTGGCGGTCGCTGTCGGAACGCCATCTATCCTTATTTGTACCGTATATTGTTTTCGGTGATTTATTTCTTTGATATTGATGATTTCAAAAGACACATTTTTTCTGCTCTTTTGTCCCCATGCAATCAACTTGCCTTTGTAATTCCATGCAGTGTTCTCTATCTCGTCTATATTCATGTAAGAGTTGAACAGTCTTCGGGTTAGGGCTTTGTATGTGAACTTATATCCTTTGTCTATATACAAAGCACCGACCAGAGCCTCGAAAGCGTCTCCGTCCATCGAGACGTAATGCCACTCGCCTGCATTGGTACGGCTGTATTTTATGAGATCGGATAAGCCAATCTTTATGGAAAGTTTGTTGAGATTGGCACGGCTTACTATCTTCGACCGCATTTCAGTGAGAAAACCCTCACCCTTATGAGGGTATCGTCTGAATAAGAACTCTCCGACTATGGTACTGAGAACAGTATCGCCTAAATATTCCAAGCGTTCGTTGTTCAGTTTGTTCCCTTTCGCGTCTTTGTGGGAGCGGGAACGGTGAACCAATGCCAGCTTGTAAACAGAAATATTCTTGGGCTTGCACCCAAGAATATTCTTCAGTAACTTCAATAATTTCCTATCTTCTTCGCTGTAATTCTTTTTCCAGAAATGAAACATTTCTTCTGCGAAAACTATTAGTCTCCTTCGTACTTTTTGAAAGCAATACAAGCATTATGTCCTCCGAATCCGAAAGTATTGCTCAATGCTCCATATATTTCTCTCTTCTGTGCTTTGTTGAAAGTATAGTTCAAGTCAGGGAGAGCTTCATCATCCGTGAAATGATTGATTGTCGGAGGAACCACTCCATTCTTTATTGCAAGTACGGTTGCTATTGCTTCTATTGCACCTGCCGCTCCGAGCAAGTGTCCTGTCATGGACTTGGTCGAATTTATGTTTATGTTCTTTGCATGTTCTCCGAACAAAGATTCGATGGCTTTTATCTCCGCCACATCGCCAAGCGGTGTTGATGTACCGTGCGTATTGATGTGTTGGATTTGCTCCAATTCCAATCCTGCTTCACGCATTGCTTCACGCATTGCTGCCAAAGCACCGCGACCTTCTGGATGAGGTGCCGTCATGTGATAAGCATCTGCCGTCAGACCGGCTCCGCATATCTCTGCATAAATCTTGGCTCCGCGAACTTTTGCATGTCCATACTCTTCCAAAATCAAAGCTCCTGCTCCCTCGCCCAAGACAAAGCCGTCTCTGTCTTTATCAAAAGGTCTTGAAGCCGTCTTAGGGGAGTCGTTTCTTTGGGAAATGGCATGCATGGAACTGAAACCGCCGATTCCTGCCTCCGAAACCGCCGCTTCACTGCCTCCGCAGACCATAAAATCAACTTTGCCTGTCTTTATGTACATGAAAGCGTCGGCAATGGCATTGGCAGATGAGGCACAGGCCGAAACAGTGGCGAAGTTCGGTCCTCTCAAGTCGTACTTTATCGAAATATGACCTGCACAAATGTCAGCTATCATCTTGGGAATGAAGTACGGACTGAACCTTAAACTGCCGTCTCCCTTGACGAAGTTCGTTATTTCTTCTTGAAAAGTTACGATTCCGCCTATGCCGGAAGCCCAAATCACACCGGCTCTTTCCTTATTTATCTTTTCGAAATCCACATTGCAGTCCGTAACGGCTTGTTCCGCCGCAACGATGCCGTATTGTGAAAATCTATCGTATTTTCTTCCTTCTTTTCTATCAAAGAATTTGTTTGCGTCAAATCCTTTAACCTCACAAGCAAACTGTGTTTTGGCTTGTGAAGCGTCAAAATGCGTAATCGGAGCTGCACCGCTCACTCCGTTAACAAGCCCCTGCCAATATTCTTCGACAGTGTTTCCTATCGGAGTGAGCGATCCCAACCCGGTAACGACAACTCGTCTCATTTCCATATCGAAATGAAATTATTTGGTTGCGTTTTCGATGTATGCGATTGCATCACCAACAGTTGCGATTTTCTCTGCTTGATCGTCAGGAATGGAAAGATTGAATTCTTTTTCCAATTCCATAATCAATTCCACTGTGTCCAATGAATCTGCCCCCAAATCTCCTGTGAAACTTGCCTCAGGAGTAACTTGACTTTCTTCTACACCTAGCTTATCAACCACGATAGCTATTACTTTTGTTGCAATTTCAGACATATCTACTATAAGTTTTATGAATTAAACTGGCTTGCAAAGGAACGAAAAAATCTCCATTCCAGCAATAAATCAGGTCTTAAATGATTGCTTTCTTTCTTTAATCGATTAGTAACAAAGACTTTACAAAATGTCTTTTTCCATGCGTTTTTTGCCTTTTCAAGCTGTTTTCCTTGCTTCAATCGACCGAAAAATGCTACTTTTGCAGCATGAACCAAGACGAAAAAATCAAAACAAAAAAGCGAATTGCGATTTTCGCTTCCGGAAGCGGCACGAACTTCCAACAGATATGCGAATACTTTCACGACGATGCCGATATAACGGTCGATATTCTGATTGTAAACAAAGAAAAGGCTTACGTAAGACAAAGAGCTCGCAACCTCGGGGTCGAAGATTACTACTTCAATCGGGAGGATTTCTATCATACAAACAAGATTGTGGACTTATTGTTGTCAAGAGGGGTGGATTTAATTGTGTTGGCAGGATTTCTGTGGTTGGTTCCCGAAAATCTTCTCTCTGCATTTCCGAACAAAATAATAAACATTCACCCTGCTTTGTTGCCGCACTATGGCGGCAAAGGAATGTACGGACATAATGTGCATGAAGCAGTCATTGCTGCTCACGAAAAGGAGAGCGGAATTACCATACACTATGTGAACGAGCATTATGACAGCGGAGACATCATCTTTCAAGCCAAGTGTAAACTGACAGACCAAGATACGGTGGAAAGTCTCGAAGAAAAAATACATCTTTTGGAGAAGGAGTATTACCCGAAAACCATAGAAAGAGTGTTGCGATAGCTATCCTCTCCCGTTTTGCGTGAGGACGGTCTGCCATTGATTTGTTTTCTTGTTCCCAAACGGTTGAGAGAAAGCGGGGAACAGGCATTCCGGACGATGCGAACGAGTTTTTTGTATGGCGAACAAAACTTGCTTCAAGTGGTTCGCCATTTCCTTTACAATAAAACGCCGATTCACGAAAATGAATCGGCGTAAGAATTTTTTCTTTCGGCGTTTTGGTTCAAACGAATCGGCGTTACGATTTCATGCTTTGCAAATAGTGTTAAATCAAGTCGTTGTTTATTGCTATCGAATTTGTTTCAATCCGCCCTTTCCGTCTATCAGAATTACCGAAGAGGCGGCGTGCTTCTTTGTATCGTCTCTCTCGCATTCTGCAACGAAGTCCACCAAGCCGAGAAGCCTTTCATCTATTTGCGAAAAGTTCTCCGGAGACGGCATACCGCCGAAATTGGCAGAGGTGCTGACTATCGGTTTGCCGAATTGTGCGAGAAGTTGCCGACAGTATGCATGATTCGGTATGCGAATGCCTATGCTGCCGTTTTGTGAAAGCAAATCGAGGGGAAGATTTCGGGCTTTCGGGTATATTATTGTGGTGGGCTGTGTGCAGGAACGGAGAATTTGCAATGCTTTTTCGGGAATTTGCTCCACATATTTTCGCAACATATTCTCGTCTTCAACCAAAATCAACAGACTTTTTCCTTTTTCCCTGCCTTTGATTGCTGTGAGATGTTCCACTGCTCGACGGTTCGTGGCATCGCAACCCAACCCCCATATAGTATCGGTGGGGTAAAGAATTACCCCACCTTCATTCAAAACCTCGACTTCTTTCATCGCATTTGTCGTTTTACTTCATCAGGAAGTTTATGTCGGCGTTCAAATCATATTCCTTTGGTTCGTCTGCACCATGGAATACTTTCATTTTGTTGTCTCTGCCGATTAGTTTCAACTTGCCTTCTTTCAATCTCAATGCGGTGGCTTCTCTGATTGCTGCAACGTAAACATCGGGATTTACTTTGGTGAACTCGTTCAATCTGTCGTCTCTTGTTTCTCCTCCGTGTTTCGGATCGAAGAAATCGGTGTAGTGAGGGTTTATCTGGAATGGTACCAACTTCATGCAATCGAAGCTCTCGGGTTCTATAATCGGCATGTCGTTGGTCGTTTTAAGGCTCAAACCAGCAACATTGCTGCCTGCCGACCAGCCCATGTAGGCAACGCCTTCGGAGGCTCTTTGCGAGATAAGTTCCATAATGCCGTTTCTGTAAAGTTCATAGACCAAATGGAAAGTGTTTCCGCCGCCCACGGCTATGCACTCTGCTTCTTGCACCGCTTTCTTGGCATCTTTCTCCTTGTGAATGCTGTAAAGGTTCAATCCCAAGCCTTTGAAAACGTTGGCGACCTTTGTTTCATAGTTGTCGTATCCCATTGATACTCCGGCGTAAGGTATGAACAATACGTTCTTAACTCCGCTTTCGGTGCAGAAATCCTTAATCATGTCCTTGCACCAATCCAAATACTTTTCTCCTGCGTTGGTGGAATTGCTGATAAGCAACAAATTTCTTTTCATCTGTGATAAATATTATGTTTCAAAGTCGCAAAGATAAGACTTTCCGCCAAAACGGCGAAAGAGAACGACTGAAAGCATGATATGAATGCTATTGTTTTTTCGGCAAAGCGTCGAAAATTCTGTTTATTTCTTCCCATGAGAAGTGGGAAAGAACATATTTGCGGGCGGCTTTGCCGATTTTCGACATTTCATCTTCGGAATGCAGACAGCGAAGCAAAGCCTCGGCATTTTCCTCGGCTGTATCGGCAATCAGGATTTGCTTTTCGTCCTTTGCACCCAAGGCTTTGTTGGCAAGTGAGGAGGAAATGCAACAAACGGAGCAGCTCATGGCTTCGAGCAATTTGTTTTGCAATCCTGTGCCTATCTGCATCGGTGCAATGAAGAAGCGGCTTTGCAAATACATCTGTCGCATATCCGGAACGTTCTCCGCTATTGTTACATGTTTTCCTGCAAGTCGGCGGACGCTTTCCGGCGGATTTATTCCGGCTATGCACACTGTGGCTTCAGGAGACTTCGTCCAAACCAAAGGCATTATCTCTTTAAGAAGGAATAAAGCCGCAACTATGTTCGGTTTATAGCCCATGTTGCCGCAAAACAATATATCATATTTTTTCCCCGTCGTTTGCGGTTCTGCAAGGTACTTTTCTCCCAATCCGTTGGCAACAATGCGGACGGTATTACGCCTTTTGTCTGCAAGCAAATCCCTGTCGGAAGCGGTGATTATGGTTTGCATATCGAAAATGTCGAACATTTTGCTTTCGTAACGTCTTAACTTTCGAGCCTCATAAAGAAAGAAAAGCTTTGAAAGAATGTTGCTCTTTTTTGCCCGCCTGTACATGTTTGCGGAAAGGGTGTCTTGAAAATCCAAAACCTGATAACGATTTTGATTTTCGGCATAAGGAGCTGTGCGAACGAATTGATAGTAGCATATATCGGGATTATGTTCGGACAAAAAAGCATTGTATGCTTCTTTCGCTTTATGGGAACGATAGTAAACGACTTGCAGGGGTAGGGGAGAAAAGAACGAAAAAAGAATTCGGAAGATTTGAAGCGGTTTCTTCAAATCGAATATCTCTATATCCTTGCAATAAGGTCTCAGACGACTGACATCGTCCTCGGAAATCTTCTCATGGTTAAGACAGAAAAGGTAAATATCATGATGTTTCGACAATTCGACAATCTGATGATAAGCCCTGAGCTTATCACCTTTTGTCAGAGGATATGGAAAACGCGAAAGGAATACCGAGATTTTCATTTCAATTCCGTTTGTTGGCGATGATGTGTTATGCTTCGAGCAATTCCTTGTAGTATCGGCTGATTTCCTTTGCTATGTTGTCGGTATTGTATTTTGTCGCTATGAGTCTGGCAGCACATTTGCCGATTTCTTTTGCATAGGCAGGGTCTTCGAGGCATTTCTTTACCGCATCGGCAAACTCTTTCGGCGTGTCTGCAATCAGAATGTTCTTTCCGTCTTCATACATCAAGCCTTCCGCAGCTATGGTGGTGGCAATCACTGTCTTGCCTATGCTCATGGCTTCTATGATTTTTATTCTTATTCCGCTGCCGGACAACAAAGGAACAACCATTATTTGTTTGCTCGTCATGAAACGGATACTGTCATCGACCTCTCCGACGATGTGAACATCTTTTTCGTCGTAATTCAAAAGCCAACCGGGCATGTTTCTTCCTGCAAAGTAGGCTTTGACCTGCGGAGATGCTGCTTTGACGCTCCGCCAGCACTCATCGAGAAACCATTTTATGCCTTGCACATTGGGAAACCAGTTCATGCTTCCTATATGAAAGATTGTATTCTCCTCTTCCAATACATCGGGCAGAATTTCCGGAGTATCCATTCCGACAGCAACGGCTTTGCACAATCTCCGACAGCCGTTTTCGACGAAGTATTCGGCATCTGTCTCCGTCACGGGAAAGATTGCATCGTAATCGTTCACTTTTTGCTTTTCGTAGTTCGCCAATGTGAGCGAAAGATGTTTGAGATAATAGCGTTTGAACGGGTTCTTGGTTGCCTTGTATGTACGTTTCCATATTTTGTTCTCCACATTGGGCGAACGCAAAACCACTTTTGCTTTACTCAAAGAACGAACCAACGGAAGGTAAGGTGTGAGGAAGATACTTTCCATTTGAATTATGTCGAACTCCTCCCGTTTCAATATCTCTGCAATCTTGGTTTTCATTGCCGTACTGATGAATCGTTTTACGTGATAGCTCTCTCCGAGCAGGAAAGCCTCCATTGCAGGAATGAGTTTTATGTCCAAGTCCACAAAAACGGTCTCGAATGATGTTCTCTCTATGTAATCCTTCGGCATTGTTGCGATATTGCAGGGGTGTTTCTTAGAATGGAAAGCAAGAACCTTAACACTATGTCCCATATTCAGCAATCCTTCCGTCAAAGAGTTCATACCCATTGCTCCACCGTCCGTTGCAGGAAACGGAGGCTTATAACAAATTTGCAGTATCTTCATTTTCTCGATTGTGTTTCTTTTTTCTGATTTTATCTTTTATGAATGAGAATGCTTTAATCCAACGTTCCGGACTTAGAACGGCGGAATCGGAAGTCGCTTTCATCGTAAGAACCAAGCCTATCGGCAAGAAGACCAAGGAACTCAGCCACATACCGAACCACACGGGTATTTCGCCTTCCAAGGCTGCATTTTCGCCGATTTGTCCGAGTATATGATAAATTATGAAAGCGAGAGTGGAAATAACGACAGGCATTCCCAATCCACCTTTTCTTATAATCGCACCGAGCGGGGCACCGATAAAGAACAATATGAGGCAGGCTGCGGAAAGTGTGAACTTACGATGCAACTCTATTTGAAGCCTTCGTATGTATTCCATGTCGGATTTCATCTTCATCTTGTGGTTTTCGATTTCGCTTTGATAAAATTCCTCCCTTTTGGAGGCTATTTCCTCGAACTGTTTCTCTTGTTCCTTGCTTAATTTCCCGTTCTCGGCATATTGTTTTACGAAGTTTTCTCTGGCAAGTCTTCGTTCCTTTTCGATTTTATCGAATAACTCTTTTTTGATATAGGCTTCGTATTGTTCTTTTGCCGCAATCAGTGTATCGAGGCTTTGTTTCAGTTCAAAAACATCCAGCATCTTGTAGTGCCCGTCGTAGCGATTTTCATCTGTCTTTTGATATGCGAAATTGGAAATGTCGAACCGTATATTTTGTTCTTCGTATTGCATTCGTATCAAGGGATAAGTAAATGTGTTTTCTTCGTTTACGTCCTCATCGAAGGTGTATCCGGAAAATAAACGAAAGACCAAAGTGTTGCCGTTGTCGCTTGTGAACATCTGTCCGCTGTCTGCAACAGTTACATTGATGTTTCCCAAATCCTTACTGTGGTCATAGATGATAATGTCTTTAAGATAACGTCCTGTTTTGTCCTTTGCCCCGACTCTTATGGTATAGCCATCTATTTCCGTGTAGAACTCATTCGGTTTTATATTCAATGCCGGCTTCTTTGTCTTTATTTCATAGAGGATAAGCCTCAATTCGTTTGTGGCAGTCGGTATGACGTTGTTGGAAAATACGAATGCCAATCCGCAGAAGCAAAGAGATAATATTATCAACGGGCGGAAAATCCTCCATAAAGAAAGTCCGGAGGATTTCATTGCGACCAATTCATATCTTTCACCGAAGTTTCCCATCGTCATTATGGATGCCAAAAGAATGGAAAGCGGCAAAGCCATCGGTACAAGGGTAGCACATGCGTATGCAAGCATTTTTGCGATAACCGTCCATTCCAACCCCTTGCCGACAATCTGCTCTATTTTTCGCCAAACGAACTGCAGGAGCAATACGAATACCGCTATGGAGAACGTAAGTCCCAAAGGTCCGAGATAAGATTTGAGTATATACTTGTCGAGTCTTTTCACTGTAACGCCGATTCAAGGAACAAAAGTACGACATTTATTTGTAACTTTGCCTTACCAAGAATGAATTTATCCCTTAAAGCAATACACTTATGCAAGCTACAAAAGAAAAAGACGAAACTTCAAAGGAATTCAAGTATATCATAGACGAATTTGCAGACATCAAAGTAATGCGTTATCGTTTCGATGCTTGGAACTTTTTAAGTCTTAAACAGAAGCATTTGATATACCATCTTTTCGAGGCGGCTCTTTGGGGCAGAGATATAATATGGCAACAGAATTGCAAATATAACCTTCCCATCAGAAAGGCTTTGGAAGATGTATTGATGAATTACAGCGGAGACAGAACAAACAAGCAATGGCAGGAATTTGAAGTTTATTGCAAAAGGGTGTTCTTCTCGAACGGGATACATCATCACTACGGAGAAGAGAAGTTCTTCCCTCTCTGCTCGAAGGAGTACTTCATCGAACTGCTCGAACAAAGCATGCAGAATTCCGAAAAGGCAAAGCATATCGAAGAAATAGCGGATTGGGTCTTCAATCCCTGCATTGCACCCAAGCGAAAGGAAACGGACAAAAGTAAAGATATAGTTGCGGAATCCGCCGTGGGCTTTTACAGCGGCGTAAGCAGAAAAGAGGTGGAGGAATACTATTCCGAATTTGTTCAATCCGACAAAGAGCGTCCGCTTTCGGTTGGTATAAACTCCGTAATGGTCAAATCGGAAAACGGCTTGGAGGAAAAGGTTTGCAAATCTGGCGGAGTGTATGGCAGAACGATAGATAAGATAGTGGAAAATCTGCGTAAGGCTCTTCCTTATTGCGAAAACGAAAAACAGAAACGACATACGGAGCTGCTTATTTCCTATTATACGACAGGTGATTTGAAGACTTGGGACGATTACAACATAGAGTGGGTGGAAGAAAACGAGGCTGAGGTGGATTATATATCGGGTTTCATCGAGACTTACCTCGATCCGCTCGGACGAAAAGCCTCATGGGAAGCTCTCGTCGATGTAAGAGACGGTGAGGCGACCAAACGTTGTGAGCTTTTGTCCCGAAACGCACAATGGTTCGAGGATAATTGTCCGATAAATCCTCTCTACAAGAAAACGGAAGTCAAGGGCATAAGTGCAAAGGTGGTAGATGCACTCTGTCTCGCGGGAGATAATTTTCCTACTCCGCCGATAGGCATCAATCTTCCGAACAGCGACTGGATAAGAAAGGAGCATGGTTCTAAGAGTGTCAACATCGCAAATCTTGCTCATGCGTATGAGAATGCGGCAATGGAGAAACCGCAAAGCGTTTTGGCGGAGTTCGCATATACGGAGGAAGAGAAACTGAGGGCAAAAGAATATTCAACGCTTTCAAACGACCTTCACACCGATATGCATGAATGTTTGGGACACGGAAGCGGCAAACTTCTGCCTCAAACAGACCAAAATGCTCTCAGGGAATACTCTTCGACGTTGGAGGAAGCAAGAGCGGATTTATTTGCATTGTATTTCATGTTCGATGATAAGATGATAGAGCTCGGTTTGATACCGAACTTTGAAGTTGCAAAGGAGGCATACGATAGTTATATCCGCAACGGACTGCTCACACAGTTGACCAGAATAGAGGAGGGCAAGGATTTGACCGAGGCTCACATGCAGGCACGGAAGCTGATTGCCGAATACGCATACGAAAATTCCGAAGTCGTTGCCAGAAAGGCAGAAAACGGGAAAACGTATTTCACCATTACGGATTACAAAGCACTGAGGAAAGTTTTCGGAGAGCTGCTTGCGATAATCCAAGACATAAAATCGACAGGCAATTACGCCAAAGGTAAGGACTTGGTGGAGAACTACGGGGTCAAAATCGACAAAGAACTACACAAAGAAGTGATTGAACGTTATACAAAACTCGATTTGCGAGCTTACGGCGGCTTTGTAAATTTGGAAATGGAAGCGATAAGAAACGGAAAGGGCGAAATTACGGACTATAAACTGCAATACCCGGAGAGTTTCTTATCCCAAATGCTTCATTACGGCAAAACGTATTCTTTCGATTGAGAAAAAACTTTCGGCAAGCGGCATGAACTTTTCATTGCATGCCGCTTGCCGGATTTTACCACCTGAAACCGAACGTGAACGACAAGCCTCCGAACGTAGGTTTGCCTGCCAAGCATTCTATTCCGTTGGTTCCATAATCAAAGTTCCATTCGCTGCCGGAGGATAAAGAGGCCATGCTGAATATAGGTAAAGCCATGCAGTTCAGATTGGCTCCTGCGAAGAACGTTTCGTTGAACTCGTATGTCGCACCGAGTGAAAAGGATACCCCGAGCATCAAATCTATATCCACATCTGTATCGGTACCAAGCTCATCAGGTATAAGAATAGTGTTTGTTTTCCTTTCCGTTTTCACATCTTTCTTATAGGCGAAAGAAATTACCTGCGACAATCCGAGACCTGCCGAAAGATATAACTTATCCGTTAACAGATATGAAAGCATCATGTGTTCTTGCATCATCATATAGGCATAGTCTTTCGATATGCTTACTTTTGCGAAATCATCTTCAAATTCCGCATCGAAACCGGACTTGAAGAAAGTGAGAAAATAATCTCTTCCGAAACCGAACTTATTGTTTTGCAATTCTTTTCTGTTTCCTCCATAAAAGGAAATGGAGGGACTGAAACCCTTATACTTGAAAGACTTCTGTTCCAAAATGCTTTGTCCGCAATCTATTAAAAAATCACCCTGTTCCTTGCTCAAATAATATCGAAAAGTCTCGAATTTCGTATCATGAAAGGTCATCATTGCTCCCACGGAGCAGCCATATCTCATATCGCCATCCCATGCGACAACATAAATTTGGGAAAACAAACCTGTCGATACGCCCAACAGCAAGGATAAAAGTAGTAATTGCTTTTTCATTCTAACTTTGTTTTTGTTCTTATGTTTACTTTTAATGTCGGCAAAGGTACACTTTTAATCCGATACGGCAAAGTAAATTCACAATTATCCGTTTATCTTGTATGAAATTCGATATAAAATCCCTGAAATATTTGTTTCAACGGTACGAAATCAGGCCTGCACGAAACTATTTGCCGACAAACACATGACGAATCGGCGTTTGACCGAAATGAATCGGCGGAATAATTTTTTCTTTCGGCGTTTCATTTTGTCGAAACTGCGTTCGGCTTCGGTATGTGCTGCAAGATGTCATCTATTGTTCGGATTAGTTGCCCTTATTGCCAATTTTCCATCTGTTAATGTTCATGCAAAAGTGTATCAAATGTATTTTGACACGCTCCTGATCGGCAGCAATGGCGAGAATTATATCGATGTGTTATGTGAATTTGCTATGTACCCTTTGAAGGTCGGAAAGAGATAGAACAAAATACACAAAGAGGCAAAGAAAAACACCTCCTAAATCATTATTGTTTGATTTCGACAAAGACGGCTGTGCCAAACATTCGACACAGCCGTCTTTCTTTTTATGCAAAGTACCCGGGCTTACTTATACTCCTTGCATTCGATTTCTTTGTTCAAGAACATGGTTGCATTCATTGCCAAAGCACCCATTTCATCTTCACCCGCATATACCTCGACAGGAGCAATGAACTTAACTCTTTCGATGACTTCATCATCAAAAGGTTTTCCCTTTGCAATGCCTCCCGTAAGAATGATGGCATCGACCTTTCCGCTCAACACCGTTGCAGCCGCTCCGATTTCTTTTGCCACTTGGTAAGCCATTGCAGACTGAATGAAAGCGTGTTCTTTGCTTCCTGCTTTTGCCTTTGTCTCCACTTCGTAAGCATCATTGGTTCCGAGGTAAGCCACAAAGCCGCCTTCTCCCACAATCATCTTCTTTATTTGTTCTTTTGTGTACTCACCGCTGAAGCAAGCGTTCACAATATGATTTACAGGAAGGGAACCTGTTCTTTCAGGAGAGAAAGGACCTTCTCCGTCCAAAGCCTGATTGACGTCTATAACCAAACCCTTCTCGTGAACCCCCACGCTGACACCGCCGCCTAGGTGAACGACAATCAAGTTGAGGTCTTCGTATTTCTTGCCGTGGTCTTTTGCATAACGTCTTGCAATAGCCTTTTGATTAAGTGCGTGGAATATGCTTTGACGAGGGAATTTCGGATGTCCGCTCACCCTTGCAAGGTCGTGCATCTCATCGACGACAACAGGGTCTGCAATAATTGCCTCCACACCATTAAGGGACGAAGCTATGTCATGAGCAATCAAGCCGCCCAAGTTGCAGGCATGTTGTCCCGAAACACCTTTTTTCAAGTCCTCGAGCATTGCTTCGTTGACTCTCCACACTCCCGAAGAAATAGGTTTCACCAAACCGCCTCTTCCTACTATGACCTTGAAATCCTTAATGTCGAAACCTGCCTCCTTAACCTCTGCAAGCACAATGTTCTTACGAAACTCATATTGGTCGGCAATGCATGCGAATTTTCCAATCTCATCAGCCGAATGCTTGATATTCTTTACAAACAGCTGATTTTCCTCATCATATACGGCTATCTTGGTCGATGTCGATCCAGGATTTATAGCCAAAATCAATTTTCTTGAATCCATATCTATGAAATTTGTTATTCAATATCCTTATGTTTCGAGGTTGCAAAGTTAACCCAAACTTTTGTATTCACACATATTGCTATCTGCTAAATTTGAAAACATCGGTGCTTACATATCGAAAGACCCGGGTCTTTCACCCCAAAAGACCTAGGTTTTTTACCCCAAAAGACCCGGGTCTTTTGTACTCTCTGCTCCGAGGAAAATTTCATACATACCGTTTTTATTCCGTTTGAAGGGGATTTTCGAGGAAATTACCGCCCGAACCGTCCCGTTTTCTTCCTTGATTTCCTTTTGAAAAGTATGCACTTCTCGTAAAGATTTCGGTTTGTCATCTATGATTTCCGGTTTTGTAGCAAAGCACATTTTTATCTCGGCAATAGGTTCGGTAATTGTTTTTTTTGTAATTTTGAAACTTGAAGAACACACCGAAATGTCCTTGAAGAGTACCTTACAAACTTTATCGCTGCAAGCGAAGTTGAAGAAAATCAAGCGTGAAAAGAAGGCTTGCGGAATGGCAGAGGCCAAGTCCGTGGGCTTTGTCTGCTTCTTTGAAGAGGAACAGCAGTGGAAAGAAATACAACCTGCGGTTAGGAAATTCCAATCCTCGGGTGCGAAAGTCATGGTACTCGGAATATATCCCGAAAAGGTGAAGCCGTTATGGTATGTGGAGACCATGAATACCGTGATGTGCAGTTTGTCGGAATTCGGCATGATGGGGCTGCCAAAGGGTCAAAAGGTGAACGAATTCATCAAAGAGAGGTTTGACATACTTATTGATTGCGACCTGTCGGGACACTTCTCGACCGACTATATCTGCCTTTTGTCTTGTGCAGGCTTCAAGGTGGCAAACGATACCGAAAAGAACAGAAAGCATTTCGATTTGTTGATAAACATGGAAGAAGAAACGGAGTTGGAGAATTACATCACCCAAGTCCTCTTTTATATCTCCAAATTCAAGAGAAAGGATAATATATGAAAAAATTCGACTTACAAGGAACGGGGGTTGCCTTGGTAACGCCTTTTCATAAACAGGGAAATATAGATTTCACAGCTTTCGGCAACCTTATCGAGCATACGATAAGCGGAGGCGTGGATTATCTCCTTTGTCTCGGCACGACGAGCGAATATCCCACGTTGAGCAAACAGGAAAAGATGGCAATAGTGGAATACACCATAGAGAAGGTGGAAAACAGGGTGCCAATCGTTTTGGGAATGGGCGGAAACGATACCCGCAGTCTTGTGGATGAGATAAGAAAAACGGATTTCAGTTCCATTGCTGCCATACTTTCGGTTGCTCCTTACTATAATAAACCGAACCAAAAGGGACTTTATACCCATTTCAAGGCTGTTGCGGAAGCCTCCGATGTGCCTGTAATTCTCTATAACGTACCGGGAAGATGCGGAGTTAACATTTCGGCAGAGACTTGCGTGCAGTTGGCAACCGACTTTCCTAATATAATAGGAATAAAAGAAGCTTCCGGAAACATATCGCAGTGTATGGACATTCTCATGAACAAACCACAAGGCTTTACCGTTGTAAGTGGTGAAGACGCATTGGTATTGCCGCTTATGGCATTGGGAATGCAGGGGGTTATTTCCGTAACTGCAAACGCTTTTCCGAAACAAATGAGCGAATTGGTGAACCATTGCTTGAAGTCGAACATGAAAAAGGCAAGAGCTGTTCATGAAAAGTTGCTTCCTTTCTCCAAGGCGATTTTTGAAGAAGGCAATCCTGTCGGAATAAAAGCCGCATTGGAAATCATGAATATCGCATCATCTAATTTGAGACAGCCGCTTGTAAAGGCATCGAAGCCGCTTCAAACAAAGTTACAGACAATCATAAACAACATAAACTAAACATAAGAATGGTAGAATATAAAAAACTCGGCTTGGTAAACTCGAGAGAGATTTTTGCCAAGGCAATGAAAGGCGGTTATGCGATACCCGCTTTCAATTTTAACAACATGGAGCAAATGCAGGCAATCATTCAAGCCTGTGTTGCACAGAAAAGCCCCGTTATATTGCAAGTTTCGTCAGGTGCGAGGAAGTATGCGAACCAGACTTTGCTAAGATACATGGCACAAGGAGCCGTGGAATATGCGAAGGAATTGGGTTGCAACATTCCGATAGTACTGCACCTTGACCACGGCGACAGTTTCGAGCTTTGCAAATCCTGCATCGAATACGGCTTTTCTTCTGTCATGATTGATGGTTCTTCGCTTCCATACGAAGAAAACGTCGCATTGACCAAGAGGGTCGTAGAGTACGCTCATCAATATGACGTTACCGTGGAAGGGGAATTGGGAGTCCTCGCAGGCGTTGAGGACGAAGTATCGGCAGAACACAGTTCCTACACTAGACCTGAGGATGTCGAGGACTTCGTAAAGAAAACCGGTGTCGATTCTCTTGCTATTTCCATAGGTACATCTCACGGAGCTAACAAATTCCGTCCTGAACAATGCACCCGCAATGCAGAAGGAATATTGATACCGCCGCCATTGCGTTTCGACATTTTGGAAGAAGTCGAGAAAAGAATACCCGGCTTCCCTATCGTTTTGCACGGTTCATCTTCCGTACCGCAAGACCAAGTCAAAATCATAAACCAATACGGCGGAGCATTGAAAGACGCCATCGGAATACCTGAGGAGCAATTACGAAAAGCTGCTAAATCGTCCGTATGCAAAATAAATATCGACTCCGATGGCCGTTTGGTCATGACGGCAACGATAAGAAAGATAATGCACGACAAACCTGCGGAATTCGACCCTCGTAAATATTTGGGACCTGCAAGAGATAACTTGAAGCTCATGTACGAGCATAAAATAGTTGACGTTCTCGGTTCTGCCAATAAAGCATAACCGATAAGCGAACACAAAGAAAAAGACAGTCGGATAAAAATTCCGACTGTCTTTTTTTATATCCACGATTTTCGTTACATGGATTCGTTACTTCCTTCCTAACTTACATGTTTCCGCTTAAAAAATAGGAATACCCAAAGAGATTTCCAAAGGCATTTGTTTCAAGGTTTCATCGGCGCTGATTGTCGTACTCTTTCTGTCTTTTATCGTCATATCTATGTCGAATGCTCTCAACCGATATGTAGCGGTAAGAGTAACTCCCTTAAAGAATAATCTTACGCCCATAGGTACGTAAAAACCGTATTGTGCTATCGTGTAATCATAATACATTGCATTTCCCGGTTTTGCCTTGTCTATTTTCACGGCAGTGTAATCGAATCCGAATCCGGCAAACAGGTTAACCCCGTTATTTCTGTTCTTCGTGAAGAAAATGCTTCCGCCCAATGCAAAGTCCATGTTGAAAGAGTACATACTCGACCTTACATCTCTATCTGTGCTGTTCAAAGCATTGCCTTCGTTGTCAGTAGGAGCGTAAGTATATGTCCTGAAACCATAATATCCGCCAAAGTTCCATGCTCTGTAAAAGTAAGACTTGCTGCCGAAAATGCTTCTGTAACCAAGACCTATTCCATACTTCGGCATTTTTGCTCCTATTTGGTCGCCTATATTCTTATTTTCATCCATGGTAAGAAATGAAAAATAAAAATCCATCAAGAAATCGGAATTTGAAGAACTCTCATCGATTTCTTCATCTTCTGCTTCGTAGGACATAATCACCTTGTCCGTCGTTTCGTTCTGAGCCGCTGCAAATGCGAACGGCGATACAAGCAAAGCAACCAGACAAATGGCTGCTGCAATCCGCTTTAAGTTCAATGTCTTCATATTTCTACTGTTTTTATTGTTATTTTCATTTGAATATACGATGCAAAGATACTATATTTTCCCGAAAAACTGCCTGCTCCAAAAGGAACAGGCAGAAGAATCAATAACATTAAACAAAATACTTTGATGACTACACATTCAAAAACTTCACAATATCTTCGTTCACGGTGCTTATGCCTCCCATGTTGAACTCTTTTTGCAAAACCCCAAGCACATTCGGACTGAGAAAAGCAGGAAGCGTAGGACCGAGATGAATATTCTTCACACCCAAAGACAACAATGCTAAAAGCACTATGACAGCCTTCTGCTCGTACCATGCTATGTTATAAACGATAGGAAGTTCGTTTATACTCTTTAATCCCAAGGCTTTTCTCAACTCGTCGGCTATGATGACAAGAGAGTAACTATCATTACACTGTCCAGCATCGAGCACTCTCGGAAACTCTTTATTCGGCTTCAAAGGCAGTTTGTTGTAACGGTACTTTGCACAACCCGCCGTCAATATAATGGAATCCTCACCGAGAGCCTTCGCAAAATCACTATAATAACTTCTCGATGCCATTCTTCCGTCGCAACCTGCCATCACGACGAAGCGTTTCACATCTCCCCTCTCAATCGCCGCAAGGATTTTATCCTTTAACATCAACACTTGGTTATGAGCAAACCCTCCGACTATCTTTCCCTCTTCTATCTTTTCGGGAGGAGGACACGTCTTGGCATGATTTATCAGTTGAGAGAAATCTTTGACCTTCGTTACAGGGTCTTGCGATATATGCTTCGCACCCGGGAAACCGCAAGAACCTGTTGTGTAAATACGGTCTTTGTAAGACGCCGTGGCTCTTGGCGGAACAATGCAGTTGGAGGTGAAAAGAACAGGACCATGGAACGTCTCGAACTCCTCTTTCTGCCGCCACCACGCATTGCCATAGTTTCCTCTGAAATGCTTGTACTTCTTGAAATAAGGATAATAATGAGCCGGCAACATCTCGCTGTGAGTGTAAACATCGACACCGCTGTCCGCACTCTGTTCCAACAACTCTTTCAAATCCATCAGGTCATGCCCCGAAATCAATATACCGGGACGATTGCCCACCCCTATATCGACCGTTGTCATCTCAGGATTTCCGAAAGTCGAAGTATTGGCTTTATCCAACAAATACATAGCCTTCACACCGGCTTCCCCCGTCCCCAAAGTCAGAGACACCAATTCCTCCTGCGAAATATCCCCTCTTCTGACCTCGGATAAAGCATTTTCAAGAGCAGCATAAACAACCATATCCTCAAAGCCAAGCCTTTGAGCATGCTTCAAGTAAGCCGCCATGCCTTTCGCTCCATATATTATAAGTTGTTTCAAACTCCTTATATCCTCATTCTTTTCAGCCAACACACTCGTTCGCTCCGGAGAAGGTTCACCCTTGCTTAATTTAAGATCATCAAGGTACAAGCCCTTGCTTTTTGCCTTGGAGACAAGATTCTGCTTTTTGCTTTTTACTTTGGCAAGCTTGCATTTTATCGCCTCCACATCGAAATTCGCATTCGTGATTGTCGAGAAAAGAGAATCCGTAATCAACCGGCTTGCCTCCACATCCTCCAAATCGGACTTTCGCAACCTGTCATTGATTGCAGCCAATTCCATCACCTCGAAAACGAGACAATCCAAAGCAGAAGCCAATTCTTCGCTCTTGCCGCATACTCCGACAACCTTACAGCCCTTACCGCCGGCTGTTTCCTGACATTGATAACAAAACATGATAATAGATGTTTTAGGGTTAATAAAAGCCGCAAGTCGAGAAAGACAACACCCGCCAATCCCGCTGCGGAAAACAACTAATCAACACCTCTGCCGTTCCGTTTGTTCAACCTGACGAGAATAAAACAGCGATTCGATAAAATGAAACGCCGAAAGAATTTCTCCAAACGCCGTTCTGCCGAACTGAAACGGCGTTCCACGAGATATTTTTCAAGTTGCTGAATCGTTAATCGCTGTTCTTTCCGTGGTATTCGGCGGTTTCGGGGACGGAGAATTCGTCTATGCGGAAGTCTATGTTTGCTTTATGGGCTTGGGATTGTTGGTACTTTCGCATGATTCGGTATTCTTTTCCGTCTTTGAGCAGCCTTGCTCCGGTCTGATGAAATCTGAACGGTATGTTCGCCTCCACACATTGTCGTCTCAGGGAGAGTACCCAATCGTAATCGCACACTCCGGCTTCCGTCCCGCTTTCTCCGCCGGTGGAGACTTCCTCTATGCTTTCGTTAAGGTAGGGTGTAAGGTCGATATGTTCGAGAAGCGGGGCGGCAATTATGCTTTTGTGCTTTATGGGCAGGGCATTGAAAACAGGCAGGCGGTAATCTGCCATTTGTTGGTTCTCCACTGTGCAACCGACAAGCACGTTCTCATATCCGTCTTCCCAATCATCGGGAAGACACTGCATGAAGCGGTCGATGCGTTTTGTGAAGAAATAGAACCAAAGGTCTTTTCTCCGGCGTATCATCTGCCAACATTCATCTCGCCAAGGGTCTGCGTCTTTCAAAAGGAAATCGGAGGTGAAGCATGTGAAGACGACTTTGCCGCTTTCTATCTTCCATGATTTGTCCCTCCTGCGTCGTATCGGCAGATAGAAGTTCGATGTCTTTCGAGCCAAAGATGAGGCAATTCCACTGCCGTACATCGTATCTTGTCGATAGACATAGCAGTGCCGACAGCCCGGACTGATTTTTGTGCAGCCGTGCCATGGATTCCAACTTGCATATATCTCTCGATGCTCTGCCATTTCTTGAAACAAAAGTACGAATATTTACCGTTTCATCGATATTCCGACCCGTCTTTTCTCATTTGGCATGGTTGTTTTCTGTCATAAATTCAATCTGAGGAACTGCTTCGTTTTCATATCTTTTCGTCAGGGCGAAAATGAAACGCCGAAAGAAAAAATTCTTACGCCGATTCGCCGGATTTTTTCGGCGTTTTAATTTCGCGAATCGGCGTTTCGTTGGGAAGGAAAGGGCAGTTGCCGTGAAGCAAATTCTTGTTACCTTTGCAAAGAACTTGTTTTTAATTGGCTGTTCATGGAAAAGGGAAGAGTGTTTTTGTTTCCTACCCCTATCGCTCAGGGTGATGTGGAGGATTGTTTGCCGAGAAAGAATGCGGATTATTTGAAACAATGCGATTGTTTCGTGGTCGAGGAGTTGCGGACTGCAAGAAGGTTCTTGCGAAAGGCGGGTTATGACAGGAGTTTCGAGGAGACGGAGTTCTTTCTTCTTAACGAGCATACGAAAGATGAGGTGGTGAATGAGTATTTGCGTCCTTTGCGTGAGGGGAAAAACGTAGGTGTTATGTCGGAAGCGGGTTTGCCTTGTGTGGCTGACCCGGGTGCGAGGTTCGTTGCTTTGTGTCAGAGAGAGGGATTCGAGGTTGTGCCTTTCGTCGGGCCGTGTTCGTTGATGATGGCTTTGATGTCGAGCGGTTTTAACGGTCAGTCGTTCGCTTTTGTCGGTTATCTGCCTGTCGAAAAGTCTGCCAGAATGAAGAAGATACGGGATTTGGAAACATCGGCATACAGGTTCGCTCAAACGCAGATATTCATCGAGGCACCGTATCGCAATAATCATTTGTTCGAATCGCTGCTTGCGGTTTGCAGGGGTGAAACTTTGCTTTGCGTTGCGGCGGATATAGGCGAGCAAAGCATGGAAATACGCACCAAGTCCATAAATTCTTGGCGTAAAGAGGGCATGGATTTGAATAAAAGGAACACGGTATTTTTGATAAGCAAACAATAGGAGGACAGATGAATAAACCTTTGGCGGAAATCCTGCGTCCGCATTCTTTGAACGAGTACATAGGTCAGAAGCATTTGATAGGGGAGGGGGCAATTCTTCGTAAGGCGATAGAGGAAGGTAATATCCCGTCCATGATTCTTTGGGGACCTCCCGGGGTCGGCAAGACTACTTTGGCGAACATAATAGCCAATACTTTATTTGCCGACTTCTATCGGCTTTCAGCCATAAACAGCGGTGTGAAAGAGGTCAGGGAGGTTATCGAGAAAGCGAAAAAAAGTAATAATGCGATATTGTTCGTAGATGAAATCCACCGTTTTTCAAAGAATCAGCAGGATTCTCTGCTCGGAGCGGTGGAACAGGGTGTGATAAGGCTGATAGGTGCAACCACGGAGAACCCTTCCTTCGAGGTAATCTCTCCTTTGCTCTCGCGTTGTCAGGTATATATCCTTCGCAGCTTGGAAAGAGAGGATTTGTTGAAGATAATAAGTCGTGCAACCGATTATTACCAAACGTCTTCGGGTAGAAAGATAGAGGTGAAAGAGCCTGAGGCTTTGTTGAGAATAAGCGGCGGTGATGCGAGAAAGTTGATGAATGCGATGGAATTGGTGGTTTCGCAGCTGAAAGGAGACTGTGTAATCGACAATGCGACGGTTTGTTCCATTGTTCAGCAGAATTTGTCCATGTATGATAAGAAGGGCGAGAACCATTACGATATAATATCCGCTTTCATCAAGAGTTTGCGAGGTTCGGATCCCAATGCGGCGGTTTATTGGCTGGCAAGAATGATTTCCGCCGGTGAAGACCCTTTGTTTATTGCGAGAAGAATGCTGATTCTTGCCTCGGAGGACATAGGCAACGCCAATCCGAATGCCCTTTTGTTGGCAAATGCCTGCTTCGATGCGGTGAATAAAATCGGCTATCCTGAGTGCAGGATTATTCTTTCGCAGACTGCGGTCTATCTTGCGACAAGTCCGAAGAGCAACTCGACATATCTTGCAATCGACAAGGCATTGGAGATTGTCGAACAAACAGGAGATTTGCCTGTTCCATTGCATATACGCAATGCTCCCACGAAGTTGATGAAGGAAATAGGCTATGGCAGGGACTATATGTACTCTCACGACTATGCGGGACACTTCGTGCAGCAGCAATTCATGCCTGACGCTTTGCAAACATTGGAATTGTACACCCCGTGCGACAATGACAGGGAGCGAAAGACGAGGGAACAACTCAGAGTGATGTGGCAGGGTGTTTATAACTACTAACAATCGAGTATGAAGAGAGTTTTTGAATTTTTAGATGCTTTGCAGCAGAATAACGACAAACCTTGGTTCGATGCGAACAAGGCTTGGTATTTGGAGGTCAAGAATTATTTCGATGGTTTCGTTGCCGAACACATCGAAAGGATAGAGGACTTCGATGATTCGATATACGGCTTGAATGTATCGGACTGTACATACAGGATATATAGGGACGTAAGATTTTCAAAGAACAAGACACCTTATAAAACCCACTTTTGTGCATACGTTTGTCCCAAAGGAAAGAAATCCGGCTTCGGAGGGTATTATTTCCATTTGGAAGCAGAGGGAGGAAACTACATAGGAGCAAATCTGTTGGGTACGGGAGTGGTCTGCATGCCCAATCCGGTTATTCGAAGCATCAGAGAAGATGTCTATTCTCTTTATAACGAGTTCGAAGACATCGTAACACATTCGGGAGACTTTCGTTTGGATATGTCAAGCAAAATGAAAGTGGGTTCGAAAGACTTTCCGAAAGATTGCGAAGCGCGTGAGTATTTGAAATTGAGGGATTTTCTTTTGTCCAAAACCATAAGCAGAGATTTTGTTTTGGTAGATAATCTTGCGGAAAGACTTGCAAACGAGTTTGAAAAGACAAAACGTTTCAATGATTTCATCAACCGTGCCATTGCAGCGGGAAAGGAGTGAATTATGGGTGGAATCAGTTCTGTATTATTGCCCGCTGCGAATGTGAGGCTTGAAAACACGATTGCATTCAATCCCTCTTTGTTTTCGTTTGGCGATAAATTGATTCTTGCTCCCATGCAAGGATTGACTTCTTTGTTCTTTCGCAAGGCTTATCATGAGTGTTTTCCTGCCTGTATCGACTATGCAATCAGCCCTTTCGTGTCTGTAACGGACGGCAATGCCGATGCACAAAGCAGAAAGTTCAGAGACTTGTTCCCTTATGACAATGAAAATTCGTTGCCACTCGTTCCGCAGTTGCTCGGCAGCGAAGCGGAAGGGATAGTCCGCTACGCAGAAGTTCTGAGCGAACTCGGATATCGCTCTTTCAACATAAACTGTGCCTGTCCTGCCAAATGTGCGGTAAAACACGGCAGAGGAGCTGCTTTATTGAAGGACTTGAAACACTTCGATAGTTTTCTTTATGGTGTATTCAAGGAAGTGAAACAATCGGTGTCCGTCAAAATCCGTATAGGCTTCGATTCAAAAAACGATATTGCTTCTTTGGCAGATGTTCTCAACACTTACCCTTTGAAATCCGTCATAATACATCCGCGATTGGCTGTAAACCTTTATGAAGGCAGTCCCGACCTTGAAGCATTCGGCTTTTTGATGGAGCGATTGAACAGCAGGGTGATTTATAACGGCGATATATTTTCATTGGACGATTTCTTGAAAATCAGGAACCGTTTTCCGACGATAAAGGACTTCATGTTGGGACGCGGAATACTGCGAAATCCTTTCCTTGCGGCAGAGTTGAGAGGAGTGAACTTTGAAAGAGGATTGCTCGAAACGTTTTTCTTCAAATTGGAAGACTATTATTTGAGATTGTTTCTCGAATCCGATGCCATGGAAGAGAGTTGCTACTCTGCGGAGAAAAAGGATAAAATAGCAAAAGCCCTTTCCGACAAGATGAAAGAGCTTTGCAAATATATGTTTCGGGAACAATTCGCTGCGATTGCCGCAACCGAAGATTTGGAAGAATTGAATGCTATCGTATCTCGAATGTTCCGATGATGTTATGGTCTTGATACTTTCCTAAGAACATTATTTTTTTCAAAGTAGTAAGGTATAAGGTTTGGAAGAACGGCATTTTGTTCTTCTTGGTGTCGTATGCCTTGCTCCAACGATAGCTTCCATCGGAGAATATCTGCACGAAATTCACCTGAGTGCGGAGTTTGTCGGCATTGTAACACTTCTTCGCAAAGAACGAATTGCCATCGTAATTCTTTATGTGGTCATTGAACATTATGTATATGCCGTAACGGTCGCGGGTCATCGCGAAAGAATTGTAGGCTTCGAAGCCTGCATAATTTTTTTGGCGTTTCGGAATATAAGCATTGCCGGAAACGATTCCGCTTTTATCGATATTTGTGATTATAAGGTCGCGATAATAAACTGCTTCTTCGCCTGTCGGTTTGTCTCCCCGCCTTTTGGGTGGAATGATGTGCGATTCGAACTTTTGTTCGCCTATCATGATGAGATTGCCTCCTACCATGGGAACAAGGGATTTGACGTATGATGTCATGTTTGAGGGTTTAGGCAATCCTTCTCCGACCATCTCGTCATTCTCGTACTCTTTGAATTCGGAGGTCGAGGATTTCTTCAAATAGCCTCTTCTTTTGTCGTACATGAAAGCAAAACTGCCGATTGCAAGTGTGGGATTGTCGTTAGCGGTACCGTAATAACCTGCCATCAAATAGTCGTCTTCCATATTGAAAGCACATTTGATGTCGGTAGGCCAAGCCTTTTCCAACTGCTCTTGGTGCATTCTTTCTTCATATCGGGTAAGCCATATAAGGTGAGCCTTATCGTCCGTATGCTTTACCTTTTTCGCTGTGGAATAAGACCGAATGGCAAGAAGGACTTCCGTACCCGAATTATTCACACTTACATCTTTCAATTCGTAAGCGTCATTCTGTATATTCAACTTGTGATTTCTCTCCCATAGAAGGTTCATTCGTTCATCGTAAACCTTGATGTCGGCAACTTTTCCGCCGGTAGAGTCATTGTTGAAGAAGCAAAACGCCATCTTTGTCTTGTTTTCGGAAAAGTTAAATAAGTAAGGCTTCTCGTTTTCGCCTGCAAAGTAACGGAAAACGTTTATTTTTTGCGGTTTATCCATCAATCGCATATCTCCGAGATGGAAATACTGGGTATATAAGTGGGCTGTGCCGGTTTTCTCTTTCGATACATTTTTGCGTTTGCCTTTTTGAACTACAGGCTTGTCCTCATTGATACGGCTGAGAATAAATCCCACGCAATCGCCTGCCCTCCACGTCTGCTCGATTTTGAAAGACTGATGAGGGAAATCTATTTTCACGATTTTCTCCACGTTACCCGATTTGTCGGTACGGGCAAAGTAGTATTGCAATTTCGTTTCGCCTTCGCCGATGTACTCTTCCATGCAATACCAAAGGTAAAAGCCTCCGTTGTCTTCTGCAACTATTTGAGCCGACTTGCAGTCGTCCAAAATGTCATAGAACCTTTCACCCCATTGAATGTCGATTTGTGCATTAGTTGTCGCGAACCATAATAATGATGTAAGGATTAAAAGAAATCTTTTCATGTTTCAATCGTATGTTTTTTTGCTTGGCAAATATACGATTTTTTTCTCTCGCGGATTAAACTTGATTTCTTTTTGTTGTCAAAAAGACCGAAGGTAACAATAGTGCAATACGCTAACGAGAATTACGACTTATGATAGGACGAAAGAGAATTGGATTACCTGCGTTGGTGACAGGTTCGTTTTTTTTGCTTTTTGCAGCTAATGCAACGGCACAAACAAGAACCGTAAAGGGCAGTCTTGGAGGTTTGGTGGCAGACGGACAAAGCGGAGAGAAGATGCAATATGTTAATGTCGCCGTTTTGTCGCCGAAAGACAGCAGTATGGTGAACGGAGTAATCACAGATGCAGACGGAAAGTTTGAAATAAGGACATTATCTCTTGGAAAGTATTTGGTGAAATTCAGTTTCATTGGGTATAAGGACAGTTTCAAATCGGTGGAAGTGAAAGCGGGAAATACGGATATGGGAACGATTTTGCTGAATGCTTCGAGTGAGATGTTGGAAGGTGTCGAGGTGGTTGCCGAACGGCAGATGATGGAATACAAATTGGATAAGAGGGTAATCAATGTCGATAAAAATCTTGTATCTGCGGGAGGCTCGGCAAGCGATGTGCTTGAAAACGTACCGTCTGTGTCGGTCGATGATGACGGAGCGGTGAGTCTGCGAGGTAATTCGAACGTCAAAGTTCTCATAGACGGCAAGCCCTCCGAGTTGATGGGCAACGACCTTGCGAGCGTATTGGCACAAATTCCTGCTTCGACCATAGAAAACGTGGAAGTGATAACCAACCCTTCCGCAAAGTACGATCCGGAAGGCATGAGCGGCATAATAAACATCAAACTCAAAGAAAAGGGGAACAAAGGTCTCACCGGAAACATCAGTATGACTGCGGGAAGTGCATTGGAGAAGTTCATGCCGAAAGCAAACGGTTCCGCATCGGTCAGCTATTCGACAAAGAAATTCGGATTTTCCGCTTCCATAGACGGCAGGTACAATGAGAGAGGACGTCGTCAGGATAATATGAAACTGCTTTATGGAAACGATTCCGATACACTTGAAGCCTGGATGAGAAGTACCAGAGACGGCATGGAGAAAGGTTGGAGCGAAGGTGTCAAGTTGGGCTTCGATTGGTACATTAACCCTAAAAACACATTAACTCTTTCTTACAATGGCAGAGGACACAAGAACCCGCAAGACAGCAACATAATCTGTAATATAAATCTTATGGACAGTATGAGCAGACGCAGTCTTGACCAGATAACCGACGGAAACAACAACGGACAATTCCATACCTTTTCTTTGAATTACCAGAAGAAGTTCGATAATCCCGATCAGGAATTGATGATAGATGCGAATTGGAACATGGGACGCTTCAACAGGGAGAGTACCCAGTATATAGACTACTTCAATGATGCTTACGATAGGAACGTGTTGTTCGATAAAAAGGACGTAACGGCGGATAAAAACAACAGAGCCGTTGTCAATATAAACTATTCCCACCCTTTCACGAAAAATCTCCGTCTCGAAACCGGCTATAACCTCAATTATACCAAACGACATGCCGATTACGATTACTATTGGGACGGTTCTTCGGTAAGGGATACGGCAACGAGTTATGTTTTCAACTCGACCGAATATATACATGCCTTGTATGCCACATTGGGTTATACGTATGGAAAATGGAGCGGTCAGATAGGATTGCGAGGAGAGGTGGTTACGAATGAGGCAACGAAAGAAATGACAGGCAAAGAGGACATATCTTTCGATAAGAACTACACTTCCCCTTTCCCTACGCTGCATTTGTCCTATCAAATCTCGCAAACGCAATCCGCACAGTTCTCTTATTCCCGCAGAATCAACCGTCCGAACATGTTTACGATGATGCCGAACGTCGATTTGTCGAATCCGGAATATATCCGCTTCGGAAATCCAGATATAGACCCCGAATATACCAATGCAATAGAATTGGGATACTCCAAAATCTTTCCCAAGACGACCGTCTTTGCCTCTGCATATTACAGGCAGACCAATAACCGTATTTCATGGTTCAATTTCTTGTGGACGGAGGAGAATGCAAGACGCTACGGTTTCGATTGGGTACTCGACATAGCGGGAGATGAGGTCGATAAAGGCAAACTCGCAATGACAAGTCTCAATATCGACAAGAGTTCCAACTATGGTATCGAACTGATAATAGACCAGCAGATAACGAAATGGTGGAAGATGAATTTGAGTGCCAATTTCTTCGGAAGTTATACCGATGCCACCCTTGTCAATGATAATGAGATAAACTCTTTCAACTGGGACGCCAAGATAAATTCCACAATGAATTTGCCGCATTCATGGGTCGTTCAGTTCTCTGCCCAATATTCCGCACCGAGAAAGACAATCCAAGGCGAGCAGGCTTATTTCTTCTTTTCCGATATAGCGATAAAGAAGTCGCTTAACAAGAAGGCTTCGCTTTCTCTTCGTTTCACCGATGTTTTCCGCACGATGAGGCGTCAGGGCAAGACAATCACCGACGATTACGTGGCATTCAATTTCGGAAGGCCTTATCGTAGAGCCATAACTCTCAATTTCAGTTATCGCTTCGGCAATGAGGACATCAACAAAATCAAAGCCAAGAGATTGAAACGCCTCGATGACGGTAGCGGCGGAGAGACCGGAGCAAGCGAAAGCGACGAATAGATGAAGGTATTCGATATCATAAGAAAACAATACGTTGAACTGACTCCCGAGGAGGAAGTTCGACAGTATTGTATCCGCACCTTGATAGAGCGATACGCTTATCCCAAATCCTCCATGGCAGTGGAGGGTTGTTTGAGGGTCAATTCCATGCTGCGGCGTTTCGATATACTTGTTTACGACAAGAATTTGCAGCCTTTCATGCTCGTGGAGTGCAAGCGAAAGGAAGTAAAGCTCACCCAAAAGACCATCGACCAGATCGCTTCCTACAATCACGCTCTCCATGCTCCTTATCTGATGATAACCAACAGCCTTTCCACATACGTTATTGCCTACAAGGACAGTACATATACCTTTCTGACCGAAGTCCCTCCCTACAATTCCGGTATCTGAGCCGCTTGGCTTTTCTTGATTTCCGACTTGAATTTTTCCTTTTCCCGTATTGGTAGAAACGAAAAACTTATTACCTTTGCACTTCGATTTAATAGAGTTATTAAACCTTGATGATAATACACCGAAACAGCGAAAGACAGGTATTCAATCCGCATTTCGCCGCATTGAAAAGAAGGAAAAATCATTCTTTGCAAAGAACGGATAAACAGCCTCTTGCAAAGAGTTTGATAAAACGCCGTTTCATTCTGCTGAAACGGCGGAAAAATTTGCTGAAACGGCGTTTTGTTCCGATTAAAACGGCGTTCCGGTGTAAGGAAACGAAGAAATGCGAAATCTTCTTTTCGATTTTGTCTGAAAACATGGTGAACGAATTGCATCGTTGCGGGGTTTTCAAACAGGGTTTCTGCGGATTGACCGCCTATAATCAAAACACAATGTAGAGAATGGAAGAAAACGAAATGGAAAAAAGGATATTGTCATCGGCAAAGGAATTGTTCTTGAAGCATGGTTTCGATGCCGTCTCGACAACTCAGATTGCAAGGAATGCCGGTTGCAATCAGGCTTTGGTGCATTACTATTATCGTACGAAGCAAAGGCTTTTGGAAAGAATATTGCAGGAAGAAACCGCAACGGTTTTTGAATTCTTTTCAGCCATGCCGCATGATGACACACCCTTTGAGGAAAAGATAGCCAAGATGATAGACATTCACTTCTCCTTCTTGGAGAACAATCCTGCCATACCGATGTTCCTGTTCGGTGAAATGAGAAACAATCCGTGGATATTCAAAAACTTTCAGGTCTTTCTCAAAGAAAAGACGAGTTGCATCTTGGAGGAATTGCAGAAAGAGATTGACAAAGAATCCGCTTCGGGCAAAACGAAAGCCATGGATGCATTCGATTTGATGTTGGACATAATATCGCTCGATGCCTTTGCATTCATGGCAAAGCCTTTCACAGATATATGGGAATTTTCCGAAGAGCAGAAGAAGGATTTCCTTGCAAGGAGGAAACAACATATCAAACAAATTCTTCTTGCGGCTTTAATGCCGACAGGAGAAGAACAATCGGAACGACAAAAGCAGACTAAAAAATCACAATGTACAGATTAGGTATAGATATAGGCTCGACCACGGCGAAGGCAGTGGTGAGAGATAATGACGAAAAGACGGTTTTTTCAAAGTATGTAAGGCACAATGCCGATATTGCCGCATGTCTCGACGATATATTGCAGGAATGCGAAAATGTTTTGGGCGATTGCGAGCTTGAAGCGGTCATCACCGGTTCCGCAGGGCTCGGAGTCTCGGAACGAATAGGCTTGCCGTTTGTTCAAGAGGTTATTGCGGTATCTAATTTCGTACAAAGTTGCGACATGAACGTGAATACCCTTATCGACATAGGCGGAGAAGATGCCAAAATAATCTTTTTCAACAAGGGAAAGCTGCCATTGATGAGAATGAACGGTAATTGTGCAGGCGGAACGGGAGCATTCATAGACCAAATGGCAGTGGTGTTGGGCGTAAAGGTCGAAGAACTCGATGCACTCGCCCTTAAAGCCAAGTACATTCACCCCATAGCCTCACGTTGCGGAGTATTCTCCAAAACCGATGTGCAGAACCTTGTGGCGAAAGCCGTAAGCAAAGAAGATATTGCCGCTTCCATATTCAACGCAATAGCCTTGCAAGTGATTTCCTCCCTCTCGAAAGGCTTGCCGATAAAGCCTAGAATCCTTTTCTGCGGAGGTCCCCTGACTTATATACAATCATTGCGGGACGCCTTCAAGAGGCAACTCGACCTTAAAGACGAAGACATCATCCGCCTCGACTATTCCAACCTCATACCTGCAATCGGTTGTCTCTATTCCAAAACAGACAAAAGCGGAAGCCTGAAGTTGAGCGAGCTTAAAAGAAGATTGAAAAACAATGACGGCTCCGGAAAAATCATATCGGGGAAACGTCTTCCCGCAATCTTCAAAAGCGAAGAAGAGTTGACCGAATGGCAAAAACAGAAGAGAAACAACAATCGTTTCAAAACGCTTGACGGATTTGCCTCGGAGGCTTTTCTCGGCATAGACTCGGGTTCCACTACAACCAAACTCGTTTTGACCGACACGGACAACAACATCCTTTTCTCGGATTACTCGAAGAATGCAGGCAATCCGTTGAAAGCCGTTCAAGATGCCTTGGACAGATTATGGAAAGAAGCGGAACAACATAATGCAAAGCCGAATATAGTCGCCGCATGCTCCACGGGATATGGTGAAGAACTTATAAAAGCCGCTTTCGGCTTGGATTATTCCATGGTGGAAACAATAGCACACTACAAAGCGGCAAAAGTCCTTTGTCCGGATGTGGATTTCATATTGGATATAGGCGGTCAGGACATGAAAGCCATGTATATAAAGGACGGAGTGCTGAACAAAATAGAGCTTAACGAAGCCTGCTCCTCCGGTTGCGGTTCTTTCATAGAAACTTTCGCCGCTTCGCTCGGCTATAAGGTCGCAGAGTTTGCACATCTTGCCGCTTTGGCGGAAAATCCATGCGATTTGGGAACACGTTGTACCGTTTTCATGAACTCCAAAGTCAAACAATCCTTGCGGGAAGGAGCCACGGTGGCAGACATAGCCGCAGGCTTGTCGTACTCCGTTGTGAAAAACTGCCTTTATAAAGTATTGAAAATAGGTTCTGCAGACATAGGAAACAAAATCGTCGTTCAAGGCGGCACGATGAAAAACGACGCTGTGGTGAAAGCCTTCGAGAACATGACGGGAAAGCCGGTTTTCAGAAGTTTTGCCCCCGAACTTATGGGTGCTTACGGGTGTGCCATAACGGCTTGCGAGAATTATAAGAAAGAGACGAAGCCTCGGAAAGAGCAACCGGCAACCATGCCGCGTGTATCGGAATATACGAGCAGGGAGTTGCACTGTCACGGCTGCGAAAACAAGTGTCTCGTGACCAAATACGTATTTGCAAACGGTAAAACGTATCATTCGGGAAATAAATGCGAGAAAGTATTCACCTCGAAAGCCGAAAGCGAGAAAGGAGACGACATTTACGCTTATAAACTCGACAGGGTATTCGAGCGGAACGCTCCCGGAAATCCGGTTTTGACCCTCGGAGTACCGCGTGTCTTGAATATGTTCGAGGATTTCCCATTTTGGCAGGCATTGTTTGCCTCGCTTGACATCGAGCTTGCGTTGAGCGATTTGTCAACATACGGAAGCTACGAAAAGGAATTGCACGATGTGATGAGCGAAAACATCTGTTTTCCTGCCAAGTTGGTGCATTCGCATATAAAGAACCTTGTCGATAAGGGCATAAAGGACATTTTCTTCCCGTATGTGGTCTATGAAAAGAAAGATGACGAGACAACGGCAGACTCTTACAACTGCCCGATAGTCTCTTCATATAATACAATCATCGAAAATCAATTCAAACTTAATGAAAACTGCGATTGCAGAATAGACAACCCCGTTTTTAACTTCAAGGACGAGGGTTCGTTGTTAGAGAACATAGTCTCTTACGTGCAGAAACTTGCAAGGCGTTATCCTTCTTTGATTACAGCGGACAGGAAGCAAATAAAAGCCGCTTTGCAAGCCGCCATATCCGCACGAAATTTGTACGAGACGGACATAAAGGACGAAGCAGAGGAATATTTGCGGAACGCATTGCGAGAAAACAGGCAGGTGATTGTACTCGCCGCAAGACCCTACCATTGCGACAGCCTTATACAGCATAAACTCAGTACGATAATTTCCGAACTCGGTGCAACGGTGGTGAGTGACGACATTTTGCGAAATGTTTCCGACGAAGAGATGAAAGATACCTACATGCGGTCGCAATGGGCTTACATGAATCGTATCGTAAAGACAGCAAAGTGGACGGCACAACAGGGAGACAGGGTAAACTATATTCAAATCACATCTTTCGGCTGCGGTCCCGATGCATTCCTGCTCGATGAGGTGGAGAATATCTTCCGCCGCTACGGAAAGGTTTGCACCATCATAAAAGTAGATGACATAAACAACGTAGGTTCCATGCGTTTGCGTGTGAGAAGTCTGCTGGAAAGCCTTCGTTTGAAACAAGCAACGGAACATCATGAACCGTCTGCATTTATCGATACGAAGACTTTCGAGCTTGAAGATAAACCGCGGACGATTCTTGCCCCTTTTTTCACGGATTATTCTTCCCCTTTCCTGCCGCAGGTGTTTGAATTGAGCGGCTATAAGTTGGAAGTATTGCCGGAAAGCGACGAACAATCCGTGGAAATCGGTTTGAGGTATTCCAATAATGAGGTTTGCTATCCTGCAACTCTGATTGTGGGAGATTTGATAAAGGCTTTGCAAAGCGGAAAGTATGATTTATCGCAAACCGCAGTGGGAATTACCCAGACGGGAGGACAATGCAGGGCTTCGAGTTATTATGCCGTCATTCGTAAGGCTTTGGTCGATGCTGGTTTTGAACAAGTTCCGGTCATCAGTGTAACGATGGATTCCGGTGTGAGCAACAATCAACCCGGCTTTGCCTTGTCGTGGTTGAAGGTAGTGCCGATTGCTTTTTCCGCCGTGTTGTTCGGAGACGCTCTTTCGTTGCTTTATCATGCCACCGTTGCGAGAACGGAAAACAAAACCGATGCAAAGAAACTTCGAGACGGCTTTGTGGAAAAGGCAAAGCCTTTGATTCTTGCCAGGAACCGAGGTGCAATACTGAAACTCTTGGAAAAAGCTGTCGATGAGTTCGGAAGGCTGTTGCCGAACATGGAAGTGAAATGCAAAAGGGTCGGAATAGTGGGAGAGATATTCCTTAAATTCAACTGCTTTGCCAACAAGAACGTAATCCGATGGCTGATAGACCAAGGCATAGAGGTCATTCCGCCCATGTTGACACCTTTCTTTACACAGAGTTTCGTCAATCGTGAAATCAATGTAGAGAACAAACTCGATAAAAGTTCCATGCCGAAATTCGTTTACGACTTTCTGTATAAACTCGTCAGGAAAGAAATAAGCAAATTCAACAAAGTACTTTCCCGATTTCGCTATCCGGTGGAGTTAGAGGATATTTACGAATTGGCAAAGGACGTAAAGAAAGTGTTACCTCTTTATACCCAATTCGGTGAGGGCTGGTTGCTTCCGGCAGAAATAGTGTCGTATGCGAAATCGGGGGCAGATGCCGTGATAAGCCTTCAACCTTTCGGGTGCATAGCAAATCATATCATAAGCAGAGGCGTGGAAAACAGAATAAAACAACTGTATCCGCAACTGAACCTTTTGAGCCTCGACTTCGATGGTTCCGTCAGTGATGTCAATATAACCAATCGTCTTCTTATGTTGAAAGATTCGTTGAAATAAACCGTATAAAAAATGAGAACTCCGCTTGGACAAACCAAAACGGAGTGATTTTCATAGCTTGTGCTTGCGAAACACTCAAAAAAAATTGCACTTCTATCTTGAACTTACTGCTATTGTTTGTGATCATTCACAGCCTTTATGATAGCGTCCACATAGTTCTCTCTTGGCACAACCCGCTGTAGAGGATGGTAGGTGTCAAGGCAAAGTCTGCCGTCTTTACGACAGACAAACATGTTCTTGTCGTTGTCCAAAGGTATGGACTCATGTTCCGTGTGTTCATCAATGCCCCAGTCTTTCTTGAAAAGCCAGAAAGTATTGGCAAAGCATATTACCTGCGGGTTGTACAGGCGAATCTGCTCTTCAATGATGACCTTCCAGTGTTCATAGGCTTCGACCAGTTCTGCATCGGGAGTATTTCTGTAGCCCGGCATCTTGTCAACATTGATGTAAGCGATGTCTTTCAATACTTTCAGCATCGACTTGTCGTCGCGTATATAAGGCATGTCTTTCCACAGTTTGTACTCTCTTATTCCCACAAGACTGTAAACAATGGGCTGCCATGTCTTGTTTGTATGGGCATCACTATTCTCGAATGCTCCATACACTTCCCAACCACCACCGGATGGCTTACCGTCTTTGATGTTATCATAAGGCTGCTTTAATATCCACATGATTCGTGGCGAAGACTGACAATAGCCTTCGATGTTGAAGACACCATCCGACAATGGTTCGAGATCGTCTTTCGAGAGTCTCAACTCTTTAGCCCGTTCATAAATCTTGCTCTTGATTCGCTCCTGCCCTTTTTGCACTTCGTCAGGAAAAAGAAACTCCAATTTTTCCATAAATTATACCATTTGTTATGTCGCGAAGTTAGCGAAAGAAATATTCAAGAGGAGTTAGAAAGCCGAGCTTCTTTCTTGGTCTATTGTTCAATCTGTTCTGAACTTGTGCATTATAAATCATGGTATAACAGACTGCACTTCCGCAGAACATTGATGGAGCAATAAGGACAAACAGAAAAAAGGAACACATCTCCTACTATAAAAGCAATGAATCTCTTCTTCTTTGCATTGCCAATAATGCCGAAGGATTTCCTGAATTGAAAAAATGAGAATTGTACTCGACTTTTCTTTCATCCGTTTTTTTACAGGAGTATCAACTGTAAAAACGATGAAAATATCACCGTATCGTTTCAAAACCTGATGCCACCGTTGGCGGACATTGCGGAAATCACAGGCTTGACCGAGGAGGAAATAGCGGCGTTGTAGCATTATTTGCATTTTATATCATCTTTTTGCCGCAAACACAGAATCAATTTTATCACTCGTAGTACAACCGGACAAAAATATATTGTCCGGTTCAATTATTACTAACCGGTTCTGCTACAAGATTGGCTTTAAAGTGTTTTCTTGATGGCATCTGACATAATAAAAAAAGGGGAGCCGCATGGCTCCCTTTGAAGTGTTTACCGATTGTCTGCTTATTCGACTATCAGCTTTTGTGTGTTTACTTTATCTCCGCTTACGATACGGATGTAATATACGCCGCTTGCATAGTTGCTTGTGTTGAGTTCGTAGGTTTCAACGCCTGCCTGAATATCGTCCGTCCGGATTATTCTGCCTTGAAGGTCGCTGATGATTACTTTGGCGGTGGTTGTCAAGCCGCTTAGTCTCAACATTGCTTTGTCTTTTGCCGGGTTCGGATATACGATTGCGGATATTCCGTTCTCGATGTCTGCCAAACCTGAGGCTGCAAGGGTGGTGAAGTTCATCACTTCGCCTTCAACCGTTTCGCTTGCTGTGGTTGCAAAGGCTTTGTACTCGTAAGCTGTTTCCGCTGTGAGGTTGTTGACCGTTGCCGTAAGGGTTGTGCCTGTTGCGGATACGGTTGTCCAATCCGTTGCGGTGGTTGCTTTGTACTTGAAGCCTTGGGCTGTGATTGTTTCACTGCCTGCCGTGATTGTTCCGTTCAAGGTTGCTGCTTCATGCGTTACGCTTGTCGCTGCAAGGGTGGTTACGGTAGGCGGTGTTACGATTACAGGTGCTTCTGCGGTTGTGAAGTTCATCACTTCGCCTTCAACCGTTTCGCTTGCTGTGGTTGCAAAGGCTTTGTACTCGTAAGCTGTTTCCGCTGTGAGGTTGTTGACCGTTGCCGTAAGGGTTGTGCCTGTTGCGGATACGGTTGTCCAATCCGTTGCGGTGGTTGCTTTGTACTTGAAGCCTTGGGCTGTGATTGTTTCACTGCCTGCCGTGATTGTTCCGTTCAAGGTTGCTGCTTCATGCGTTACGCTTGTCGCTGCAAGGGTGGTTACGGTAGGCGGTGTTACGCCTTGTGCGTTTTGTGTGGTGAAGCTTGTGCTTACCCACGCCGATTGACTGCTTTCGCATACGGCTCTTACTTCAACGGTGTAGGCTGTGCCTGCGGTCAAGTTGGTGAATGTCTTGCTTGTCGTGGTAACGGTTTCCGCCGTGCCGCCTGCCAAGCGTACTTCATAGCTGCTTGCCGTGCCGTTCCAAGTTACGGTTGCTCCCGTCTCGGTAACATTGCTTGCTGTAAGGGCAGTAGGTGCGTCGCAAGGGGCAGGAGTGTCGCCTGCATAATCCACTTTGAAGTCATCAATATAAAGATTATAGCCATAATCCGATACAGCCTTTAGTATCACATATTGAGTTCCCGTCAAGCCGGTAGGCAATGGGAAGGTGTATTGCGTCCAACCTGTTGTTGGGTTAGGTCTTACTATTGTATCAACCAATGTAGCATTTTCCAGAACAGGTGAAGCATTTACATATAATTCAATCCTGTCTTTCTTCGCGCCTCCATAACCTTGATAATAGAATGACACCTGCATATCTTGCGTAAAGTTCATCGCAGGAGTAATAAGTGCAGCCCAACTTCCAGTACTTGCACTATAACTTTCATACTTGATCATCTTACTACCTCCATTAGGATTGCAAGAAGGCTGAATTCCTGAATTTACTACTGTCCATGGATAAGTTGAAGTTGATGACAAGGATGTCCAACAAAGTATTCCGCTTTCAAAGCCTTCTTCGTATGGGAACTCGTCTATCGCTCCATCGAAACAAGATGTCATAAATGCAACATCCGGTATAGTTAACGAGAGATCAGTACCACACACTGCTTGTACCTTTACAAGGTATTCGGTTGCAGGTTGCAAATCCGTCAAGGTTGCAGGCGATGAGGTAGCGTTCTGTGTTTCCCATCCTGTTGCATTTGGTGTCTTGTAGCTTATTACATAGCTATCCGCAGTTCCTGCCCAAGATACTTCTGCCGTTGTAGTGGTTATATCAGATACTGCCACATCGGTAGGTTTAGCACAACTTACATTGTAAACACTGAAATCATCAACATACATGCTTGCACCATAATCTGAAATGGCTTTAAGTATAACATATTGAATACCTGTGGACTCGGCAGGTATCGGGAATGTATGTTCTGCCCAACCTGTCGTTCCATTATATCTCAATACGGTGTCTATCAAAGTAGCGTTTTCAAGTACAGGAGAATCATTTACATATACCAATATTCTATCTTTCTTAGTAGGAGAATTCGTATAATGATAGGTATAGAATGACACTTCCATATTTGTCGATAAATCAAGAGCAGGAGAAATCAATGCTGCCCATTGACCACTATTAGCACTAGCACTTTGGTATTTTATCATTGTAGTTCCTTGATGAGCAGCGGTAGGGTAAGTCGTACTTGTCGTATCCCATGAATAGGAAGATGATGTCAAAGATGTCCAACATGCAATGCCGTTTTCAAAGCCATCTGTATAAGGGAACTCGCTGATTGCTTCATCGTAACAAGCTGTTCTGAATTGAACTGTTTGCAAGCTCATGGAAAGGTCTTCTCCGCAGAATGCTTGTACTTTTACCTGATAATTCGTTGAAGTTTGTAGATTATTCAACGTAAATGGAGATGAAGTAACGGTTTCTGTCTCCCATTCGGTTGCATTTTGTGTTTTGTAGCTTACCAAATAGCTTGACGCTGTTCCTTCCCACGATACTTCTGCATTCGATGCGAATATATTGGAAACAGCTACATTGGTTACAGGTTCGCAACTTGACCATTCTGATACTTCCACATTATCGATATATAGGTCATTGTCTCCATTGGACTCCGTACTTTCTCCATAGAATGCAAATCTTACCAATCCGCTGAGATTATTCTCATCGTTATCGACAAGTTTGTAAATCACTTTTTGGAAGCTTGTGTTCAATGAAGAGAAGTTATGTTCCGCATCCTCATCGTTATCTGCAAATATTATTGCATTGTCGGCTGACCATGTGTTACCATTATCGGTCGATACCAATACGGCAAACCTGTCATCAGGTGCAGATGCAGGGGCTGTTGTAGGGTTGTTATATTTGGTCAATGCAACGTCGAATGCCAACTGATAAGTAGTGGAACCGTCTCCCAAATCGATGGAAGGAGTAATCAACCAGTCTTTTTTGTTGTCACCAAAAATATTGATTTTCATTTTTCCGGTTGCATTGCCGTCTATTGATGTTGCAGCGTTATAAATCCACGATGTGCTTGTTCCAAAAGAAGATGATTGAACAGTTGCAGTATCCGTTAACAAAGCTGTAGCTTTTGTCCAACAAATAGCGTCAGGTTGAGTGCTGAATTCTTCTGACCATGGAGCCGGTATTGCTGCACAAGGAGTAGTAAATGATACGACATCGGTAAATGTAGATGTGTCTGTTTCGCTGCAATACGTTGCTATTCGAATATTGTAAACGGTTCCGTAATCCAATCCGTTGATGGTATAAGGGTCGGAAAGAGGTTCTTCCAAACTTGTCCACGCTTGTTCCGATGACTTTTTGTATTCAACGATATAAGACCCGATTTCATCTCTATCATTGATAGTCAAGCTAGCATCGATGTCGGTTCCGTTATCTGCGGTCGATACGATAAACGATTGAGGTTTGGTACAAGAGACAGCTTCCAATCTGATATTGTCTATTGCTCCGGCTTCGCCTGTTCCACTATAAGCATTGTTGTACCAAACAAATACCAGCTGTTTTATTGTATTGGTATATTCTGCGCCCAATTCAAACGAAGCATGTTGCCATGTGGTTTCGCCTGCCAATTTACCGCTTATAGAAGTTTCCGTTGGCAAGGTCGATATATCTGTACCAAGAGGCAACAAATAAGCAGCAACATAGTCATAAACAGTACCATAAGTTGTTTCTTCTCCATTGCATTTCCAATCGAAAGAAAGAGTAAAGCCTGATTCTTCGCCGAATTGTACTATGGAAGAGAATGAAGCGTAACTTGTTTCATTGATTGTGTAGCTGTTGCTAACGCCGTTATCGTTACTTACATACATTGCTCCGCCTTCGGTCGGAGTACCATCATCAGTGGTGTTGTTCAACAATGTACCGTAATACCATTTATTGGTAGCCGTACCGTTGTTAATCATTATTTCCTCCATGCCGTCAGGGTCATCGAAGTTTTGTACGTATGGTAAGGTAACAGCCGAAGCAGGTGTTCTCAACGATACAATCTCAGACAACGCACCGTATTCTCCGTCGCAGTCTTGTTGTGCCGCAAAGTAATAAGTGGTAGAGGCTTCAAGGTTCTCTATCGTATAAGGGAAGTCTTCGGCAGAAGAAACGCTTGCATATTGGTCAAGGTTGTTTTCCGATGTTCCGTAAGCTATTCTCCAAGCCGAACCATTATCGGTATTCAAGTTAACTCTTGCCGAATTTACCCCGCTGAGTTCTGCCGTAAAGCCAAGTACATCTGGACAAGAAGGAATATCGCTTACCATAACCTCATCGATGAAGCAGGAGTTTGCAATATACTTATTTATCACAAAAGCGAAACGAGCCGATGAAGTAAGCGTTTCCGGAAGTATAACTTCGTATCTTGTAAAGTCTGTACCTGTTATTTCCAAATTGTCAACCAAGACAAAGTTTGCAGTATCGCTTGCAGAGGTAAACGGATTTGCAGCTTCGTCCAAAGCATATATATCCACATAAGAAGAACCGGTAGTGGTACTGGTTTTTGCTTTGAATGTCAATCTCTGGTTTCCGGTCAACGCAATGACAGGGGATACCATCCATTCACTGTAAGTATATGAAGAATTTCCGGAACTGGCATACAATCCTCCTGTTCCTTCCGAGTAACTATATGTGCTTCTTGCCCACTTAGTAGAATAGGAAGGACTTCCGCCATGAACATTGAACCAACACAAAGGAGAAGCCTCATATCCGCTGTTGTCTTCGAATTCCTCATTGAAATTCTCTACAAAAGGCAAACCGGATTCCGCACAAGGAGTCTTGAATGTCTCGATACTCGAAACCATCGATGTATCACTGCCGCATAAAGCAGTAACCCTGTATTCGTATTTCGTCGCATAGCTCAAGCCTTGCAATATGTAAGGATTTTCGCTTATCTCGACAGCCGTCCATTGTGTTGCCGCAGCAGGTTTGTACTCCAATATGAAATTGTTTTCTCCGCTGTTGGAGTTGGTAAAGCTTATTTGAGTCTCTGCCGATTCCGAACCGCTTTGCGGAACGGCGGCAAGGTCTGTTATATCGGAACAGTTGATTGCTCTTATTCTTATGTTGTCTATCGCTGCAGGCGGTTGTTGACCGTTGGAACGATCGTTTTTCCAAGCGAAGACGATCTTCTTCACACTGTTCGCATAAGTGGAATCAAGTATCACGGAATAATTAACCCAATCGGTTTCGTCGAATAAATCATACGTGGTCTTGTTATATGAAGAAGAGCTTGGTAAGCTTGTCGTGGACAAGACTGCATCGATAGGCATGACATAAACTTGCAAGAAGTCAACACCGTAACAGTATTCTTCATAAGAAGAATAATCATCATATTCGCAAACTTCTTCGCCCTCAACTTTGTAATCGAAAGAGAACTCAAATCTTGGAGCATCGCCGAATGCAACATTGATGGCTGCGTATGATATTGCGGAAGTATCCGTACGATAATGATTGGTTGCTCCGTTGTCGTCGCTTATGTACAAAGCTCCGCTTTGAGCCTCACCGAGTGTGTTGTTCGTCGCAGTTCCGTAATTCCATACATTGACACCATTGCTGCTGATTTGCCATCCTGCCAAATCATCTTCACTGTCGAAAGATTGGTAATATGGCATATCCATCACAACATTAGGCATTGTTATGGAGATTATTTCGGAGAACGCTCCACCACAGTTTTGCTGTACGGCAAAGCAATAAGTAGCTCCTGCTTCAAGTCCGCTTATCGTATAAGGAAACTCATCGGCAGATGATACCTCGACATATTCGCTTGCTGTCTCGGGGTCGAATTCGCTTGGAGAACCTGCCTGACCATAAACAATTTTCCAACCTGAACCGTTACTGTTGCTTGTTCTAATATTTGCCAAAACAGAGTTTGAACCTGTCGCATTTGCAGCGAAGCCGTAAACATCAGGGCAATCAAGAACTTCACTCACCACCAAACTATCTATATAGAAATCTGCGGAAGGTGTGTTGACTCTGAATGCAAAACGTCCTGTTCCCGATAGTTCGCTAGGGAATAGAACTTCATAATCGGTGTAACCGGTTCCTGTCAAGTTTACCGTATTCAACAAAACGAAGTTTATCGTATCTTCCACGGCTCCGGTAAATGGGTTTGCGTCTTCATCCAAATACAATATTTGGAATATCGTATTGTAGCTGCTATACGAACTACTGTAAGGTTTGATTTTGAATTTAAGGCTCTCGTTACCTGTAAAGCTGATGGCAGGAGAAACCATCCAATCGTTGTAAGTGTAAGATTCGGAAGTAGAGCCATTCCACCAAAGAGCTCCGCTTCCGGAATGAACATTGGAGGATGAAGTGTTTCGATCCCATTTACGTGCATTCTCACTTCCTCTATGAATATTCGTCCAGCACAAAGGCGAGTCATAACCGTTTTGTCCGATGAAAGCACTGTCAAAAGTTTCCACATAAGGAAGTCCCATTGTTTCACAAGAAGTATAGAAAGAGATAACAGGCGATTGTACGGATTCTTCTCCACCGCAAACCGATTGAGCCTTTACAAAATATCTTGTTGCAGGTTCCAAATCGCTTATAGTTGCAGGCGATGAAGTCGCAGTGATTACTTCCCAATCTGTTGCATTTTCTGCCATGTAACTTATATTGTAATTACCGGCTGTTCCATTCCAAGAAATGTCGGCAGAAGTTGTCGAAATATCAGACACAGCCAAATCAGTAGGCTTTGCACAGTTTGTACTGTAAACTTTGAAATCATCTACGTACATGCTGTAACCATTGCCGGATATTGCTTTAAGTATGATATACTGCGTACCTGTCGTTCCTTCCGGTATAGGGAAATAAAATTCATTCCAAGCATCTGCGGAACCATATCTCATAACAGAATCCAACAATGTCGCACCTTCAAGGCTCGGAGTATTGTTCATATATACCAAAACCCTATCCATGCTGCTTGAAGTACCATTTGAGGATTTATAGAAGTAGAATGAGGCTTCCATATTTCCGGAAATATCGAATGCCGGAGAAATAAGTGCTGCCCAACTTCCGGAAGAAGCACTGGAACTTTGATACTTTATCATTTTTGAGCCGCTGTTTGGAGTACAAGTAGGGGAAATTCCCGTACTTTCAACAGTCCAAGAGTATCTTGTAGTTGCGTACGACGATGAATTGGAATCCAAAGAAGTCCAACAATCGATTCCATCCTCGAAACCATCTTCGTAAGGGAAGGTATTGATTGCAGCATCATAGCATGACGTCCTGAAAGAAAGCGGAGTTTTCATACTGTTTCCATCGGAACAAACAGCATAAATTCTTACGGAATAAGGAGTATTGGCGTTCAAGCCTGTAAGTGTGTAAGAATTGCCGCTGATATTATCATCGGCAACAGTCCAATCTTCGTCCGTTGCCGCTTTGTATTCCACAGCAAAAGTCGTTGAAGAAGCATCGCTTTCCCAAGAAAGAACAGCCTGACTTGTAATGATATTCGATGCAACCGGATTTGTCGGCGGATAACAATATTCACCATCAGGAGTAATAGTAATTTTTGTATTCGGACGATAAACAGATGCAGTACCAGCTGAAACATTCGATGGATTTACCGGAGAACTATCTGTTCTGGTATATATGGATTTACTCTCAGACATTACAGTTGATACGTAGTTATAGTTCATACCGGCATAACTACCTGTCGTATTCAAGTATGCTATCACAAGGTTTCCTTCTCCGCTATACTCGAAAGGCGTGTCAAGTGTTATTGTCGTCCAGCCTTGGGAAAAGGTAACGCTTCCCTGATAAACCTGAGTAAGACTATCCAACGGGAAAAAGTCGGAACTTCCTAAGAAGAAACTCTTGGAAACTTCTCCCATATAAATGGTCGATGTTACAGTACACCCAGTACTATAAGCATAATCATAAGCTATTGCAGAAATACTTCCCGGTGTAAGTTCGTCGGAAGTATAAATTGCCTGCGAATAACCATACTTGTAATAATGCGAGATCGGTACCGACGATTGCGTAGCCGTACCATTTCCAAGTTGTAAAACAACTTGCGCATTCATTTGCGTCAGCGACAATACAGCCGCGAGCAAAAAGAAAAATGTTCTTTTTAATTTTACCATGATGATTTTGTTTTTGATATGTTTTTCAAACGGCAAAGGTACGCCTTTCGGCGTTACCGACAATAGGTTTTAGACTTTTTTATGCCTGTTCGCTCAATTCGAGCCAGCGTAATTCCTTTTCA
>ERZ1026898.62-NODE-62-length-64793-cov-4.909481_pt1 | contig 64793 bp, 57 predicted proteins | sample MGYA00380178_ERZ1026898 | MGnify/ENA primary metagenome ERZ1026898 (study PRJEB33269, sample SAMEA4719814) | human gut metagenome | biome: human-associated habitat; feature: organic feature; material: feces | place: Cameroon | collected 2013-10 ...
ATCCGTGTTTTGGTGTATAAAGAGAGAGTAAAATATAAAAGGTCACTTCTGTAAGCGCACCACCTTTTGCATTATCTCTCATAATTCAACCTCCTTATTACGGTTACTGTAATAAATATATCACTAACCGTAATACAAGTCAAGCAGGTTCAAGGAAATTATTTAAGGGGCGTATAAAAATAGAGCAGCAACATTTTCGTGTTACTGCTCCACTTTCATACAGAATAGTAGGGTACGCTGTTCTCAATTTGTGTTGTTGCTTCTTTACCGTATATGAGCATTCATTTAGGGCTTATAATTCCAATCCCCAATCCCCGTGTTGGGAGAAGAGTGGAAAAGAAGTTATAAGTGCTCTGGTCAGAGGAGACCAGATTAATAATCTGGCAGGTCTCTATACAAATTGGAGTCGTGCAGTATATATCGATGGCAGTGAGGAAAACAAAATAACAAAGCAAATTGGAATTATTAAGCTCCCCGCTATTGAGCATCAGGATAATTTCCTTGAGCCGATGACTATTTGGCATTTCAATAAGTCAGGAGATTACAAGGATCACTATACGCCGCAAAAACATAAGCCGGATCAGGCGATGTGGAGAAATTTCGGATTGATTGTGTTAAAGACATTGCAAAAAGATGGTCAGCATCGACCGGAAATTCTTGAGCAAATGATTCGAAAAAAAGGGATAGTTGGAGAACGCCGGATTATTATTCATGCTGTAGGTATGCAGGATGACGGCAATGCTACCTCGTGGGTTCCTGTTGATGAAATATCTGATTCCCTTATTATTAACGATCTTGTAATCTCGGATGATAAAGATAGTGGTTGGATTGTCCGTATTAATGAAGCTGTACATGTGACAAAGGAAGTGGCAGATTGCTACAAACGGTTCATAACGGATATAGCCGTTATTCGTAGAATGGATCTGAAAAAGGAAGGCGGCCGTTTCACCGATTCAGGAAGGGAAGATTTCTATCAAAGAATGAACGCACCGTTTCGCGATTGGTTGGCAGGAATTCATTGGGATGATTCCAAAGACGGTAAGGTCCTGGAATGGTATAAGACATTGAAGGCGATTGCAAAAGACCAAGCGCAGCAAATAGTGCAGCAGGCATCAACACGAGATTATATAGGAATAGATAATAATGGGCACACTTTAAACATAGTGACGGCTTATCAGATGTTCTTAGGAAGGCTTAAACAAAAACTTGGATAGGGGGTGATCAATATGAGCGTGTTAGATCCAGAACAGAAATCGGTAGGGCAGGTAACTGCTGACATCATCCAGAAGATAGAAAGAGAAAAGGATCACAGGGCAGCAGTACTGGCTCGACTGCGAAGTTCGATCGGAAAGCCATTAGAAGAGGCTGGAGATGTGTGGCCGCTTCTTTTGGAGAATATGCCGAAGCAGTATCTTGGTCGTTACGGCGAGGAAACCCCGGAAGAACAGGCTGTGTATATGACATTGCAGATATACGCAATGTGTATGCAAGGGACATCTGGCACGGTGATATCTGATCCTTCTTTTAAGGGAACCATTGGTATGTCGCTTCGCAATGGGAGAGATCCAGATGATTCGCGGGCTCTTGACCGGAGATTTAATGCACTGATAACTGCAGATACATTTGCAGAGCTTGCACATCATCTTCGTCAGTTGATGAAAATAGTTAAAAGTAAGAAAGAAATGACAGTAAATTTCGGACGATTGGCGGACGATTTATATAGATACATTAATGGGAAACAGCACAGAGTGTGTTTTAGATGGGCACAGGATTATTATTCAATAACAGATAAGAACCAGACAGAAAATAAGAATGAGGAGGGAAGTTCAAATGAGTGATCAAAGAGTATACCTTGATATCCATGCAATTCAGACTGTACCGCCGTCTAATATCAATCGTGATGATTCGGGGAGTCCTAAGACTGCTCAATATGGTGGAGTCAGAAGGGCGAGGGTCAGCTCTCAAGCCTGGAAGCGTGCCATGCGGCGGTATTTTGCTGAGCACGGCGGTGAGAAACTGGGCGTGCGGACAAAGCATATCGTTGAATATGTAGCCGATCGGATTCAGATGCTGGATTCTTCTGTTGGTCATGATCAGGCAATGGAATTCGCAGAGAACATATTGAACACCGCAGGAATACCGACAGACAAGAAGACAAGGACAGCGAAAGCACTTTATTTTATGGGTAAGGAACAGGCCGAAGCAATTGCAAAAGCTGCCATTGCTAAGAAGACAGACAAAAAGGAACTCCAGGCACTTTTAAATGATGAACCGGACGTCGATATTGCTTTATTTGGCAGAATGCTCGCTGATGATGCTTCTTTAAACGAGGATGCTTCAGCACAGGTTGCTCATGCAATCTCTACACATGCAGTAGAGACAGAGTTTGACTATTATGCTGCTGTGGACGATTGCTCCCCTGAAGATCAGACGGGGGCTGGTATGTTGGGCACTATTGAATATAATTCGGAAACGCTCTATCGCTATGCGAATGTCGCTGTGCATGAACTTGCTCGTCAGCTTGGCAGTAAGGAACATGCAATCGCAGCAATAAAGCTGTTTGTCGAAGCGTTTGTAAAGTCTATGCCGACAGGAAAAATGAACACATTTGCCAACACAACCCTTCCGCAGGCGATCATGGTCAACATTCGAACAGATCGTCCCGTTAACCTGGTGAGTGCATATGAGAAACCGGTGAGATCTGGTAACGGGTATGTGGAGGAATCCGTAAAACGTCTGTTCAATGAACTGGAGAAGACGGAAAGGCTTGTTGATAAACCAGTATTTACGTTTTATATGACATTGACAGATGCCCCTGAAAATGCAGAGGGAAAAGAAGAGCAAAATCTTGCTGAGTTGCTCAATGATCTGGATCAGATTGAATCTCTGATTTAGAGCAGAAGGCGGTGGCTGGATGAAAACTATTTTATTAAAATTTGCGGGGCCCCTCCAATCGTGGGGCTCGTCATCTCATTTTGAGAGCCGCCATACGGATCCGCATCCTTCAAAAAGCGCTGTGATAGGTATGATTGCAGCGGCATTTGGATATCGAAGAGACTGTACTGATAAGATCACAGCGTTAAATAAACTTCATTTTGCTGTGCGGGCAGATCAGGTCGGAGACATCAAAGAGGATTATCAGACTGCACATAAATATAAATTCAATCCGGATAAGACACTCGAAAGGACATATGTTACGCACAGATATTACCTGGAAGACGCTGTTTTTGTGGCAGCAGTTGGTCATGAAGATGATGTATGGATGGATCGCATAGTTCAGGCGCTTCGACATCCATATTTTCAGCTTTATATGGGAAGGCGGTCATATCCAATTCCGGCTGATTGTATTTTAGGAACGGTACAGACAGATGTGTTATCAGCTCTGCAGCAGGAGCCTTGGCAGGCAGCAGCCTGGTACAGGAGATGTCATTCCGGACAATTGGATATCTATGCAGACGCCGATCTTTTGCAGCAAAGCAGTATTACTTACAGAAAAGATAATATTGTGTCGCTGTCTCTGCAGGAAGGACGTCAATATCAATTGCGGGAAGAGCGCAGCTTAAGAATAAGGGTTTCGGCTTCTGAAGATCGCGAAGCAAGATATCCGGAACATGATATATTCGCATGGGTAGGGGAGTGAAATGTATTTATCACGTGTTGAACTGGATGCCAGGAATCGCCAGAAAATTAAAGATCTGACCCACGTTGGTGCCTATCACAGTTGGGTGGAAGACAGCTTCCCGGAGGAAGAAAAAAGGGGAGAGAGAAGCCGTAAATTATGGCGCCTTGATACACTTCATGGAAAAACATATCTTCTCGTTTTGAGTGAGAGTAAGCCAGAATTGGAAAAATTGGAAAAATATGGCGTTCACGGAACAGCGCAGACGAAATCTTATGATTCTTTTTTGAGAAATATTCAGGCAGGAGAGCTTTACCGTTTTCGCGCAGTTTTAAATCCGGAACATTCTCAAACTATAGGCCTAAATGAGCGGGGCAGGGTATTTCCTGAAGTGACTGTCAACCAACAACTGGCTTATTTGGAAAGAAGAGCGGAGAAGAATGGCTTCGAGCTTTTGCCGGAAGAATACACAATAACAGACAGGCGTTATGTTGTACTGAAAAAAAGTGGTCAGAAACCTGTTCATCTTTGTCAGGCGGCATATGAAGGGGTTTTGCGTGTAAAAGACACAGAGGTGTTTCGCCATGCGCTAGTGGATGGTATTGGAAGAAAAAAAGCCTATGGATTTGGCATGATGACGGTGATTCCAATGGAATAAGGCAATATGGACAAGGCAACCAATAAAATTGCAATACAGGAACTTCCACAGATAAAGGACAGGGTCACTTTCATCTATGTGGAACATTCGAAAATCAACCGGGTGGATGGCGCAATCACTGTTTTGGACAGCAGAGGCACAGTAAGGATACCTGCCGCGATAATAGGAGTCCTCTTTCTTGGACCGGGAACTGACATCAGTCACAGGGCGGTGGAATTGCTGGGAGATACGGGGACCAGCATGGTCTGGGTAGGTGAACATGGTGTGCGACAATATGCGCATGGCAGATCGCTTGCCCGTACAACACGCTTTTTGGAAAAACAGGCTATGCTTGTAACGAATGCGAGGCAGCGTGTTGCAGTTGCCAGAAAAATGTATAAAATGCGCTTTCCGGACGAAGATGTTGATCATCTTACGATGCAGCAGCTGCGAGCACATGAGGGGGCCAGAGTTCGCCGCGTTTACAGGGAAATGGCAAGAAAATATGAAGTTCAATGGGACAGAAGAGAGTATGATCCGGATGACTATGAAGGAAGTGACCCTGTCAATCAGGCCTTGTCTGCTGCCAATGTTGCCCTTTATGGAGTGGTACATAGTGTTGTTTGTGCATTAGGGCTATGCCCTGGTCTTGGCTTTGTGCATACGGGGCATGATCTATCGTTTGTGTATGATGTGGCAGATTTGTACAAAGCGGAGTTAACTATACCAATTTCTTTTCACATAGCTTCAGAGCATTCTAAGGGAGATGAAATCGGACGCATTGCGAGACAGGAGGTGCGTGATGAGTTTGCAGACGGCAAACTCCTTGGGCGCATTGTTCGTGATCTTCAATACCTGTTGGATATCAATGAAGAAGACCAGATAACTTTGGAACCACTTAGTCTTTGGGATGACAAGAAGGGAACGGTTCCGTACGGAATCAATTACAGCGGTGACTGATTATGCCTTTTACTGTAATTACTCTTAAAAAGGTGCCCCTTTCCCTGAGAGGAGACCTTACAAAATGGATGCAGGAAATTGCAACCGGAGTATATGTTGGCAATTTCAGTACAAGAGTTCGTCAGTATCTTTGGAAGAGAGTGTGCGACAGTATCGGGGATGGCGAAGCGACTTTGAGTTTTGCATACCGAAATGAAATTGGCTATAGCTTTCAGACGTTAAATGCGGACAGAACCGTAATCGACTTTGATGGAATTCCTCTCGTTATGATATCGGCTGATGATCAGTCAGATAATGTAGAAAACCTTCATAAGGGATTCAGCCATGCTTACCAGATGCATAAGGGGAGAAAAGCTGCATTTCCTAAGAAGCAGGACGACATAAAATCGAATGATTCTGAGTCGACGAGGTCTGTAGGACATAACAGCGGAAATATTGAGCGTGCAGGATACATTGTCATCGACTTGGAGACTACCGGACTTCATTTTGATAATGATCAGATCATTGAAGTAGGGGCTGTCAGATGGGATGGAAAAGAGACTGCAGATTTCCATGAACTTATCAATATTCAACAGCCTCTCTCGGCGGTAATTAAGCAATTAACGGGCATTACTGATGAGATGCTGACATCAGGCAAAGAATTACCTGTAGTTTTACAAGAACTAACTACATTTATTGGAGAATATCCGATCGTCGGCTACAATGTGGGCTTTGACATTAAGTTCTTGAATGCATCCTTGAACAAATGCGGGATGAACATCATTGATAATGAGGTGGTAGATCTTCTGAAAATTGTAAAGAAAGAACAGATGTTTCAAGAAAATTACAAACTGGAAACGACGTTGAAGTCGTATGGGATCAATGAACCTGTGCCGCATAGAGCACTTGAGGATGCAAAGCTGGCTTTTCGTCTGTCGAGGAAAGTCAATGTTTTTCACAATATTGAAAAGCAAAAATGTTGATTTTAAGGGATCTTTTATCTGTGGTTCCCGCATAAGCGGGGGTGATCCTGCACTGAAAAATGCAAAGAGCCGGCTGGAAGCGTGGTTCCCGCATAAGCGGGGGTGATCCTCTGTTCCGAGACAGCAAGGCTGACGACGCTTGGTGGTTCCCGCATAAGCGGGGGTGATCCCAGCCCGATGCAGATGTTAAATGAATTTAACCGGTGGTTCCCGCATAAGCGGGGGTGATCCCGGTCAGGGAATTGACGTGGTTACTCCGGACAGGTGGTTCCCGCATAAGCGGGGGTGATCCCAGACGGAACAGCGACAGCAACGGTTTGCACAAGTGGTTCCCGCATAAGCGGGGGTGATCCTACGCAGGATCCTTTCGCCGCTGCCATGCACAGGTGGTTCCCGCATAAGCGGGGGTGATCCTTCCAGTTCGCCCAGTCAATAACGCCCATCTGCGTGGTTCCCGCATAAGCGGGGGTGATCCTGATGGTGGGTATAGCAAGATGATTGTTGCAGAGTGGTTCCCGCGTAAGCGGGGGTGATCCTCAAGATGAGTCAGGCTATTAAGATGGAAAATGAGTGGTTCCCGCGTAAGCGGGGGTGATCCTGGTCCGGATCATCTATGACAAGAGCATTGTCAGTGGTTCCCGCGTAAGCGGGGGTGATCCCTACGGCGGTGACTGGAAATGTACCGCACAGCTGTGGTTCCCGCGTAAGCGGGGGTGATCCTACAGCCGGTAAAGATACAGAGTCAGAGAAGAAGTGGTTCCCGCGTAAGCGGGGGTGATCCTATCAGGGCAGACAACACCGTCAAACTTTTTGGGTGGTTCCCGCGTAAGCGGGGGTGATCCCGGACGGAGGCGGATATGGGTCCATCCGTGTTTGTGGTTCCCGCGTAAGCGGGGGTGATCCTCGAAAGACCGAGCGCCGTCTGTGCATCCGTTAGTGGTTCCCGCGTAAGCGGGGGTGATCCTGCTCCCATTTGATCCTCCACATCACTTTTGTAAGTGGTTCCCGCGTAAGCGGGGGTGATCCTGGAGAAAAGTACAGCGATCCGACAGCAGATCAGTGATTCCCGCGTAAGCGGGGGCGATTGACGTGGAATTTTCCCATGAAGCAGATGATCGGCTGATTGCCGGAATCTTGAAGGCTTTGCCCCATGTTGGCTGAAGCTGTCGGGATCCAAAAGATCATTCTTGCTGTTGTTGACACGGATTTTCGCAAGGGTGCGGCTTCTTTGACACAACTGCTTGGAACGAAGTATGATCTCAGCCCTTTTGAGAAGGAACTTCTGTTTCTCTTTTGCAGCAGGCGGACGGACCGGATCAAAGAACTGATCTGGGAAGGCAACGGATTTTTTCTGTTATACAAAAGACTGGAGGATGGCACGTTTTCTTGACCAAGGACTCCGGAGAAAACTGCGTAGAACTGTATCTATGTAGCAAAACAAAGAACACGGTTGAAGGCGATGGAGAGGGTGAAAACCAGAATGTTCTTTGATTCCAACGGAAGAATCCGGAAAGATATAACAACTCATAATCTATGAAGTTAAGCAAAGAGGAATTACTGGACATATTAAAAGAGTGTTGCAATGATGTTTCGTTTGAATACAACGGAAAACCATGTGGGATAACTCCGCTTGTTGAGAATGGCATACCAACATATCACGTATGGTGCGGAGACGAACAGTTTGCATTTGCCAGTGCAGAGACAACCATGAAAACAAGGTTTTTCGATGGGGAGTGTCTGAACGATATCTGTGAGCAGCTTGAATTTGATGTTTGCTGAGAGGTGAAGTCCGTCCCCGTCCGCGAGGACGAGGTGGGTGTTCCCCGCGAATGCGGGATGATCCTGACATTGATGGTGGTAGCTACAATAGCTGTTATTCTTGGCGGGGGCTTTGTCGCCGCATGTTTGCAATTGTAGTTGTTGGTCTTATGATTCTGAATTAAGGAAATAATGACAAATGTATAGTAAATTGCTTATAACACATCCGTACTCCATGTATAATTAGCACATGGAGGTAAGAACTATGACACGGATCAATATTCGCGTGGACGACAAAGTAAAAGAAAAAGCAACGCAGGCGTGCAAGGAGCTTGGAATTCCTCTTGCTACGGCTATCAATATCTATCTTGTAAAGCTTGGCGACGAATGCCGGATTCCGTTTGAGGTTTCCAAAGATCCTTTTTACACGGAGAATAATTTGAAACATTTACGACGCGGAGTTGCCGCCTTGAATGCGGGCAAAGGCGTTGAGCACGAGTGTATCAAGGTAGACTGATACACAAAGTATGGTTTGATGAGGCGTGGGAGAGTAGTCGCAACCACCAGTTCAACTGGTGCTTTACACTGGGACCTGATAAAGGCCGATTACTGCTTCCGCCCATAGGCGGGATGTTGCAAGCGTGTTACTGGTCCATTACAAAGTGGTACTATCCTCTTGATTCGTCACTCTGCTCTTCAATGTACTTTTTTATCGCAGATTCTGTGACATTATCAATGGTCTTTTTCCCTTCAGATATCCCATGAAATTTGATATGCTCAACTTCGGCGGCATTGAAACACTTAAGTGCACATGATCCACACATACCGCGCCTGATATTATTTCAACGCCTTTATACTTGCACAATTCTTGTATAATCTCACGCACGTCTTCTCTCATCTGGCCATACAGAACCTTTTTCCGATATGCACGAGAAGCTAACAGAGAAAGATGAAAAGATACTTGCGAGAGCAATAAAAACATGGAATAATAAAAAGCGAGCATAGTTTAAGCTTGGGAAAACGGCCGGAAACGGCATTTTACCGGTCCAAATCCGGTTGCACATGTGAAGCTGATGGAGAGATCCGTCAGCTTTTTTGTTGGAGAAAAAAGATGTTAGAAAGCACATAGCCGCAGTTCAGAGCCGCTATTTGAGAGCCGAACAAAGGGAAGAGTATACGTTCGCATAGGCGGCGGAGAGTTGAAACAGATCATTTATTTTGATACCGAAGAAAAAAGAAAGAAAACAATTGATCTGGATCATCGGCACAAGGGATTGTCAGAGCATGTGCATCACGGGTATTACCATGATGAATACGAACAATCCAAGAAAAAGGCAACAAAACCAGATACAAAAGAAACAAAGATGATTGAAAGAGTTACGAGGATATGGAATAATTACCTTCGTAGAAGCAACAGTAATGGTGCAAGCAGGGGAGCACATACCTCAGGGTAAGATTCTCGTTCAAATCAAGATGCTGATGCTTTAAGTCCAGTGGAGAAATCCGCTGGATTTTTTGTTGGAGAAAAAAGATGTTAGAAAGCACATTTTTACACACATTCAGACAGGCGGGAGCGGCAAGAATTACGGAAAACCACATCCTGTTCCGGAAGCCGCTGCAGATCTACAACATGCATTCGGACGAAACGGTATATTTCAAGTCCAATGAAGAAACGTACCGTTACAGAATTGAAACCGGAGAGACGGTTGGTGAGATTATAAAGAACGCAAAACTGCGGAAATTCTGGTAGTATACGATAAATGATGGACGTGGTTCTGATTCAGAGAGCTAGCCAAGGGGAATCAGTCATGTCGATGGATCATGAAATGACTGCACAATGACCTCGTGAAGAATTACAGAAATGATAAAATAGGGAGCAGAAAAGAAAAAACGACTGACAGGAAAACTGCTGAGTCAAAATGGATCCAGGAGTTATAAAAATCAGGCTGTCCGTCACAGTATGGATAGTTCCAAAAGTGGGGGACAAATCTTGATTTGTCACGGCATTCAGGCAGCTGTATAAGGAGATATAGAATGATACGTGAATATGATCATGTACGGATAAAAAAGAACGGAATGACCGGGCAGGTGGTAGACATACGTAATACGGACAAAACGTATTATCTGGTTGAAACTTGCACAAAAAAGAAAAACGGCGATAATGCGTGGAATTTGTATGATTGCGCGGAGGACGAAGTAGAGACAATAAATGCATAATACCTATTCTGGATGAAGACTTCAGATTAATGTGCTCTACAAGGGGAGACAGTGGAAATTGATTGAAGATGGTGTATGAACTAATGAAGCTTCCTTTCATTGCCTGCATCATAGCACTTATGAAGAAGATAGAAAATATCCCTGCGGGATACTCACATCTGGAACCCATCTGGAAGCCTCCGGCTCCGATATCATAACTTGTATGATCTGCGGCCATTGTGATAGAATCTTCATTAATTATGGGGTGTCTTGGGTACAGGAGCAGCTGAGTCGGAATGGATGATTCTGTTAGAACACAGGAAAATACCGGAAGTATTTTCCGCAAAAGAGAGCGTATCGGGAATGCTTCGCAGGTGCCGGCAGAGAAGCCGATTGTAGGAAGCGATAAGCCGGAAGGCTTCGACAATGGCACGATTGAGAAGATCAATGAATTTTTGAGCCCTGAGGAATTGTATCAGGACCTTCTGGTTCGTGTGCGCAAATATCACCCGAGTGATGATATTTCCATGATTGAAAAGGCGTACGAGCTTGCGAGAAAGGCGCATGAGGGCCAGAAGCGCAAGAGCGGAGAGCCGTACATCATTCATCCGCTGGATGTTGCCATTATTCTGGCTGACCTGGAAATGGATCAGGAGACCATCGCGGCAGGACTTCTGCATGACGTGGTCGAGGATACCATTTATACCAAGGATGAGATTGAGAAGGAGTTCGGAACCGACGTTGCCAACCTTGTGGACGGCGTGACCAAGCTGAAGAAGATCAAGCTTTCCGGGGACTATGCGGATAAGACGCAGGCACAGCAGGAAATGCAGGCGGAGAACCTCCGCAAGATGTTCCTTGCGATGGTTAAGGATATCCGTGTCATTCTGATTAAGCTTGCCGATCGTCTTCATAACATGCGGACGCTCCAGTATCAGCCTCCGGAGAAGCAGAAGCGCATTGCACAGGAGACGCTTGATATTTATTCGCCGATTGCATCGCGTCTTGGCATCAGCAAGATCAAGGTAGAGCTGGATGATCTCTCGCTTCGTTATCTGAAGCCGGAGGTGTATCAGGATCTTGTGCAGAAGGTCAATGAGCGCAAGATGGAGCGCGAGCAGTACGTCGAAGAGATCGCAGCCAACGTGGCAAAGGCCATGAAGGAAGCCGGGATCGATGCGAGAGTTGACGGTCGCGTGAAGCACTTCTTCAGTATTTACAAGAAGATGGTGAATCATCACAAGTCGCTGGACGAGATTTACGATCTTTTTGCGGTTCGCATCATCGTGAATACGGTGAAGGACTGTTATGCGGCGCTTGGTGTGATCCACGAGATGTACAAGCCGATTCCGGGGCGCTTTAAAGATTACATTGCAATGCCCAAGCCAAACGGCTATCAGTCGCTGCATACGACGCTGATCGGCTCGACCGGCCAGCCGTTTGAAATTCAGATCCGTACCTTTGAGATGCACCGCGAGGCGGAATATGGTATCGCGGCGCATTGGAAATATAAGGTCTCCAGTGATGGCAGAAAGGTGGATGAATCCGAACAGGAGAAGCTCACCTGGCTTCGTCAGATTCTGGAGTGGCAGCAGTCCATGTCGGACAACAAGGAGTTCATGCAGCTCTTAAAGAGCGATCTGGATCTCTTTTCCGACAGCGTGTACTGTTTTACCCCGAACGGAGAGGTCAAGAACCTGCCGGCGGGGTCTACGCCGATTGATTTTGCCTATTCCATTCATTCTGCGGTCGGCAACAAGATGGTGGGGGCACGCGTCAACGGCAAGCTCGTCAACATCGATTATCAGATTCAGAACGGTGACCGCATTGAGGTTATGACCTCGCAGAATTCGCGGGGGCCGAGTCTGGACTGGCTCAGCATCTGTAAGAGCGCTTCGGCGAAGAACAAGATCAACCAGTGGTTCAAGAAGAACCAGAAGGAAGAGAACATTGTCCGCGGCCGGGATGCGTTTGACAACTACTGCAGGACCAAGGGGCTGAAGGAAGATCAGCTTCTGAAGCCGGAGTATATGAATGCCGTCCTGAAGAAGTACGGCTTCCGGGAGTGGGATGCGGTCCTTGCAGCAATCGGGCACGGTGGTCTGAAGGAAGGCCAGGTTGCCAACAAGCTGGTTGAGCTGTATGAGAAGGATCATCTTGCTCATCTTACCGACGAAGAAATTCTGAAGCAGGTGGAGGACAATGCAGCTGCTGCCAGACCGAGCGGACACCGGGGCTCCGGAATTACCGTAAAGGGAATCCATGATGTGGCCGTGCATTTTGCCCGCTGCTGCAGCCCGGTTCCGGGGGATGAGATTGTCGGCTATGTCACGAGAGGCCGCGGCGTTACCATTCACCGGACGGATTGCATCAACATGATGAATCTTCCGGAGATTGACCGCGCAAGACTGATCGATGCCGACTGGGAGAACGGCGCACAGACTGTGGAGGACAGTGCGTTCGAGGCAGAGATCAATATCTATGCATCAGACCGTGCGGGACTTCTTTCGGATGTGTCCAAGGCCTTTACGGAGCGGGATATTTCGATCATCGGCGTGAACACAAGGACAAACCGGCAGGGCTTTGCGAGCATGAATGTGACCTTCCGTGTCAGCGGAAAGGCAGAGCTGGCGACAATCACCGAAAAGCTGCGCCAGATTCCGAATGTGATAGACATCAAGCGTGTATAAGGGAAAACGGAGATGACAGGATCCGGATTTTCCTGGTGTGCAGGAGAGGGTGGCGGACGTCATCTTCTTCTGCATTTTTGATTCAGAGGGAAAGGACAATGTGATGGCAGCGAAGGTTGTTGTGAAGGGATACGTGGTCGGAATGGTACAGACAAATGTGTACTTCCTTTATCGGGAAGGGGCAAAGGAGGCTGTACTGGTGGATCCGGCGGATTACGGAAAGGCACTTGCGGACGAAGCGGGGAAGCTTGGACTTGAAATCAAGGGGATTTTTCTGACCCATGCGCATTTTGATCACATCGGAGGCGTCGAGGAACTTGCAAAGCTGACCGGTGCAAGGATTTATATCAGCGATGGGGAGAAAGAGCTGATTCATGATACCGATGCCAATCTGTCCTCGCAGTATCATAACCCGAAGACCGTGCAGCCTGACGTATTTCTCCGGGACGGAGAGACGGTGGAGATTGCCGGGATGACGATTCGGTGTATCCAGACGCCTGGACACACGGAGGGGAGCTGCTGCTATTATATAGAGGAGACGGGAGAAGAGGAGAAGGGGAATGCCGGGAAGAAGCCTTGCCCGCCGATTCTCCTGTCCGGCGACACCCTGTTCGAGGAATCGGTCGGAAGAACGGATTTTCCCACAGGCTCTATGAGCGCTCTTGTGCGTTCGGTGAGAGAAAAGCTTTTCATTTTGCCGGATGAAACACTTGTCTATCCGGGACACGGCGGGATGACGCAGATCGGACATGAGAAGCAGTACAACGCGATGGTGTAACGGCCCTGGAAGCAAAGGCACTGTGAAGACGGAATAACAGGAGAGACAAAAAGCATGCTGCGGATTGATGAAAACATAGATTTGTACCGGTATGAGATTCATTCTCTGGTCAAGGCATTCTACCCTGCAGAGGACGTGAAGGTTCTGGTTGAGAATGATCCGGTCAGTGAGAAAACAAGAAGAGAGCACCCGGATGTTTTTATGAAGGTGTCCATGGAGAAGAATCGGATCGCACTTTGGATCTCCGGGACCGGAGAAAAAAGAGCCGATTTTCTCCGGTCGCTTCCGGCACCTTCCGGTGCCGATTATTCGGCGAAGTGCAGGGAAACGAAGGATGCGCTGAAGTCCTTTCTGTATCAGACTCTTTCGGAATACACGGGAACTGAGCTTCCCTGGGGCGACCTGATCGGGATCCGCCCGACGAAGATTGCCATGATGCGGATGGAGGATGGAAGCTCGGAGGCAGAGGCCATTGATTTTCTGGAGAAGGAGCATAAGGTCTCTGAGGAAAAGGCACATCTTGCCGTCGACATTGCAAAGCGGGAGAAGAGGATTCTGTCCGGAATTCATTACGAGAACGGGTACAGCCTCTACATTGGAATCCCGTTTTGCCCGACGACATGTCTCTACTGCTCGTTCCCTTCGTTCAACATTGCACTCTGGAAGGAGCGGATCGGGGAGTATCTGGACGCTCTGGAGCGTGAGATGGCGGAGACTGCGGAGCTCATGAAGGGGCAGATTCTCGATACGGTTTACATCGGAGGAGGAACGCCGACTTCGCTGGAAGCGGAGGAGCTGGACCGGCTGTGCTGTGCGATTGAGCGATATTTTGACATGAGCACGGTGCAGGAGTTTACGGTGGAGGCAGGACGGCCGGACAGCATCACGAGAGAGAAGCTGCAGGCGCTGCGGAAGCATCCCATCACGAGAATCAGCGTCAATCCGCAGACCATGAAGGAGGAGACGCTGAAGATCATCGGGCGTCATCACACGGTGCAGCAGGTGATGGACACCTTCCGGATGGCGCGGGAATGCGGCTTTGACAACATCAACATGGATCTGATTCTGGGACTTCCCGGGGAGGATGCGGAGGATGTCCGCAGGACAACGGAGAAGGTCCGGGAGCTGAATCCGGACTCTCTTACGGTGCATTCGCTGGCAATCAAACGGGCCTCCCGTCTTCGCCGCGTGATTGATGAGAAGGGATATCCGGTTCTGATCAATACCGATGAGACGATGGAGATCGCAGCAGAGGCGGCGAAGGATATGGAGATGAAGCCGTATTATCTGTACCGTCAGAAGAATATGTCCGGTAACTTTGAGAACGTGGGATATGCCCGTGAGGGCAAATACGGCATCTACAACATCCTGATCATGGAGGAGAAGCAGACCATCATGGCACTGGGGGCGGGGTCAATTTCCAAGCGTGTTTTCCCGGATGGGCGAATTGAGCGCTGTGACAATGCCAAGGAGGTCTCTGTTTACCTTGAGAACCTGGATGAGATGCTGGAAAGGAAGCGGAAGCTTTTTGCATAGAACAGGAGGATGGGGTTATGGAACAGGAAATCAGAAGGACGGAGTTCACCTATTTGTCTTCGGATCAGAAGACGCAGATTCGTGCAGTCCGGTATGAGCCGGCAGGGGAGCCGTGCGGAATTGTTCAGCTGACGCACGGAATGGTCGAGCACATGGACCGGTACGATGCTTTTGCCAGATATCTTTGCAGGAACGGCTTTGTGGTGGCCGGGCAGGATCATCTTGGACACGGCGCTTCCGTGACCGGAAAGGAAAAATGGGGATATTTTGGCAAGGCGGAGCACCCAAGCGACCTCCTTGTCGGGGATATGCAGCTGCTTCGGGAGCATCTGCAGAAGGAATATCCGGAGCTTGCTTATATGATGCTGGGGCACAGCATGGGCTCCTATATGCTTCGCAAATATCTCTCCGTTCACGGGGAGGGCGTTGCGAAGGCGGTTGTGATGGGAACCGGAGATGTCTCCCTGGTACAGGCAGGGTTTGGTCTGTTTCTCATCCGTGTGCTGTCAGTAATTCACGGCGATGAGTACCGGAGCAAAATAATTCAGCAGATGACCTACAGCAAGTCTTACCGGAAATTTGATCTTACGGGGGAGCATCCGGAGAACAGCTGGCTGACAAAGGATACCGGCATCGTGAAAGCCTACTACGCGGATCCGAGATGCACCTTCCTGTTCACGCTGAATGCATATAAGGGTCTGGTGGAAGCAGCAGCCTATGACGCGAAGCCGGAGAACATCCGGAAGATCCCTTCCGGGATCCGGATTCTTCTTGCAAGCGGCGCCGACGACCCGGTTGGAGACCTTTCTGCAGGAGTAAAGAGAACGTATGAGAAGTTCAAGGCAGCAGGCTTGAATGTTCAGATGAAGCTTTATCCCGGTGACCGGCACGAGATCCTGAATGAGACCGACCGGGGACAGGTGTGGAAGGACATGCTGGCATTCTTCAGGTCCTGAAAAGTATGACGAGGAGGATATTTTATGAAAATCATTTCGGATCAGTATTACATTAACGTTCATTCGGAGCACAACAAGCCGGCGGAGCATGCCTCGGACGGCGAAATTGTAGTGTTCCAGACAAGAGACTGCTATAACCGCCTGGTACAGACGGAAGAGAAAACTCTGGAAGAGCAGGTGGGAGAGGAGCCGGACAATCCTTCGACCGGACCGTTGTATGTGGATGGCGCAGAGCCCGGAGATGTGATTGCGGTGGATATTCTGGACATCACCGTGGCGGACCACGGCGTAGTTGCGATCGGATGCGGTCCCTTCCGGAATAAGGAGGAGAAGGAGCCCTTCCACATTCTTCCGGTCAGAGACGGACGTGTGAGGTTTCAGGACGTGGAATGGGATATTGATCCGATGGTGGGCGTGGTTGGAACAGCAATGCCGGGACGTGAGATCGGAACCATCAATGCCTTTGAAGGCGGCGGCAACATGGACAGCCGGATCATCCGCAAGGGTGCAACGGTCTGGCTTCCTGTCAGGGTGCCCGGAGCTCTTCTTGTGATGGGCGACATCCATGCCTCGATGGGCGACGGAGAAGTCTGCGGAACCGGTCTGGAGATCGACGGAGAGATCACGGTGCGCGTCCGGCTGCTTAAGAATTTCGAGCTGAACTGGCCGGTGACGGAGACCAAGGATGCGTGGTATGTCAACACCTGCGGAGATACCTGCGACGATGCAATCCGCGCAGGCTACATGGAAATGCGGCGGCTGATTGCAAAGGCCTACGGCTGGTCTCTGGAGGATGCTGCGTTCTATATGACGCTTCGCGGCTATCTTGAGTCCAATCAGGCGTGCCTTATTCCGCACGATACGTTCCGTGTCGGGACACCGAAGGTAAACGGGAAGCCCAGACTGATCGGATAAACATCCGATCAGTTCTGCAGCTTCACGACCAGAACACCGTAGACGTTCTGCACCGATCCGGCAGCAGGATAGGCGGGCATTGCAGCAACCTCGGGAAGTGTGGAAATGGTGGCCTCTGTATCACCCTGGGCGAACGAAACCTGGATCCGCAGGTAGTTGGTATACAGTCTGCTCCAGGAAATGCGGGAGAAGGAAATGTCATTGGACCATCTTCCGTACTGCGCATAGGCGTTGGCCCGCTCGAACAAGGGAGCCGTGTAGAATGTTTTGGAGGAGGCGGGCGGACCGACGATCAGGAGCTGGCCGTTTATATAGTCATAGCCCTGTCTTCCGGCCTCGGTGAGAATGCTCTGCGCAAGAGTCTGCGAGGCTCTTCTTCCTGCATACATGCCGTACTGATCCATTTCACACTGCAGAATTCCCCCGTAAAGAAGAAACAGAAGATCGAGAAGAAGAATTCCCTTCAGGCAGCGTCCGGATTTCCAAAAGGACGATGCCCCTCCGCCGGAAACGGCACTGCCGGAGAGAGCAGTTTTTCCGGAAGGAAAGACATAATTGGACATGCAGAACAGGAGCGGCAGGATCAGGGCCATGGAGACAACCATCTGCATATGCGTTTCTGTTTCGGGTGCAGCGAGATAGAAGCAGTTGGCTGCGGCCGGAAGGAGGAGAATTCCGGCAAGAAAGAGAAGTGCCTCTGCCTTCTTTCTGCGGAAGATCCGAACAAAGATGACGCAAACCAGAATGAATACGGGCATGTAGCAAAGCGGAAACCAGGAGTGCCGTTCCAGAGCGTGCGACAGGTAGGTTCCGTTTACGAAGTAATTCAGGATCGTCCGATAGCAGTGGTGAAAGGCATTGGGGAGACCTGCAAGGATATAGAGCGGTGAAATCTCCGAAAAGCCCTGGTAGTCGCTCGCCGGTGTGCCGGTCATCCACAGGCGGAGCTTCAGAAGAAGAACATAGAGAATTCCGCCGAGTGCGACCGAACAGAAGGCGCGGATGAAAAAGCGCAGGCGCTCCCGGGCACCCACAGGAAGGAAAGCAGGCTTTACCGATTCCGTACCGCCTTCCGCTGCGATGGAATACAGGAGCACAAAGAGCATCAAAAGTGCGGTGGTTCCGATTCCGGCCTGATAGGAGCCCATCATAAAGGCAATGCAGAGGGCGGAAAGGAGAATCCGCAGGATGGCAGAGGATGTCACCGGTGCCAGAAGAACCCACACTGCGAGTACAGCCAGAAAGAACGAAACCGCGAAGGTGATTGCCATGTAGCCGAAGGACATCTGACAGACGATGCCGACAGAGCCAAGGAACAGAAAGCCGGCAAGAAGGTTTCTTCCGGAAGGAACGAGATCCAGAAGCCGCAGAATCAGAAGAAAGGACAGCGAATACAGGGCAAGGGAGAAAACAGCCGGCAGAGGATCCAGTGAGATGCCGAAGCGCATTTTGTCAAGAAACGGCCAGAACCAGCGCCCGATGGAAAGCTCCCAGGTTCCTGCCAGGTAGTCGTCCTGATTCCACAGACCGTCAAGATCGTTGGTGAGCCGCAGAACAAGGAGCGGGAGCTGGACGAGCAAAGTATAAATCCACAGAATCAGAAACGGTCTGCGATAAGGCTGAAGCTTCGCCCATACGCAGGATGCGGAAACAGAAACAGAATGATCAGAATCGGATGAATGCATGAAAACCTCCGGAAGAGAATACTGTTAAGAAAACACTCCTCTGCTGCATAACGGAGAAGTGAGCAGCAGAGATATCGAACAGATATATAGTAAGGCATTTGGGCGATATGTGAAAGACGGAAAGAAACACTATAATTATGAAGAAATCAGGGCCGCTCCGACATTGTTAGAATGTCGGAGCGGTCTTTTAGTATTATACAGATTTAAGAAAAAATTACGAAAGTTGTCTGTAATTCTGCCTTGTAAATCCGACAAAATTGCGTTATATTCATTCGCAGTCCCTTAATGGGGACCTGTAACGATCGGTTTCGTTCGGCTGTCACATCGGAAAGGAACGGGCTGACGGAAGCAAATCTGCATTCTGCAAGTAGGAGAATCAATCGGAATGTCACAGAATCTGGTTATAGTAGAGTCACCTGCGAAGGTGAAGACCATCAAGAAATTTCTTGGAAAGAAGTATGATGTCGCGGCAAGTCAGGGACATGTCCGTGATCTTCCGAGAAGTCAGATGGGTATCGATATTGAGAACGATTTTGAACCGAAGTACATCACGATCCGCGGAAAGGGAGACCTTCTGGCGGATCTCAGAAAGCGCGTGAAGAAGTCCGACAAGGTCTATCTGGCAACGGACCCTGACCGCGAGGGAGAAGCAATTTCCTGGCACCTGATGGCTGCGCTGAAGCTTGAGGACAAGAAGACAGCGCGGATCACCTTCAATGAAATCACCAAGAGTGCGGTGACGGAGTCGTTTAAGCATCCCCGTGAAATCGATATGAACCTTGTGGATGCCCAGCAGGCACGAAGAGTACTGGATCGAATCGTGGGTTATGAGATTTCTCCCCTCCTGTGGGCAAAGGTGAAGAGAGGCCTTTCGGCAGGCCGTGTACAGTCTGTTGCGCTGCGAATGATCGGAGACCGCGAGGATGAGATCAATTCCTTTATTCCGGAGGAATACTGGAGTCTGGATGCGGTTTTGCAGGTCAAGGGAGAGAAGAAGCCGCTGGTAGCGCATTATTACGGTCCCTCCGGAAGCACGAAGAAGGCGGAAATTGCAAACGGCGAGGAAGCAGAAGCGCTGAAGAAGGCGCTCGAAAAGGCGGATTATCAGATTACAGAAATCAGGACCACGATCCGTGAGCGGAAGGCACCGCTTCCCTTTACAACCTCTACGCTGCAGCAGGAAGCGTCCAAGGCATTGAACTTTTCCACGCAGAAGACCATGCGAATCGCACAGCAGCTTTATGAAGGCGTAGAGATCAAGGGCTCCGGTTCGGTCGGTATCATTACCTATCTCAGAACGGATTCCACGCGCATTTCGGAAGAAGCCATGGCTGCCTCTGAAGAGTATATTGCGCGCGAATACGGTCAGGAATTTCTTGCGGAAGGTGCTCAGAAGAAGGCAGACGGCAAGATTCAGGATGCACATGAAGCCATCCGTCCTACGGATATCAATCGTACCCCGGCTTCGATCAAGGACTCTCTGACCAGGGAACAGTTCCGTCTGTATCAGCTGATCTGGAACCGCTTCGTGGCAAGCCGCATGGCCGGCGCGAAGGTGGAGCAGACAAGAGTGACTGTGACGGCACAGGGGAAAAAGGCAGGAAAGCAGGAAGAAGGCGGAATCCTTTCTGCGGATGGAAAATATCTGTTCACGATGCCGTTTTCACACATTGCATTTGAAGGCTTCCTGAAGGTCTATAAACCCGCTGACGAGGATAAAGCAGAAGGCTCCCTCATGAAGGGTGTAGATGAGAATTCACAGCTCACCCTTTCCGAGCTGGATGCCCAGCAGCATTTTACCCAGCCGGTGCCGCACTACACCGAGGCATCTCTGGTGCATGCTCTGGAGGAGCAGGGAATCGGACGTCCGTCCACCTATGCGCCTACGATTACCACGATCCTGGCAAGACGGTATGTCACGAAGGAGAACAAGAATCTCTACATGACAGAGCTCGGAGAAGCGGTCAACAATATTATGAAGACCTCCTTCCCGGCAATCGTGGATCCTGCTTTCACGGCAAATCTGGAATCGCTTCTGGACGGAGTTGCAGAGGGCGAGGTTCGATGGAAGACCATCATTGAGAATTTCTATCCGGATCTGGATGCTGCCGTCAGGAAGGCAAACGAAGAGCTGGAGAAGGTAGAGATCAAGGACGAAGAGTCCGATGAGATCTGTGAGAAATGCGGCCGCCGCATGGTCATCAAATACGGACCGCACGGTAAATTTCTGGCGTGCCCGGGCTTTCCGGAGTGCCGGAATACAAAGCCTTATTTTGAAAAGATCGGCGTAGCCTGCCCCAAGTGCGGTCAGGACATCGTGATCAAAATGACCAAGAAGGGAAGAAAATACTACGGCTGTCTTGGAAATCCCGAGTGTGATTTCATGACCTGGAACCGCCCTTCGGGTGAAAAATGCCCGCAGTGCGGAAGCATTCTCCTGGAAAAGGGAAACAAACTCGTCTGCTATAATGAAGAATGCGGCTATATGACGGACAAGAAGGAAGGAACGACGAAATGAGCAAGAATGTGAACAATGTACAGCTTCTGGACAAGACTAGAAAGATCGAACGGCTTCTGCACAACAACAGCACGGGAAAAGTGGTTTTCAATGACATCTGCGCCGTTATGAGTGAAATTATGAACAGTGACGTTCTTGTTCTTTCTCATAAGGGAAAAGTGCTCGGAGTAGCAGAAAAGCCCGAAAGCGAAATCCGGCCGATCAAGAGTCTGGTAAAGGATGGCGTGGGTGAATTCATCGACGGCGATCTGAATGAGCGTCTTCTTGCAATTCTCTCGACCAATGAGAATGTGATGCTCTCCACGCTTGGCTTTGACGCGGAGGATTCGGAGCACAATGCCATCATTGTTCCGATCGAAATCGCAGGCGAACGCCTCGGAACGGTGTTTATCTACAATCAGGGTCATGGATATGACATTGATGACATCATCATCTGCGAGTACGGCACAACCGTGGTCGGTCTGGAGATGCTGCGCGCGGTTTCCGAGGAATCCGCGGAGGAGAACCGCAGAACAGCAATCGTAAAATCGGCATTCTCAACCCTTTCCTACACGGAGATTCAGGCCATTCTTCATATTTTCGAGGAGATGGACGGAAAGAGAGAGGGAATTCTGGTTGCTTCCAAGATTGCGGACAAGGCCGGCATCACCCGTTCGGTGATTGTCAATGCGCTGCGCAAGTTTGAATCCGCAGGCGTGATTGAGTCCCGCTCCTCCGGAATGAAGGGCACCTACATTAAGGTCCTGAACGATGCGGTTTACAAAGAGCTCGACAATATGCGGAACCGGATCGAGGGATAATACAGACGAAATGATTCGATGACACATGGCCCGGAGCACCGGCAAGATAATACTTGCAGGCGGCTCCGGGCCGTGTTATACTTTGAACGCTGTGCGGAGAAATTATGCCGCGCAGTGAAGGACTATAGAACACGTATTTCCAGCAGATGCCGGTGGCCGAAAGGCTGGCATGAGTCCTGGAGAGCAGGGACAGAGGTCTTTGCTTTTTCTGCGAAAGAGATACGGAAGGCCGGTTGCTCCCGGCAATAAACCAAACAAACGGAGGAATTTAAAATGAGCGTAGTATCCATGAAAGAGCTGCTTGAAGCAGGCGTACACTTTGGTCACCAGACCCGTCGTTGGAATCCTAAGATGGCTCCTTACATCTTCACCGAGCGCAACGGAATCCACATCATCGACCTTCAGAAGTCGGTTGTAAAGGTTGACGAGGCTTACAAGGCAGTATTCGAGATTGCAGAGCAGGGCGGCACCATTCTGTTCGTCGGCACCAAGAAGCAGGCGCAGGATTCCGTTAAGGCTGAGGCTGAGCGCTGCGGCATGTACTATGTAAATCACAGATGGCTCGGCGGTATGCTGACCAACTTCAAGACCATCCAGACCAGAATCGAGCGTCTGAACAAGATCAACGAGATGGAAAACGATGGAACCTTCGATGTACTTCCCAAGAAGGAAGTTGCCGCTCTGAAGAAGGAGCAGGAAAAGCTTGAGGCGAACATCGGCGGCATCAGAACCATGGCTCACATTCCGGATGCGATCTTCGTTGTAGATCCCAAGAAGGAGAAGATCTGCGTTAACGAGGCACACAGCCTGGGCATCACTCTGATCGGTATTGCAGATACCAACTGCGATCCGGATGAGCTTGATTACATCATCCCCGGAAATGACGACGCAATCCGTGCGGTTAAGCTTCTCTGCTCCAAGATGGCAGATGCTGTCATCGAGGCTCGTCAGGGCGAAGAGAACGTAGCAGCAGATGCAGAGGGACAGGATGCTCTTGCAGCAGAGTCCGCAGCAAGCGAGGCAGAGCAGGCTGCAGAGGGAACTCTCTGATTCCCTTCTGATTCCGAAGACATGTAACAGGAAACGCCGGTTTGGCGTTCCCTCGAGAGGTGCCGCAGAAGCTGCGGCAGAAAGGAATACGCTATGGCAATTACAGCAGCTCAGGTTAAGGAACTCAGAGAGATGACCGGTGCCGGCATCATGGAGTGCAAGAAGGCACTGACTGAGACAAACGGAAATATTGACGAGGCAGTTGAGCTTCTCCGCAAGGCTGGCGCAGCCAAGGCTGAGAAGAAGGCAAACCGTATTGCAGCAGAAGGTCTTTGCTATGTTGCTCAGAACGAGGACAACAAGGCAGCGGTTGTAGAGGTTAACTCTGAGACCGACTTCGTTGCAAGCAACGCTACCTTCAAGGAATATGTTCAGAAGGTTGCAAATGCAGCCCTGAATACCGAGGCTACGGATCTGGAAGGCTTCCTTGCAGACAAGTGGCCGGAGGATTCCTCCAAGACGGTCAGCGAGAGCCTGGTTGACATGATTGCAGTGATCTCCGAGAAGCTGTCCATTCGTCGCTTCGAGAAGGTTGAGGCTGCAAACGGCCTTGTTGCTTCTTATGTTCATGGCGGCGGACGCATCGCTGTTCTCGTAGAGGCTGAGTCCGATGTTGTAAACGATGAGATTCGTGAAGCAGTTCGCAACGTAGCAATGCAGGTTGCAGCTCTTTCTCCGAAGTATGTCAGCGAAGAGGATATCCCGGAGGATGTTCGTGCACATGAGAAGGAAATCCTTCTTGCACAGGCTGTTGCCGAGAACGATGCTCTTCCGGAGAACAAGAGAAAGCCTCAGCAGATTCTTGAGAAGATGCTGATCGGCCGTCTTAACAAGGAATTCAAGGAAATCTGCCTGAATGACCAGATCTACGTTAAGGCAGAGGACGGCAAGCAGTCTGTTGCTGCATACCTTGCAGAAGTTGGCAAGAAGAACGGCGCTACTGTTTCCGTCAAGAAGTTCGTCCGTTATGAGACTGGCGAGGGAATGGAGCACAAGGAAGAGAACTTTGCAAAGGAAGTCATGGAGCAGGTTGGTAAGGCCTGAGCCCGTTTGAGCAGATTCTTTTCAAGTGCAGAATGAGTGCATATTTGCCGGAGGGCCAGCCGCAGGCTGCCTTCCGGCTATTTTGATTCAGGGAATAACATGAAATTCAGCAGAATTAATGAAACAACAATACGTTGCTATCTGACCCGTGAGGATCTGGAGAGCAGTGGCATCAATCTGGATGACATCATGGAGCGAAAGACCAATGCCATGGAGTATCTGCGCCGGGTGATTATGGAGGCGGCAAGAGAAGAGAACTTCCAGCTGGACGGCGCTGTGAATACCATGCAGATCCGCGCGATGATGGACGGCTCTTTGACATTGACGATTTCGAGCGGAGAGCCGGGAGCGCTTTCTGCAGAGACCTCCGATGTGCCGGACTTGTTCCGGTCGCTGGTAGCAGGTCTGACAGAGGGAAGGCAGGGAGCGGATGCTGCAAAGCAGCAGGGAACGCCTTCTTCCGATGCAGGTGAGAACCCTTCCGGAACGGATACGGCAATGGCTGCCCTGCCGCAGCAGGAGAAGTCAGATTCGGCATCCATGAACCGGAAGGTTGCGGAGGCTCTGAATCCGCCGAGAGAGCGGAAGCACAGTACGTTCTGCTATATTTTCCGGTCGATTGCAGATGCCGGTGAATGCTGCCGGAAAATCCCGGACACAGCAGCGCTGCAATCCTCTCTCTGGCAGGATCGCGGAGACGGAGCGTATTATCTGTTTCTTTCGTCAGCCGGAGATGAAATCCGGTTTGAGAAAACCATACTGGCAATGAATGAATTCGGAACCTTTTCCGATGCACCGGCCGAAACGGTCGCCTATATCATGGAGCATGAGAGATGTATTCTGAGAGAAAACGCCGCGGCGCAGCTGGCCCGTCTGTAAAAACAGACGGAATGATTCGTCTGAATAAATTTATCGCTTCCTCCGGACTGTATTCCCGAAGAGAGGCAGACCGTCTTATGGAAGCGGGCGATGTGACGGTGGACGATGAAATCGCGCAGCCCGGCCGCATGATCACCGGAAAGGAAAAAATCAAGGTCAGAGATCAGATCATTCGTTCGCAGGACCGCAAGGTTGTAGTAGCCTATTATAAGCCGGTCGGAGTGACGGTTACAAAGTCGGATCCGCATGCCCGTGTGACACTGGAGGATGTGTTCCGCTATCCGATTCACCTGACCTATGCAGGCCGCCTGGATCGTGATTCGGAAGGCTTGCTTCTTATGACCAATGACGGCGAGCTGATCGATGCCATGATGCGCTCCTCAAACGAGCATGAGAAGGAGTATATTGTCCGTACAAGAGGAAAGCTCAGTGACGAGGATCTGCATCAGATGTCCAAGGGAATCTGGCTGAAGGATCTGGAGGTGAAGACAAAGCCCTGCCGCATTGAGAGGCTGGGGGACTATACCTTCCGGATTGTGCTGACACAGGGCCTGAATCGTCAGATTCGCCGTATGTGCAAGGCCAGAGGCCACGAGGTGAAAACGCTGAAGCGTGTGCGGGTGCTGAACATTACGGTAAAGGGACTGCAGCCCGGAATGCAGCGTGAGCTGACGCAGGACGAGAGAATGAAGCTCTACGAGATGGTCGGACTGACACTTGCAGATTAAGGATGCCATATGACGCGCGAAGAATACGAAGAACTGAAAAAAGTCATCGATTACCACATGAAGCGGTATTACGATGAGGATTCTCCGGAAATCAGCGACTACGAATATGATCAGCTGATGCAGAAGCTGAAGGCCGCAGAGCGTGAGCATCCGGACTGGATCGGACCGGATTCGCCGTCTCAGAAGATCGGAGGAACGGCTCTTGGGAGGCCTGCAGGCGGGAAGCGCGAAGCCGGTGTCAAGGTAACTCACGATGTGCCGATGCTCTCGATTGAGGATGTTTTTACCAAAGAGGATGTGAAGGCGTGGGTTTCCAAGGTGCATGAGCTGCATCCGGACTGCCTGTTCTCCGTGGAGGTCAAGGTGGACGGACTGTCCATGTCCATCCGGTATGAACAGAAGGAGGACGAAAAGCTCCATCTGGTCCTTGCGGAGACACGGGGCGATGGCCTTGTCGGCGAAGATGTGACCGCCAATGCACGGGTGATTCCGGATGTACAGCAGGTTCTGGATCTCCCGTATAAAAGTCTGGAGCTCCGCGGTGAGGTCTATATGGCGCATGAGGATTTTGAGCGCTTCAACGAGGAGATGGAGGAGCAGGGCAGGAAGCCTGCAGCCAATCCCAGAAATCTGGCGGCCGGAACACTGCGGCAGCTGGATCCTTCGATTACAAAAAAGCGGGGCCTTCGCATGTTCGTGTTCAACGTTCAAAGAGGACCGGAGGAGATCATGGAAAGCCATGTGAAGGCGCTGGATCTTCTGGAGGAGAAGGGCGTCTCTGTGGTCTGTCATCGAAGCTGCAGGACAGCGGACGAGGTCCTTTCGGCCATTGACGATATCGGAAACATGCGGGATACGCTGCATTTTGATCTGGACGGTGCGGTTGTAAAGATCGATCATGTGGCATATCGGAATGATTTTCCCGCGGGCTCCAAGTACTCAAGCGGACACATCGCATACAAGTATCCGCCGGAGGAACGCATTGTTGTGATGGACCGGATTCTTGTTGACGTCGGAAGAACCGGAAAGCTCACATTTACCGGAGAATTCCATGACCGGGAGACCGGGAAGCCGGCAAGACTCTGCGGGACAAGTGTGTCGCGCGCAACGCTCCACAACCAGGATTATATTCAGGACATGAAGATCGGCGAAGGAGGAGAATACCGTCTGTTTAAGAGCGGTGAGATCATTCCGAAGCTGAACGGCTGCGTCAGGGAACCGGAGGTGATTTTCTCGGCACCCAAGGTCTGCCCGGTATGCGGTCAGCCGCTGGTTCGTGAGGAGGATACGGCGGACATCCGCTGCATCAATCCTGCCTGTCCCGCGCAGGTTGTCAATTCGATCGCATATTTTGCCTCCAGAAGCTGCATGAACATCATGGGGCTTGGTGATACCCTGGTGGAGGCGTTGGTGCAGAAGGGATATCTGCACAGCTATGCGGATATTTATCGCCTGAAGGAGCACCGCAAGGAGCTGATCGAGGAAGGCATCATCGGCAAGGAAAAGAACACCGACAAGGTGCTGGCTGCGATAGAAGCCTCCAAGGAGAATTCCCCGGTGCTTCTTCTGACCGGGCTTGGGATCCGGAACTGCGGAAAATCTGCGGCGCGCGAGCTTCTGTCTCATTATGACAGCATTGATGCGCTGGCAGAAGCAGGGAAGGAAGAGCTGACGCAGATTCCTGACGTGGGAGAGACCACGGCGGCCTGCATTCATGATTTTTTTGCCGCAGAGGAGAACCGGAAGATCCTGCAGGAGCTGCGGGATGCGGGCGTCAATCTGAAGATGGAGCAAAAGGAAGCAGGATCGCAGAAGCTGGCAGGTCTGACCATCGTGGTGACGGGTACGCTTCCGACACTTGGAAGAAAAGAGGCGGAGGAGCTGATCGTATCCAATGGCGGCAAGGCGTCCGGCAGCGTTTCGAAGAAGACCAGCTATGTCCTTGCGGGAGAAGCCGCAGGCTCCAAGCTTACCAAGGCACAGCAGCTCGGCATTCCTGTGATTTCAGAAGACGAGTTCCGGGCAATGCTGTGAACACAGACAGAAAGGAGCGGTCATTATGCCGATTCGGATTCAGAATGATCTTCCGGTCAAGGAAGAACTGGAGAAAGAAAATCTCTTTATTGTTGATGAGAACAGGGCAGCGCATCAGGACATTCGTCCGCTGGAGATCTGCATTCTGAATCTCATGCCCAAAAAGGAAGATACCGAGCTGGATATCCTGCGCATGCTGAGTAATACGCCGCTGCAGCTGAACATTACCTTTATGCGGATGAGCTCTCATCTGTCCAAAAACACCTCCTACTCGCATCTCCATCAGTTCTACGCATCGTTCGATGATCTGAAGGAGCGGCGGTTCGACGGTCTGATCATCACCGGTGCACCGGTGGAGAAGCTGGAATATGAAGAGGTGGATTACTGGAATGAGCTCTGCCGAGTGTTTGCATGGAGTGTGACCAACGTGACCTCGACGCTTCACATCTGCTGGGGAGCTCAGGCCGGATTGTACTATCATTACGGACTTCCGAAGAAGATGCTGAAGGAGAAGCTTTCCGGTGTCTACTACCACAAGGTGATGCATCGCAAGGATCCTCTGGTGCGCGGAATGGATGACTATTTCATGATTCCGCACAGCCGGTACACAGAGGTTCCGGCCGCCGCCATTCATGCCTGCAGCGAGCTTAAGATTCTCGCGGAATCCAGGGAGGCTGGTGTTCTTCTGTGCACTGCCAGGGAAGGACGACAGGTCTTTATCTTCGGACACGGTGAATATGACCGCTATACGCTCCGTGATGAATATGAGCGCGATGAGAAGAAGGGAATTCATCCGAACGTGCCGGAGAACTATTTCCCGGACGATGATCCCGGAAAGAAGCCGCTTCTTCAGTGGCGCAGTGCAAGCCAGGCGATGTACAGTAACTGGATCAATTATTACGTATACCAGGCAACACCGTTTGATCTGAATGAGATCCGGTAAAACTAAATATTGTGTTCTGACAGACCGGGAATCCTGATGAGAGGATTCCCGGTCTGTTTTTTACCAAGGATGGAAAGGACGGGTTTACGCAAGCTTGTCTGAAACTTAACAATGTTCAGATAGTTAATGATGCGGAAGTGGCATAGGATATCCATTGTATCTGACAGACGGAAAATCATGAGGGAGCGAAAGGAGAATCAATACAATGAAAAAGCGGAGTACCTTCACAGTGGTGGGGGCCATGATACTTGCATCTGCGCTGTTGTTAAGTGCATGCGCATCGTCGGCTTCTGCGGAAAAAGGGACAGAAACAGCTGTAACCGCGCAGAATCAGACAGAGGCTGCAGAAACAGTGGCGGAGAAGGATCAGACAGGAGAAAACGAAAAGGATCCGGTTGTTGTGACAATTGCGAGAGGAACGGATACGGTCACACTGGATCCGGCTTTTGCGGGAGATAACGTCGATATCTGGGTGGACAGTCTGATTTTTGAAGGACTGGTACGTGCCTCTGAGGACGGGAAGGAAATTGAGCCTTGTCTTGCTGACACCTGGGAGATCAGTGATGATGGACTGACGTATACATTTCATCTTCGTGATGAAGCGAAATTCAGCGATGGTACAGACGTGACCGCGGAGGATGCAGCGTTCAGCATCAATCGATCTTTGAACGAGGGCTCCTGGAATTCATTGATTTCCTGCATTAAAGAGGCAAAGGCAGTGGATGAAGATACCGTTGAGATTGATTTGAATAATCCCTCCGGTTCACTGCTGTCCTGCCTGGCAAGCTTTATCTGTGCGATTTATCCGGAAAGCTATTATTCCACTGCAGATGCAGACACTCTTACAAAGGAACCACTTGGGACCGGTGCATTTTATCTGGAGGAGTGGAAGCCTGACGAAAAGATGATTCTGAAAAAGAACCCATATTACTGGGAGACAGGATATCCTCTGGCTGATGAAATTGATCTTCTTGTGGTCCCGGATGACAATACCAGACTGATGCAGCTTCAGGCAGGACAGATCGATGCCATGGAAGGCGTTTCTGCTCAGATGAGAGAGCAGTTGCAGAATACTGCCGGTGTTAATATTATTGATTTCCCGACAACTCATGTGGATTATGTTTCCTTCAATTACACCAGTGAAAAGCTGAATGACAAACGAGTTCGTCAGGCTTTGAATTATGCAACAAATCGTGAGGATATCAACCAGGCCGTCTTTGGCGGATTGGGGTCGCTCTGCCCTTCTGTTGTCTGGCCTACAGCCGAGTATTTCAATCCGGATCAGAAAAGCTATGATTACGATCCTGATAAGGCAAAAGAGCTTCTGGCAGAAGCCGGAGTTGAGAATCTGGATTTGAATCTGATTATTTCGACCGGTGATGCAAGCTCGCTGATGGAAGCAACGATTCTGAAGGATCAGTGGTCCAAGGTTGGTGTGAATCTGAATATTGAACAGATGGATTCATCAGCCCGGAGAGATGCCCGGAACAACCTGACGTTCGAAGTCCTGCTGAATTATTTTACCAGTGACATTACCGACACTGCTGAAAACATGGAAATGTTCTGCATTAAGGATAATTTCGACTGCTGGCATCTTGGCTGGAATGGAGCAGATCAGGAAGAAGCAGAAAAGCTTGTAAAGGAAGCGGGAGCTACGACGGATAAAGAAATCCGCAAAACCAATTATTACAAGGCGCAGGAGATTATGGCAGATAACGCTTTGATTATTCCGCTGGTAACACTTCCGGAAACAGTAGCAGTACGTGATAACGTTTCTGGCTTTGAGCAGGGAATACTCGGGAACTATTACTTCAATGAACTGACAATCAATAATTGAGTATTGAGGAATCCCGGATACTGGTTCATCGCCATATCCGGGATTCTTTGTGCCTATTGGGAAACAGGGGTCTGAACGTGAAACAGCTTCGATATTTGGCAATACGTGTTCTGCAAATGATACCGGTACTTTTGGTAGTGACCATTATCATATTCTGGGGAATCCGGATGATTCCGGGAAATCCTGCGGTCAATATTCTGGGAGAAAAGGCATCGGAAGAAGCAATACATGCAATGGAAATCCGTATGGGACTGGATAAGCCGGTATGGGAACAATATCTGATCTATATGAAACAGCTTTTGCATTTTGATCTTGGGACATCTCTGCGTCTCAAGGAGTCTGTTTCCACTCTGATTTTTCAGCGAAGCGGTGTGACAATTCTTTATACCGTACTCTGTACGTTTTTTACGATGATCATTGGAATACCTATGGGATATATTGCGGGAACGACACCAAAAAAGAGCGTTCAGAAAACCATTACCTCTACAGCTCTTGTGATCTTGTCACTTCCGGAATTCTGGTTCGGTATTTTGCTTCTTCTGCTGTTTGGTCTGAAACTGGGAATCGTTCCCATCGGCGGATGGGGAGAGACTCCGGCTGAACATATTTACTGTATGCTGCTGCCGGCATTTACCGGAGCGATTGGTTCTGTGGGACTTCTGATTCGCAATATCCAGAGTGCAGTAGAAAAGCTTCTGTCAAAGGACTATGTAAATTTTGCCAGATCCAAAGGCACAGCAGCCGGTATTATCCGGAATCGTTATGTGATGAAAAACGTCATGGTTTCCACAATGACGTTGATTGCAATGAGAATTACATCCCTCCTGGGTGGAAGCGTGGTGATTGAATCTGTGTATGCTTTGCCGGGGCTTGGAAAGATGCTGGTGGATGCAATTAACGGCAGAGACTATGTGCTGGTTCAGGGAACCGTATTGGTATATGCCGTGGTGGTGATGATGATCACGCTTCTGACGGATTTGATCTATTGCTTTATTGATCCGAGAATCAGTATGGATTGACAAAGAGGGAAGGAAATGATGCGGATAAACAGGAAAGAAAAAAGAGGCGTGCTCCGGCGCGGCGAAGCAGGTACAGCGGTGGGACTGGCACTTCTGATATTGGTCTTGATGATGGCCGTTTTTCCATTTTTATTTACCAGTCAGGATCCGTATGAACAGGATCTGATGAATGCACTGCAAGCTCCATCGATGCAGCATTTGTTTGGGACAGATCAATATGGGCGGGATGTATTTACAAGAATTATATATGGAACACGTGTAGACCTTCTCATTGGTGTGGCAGCAATGATTGTTCCGTTTCTGATGGGGAGTCTGATCGGACTTCTGGCAGGATACTATGGCGGCTGGGTGGATGCACTGGTGATGCGGATCCAGGATATTGTGACAGCATTTCCTTTTACCATCCTGATTATTGCAATTATTACTATTCTTGGGCCGAATATTTCAAATCTGTACATTGCTGTGTGGCTTGTCGGATGGAAGGATTACACCAAACTGGTGCGCAGCGAAGTTCTGGCAGAGAAGAACCTGGACTATGTACAGGCTGCCAGAGTGATGGGATTCTCCGGATTTCGCATTATGGTGAGACATATCCTGCCGAACACGATAAACAGTGCCATTGTGTATGCCGTATCGGACGTCATGATGTGTATGCTGGTCGGAGCATCCATGAGTTTTCTGGGACTTGGCGTACAGCCTCCGATCCCGGAATGGGGTGCCATTATCACAGAAGGACGTCCGTATATCATGAGTGCATGGTGGATCTGCGCTTTTCCCGGAGTGGCGCTTGCTGTTACAGGAACAGCACTTAGTCTGACGGGAGAGTATGTTTCCGGAATTCTCACAGATGACGGAAGAAAATGAAAATGCAGACCAGCTGCGGAACAGGAAGGCCGGAAAGAATGGAAAATCAATCAGAGCAGATTTTGCTTGATGTGCAGAATCTTCACACTTGCTTTTATGGAAGACGCGATATGGTTCATGCCGTAAACGGCGTGTCTTTCAAGGTGTCTGCAGGAGAGATACTGGGAATCGTGGGGGAGTCCGGTTGCGGGAAAAGTGCAACCTGCCGCTCGGTTATCCGTCTTCTTCCAAGGGGAGGAGAGATTACAGAAGGAACGATTGACTATTGCGGGATCGACCTTGCCCAAAAAGATGAACGTTATTTTCAGCGTATTCGCGGAAGAGAGATCGGAATGATCTTCCAGGAGCCGATGAATACCCTGAATCCTGTGACTACCATTGGAGAACAGCTGATGGAAACAATGCGGGGGCAGGAAGTAAGCAGAGAAAAAAAGAAAGAAAAAGCAGTAGAGCTTCTGAAAATGGTGGGAATTCCTTCGCCGGAAGAGCGCTTGATGGAATATGCGCATCAGTTCAGCGGCGGGATGCGGCAGCGTGCAATGATAGCGATTGCCCTTGCGGCGGGACCGAAGCTCCTGATTGCAGACGAACCGACCACAGCGCTGGATGTCACGGTTCAGCAGCAGATTATCCGGTTGCTGCTGAGTCTGCGTGATCGCCTTGGAATGGGAATGATTTTTGTGACGCATGATCTGGGAGTGGCATCAGAAATCTGTGATAACATTGCGGTGATGTATGCCGGGAGAATTGTGGAGCAGGCCCCGGCAGAAGAACTGTTTCAAAATCCGCAGCACCCCTATACTATGGGTCTGATGCGTTCTATTCCTTCTGCCGGGAGACGAGGGGAGAAGCTGACTCCGATACCGGGATCACCGCCAGATCTTCGTAAAATACCGGAAGGATGTGCTTTTGCTTCTCGTTGTCCTTATGCAGAGGATAAATGTAAGTCAGAATCGGTGACGATGCGGGAATATAACGCAAAGCACTGCTTCTTTTGTCATAAAGAGTCGGAGACCAGAGGATAGGAGTAAACAGGCGTGATGAAAGAAAACGACACAATTCTCGAAGTCCGGGATTTAAAAAAGAGCTTTCCGGTGCGCAGAACGCTGCTTCAGTATTTACAGAAGAAAGCACCGGATGCAGTACATGCGGTAGATGGGGTGAGTTTTTCCATGAAAACCGGAGAAGTGACCGGGCTTGTAGGAGAATCCGGGTGTGGAAAGAGTTCATTGGCCAAGGTCCTGTTAAATCTGTATCCGGCTGATGGCGGCGATATTGTTTTTGAGGGAACTTCTATTGTACGAAAAAAGAAAGGACAGAAGAATTTATATGGAACAAGGATGCAGATGGTATTTCAGGATCCATATTCCTCTTTAAATCCGCGTATGACAATCAGGCAGATGTTCTATGAGATATTATCTGTTCATCAAATCTGCGAAGCAAAGGACAGAGAAAAGGAAGCAGTCCGCGCTTTGGAAATGGTTGGACTCGGTGCGTCTGTCCTGGACTCATTTCCGGGACAGTTTTCCGGTGGACAGCGTCAGCGAATCAGTATAGCCCGCGCATTAGCGGTTCATCCGGATCTTCTGGTAGCTGACGAAGCCATTACGGCGCTGGATGTTTCCATTCAGGCACAAATCATCAACCTTCTTTCAGATCTGCAGAAAGAACTGAATTTATCGATTCTCTTTATTTCGCACGATTTGTCTGTGGTGAGGTATTTGTCTGATCAGGTTATTGTGATGTACCTTGGAAAAATAATGGAGATTGCAAGGTCGGAGGATTTGTTTCAGAATCCGTACCATCCCTATACACAGATTCTTCTTAAGGCAACACCGGTGATTGGAGAAAAGACGCTGATGCAGAGCGAGGGAATTCAGGGAGACCCTCCGAGCCCCATACACATTCCGACAGGGTGCCGTTTTCATACAAGATGTCCTTATGCAACCGAACAATGCAGGACAACAGAGCCGATTCTTCAAAACTTCGGAAGAGACCATTTTGCTGCATGCTGGTATCCTGCGAATACGGATGGCAAGGAAAGGTAAAAGGAAAGATGGAAAATGATCAGAAACTGATATATCCGGACAGACTCCACAAAGGGGATACGATTGGTTTTGTGGCACCATGCTGCAAGCTGGAACGGGATAGTGCGGACAGAGCAAAAGCTGTCCTTGAATCCCTTGGATTTCAGGTGAAATATGCGGAGCATTTATTCTCGACTGCATGGGGATTTTCCGGAACGGATAAAGAACGGGCAGAAGACATTCATCAGATGATGGAAGACGATGATGTGAAAATGCTGTTGTTTACAGGAGGAGAGGTTGCTACTCACCTGCTTCCACTACTGGATTATGAGAAAATTCGCAGGCATCCGAAAATCATCAGCAGCTACAGCGACAGCACGTCAATTCTGAATGCCATTTCAGACAGAAGCGGACTTGTAACCTTTTATGGACAGTCAATTCGTACATTCGATGAATGCTTTGGGCAGGAGTTAAAACAACATTATAATCTGCAGGCATTTCATGATCGACTGATCGAGGGATCTTCAAACTACAGAATGGCAAAACCATGGAAGGTCCTCCGGGGAGGATACGTGAAAGGAAGACTTACCGGTGGATATCTGGTGAATTATACACTGATTCAGCAAACACCTTTTTATTCACTGGACCATGTTTCAGAAGGAGAGAAGCCGTTATTGTTTCTGGAGGATCATGAAAAGTTCAACGAACCAGCTGCTGTTTCCCGATATGTTTCCTGCCTTGAACAGGATGGAGTGTTCGACCGGATTTGCGGACTGATTTTCGGACATTATTCAGAAAATCCAAATCCTCTTCTTGAAGAGATACTGCTGCGAGTTGGTGAAAAGCATCAGATTCCGGTTGTTATGACAGATGATTTCGGACATGGAAAGTACAATCAGATTCTGCCGATCGGTGCACGTGCCATTCTGGATGCGGATCGGGGAAATTTCTACTTGTGTGAGAGCGGTGTCGAGTAGGAATTGTCTGCCTTTTCTGGCAGAATACTTTGGCGCGCAGCGAATATCGAATGACAGGTGCTTCAACTGGAAGGTACGGTATATTGTATTTCGGAAAGATTCAGAATGTGACGATATGCACACAAGAATGCGAAAATCAAATCGGAAAAGTGACGAAAAGTACTATAAGATGTTGTGCGAAAATGACAAAATGAACAATTAAGATAAAAAATAATACAAATCCTATTGCACGATGCTTTCAAATGTAAGATACTATGTTTACCGCAAACGTAAAGCGCAGGTAAAATAATAACAGAGTGAATTGCCTTTGAGATGATGAGAATGGCAAAAGTGATGGTTCACTTTTGCTGTTCTTTTTTATTGCATAAATTTCTGCGAAGGTGAATACAAAGGGGTAATAAAGAATAAAAAGGGGGAACAGAAATTGAAAAAGACTACACAGCATCAGACGTGTCTGAAAAAGGATTACAAACGAACAACAATGCTGATGTCCATTCCGGGAGCAACGCTATATACGTTTTTCTTTACGTTCCCTGTTTGCCTTGGCGTGTACTACAGCTTCACGGATTGGAATAAGATTGCGAGGACCAGAAATTTTGTCGGCTTTGAGAACTATATCAATGCATTGACGGATAAGCGCTTTCTGAAGGCGTTTCTGTTTAATTTTCGTTACACCATCCTGTTTGTGCTGGGAATATTGATTCTTGCGACAATCATTGCTCTTCTTCTCAATCAGAGAGTAAAGGGAAGCACAACATTTCGCGCTCTGTATTTCCTTCCGGCGTTGTTCAGTAGTGTCACGGTATCGATGATCTTTAATCAGATTTTCTTCCGTGTGATTCCTGCATTTGGAAATGCTGTGGGGATATCGTGGCTGCAAAAGAGTCTCTTGTCCAGCAAAGATACGGCAATTTTCGGAATCTTGTTTGTGGCACTCTGGGGGGCATTGCCAATGCAATCGATTCTGATTCTTGCAGGCCTTCAGACAATTCCGTATGAGCTTCTGGAAGCAGCAAAAATCGATGGGGCGACCAACTGGAAGGTGTTTCGGTATATTACGATTCCCCATCTGATTCCAACTCTTTCTGTAGTTCTTGTCCTTGCCGTAAAGGGCGGTCTGATGGTCTTTGATCAGATCAAGATTCTGACGGATGGCGGACCGAACAATGCAACGAGATCTCTGTCGATTCTGATTTATAACGATGCGTTTAAGAATAATCGTTTCGCATCTGCAATGGCAGAGGCAATCATTGTAGGTATCGTTGTGGCAGTTATTTCTTTCGTTCAGCTGCAGATCAGCAATAAGAAATCTGTAAATGCATAACGGGGAGTGGGGTAAGCAAATGAGTAAGAAGAAATTACATAAAGTTCTGGTCTATGCTCTTCTGGTTCTGGGGCTTCTGACTGTTGTTCTTCCGTTATACATTACTTTTATCACAAGCTTTAAGAGCACGTCGGAGACAATCACCAACTACCTGTCCCTTCCGACGAAGTGGTATTTCGGAAATTTCAAGTACATTCTCTTCAAGAAAGGGTTCTGGAGAGCGCTGCTGAATACGGCGGTGATTACTGCTGTTGTTGCGGCAGGAGATGTGATTCTGATGCCGATGCTTGGTTATTCGGTTGCCAGGAGAATGAACGAAGACAGAAAATGGAGAGGCTTTTACTTCTATCTTCTGATTGGTATTTTCATTCCTTTCCAGGTAAAGATGATTCCGCTGGTTCAGATGATGTCTGCACTTAAAATGATGAGTCCTGTTGGTCTGGCGATTCTTTGCATTGGTTCTACGACTTGTGAAGCAACCTTCCTGTATACCGGATATCTTGCAGGAATTCCGAGAGATCTTGAGGAAGCGGCGTCCATAGATGGCTCCAGTACGTTCTACACATACCGCAAAATTATTTTCCCGTTGATGCAGCCGATCATTGCAACCTCGGTGATCAAGGATTGCCTTTGGACATGGAATGATTTTACGCTCCCGCTGATCATCCTGAATCGTTCTCCGCAGTATTGGACGATTGTTCTGTATCAGTATAATTTCCAGTCAGAGGCGGGCGTGGATTATGGTCTGGTATTTGCCTGCCTGTGCATTTCGATGATTCCGATTCTTGTGATTTATCTTTTCCTTCAGAGACAGATTATGTCTGGCCTGACCAGCGGAGCTGTCAAAGGATAAGAAGAACAGTTTTGAATGTAAGGGGAGGAAAGTAAAGATGAAGCTTCATTATTTGGGAACAGCGGCAGCAGAAGCAATTCCTGCAGTCTGGTGTAACTGTGAGGTTTGCAAAAAGATCCGGAAAACACGCGGCAAGGATGTCCGTACCCGGTCACAGGTTCTGATCAACGATGACCTTATGGTTGATTTTCCACAGGACTCCTACATGCATATGCTTCAGAATGATCTGGAGTTTTATAAGCTGAAATACGTGATATTCACGCATTCGCATCAGGATCATTTTTATCCGGAAGAGTTTGCCATGCGGAGCGAAGGCTATGCGGCAGGAATTGAAGAGCCGGTCCATGTCTATGGAAACAATGTCTGCGTGGATCGTCTGAAAAACACAGCGGAGCTTGACGAGGGCGGACGAGTCATCATTCATGAGCTGAAGAACTTTGAGCCGGTGCAGATCGGTGATTACCTTGTGACGCCGCTGACAGCCCATCATGATCCGAGAGAGAACTGTCTGATCTACAGCATTGAAAGCGACGGAAAGAGGCTGCTCTACAGCAATGATACCGGAGAGTATCCGGAAGAAACCTGGGACTACATAGAACAGAATCATCTGAAGTTTGATCTTCTGAGCATGGATTGCACCATAGGGATGAAGGATTCGAAGGATTACCATATGGGATATCCGAATATCCTGAAAATGAAGGAGCGTTTTGCAAAGAACGGTTTGATCGACGAGCACACAAAGATCATTGCAACACATTATTCGCATAACTTCTATCTGCCTTATGCGGAACTTCAGGAGATTATGGAAAAGGACCACATTATTCCATCCTATGACGGAATGCAGGTGGAGATTTAAATCGTAAATCTGCGGCAATTGGGAGCCGCTGATAAATAGAAAAGGGAGGTTCAACAATGAACAAGAAAAGAGTAATGGCACTGGTTATGTCAGGGATGATGTTATTCTCCATGGCAGGATGCGGATCTTCGGGGGACAATGCGGCTGCAGAGAGCAAGCCTGCAGCAGAAGAAACTGCCGAAGAAGCAGAGGAGAGCACGGAGAAGGCACCGGTTCTTGATACGGTCGCAGATGATGAGAGCGGTACAGTCAGCGGAGAGTATACACCGGAAGACGGTGCTGTGATCGAAGTCTTTACGATAAAGGAAGAGATTGTTGAAGTAATCGACAATATCATTGCTGAATATACAGCAAAGTATCCGCAGGTAAAGGTAAATCACACCTACGGCGAGGACGGCGAGACGGTTCTGAAGACCAGACTTGCTTCCAATGATATTCCGGATGTCATGCAGACGATGCCTGCCGGCATTGAATATAAGCAGTACTATGATGCCGGATATCTGATGGATGTTACCGATGAAGCATTCCAGCAGAATATCGGTCAGAATCTGCTTGCATTGACGGAGTACAACGATATTCAGTTCTGCATGCCGATGACGGTAAGTACCTATGCTGTATATTATCGCAAGGATCTTTTCGAGGCAGCTGGAATTACTTCCGCACCGACAACCTTTGATGAGTTCAAGGAAGATCTTCAGAAGCTTCAGGATTCCGGAATCAAGAGACCGATTGCTTTCCCGTTCAAGGGAGATGCTCCGCAGCTGACCGAGCGTCTGATGGGTGAGCTGAATCCGGACTGCGCAAAGGATTTCCAGGCAATTGCGGATGGAACCAAGGACATCGCTGACAGCGAATCACTGAATACCTTTGCAGATTTCCTGGATACCATTAAGCCTTATGCAACCGAAGATGCACTTGGAATGGACAGAGATGCTGCTTTGCAGGATATCGTAAACGGTGATGCCGCAATTATGTTCAACGGAAGCTGGCTTCTTTCTCAGTTCCTGACAGCTAACCCGGATCTTGACATTGCTTATTTTGCACTGCCTAGCCCGATTCTGGATTCTCCTCAGGTTGCTGTTAACGTTGACACTGCATGGTCCATCGGAACTTCCACCAAGTATCCGGAAGCCTGCAAGGCATTTCTTGACTTCCTGTCCCAGTCTGATATCGCTCAGGAATACTATGAGGTTGACGGAAATATCAACTATGTAAAGGGTGTGAAGTATGACAAGGAACAGCTCATGGATGTTTATGACACCGTAATGAGTGGTTCGGCATTCTCGACCGTAGGAAACCAGTGGCCGACATGGGATCTGAGAGGCGATCTTGCAGCAGCTGCTCAGGGATATTATGGAGATGGAGACAGAGAGGCTTTCTTAGACGCTTGCGCTGAGTACATTGATTTTTATTATCACCGCTGATGATAGGCAGATATTTAACGCTGAAGTGACGGGATACCGAAGAATACAGAGCGAAAGAGAGATGTTCTGTGAGGAAGCTCCTTATGGCATACCGAAAGGCGTGTCATAGGGGGCTTTTCTTATTTGACAGAATTCTGGAGAAGACTGCTTTTAAAAAGGAGGTTAAATCAGATGATCGGTTGGTTGAAGGATGCGGTATTTTATGAAATTTATCCGCAGAGTTTCAGGGACACGAATGCAGATGGAATCGGAGATTTTAATGGAATTACGGAAAAACTGGACTATATTAAGGGACTTGGCTGTAATGCGATCTGGATCAATCCCTGCTTTGATTCTCCGTTCCATGACGCTGGATATGATGTGAGAGATTACAAAAAGGTCGCACCAAGATATGGGACAAATGAGGATCTGTATCGTTTGTTCTATCAGGCACACGAGAAGGGAATTCATATTCTGCTGGACCTTGTTCCGGGACATACCTCGGAAGAGCATCCTTGGTTTAAGGAAAGCCAGAAGGTGGAAAAAAACGAGTTCTCCGATCGCTATATATGGACGGATCACTGTTTCCGAGGTTGCGACGGCATTCCCTATATTGGCGGTGAAGCGGAACGGGCAGGCACGTATCTTCTCAATTTCTTCAAGTGTCAGCCGGCGTTAAATTATGGATTTTTACATCCGGAGGAGCCTTGGCAGAAGGGCATTGACGATCCGGATTGTATTGCAACCCGCGATGCGATGGTGGATGTCATCCGGTTCTGGCTGGAGCATGGGTGTGATGGATTCCGTGTAGATATGGCAGCGTCTCTTGTTAAGAAAGATGACCCTGACAAATCCGGAACGGCACATGTCTGGAAATATATCTTTGATCGTGTACGCAGAGATTATCCGGAAGCTGCATTCGTTGCAGAATGGAGCAATCCGCCACAGGCTGCAGATGCGGGATTTGATATGGATTTCTATCTGAATGAGAAAGGAAACGGTTATTCCACACTTCTCCGCGATTACGGAAATCACAAGGATGAAGATCATAGCTTCTTCAAGAAGAACGCAAAGGGAGATGTGACATCATTTGTGGAAGAATTCCAGAAGTATTATGACAAAACCAAGGGAAGAACCTATATTTCGCTTCTGACCTGCAATCACGATACGATTCGCGCCAAGGAAACCCTTGATGATGAAGAGATTAAGATTGCATATGCAACCATCTTCACGATGCCGGGCGTACCCTTCCTGTACTACGGAGATGAAATCGGAATGAGGTATGAGCATCTACGTACAAAGGAAGGCGGATATTTCCGTACCGGATCCAGAACTCCGATGCAGTGGACTGCCGGAAAGAATCTTGGATTTTCAGAGGGCTGTGCGGATTCGCTGTATCTTCCGGTCGATCCTTCGGACGATGCTCCTACGGTTGAATCGCAGGAGCAGGATGAGAACTCTTTGCTTCATGTGGTCAGGCGGATACTTGCATTCCGCCACGAGCATGAAGACCTTCAGGCGGATGGCGAATATGAGGTTTTATATGCAGAAAAAGAAAAAGCACCTTTTGTTTATCGCAGAGGGAAATTTGTGATTGCGGTCAATCCGTCGCTGGAAACCGCTGTTGCACCTGTCAAGGTGCAAGGAACGGAGGCGTTCCGGATTGGCAAAGGTGCACAGGTTGATGCAGATTGTCTGAAAGTCGCACCGCAGAGCTTCGTGATTTATGAGCTGTGATTTTGTTTTTGGACGATCCGGGTGCCGGCAGTACGAATCGGCTTGAGAATTTTGAAATTACAGGTATGGAAAATGCAGGAACTGGTGACTTATTTTCATGAATTTAATATTGCATCGGTGAGTCTCAGACTTTTTATGGCTATGATTGCAGGTGCATTTATAGGCGTCGAGAGGGGGAGAAGAGGAAATCCTGCAGGACTTCGTACCTATATGCTGGTCAGCATTGGGTCAGCACTTACCATGCTGATCAGCATGTATGACTATCAGATGATTCATGGACAGTGGGCAGAGCTGGCCGCCGTATATGATATTTCTGTAGATGTTTCCAGATATTCCGCCAAGGTGACCAGTGGAATCGGCTTTCTGGCGGCAGGAAGTATCCTTGTCAACCGGCGCAAGAGAGTCAAAGGCGTGACTTCGGCGGCCAGTCTATGGGCCAGTGCCTGCATGGGAATTGCAATTGGTGCGGGGTATTACGGATGCATCCTGATTGGATTTCTGATGATCCATTTCATCAATGTATTTCTGTTCCCTGTGTCGGGATGGGTAGCTGCCAAGTCAAGAGATATGAGCATCTATGTGGAGTATGACGGTTTCTGTAATCTGAAGGAAGTTCTGGAAGCGCTGCATCAGACGGATGTATTGATCTTCGATGTAGATATAGACAAAGGGCAGAAGAAAAGCGGTAAAAAATCGAGTGCGGTGATTTCCATGCGCCTGCCAAAGACAATTGATCATGGAGCGGTACTGAAACATCTGATGAGACTTCCCTGTGTACAGGAAGTTAACGAGGTCTAGAGGAATTAATTATGATTGCAGGACTTGAAACACTTCGTGATTTCAGCATGCTGTCCACTTTTGCCAAAATGCTGTGTGCGATGATCTGTGGCGGAGCCATTGGACTGGAACGAGAATATAAAGGAAGATCGGCGGGATTTCGGACTCATATTCTGATCTGCCTTGGGGCATGCATGACCGCAATGACAGGCCAGTATATTGTCATCGTGCTGCACTATTCTGCGGATATGGCCAGATTGGGAGCTCAGGTCATTGCGGGTATTGGTTTTATTGGAGCCGGAGCAATTATTGTTACGAAGAAGAATCAGGTGAAGGGCCTGACAACCTCCGCGGGACTCTGGGCGACGGCCATTACAGGACTGGCCTTTGGCTCGGGTTTTTATGAGGGCGGCGTATTAACAACGGCATTGATTCTTCTTGCGGAGATCGTTTTGTCGAGATACGAGTATGCATCTCACAATTACGTCAGACGTCAGATCCTGTATGTGGAATTTACAAGACGGGCGGCCTTTGATTTTATCATGAGTGAGATGAAAACCAGGGGAGACCGTATTGAAGATGTTGAAATGACACAGGATGGAGAAACAAAGGAGCGCAACGGGAAAACGCAGCGGGCTTATGTATATTACAGGGCGGCTGAAAAAGAAACTGAGGTTGAAACAAACTGGGTGGAAATACCCGGAATTGATCTGGTAGAGCTCATCTGAGATACATAGCAGAGCAGGGAGGATAAATTAAATGGCAAATCATCTGATTGTGGTCAGCGTGGATGCACTGGTTTATGAGGATCTGGAATTACTCGGAAAGCAGCCAAATGTAAAAAGACTGCTTGAAAACGGAAGTCTTGTCCGGCATATGCGGACCGTGTATCCGAGTCTGACACATATTGTACATACAACACTTATGACGGGGTGTACGCCGGATAAGACCGGAATCATTGCAAACGAGCATTTTGAACCGGGAAATGCCAGGCCATCCTGGTACAACAATCTGAGTGAAGTGCAGTGTGAGACAATTTTTCATGCGGCGAAGAAAAAAGGACTGCGTACATGCTCCTGCCGTTGGCCACTGACTGCCGGTGGTTTCGATGTCATTGATTATCTGGTTCCTGAAATTATGGATGAGGACAGAGAAGGGGCTGCAGATCTTCTGGAGGTGCACAGGAAAATGTGTTCTCCGGAAATTTATGAAGACATCATTCTTCCGAATATCGGAATTCTGGACTGGAGTAAGTCCAAGCATCCCACGGACGAAGAGTTTCAGATTACCTGCGCCTGTGACATCATTCGTAAATATAAACCGAATCTTGTGCTGACACACCCGAGCTTTGTGGATGACACGAGGCATCGGTACGGATTGTTCAGCGACAAGCTGAATGAGGCTTTGATCGCCACAGATCGCTGGATTGGAATGCTGTTGGATGCTGTGCGGGATGCGGGAATTGAGGATGATACAAATATAGCCATTGTCAGTGATCACGGGCATCTGGAAGAAGTGCGCAGTATTGCCTTCAATGTTTTTCTGAAAGAAAAAGGATACATTGATACCGACGAGCAGGGAAATGTAACGGACTGGCGTGCTTATGCCAAGGGGTGCGGCCTGTCGGCTGAAATCTATGTATCGGAAACCGGAGATAAGGAAGCGGTTTATCAGGACCTTTGCAGCATGGCCAAGGCTGGAATTTACGGGATCTCCGAGGTCCTGACGGCAGAAGAAGCAGAAGCCAGATATGGAATTCGCGGCGCATTTTCATTTATTGTGGAAACAGACGGCTACTCGGATTTCTGTGATGAATGGCAGGGAGAAGCAGTGATTCCCGCAGAACGTGCGGCGTTCCGATATGGACATTCTGATCATGGTCATATGCCGGAAAAGGGACCTCAGCCTCCGATGATTGTCTGCGGACCTGATTTTAAGCAGGGAGAGCAGCTGGATAATGGGAAGGTTGTGGATGAAGCTCCCACCTTTGCAAGAGTTCTTGGTTTGGATCTTCCTGAGGCGCAAGGACAGGTAATGGAAGCTCTGCTTCGGTAAAACAAAGGCAGAAGGAACAAGAAAAAGCTTCCGGATAAAAAGAAAGGTTATTATGAGGGGACAGTATAGAAAGGTGGATGAGCGAACAGGAAAAATACTGTTCTGGCTGAGCTGGCTGGTATATTTTTCCTCCTATCTTGGGAGACTGAATTATTCTTCTGCGATGTCATCCATTATGGTGGACGGAATTCTGACAAGATCTCAGGCAGGAGCGATCAGTATGGCGTATTTTTTCGCCTATGGAATCGGGCAGCTGTGCAACGGAATTCTGGGAGACCGGTGGAAGCCTGAGAATATGGTGTTTTTCGGCCTGTCCGGTGCCGGAGTGGTTAACTGTCTGATGGGTTTTGCAGGAAGATTTCCGGAAATGATTATGCTCTGGGGAATTAACGGTTATCTTCAGTCCATGATCTGGCCGCCGCTAATCCGGATTTTTGCAGAGCGATATACGGAAGATCGGAAAATGAAATACATTGTGGACATCGCGTCCAGCATGGCGATCGGGACGCTGATGTCATATTTTCTGTCAGCAGGTGCCATGAAGCTTTGGGGATGGAAAGCTGTGTTCTTCACAGCGGCAGGAGTAATGCTTCCGCTGGCGATTCTGTGGATGTTCGGCTTTCGATGGATCAACAGTGTGTCCGGAAATGGGGAGGATATATTCGGAGAAGGCACTACGGTTATTGCAGAGAAGCAGACAAAAACTGTACATGAGAAAGAGCGTGTTTCATTTGCGTATTTACTGAAAATCAGCGGCCTCCTGATGATATTGTTCCCGGTGTGGATTCACGGGATGCTGAAGGACGGTGTTACACAATGGGTTCCGACGTACATCTGTGACAGCTATGACGTTTCGGCCTCCTTCTCTGTGATCATGACGATGATTCTTCCGGTGATTAATCTGAGCGGAGCGTATCTGGCAAGATTTGTTCAGAAAAGAAGACCGGACAGGGAGATGGAGAACTCGGCAATTTTCTTCGCAATTGCAACAATTGCACTTGCAGGCCTCCTTCTGCTCAATGGTGTGAATGCGATCCTTTCGATTCTTTTGTTTGCTGTGATTACGTCTTCTATGCTGGCGGTGAATACCCTGTATATCAGTATGATCCCCATGCACTTTGAATCTCTTGGACGGGTTTCAACAGTTTCCGGTTTTCTGAACGCCATGGCATATATCGGGAGTGCGGTTTCCACGTTTACGATCGGCGTAATGGTAGAAAAAAACGGATGGAATATGACAATTATGGGCTGGATTCTGCTGACGGCAGCAGCACTGGTGATTGCTGCCGGGCTGAAAAGGAAAACTTTTTGCGCAGATACGGTTTCAGAAAGTCACTAAGGGGCAGGAATGAAGAATACGGCAAATAGCACAGATTATTTCGGAAAGGATGCAGGTCCTCTGAAGAACAAGCGACTGTTCCTGTTCGATATGGATGGAACCATTTATCAGGAAAACACCGTTTTTGACGGGACGAAGCAGATGCTGGATTACATTCGTGACAGCGGCGGGCGGTATGTTTTTATTACGAACAATTCATCGAAGTCCGTGAAGGACTATATGGATAAGGTACATCAGATGGGGCTTCCGGCAGAGGCGGAGAACTTCTTTACCTCCACACAGGCGACGATTCTGTATCTGAAGGAGCATTTTCCGGGCGCACTGGTTTATTGTCAGGGGACAAAATCCATGATTTCGGAGCTGCTTGATGCCGGTATCCGCGTGATCGAAGAGGTGCGGGACGGAATTGATGTGGTGCTGGTTGGCTTTGACATGGAGCTTACGATGCAAAAGCTCCGGAACACCTGCGAGATTCTGACCTGTCAGAGTCCGGCTTATATCGCCACCAATCCGGATGAATGCTGTCCGGTATCGTTTGGAGAAACGGCCGGATTTGTGCCGGACTGCGGCTCCATGTGTTACGGAATTGAAAAGGCAACCGGGAAGTGGCCTGTTTTCATTGGAAAGCCGGAGCCGACAATGATTGACATTGTCCGGAATAAATTCGGATGTACCAGGGAAGAAACGCTGGTGATCGGGGATCGTCTGTATACCGATATTGCTTCCGGAAACAATGCGGGAGTTGATACGGTATGCGTGCTGAGCGGAGAAGCCTCGGAGGAGGATATCCGCAGCAGTGAAGAGAAGCCCGCGTATACCTTCCGGGACATCAAAGCGCTTTGGAAATATTATGATGCGGCGCAGGGAAAGTGACCGGAAACAGCGGAGAAAGCAAGAATCGGATTTGACAATTGTTCGCAGATGACTTAGCATGAACCGGAGCAAAACCCGGGAGATCGGGCGCGGATTTTTGAGAGTGTATCTTTTTCGCCGCACAGTTTCAGAGCATTATGTTCTGACGCTGTGCGGCTTTTTATATGGAACGGGAGGAAGAACAATATGATGGACCAGAGCTTTATGAAAACAAAGCCGGTGCTGCCGCTTGTGGTTTCGATGTCGATGCCGATGGTGCTGTCGATGCTTGTGAATGCGCTGTACAACATTGTGGACAGCTTTTTCATTGCAAGGATCAGCGAGGATGCGATGACGGCTCTGTCGCTGGTCTTCCCGCTGCAGAACATTGCAGGTGCGGTCTGCATCGGCTTTGGCGTCGGCGTCAATGCGGCAGTGGCGTTTTATCTGGGAGCGGGGAGACAGAAGGATGCGGACGGCGCAGCATCGCTGGGAGTCCTGCTTTCGCTGGTACATGCAGTTCTTCTGACGATTGCGCTGTCTCTGGCGGCGAGGCCGTTTCTGCAGGCATTTACAGATGATCCCGCGGTACTGGATTATGGAATGCGCTATGCGCGGATCGTGATCGTGTTTTCTGTCATCAATCAGGTTTCCCTGGTTTACGAGAAGCTGTTTCAGGCAATCGGAAGCATGAAGGTGTCCATGGCCAGCATGATGGCAGGCTGCATTGTGAATGTCATTCTGGATCCGGTGATGATTTTCGGCTTTGGACCGATCCCTGCCATGTCGATCGAGGGAGCCGCATATGCAACGATTATCGGACAGGCGGTGACACTTGCGGTTTATCTGGTTCTCTGGAAAAAAGGACGACTCCACCTTCATATTTCTCTGCGGGAGGGCTGGGAAAACCGGCGTTTTACAGGGCGGCTGTACAATGTGGGCATTCCGGCTACACTGAATCAGGCACTTCCCTCCATTCTGATTACCATGCTGAACGGAATTCTTGCAGGATATTCGCAGACGGGAATTCTGATCCTTGGCATTTATTACAAGCTTCAGACCTTCATTTATCTGACCGCAAACGGCATTGTACAGGGCATCCGGCCGCTGGTTGCCTACAATTATGGAGCAGGAGAAGAAAAGAGAGTGGGAAGTATTTTCCGGACGGCGCTTGGCATGGCTCTTGCGGTGATGGGAGTCGGAAACGTGATCTGTGTCTTTGCTCCGGAGTGGTGCATCGGATTGTTTACGGGAAATCCGGAAACGATCCTTCAGGGAGCTGCGGCGCTTCGAATCATCAGTGCGGGATTTCTCATCTCCGCCGTGTCCGTTACGGCAGCCGGAACGCTGGAAGGGCTTGGAATGGGAGGAGCATCCTTTATCATTTCACTGCTGCGCTATCTTGTGGTGATCTTGCCTGCCGCATACCTTCTGAGCCGGGCACTTGGAATGAACGGAGTATGGATGGCCTTCCCGGCGGCAGAGTTTCTTTCTGCCGGAGCCGCAATCGTTCTGTACCGGAGGGTACGCAGGACAAGCCGGACGATCCGCTGACACACGGACACACACGGACATTTGGCTGGATGAATAAAATCCCCCTCTTGCCAAGCGCTGGTACAAATGGTACAATCATACCGCTGTTCTGAGTGGAACAGCTGTGAGGCCGTCATACCTGCCGAATCGCGGGCGTTCCGCGCGGGACAGGGTTCCCGGTGTTCGGGCGCGGCGGCTCATGTAGGTGAGTGAATGATAGATCATTCACGACAGCGCTTGCACGAAGGAGGTAGTCGAACATGAGAGAAGGAATTCATCCTCAGTATTATCAGGCAACCGTAACCTGCAACTGCGGCAATACTTTCGTAACCGGATCCACTGTTTCCGAGATCCACGTCGAAGTTTGCTCCAAGTGCCATTCTTTCTACACTGGCCAGCAGAAGGCAGCAAATGCTAAGGGTCGCATTGATAAGTTCAACAAGAAATACGGTCTTAAATAAGATAGTGATTTCAAGCGATGACGGAGGTTGGAGCAGGAGGCTGCCCCAACCTCTTTGTTTTTTATTATGTTCAACCTGTGCAGGTGTTGATGTGGCAGCACTGAGAGGATACGAAAGTGGCGAAGAGAAGAAGACGGCAGCGCTATTCCGGAATCGGCGGACAGGCGGTTCTCGAAGGCGTGATGATGCGCAATAAGAGTCAGATGGCAGTTGCAGTAAGGAAGCCGGATGGCGAAATTGAGGTGGGAATGGACGAATACCATGGTATCGGCGAGAAGACCATCTGGGCAAGGCTTCCGTTGGTTCGCGGAGTGCTGTCCTTTGTGGATTCTCTGATCACCGGCATGAAGGCAATGAACTTCTCCAGTGCCTTTTATGACGATGAGAATGACAGCGGGAAATCTCCGGAGAAGAAGGAACGGGAAGAGGCGGTGCTGACCGGCATTACGATCGTGATTTCACTGGTTCTTGCGGTGGGAATTTTTGTTGTGCTTCCGGTATTTCTGATGAAGCTGATGAGCGGTTGGATCCGGAGTGATGCCGTCATGGCAATTCTGGAGGGCGTGATCCGGCTGGCCATTTTCCTGATTTATATGATCGCCATTTCCGCGATGAAGGACATCCGGAGGCTGTATGGCTATCACGGCGCGGAGCACAAATGCATCAACTGCATTGAAAGCGGACAGCCGCTGACGGTAGATAACGTGATGCGGAGCTCGCGCTTCCACAAGCGGTGCGGCAGCAGCTTTATCGTGCTGATTCTTGTGATCAGTGTGATTTTGTTCTTCTTTATCCGCGTAGACAGCTTTGGAATGCGGATTCTGGTTCGTATTGCCATGATTCCGCTGATTGCCGGAATTTCCTTTGAGTTCCTGCGGTATTCGGGACGCCATAACAATACCTTTGTCAACATCATTTCGGCACCCGGTGTGTGGCTTCAGCACATCACGACCAAGGAGCCGGACGAGGGAATGGCGGAGGTTGCCATTGCTTCGGTGGAGGCGGTTTTTGACTGGAGAGCATATCTGAAGAAGAATTTCGGGTATACCGAAGAGGAGCTGGATGCGAGCGGAAGAAGCATGTAAGACATATCGGGAGCTTTATGAAGAGGGCAGGAGGATTCTGGAACAGGCAGGGCTGCCGGATGCGGCACTGGATGCCAGGTTCCTTCTGGAGGAGGTCTGCGGAACAAATCTGCAGACTCTTCTTGTTTTTCCGGAGAAGAAGGTGACCGAAGAAGAGGCGAATCAGTATCGTGCCTTTGTTCAGAGACGGAAGGACCGCGAGCCCACAGCGATGATTCTGGGCGAGTGGGATTTCATGGGGCTTACCTTCCGGCTGAATAAGAGTACGCTGATTCCGGAGCAGGATACGGAGGTTCTGGTGGAGACCGCGCTGGAGGAGCTGAAGCGAAGAGGACCTGGCGAAGCTCCGCTTCGGATTCTGGATCTGTGCACGGGCTCCGGCTGCATTCTGCTCTCGCTTCTTCACGAGCTGAGAAATGCCGACGGCCTCGGCACGGATTTGTCGGAGGAGGCACTGGAGGCCGCAAGGGAGAATGCCGTCCGCCTGGGCTTGCAGGAGAGGGCAGCCTTCCGGCAGGGAGATCTCTGGGAGCCTGTCGGAGATGAGCGGTTTGATCTGATCGTATCCAACCCGCCGTACGTTCCAACGGATGTCATTCCGACGCTGGAGCCGGAGGTTCGCTGCGGAGAGCCCTATGCGGCTCTTGACGGAGGAGAGGACGGACTCGTGTTTTACCGCAGGATCCTGAAGGAGGCTGCAGGGCATCTGAAGCCCTCCGGTATTATAATAGTGGAATCGGGATTTGACGAGGCGGCGCAGATTGCGGCCCTGATGCAGGATCAGAAGCTCCGGGGAATCCGGACGGTGAAGGACTACGGCGGTCTGGACCGGGTGGTTCTGGGAGCCTTATAGATCAGGATGACAGGAATATTCGGCAAAACCGCCTTCGCGGATTTTGCCGCAGCGAGGTATCAATATGTTTGAAAAGATGGACTCGGTCCTTCTTCATTATGAAGAGATCGCAAGAGAGCTCGCGATGCCGGAGGTGGTGCAGGACATGGACCGCTACCGGAAGCTGATGCGGGAGCAGACGGACCTGACGCAGGTGGTGGAAACCTATCGCGCATACCAGAGGGCTGTGCAGGACGTTGCAGACTCACTGGAGATGATCGATGCGGAGAGCGACCCGGAAATGAAGGAAATGGCAAGGGATGAGCTTGTCGATGCCAAGGAACGTGTGGAGAAGCTGACGGAAGAGATGAAGGTGCTTCTTCTTCCGAAGGATCCGAATGACGACAAGAACGTCATCTGTGAAATCCGTGCAGGCGCGGGCGGAGATGAAGCAGCCCTTTTTGCGGCGCAGATTTACCGGATGTACGTGCACTACGCGGAGAGCCGCGGCTGGAAGACGGAGCTCCTGGATTTTGAAGAGAGCGGCATCGGCGGCATGAAGTTCGTGAACTTTATGATCATCGGACAGGGAGCCTATTCCCGGATGAAATATGAGAGCGGTGTACACCGGGTGCAGCGCGTTCCGGCGACGGAGTCTCAGGGAAGAATTCATACCTCTACGATTACCGTTGCGGTCATGCCGGAGGTGACGGATGACATCAAGATTGACATTCCGCCGGAGGACGTCCGGATGGATATCACAAGAGCATCCGGAAACGGCGGGCAGGGCGTCAACACGACGGACTCTGCGGTTCGCCTGACGCATCTTCCGACAGGAATTGTCATTTATTCCCAGACGGAGCGCTCTCAGCTTCAGAATAAGAACAAGGCCTGGGCGCTGCTTCGTTCCAAGCTGTATGATCTGGAGGTGCAGAACCGTCATGACAAGGAGGCGGATCTTCGCAGATCGCAGATCGGAACCGGAGACCGCTCGGAGAAGATCCGGACGTATAACTTCCCGCAGTCCCGTGTCACGGACCACAGGATCAAGCTGACGGTATATAATTTAAATGATGTGATGAACGGGGATCTGGACGAGATCCTGGATGCGCTGATTGCGGCGGATCAGGCCGCGAAGCTTCTGAAGATGAATCAGGAGGAATCCGCCTGAATATCAGGAAGCGCTGCGAACAAATCAGGGAGAATCCGCCTGAGCGATGAGAAGCGGACAAGGAGACAGTACAGTATGGGGCTTTTGGAATACAGACAGCAGCTGGATGAAATTGACGCACAGATTGTGAAGCTCTTCGAGGAGCGGATGTCCATTTCCGAGAAGGTTGCAGAGGATAAGATTCATTCCGGCAAACGGGTTCTGGACAAGAAAAGAGAGCAGGAGAAGCTGGCAACACTGGCAGGGCTTGCGGGCTCGGATTTCAACAAAAGAGCGGTACGCGAGCTTTATGAGCAGATTATGGCAATCAGCAGGAAGTGCCAGTACCGCCTGATGGATGATGCGGGACAGCTTCACGGACTTCCGTTTATTCCGGTGGATTCGCTGATCGGAGAGAAGACGAGAGTGGCTTATCAGGGCGCTCCCGGAGCGTATTCCGAGGCGGCCATGAAGGAGTTCTTCGGGGAGAACATTGACAACTTCCATGTGGAGACCTTCCGCGATGCGATGAGCGCAATTGAGGAGGGGGCGGCAGACTATGCGGTGCTTCCGATTGAGAATTCCACGGCAGGAATCGTGTCTCAGAATTATGATCTCCTCTTTGAATTTGAGAATTACATCGTCGGGGAACAGATCCTTCCGATCCGGCATTGTCTGATGGGAATTCCGGGGACAACCACGGAGAGCATCCGCACGGTTTACTCCCATGCACAGTCTCTGATGCAGAGCGAGCATTATCTGGACCAGCATCCGGAATGGCAGCAGGTCGGCATGCAGAACAACGCCTATGCGGCGGAGAAGGTTGCAAGAGATCGGGATATCACGAAGGCGGCGATCGGCTCGGAGTATGCGGCAAAGGCTTACGGACTGGAGATCCTTGCAGAGGGAATCAACGATTCGGATAACAACTCCACCCGATTTATCATCGTGACCAACCGGAAGGTTTTCCTTCGCGGAGCAGGGAAAATATCCATCGTACTCGAAGCGGAGCATGAGAGCGGAGCACTGTACCGCGTGCTGTCGCATTTTATTTACAACGACCTGAATATGACCAAAATCGAGAGCAGGCCGATTCGTGATCGGAGTTTCGAATACCGCTTCTTCATTGATTTCGAAGGAAATCTTCAGGACGGCGCTGTGCGAAATGCGCTGAGAGGCCTTCGGGATGAGGCGAAGAATCTGAAGGTTCTCGGAAACTATTGAGTCCGGCGAAGCATCGGCGGATACCCGCATCTAAGAAAGGAACAGGAAAGCGATGAGGCAGAAGGAGTGTATTCTTTATCGGAACTTCGAAAATGAGGAGCTGCTGGATAAAATGACGCAGGTCATCGAGGAAGGCGAGCGTGAGCTTGCCGACTCCGCACTGGACCCCGGCAGTGAGAAAATCAGGGAAAAGCTGTACGACTGCATTTCTCTTCTTCTGAAGGAGGCCGGAAATAACGGCTTTTACGGAAATCTCTGGCATGACTATCTGGCAGGCCTTCTGGTCGGACATGAGAACAGCTACTCCATGGCCTGTGAAATCCGCGGCGCTGTGGGCGGAAGCATCAATGAGGCGGCGCTGCACGACATCCGGATCTTCAAGGAATATTTTGACTTCGATTTTACAGGAATCATGCAGGGATTTCATGTTCCTGAGTTATCTATAGTACTTGACTATCAGCCGTCCGGAAATGAGAGCAAGGCCTACAACACCAGAATCCGCGACCGGATCTGCACGCTGGCGAAGCAGTTTGAATCGGCGGAAAGTGCAGAGGAGATGAAGGATTTCCTCACGGCATTTTACAAAGAGTACGGCGTCGGCATGTTCGGACTGCACAAGGCGTTCCGGATTGAGCACGATGAGGCCGGAGAATTTGCGGGACAGACAAGAATTGTGCCGGTGAAGAACATTCTTCATGTCTACATGAAGGATCTGGTCGGATATGAAATTGCGAAGAAGAAGCTGATCGAGAACACGGAGGCCTTTGTGGAGGGAAAGCCTGCCAACAACTGCCTGCTTTACGGCGAGGCGGGAACCGGCAAGTCCTCCAGCATCAAGGCTATTGCCAATGAGTATTATGAGCGGGGACTTCGGATCATTGAGGTGAGCCGGTACCAGTTCCGCGATCTCAACAATGTCATTGCCCGCATCAAGAACCGGAATTACAAGTTCGTTCTGTACATGGATGATCTTTCCTTCGAAGAGAACGAGACGGAGTATAAGTATCTGAAGGCGGTCATTGAGGGCGGCCTTGAGAAAAAGCCTGCCAACGTTCTGATTTATGCAACGAGCAATCGCAGACATCTTGTCCGGGAGAGCTTCCATGACCGCGACGGCGTGGAGTTTTCCGACAAGCACGGCGGAGATACCGTACAGGAGAAGCTGTCTCTGGCAAACCGCTTCGGGGTATCGATCTATTACGGAGCTCCGACCTATGAGGAGTACCATGAAATTGTGGCGGAGCTGGCAGCCCGTCACGGCATTGAGATGGAGCCTGCGGAGCTGAAGAAGCTGGCAACGCAGTGGGAGATGAATCACGGCGGCCTTTCCGGAAGAACGGCGCAGCAGTTCATCGATCACCTGCTCGGGACCTGCTGATCAGAGGGCAGTGATACAGAATGAGAAGAGAGCCGGAGAATGCCTGTGAGATGACGGCTCTTGCCAGAAGGGGGGTTCGCTTATGGCAATACGCACATTTGCAGCGATTGATGTAGGAAGCTATGAGCTTGGAATGAAAATATTCGAGGTTTCCCGTACCAGGGGAATCCGGGAGATCGATCATGTGGTGCGCAAGATCGACCTGGGAAGCGAGACCTATGCGACCGGCAAGCTCTCTCTTCACCGCATCCAGGAGGTGCGGGATATTCTGAAGGAATACCGGAAGATCATGGACACCTACCGGGTGGAGGAGTATCAGGCGTATGGCACCTCGGCGATCCGGGAGATGACGAATGCCTCCATCATCCTTTCTCAGTGGGAGGAGGAGACCGGAATCCGGATTGATGTGCTGACAAACTCCGAGCAGCGCTTTCTGGATGTCAAATCCGTGGCCTATCGCGGAAAAAATTTCGATCGCATTGTATCCGAGGGCTGTGCCATTGTGGATATCGGCGGCAGCAGCATTCAGATTTCACTGTTTGAGAACGGCGTGCTGCAGTCGACACAGAATCTGAAGCTGGGCGTTCTCCGGATCCGTGAGCAGCTTCGCCATATCGATGCAAGGCGCTCCCAGCTGGAGAAGCTGATCGGTGAGATTGTCAATTCGCAGATGCAGGTCTTTACGGATCTGTATCTGGGGGAACGGAGCTTTCCGAATATTATCGTTATTGATGATTATCTTTCTTCGTTTCTGGAGTCGCAGGGTCGGGATCTCATCGACGTGGGACAGTTTCGTTCCCTTGCGGAATATTTCTCGGAGAACTCCTCCAGTGAGCTTGCAAGAGAATTCCGGATGAGTGAGGATGGAGTTTTCCTTCTTCATATTTCCGGTGCGATGATGCGCTGCATCATCAATGCACTGGGGGCAGTGAGGGTCTATGCGCCCGGCGTTACACTGGCAGACGGAATTGTGTATGAGTATGCGGAGAACAAAAAGATTCTCCCTCCCAGTCATGATTTCGAGGAAGACATCCTTGCCTGTGCGCGCAATATTTCCGGAAGATACCGCGGAAATGCGGAGAGAGGACAGTCGCTGGATCTTATTTCCATGAAGATTTTCGATGCGACGAAGAAGATCCACGGGCTTGGGAAAAGAGAGCGATTCCTTCTGCGCCTTGCCTGCATTCTGCATGACTGCGGCAAATATGTTTCGATTGCCAATGTTTCGGAATGCTCCTACAACATCATTATGCGGACGGAGATCATCGGAATTTCGCACATCGAACGCGAAATTGTGGCGAAGGTCGTTCTTTATAACCACAGCGATTTTGTTTATTACGAGCAGCAGAATACCGCATCGGATCTGGACCGTGATGCTTATCTTACCATCACAAAGCTGACGGCCATTCTGCGTCTTGCAAACGGTCTGGACCGCACACATAAAAAGAAACTGGATGACATGCGCGTCAGTGTTCGCGAGGACCAGCTGATTATTTCAGCCAGGAGCGGTGTGGATCTGACGCTGGAGAAGGCACTGTTTCAGGCAAGAGCAGGATTTTTTACAGAAATATTCGGTATTGTTCCGGTGATCCGGCAGCGCAGATGATCATTTCTGCAGGAGGAATGTCATGTCAGAGAAGAAGAGAAGCAAGAAAGAAAACAGTCCGGAGGGAATCCTCTGGCGTAGTCCGGAATACTATTTTAACCGGGAATTGTCCTGGCTCCAGTTTGACAGAAGATGTCTGGCTGAGGCAAGAAGCAAGGAAAATCCTTTAATGGAGCGGCTGAATTTCCTGTCCATTACGGCCTCCAATCTGGATGAATTTTTCATGGTGCGCGTTGCATCCCTGCAGGATATGTGCACGGCCGGATATACAAAGAGAGACATTGCCGGGATGACAGCGGGAGAGCAGCTGGAAGCGATTCTTCGCGATGCGCATGATTTTGTTGACATGCAGTATTCGACGCTGAACCGTCAGCTTCTTCCTGCTCTTCGGGAAGAGGGAATCACGATCCTTACCGGAATTCAGCAGCTGACAGCGGAAGAAAAGGACTTTGTAGAGGAGTATTTTCAGACCGAGGTTTACCCGGTGATCACTCCGATGGCCGTGGATTCTTCCAGACCCTTCCCGCTGATCCTGAATAAGTCGCTGAATCTGGGGGCGCTTTTAAAGCGCAAGGAGAATGCCGGAAGAGGAATTCTGACGCACACGAAGAAATCCAGAAAAGCGCTGAAGAGCGAGGAGGAAAATCTTGAATTTGCAACCGTTCAGGTTCCTTCGGTTCTTCCCCGTCTGATCCGGCTTCCGGAGGATGCAGCCGCGGGCTCCGGGGCAAAGCAGGACGGCCATGTGCCGGTTCGCGTGATCCTTCTGGAGACGGTCATTCGTGATTACATCGGAGAGCTCTTCCAGAGCTACGACGTGGTGTGCACGGCACCGTTCCGCATCATGCGAAATGCTGATATGGACATCGATGAGGATGAGGCAGAGGACCTTCTGAAGGAGATCGAGAAATCTCTGAAGCAGAGAAGACGTGGAGAAGCCATCCGCCTGGAGATCGAGGCAGGGGCGGATCCGAGACTTGTTCAGATTCTGGAGGAAGAGCTGCGGCTGGATGAGAAGGAGGTGTTCCGGATTGACGGCCCTCTGGATCTGACCTATCTTTCCAAGGTGCGCAAGGTGGAGGGCTTTGAAGACCTTCATGAGCATCGCTATCTTCCGCCGCAGGAGGTTCCGGAGCTGCCTGCTGGCTGTGATATTTTTGCACAGATCCGGAAGGGTGATATTTTCCTGAGCCATCCGTATGAGACCTTCCAGCCGGTGGTTGACTTTATTGCAAAGGCAGCGGTGGACCCCGATGTTCTGGCCATCAAGCAGACACTGTACCGTGTCAGCGGCAACTCGCCGATCATTGCGGCGCTGGCAAAGGCGGCCGACAACGGCAAGCAGGTGACGGTTCTGGTTGAGCTGAAGGCAAGATTTGATGAAGAAAACAACATTGTCTGGGCGAGAATGCTGGAGAAGGCAGGCTGCCATGTTATTTACGGTCTGGTCGGCCTGAAGACGCACTCCAAGATTACGCTTGTCGTCCGCCGCGAGGAGGATGGCATCCGCCGTTATGTTCACCTGGCAACGGGAAACTACAACGACACCACGGCCAAGCTCTATACGGATGTGGGACTGATGACCTGCAAGGAGCCGTTCGGAGAGGATGCGACCGCTGTCTTTAACATGCTGAGCGGATATTCGGAGCCGAGATCCTGGAACCGCCTGATTCTGGCACCGCTCTGGCTGAAGGACCGGTTTGTTTATCTGATCGGAAGAGAAGCGGAGAATGCACAGAAGGGAGAGCCTGCACGGATTGTTGCGAAGATGAATTCGCTCTGCGATCCGGACATCATTGAAGCACTCTACAAGGCAAGTGCGGCAGGCGTGAAGATCGATTTGATTGTCCGCGGAATCTGCTGCTTAAAGAGCGGAATTCCCGGCGTCTCCGAGAATATTACAGTGCGCTCCATTGTCGGAAACTTCCTGGAGCACGCAAGAATCTTTATGTTTGAAAATGCAGGGCACCCGGAGTTCTATGCGGGATCTGCGGACTGGATGCCCAGAAATCTGGATCGCCGTGTGGAGATTGTCTTCCCGCTGGAGGATGAGAAGGTCAGGGAAAAGGCCTGGCACATTCTGGAGACGGAGCTTGCCGACACGGAGCAGGCGAGCATTCTGCAGCCGGACGGCACCTATGAGAAGGTGGACCGTCGCGGCAAGACCAAGGTTAATTCCCAGCTGGTCTTCTGTGAAGAAGCGGCAGAGGCGGCAAGAAAGACCCGTGCCGTGATCACAGAGCAGAGAACCTTCATTCCGGAAGAGCACCGGGAGACGGAGAACTGAGCGCTACGCCTTTTCCAGAATCGGAGCGAGCCCGTCGTGATTGTTGTCGGTTTCGGTAATGACATCGGCAGCATCACGCATCTCCGGATTGGAAGGGAGTCCGTTGCACATGCCGATGCCAAGGCCTGCGGCCTTGAGCATGGAATTGTCATTCGGCGCATCACCTGCGGCAATGGCGTTTTTCGGATCGATTCCGAGATGGCGGCAGAGCCACCGGAGAGAATATCCCTTTGCCGCGCGGACGGGATCAATTTCCAGATACCAGGCATTGGACATCACGGTGTGGAGAACGGTGCCGTATTTCTCCTCGAGAGCTCTTGAAAACGGCTCCAGGGCATGATCGGTTTCATTCTCCAGGTGAATGGACAGGCATTTGCAGGGCGGCGCCGAGAGTGCTCCTGCGGGATCCTCCGAATAGCGAACGGGCATCGGAACCGGCATTCTGTCCGGCGACGTATAAAAGGCAATCTCCGGCGAGGGCCTTCTGGCAACAATGTCATCGGTATCGTAGGTATGGCAATGAAGGCCGAATTCATCCGCCAGCTTCATAACATCACGAACCACAGGAAGGGGAAGCGTTTCTCGAAGGAGCGTTTCCCTTTCTTCACAGGAATAGAGCTCTGCGCCGTTGTAGGCGGAGAGATACAGATTCGGGTAATGAAGCTTCAGACGCTCTGCGAGAGATTTCGCGTCAGCCATGGCTCTTCCGGTGGAGAGAACGAAGAGATTGCCGCGTGACACGAAGTCATCCAGGGCCTTTCGGGTTGCGGGAGAGATTTTCTTCTCGTCCGTTGCCAGTGTTCCGTCGAAGTCGCAGAAGAAGATCTTCGTCTCGTCGTTTACATGGAATCTTGCGTGCTTCATTTTCGTCAGGCAGTCCTCGGGTACTGCCAGATGTCCGTAGCCGGTTCCAAGAGAAAGGCCCGGCTTGTTTGCTCCGTGGAAATCCGAGCCTCCGGACAGAAGCAGATCGTAGCGCTGTGCCAGTGTCCGGATCTTTGCGGTCATTTCCGGCGTGTGCTTGCAGTAGTAGGCCTCGATACCCATCAGGCCGGCCTCCTTCAGCTCGCGGACCAGAGTCTCCAGCCCCTCATCCCCCAGCTTGTACTGGAACGGATGAGCAAGAATCGGAATTCCGTGGAAGCGCAGCAGAAATTCCACAGCCATTTTCGGTGTGATCTTCTCTCTGGGGACAAAAAACGGGCAGTCATCGCCGATGTATTTGTCAAAGGCCTCCTTCATGCTGCTGATGGCACCCTTTTTCAGCAGAAACTTCGCCATATTGGCGCGGGTGACAACGGCATCCGGATTATCGGCCATGAGCTCCTCATAAGGGATGGGAAGCCCCGCGTCGCACATCATCCGGCACATCTTCTGATTTCGCAGGTCTCTTGCGTCAGAGAACTCCTTCACCTGTTTATGAAATTCCGGATTCCTGTAATCATAGAAGAGGCCTACGATGTGGACATCCTTTTCGTGATATTTGGTGGAGAGCTCGATTCCGGGGATCACTTCAACGCTTGTGCCGGCGGCGGCCTCCATGGCTTCGTCAATGCCTGCTGCGGTGTCATGATCCGTGAGGGCAAAAGCAGAGAGCCCCTTTTCTGCGGCAAGCGTAACCAGCTCCGAAGGCGTAAATGTGCCGTCTGAGCGTGTGGAATGCGTGTGCAAATCAACTGTATTCATCGGATACCTCATTTCTCGTTTTTTCCGGCAACGTCTGCCGGCATCAGTACCCCTATCATAACAAAAAGGAAACGATTTTTCCCGCCGGAAATGGCGTCTGTGCGTGTGCGCATGGTATAATTTTTACAATTCGAAAAGAAAACAGACCGACGAAACGAGGACTTGGATGAAGCTGCCGGCGCGAAAGAAAATATGGAACAACCGGGCCATCACGCAAAGACTGCGTGCGATTTTGCAGAGTCTCCTGATCGCTGCAGGGCTTTTGATTTCCTATGCGGCCTATTATGTTTATATGGATGGACAGATCTACCGGGAAAGCATGAGCAATCTGTCTGCAACCTATGGACAGATCAACCGCACCTTTAATCTGTTTGTTCAGTACAACTGGAACCTTCTTTCGGACTGGAAGTTTTTCCTGGAGGAGAATCCGGAGCAGAGCAAGGAGAGTGTGCAGAAATGGTTCAGCATTGACAAGGAGCAGGAAATCTGGATGTACACGGATCTTGTTCTGTTTAATGAGAACGATGATTTTCTGACGCTGCTCGGGCGCATGGGACATGCGGATAACTGCGATGAGCTCTTCGGGAAGCTGTATCAGAGCAGAAAAGCTCTGGCGGGAAGCTACGTTTCCAGCTCAGGGGTCCGCAGAATCATGTTTGCCATTCCGTGTGACCCGGTTTCTGTGGATGGAGTTACGTACACGGCGATCGGGGTGACGTACGACAATACCGTGCTGGAGGAGATGCTGACCTCCAACGCGTATGGAGGCGGCAGCGATTGCTTTGTGATCGATACAGATGGCGAAATCATCCTGTCGCTGACACCCAAAACGGAAATCATAGATGCCGTCAGCAATCTTTCGGATTATCTGGAAGAGGAGCATGTTTTTTCGGACGAACGGAAGCTGGAGCGGTTTCGGGACAATCTGGCGCTCTCGAAGAGCGGCGGCTCGGCCATTTATTACAATGGCAAAGAGTATTATATCTATCAGATGCCGGTGGGAATGCAGGGCTGGTCTCTGGTCGCAGTGGTGCAGACGGAAAAGGTGGATGGAGCGGTGCGGAACGTTCAGCGCATGACTACGGTGATTCTGTCGTTTCTGTGCATCGGGCTTCTGATCTGCATCCTCTGGATTTCCGGCAGCAGAAGCCGGGAGCAGCTGCAGAATGCACACCTGAGGCTCCGGAATATGGAGAACAGCAAGCATCTGACGGAGCAGCTGCTGTCCGGAATTACGAAGATGGTAGACCGGTTTGCCATCTGTGATCTGGAAAAAGGAACCTACGAGTACCGGGAAATGAAGGGAGATCCGCTGTATCCGGAAACCGGGGACTATAAAGAGCTGGTTGAGAACGTTTCCAGGCGGTATACAGCCATGACGGACGATGATCTGGCGAAGATCACAAATATGCTGTCCGCGGAGCATCTTGCGGAGCTGCTTACCGACAGGGAGGATTCGTTTACCTTTGAATACAGTGCAAGAGACCGGTCGATGTTCATGCTCATGAACGTGATTCCGCTTGCATTTAAGGATGGCACTCTTCATACGGTCCTTCTGGCGTCGCAGGATATCGGCATTCGACATGAGCTGGAGAATCTTGCCAATACCGATGCACTGACGGGCCTGTTCAACAAACGGTATTTCGAATCGCTGCTGAACGTCAAGGATCAGAAGAAGGCACCTTACACGCTGTTTTATATGGATCTGAATCTGTTTAAGCCGATCAATGATCAGTATGGGCATGCGATGGGAGACAAGGTGCTGGTTGAGGTGGCGAGACGGCTTCTTCTGTGTATCCGAAGCTCCGATCATGCATTCCGTCTCGGCGGAGATGAGTTTGCGGTGGTCGTGGGAAGCGCGCTGCCTTATGAACTCTGCAGGGAGAGAATGCAGCGGATGCGGACAGAGATTACAAAGCCCATGCAGATTGACGGGCATATTCTTCAGGTCGGGGTCTCCTGCGGGGCTGCCGTCTGTCCGGCGGATGCAGATAATTCTGAGCAGATCTGCGAGCTTGCGGACAGGAGAATGTACGAAGAAAAAGAAAAAGCACACGAACGTATGAAGGCGCGCGGCGGAGAAGAGCTTCGCTGAGAATACAGACAAAAAAGGGCTGCGGCTTTGGAGAGTAAATCCAAAGCCGCAGCCTTCTTATTTATTTTATTCTGCGTCCTCTTCGACATCTGCTCTGGTGTCGGCAACGTAAACGGTACGCTTTCTTGCATCTGCATCCTGCTCGAGGTAGGTGTCGTAATCCGTTTCCTTGTCGATGATACCGCCGCCGGGAAGAATCTCGATGATCCGGTTTGCGGTGGTCTGCACAACCTGGTGATCACGGCAGGCAATCAGCTCAACGCCGTGGAATTTGATCATACCGTCGTTGAGTGCGGAGATGGACTCCATGTCCAGGTGGTTCGTCGGCTCGTCGAAGATCAGGCAGTTGGCTCCGCTGATCATCATCGAGGAGAGCTGGCAGCGGGCCTTTTCTCCTCCGGAGAGAACCTTGACCTTCTTGATTCCGTCTTCTCCGCGGAACAGCATTCTGCCGAGGAAGCCGCGGACATAGGTGACATCCTTGATCTGGGAATAGGCGGTCAGCCACTGCGTGATGTCTTCTTCCGTGTCAAAAAGGTCGGTGTTGTCCTTTTTAAAATAGGACTGGGAGGTTGTGACGCCCCACTTGTAAGAGCCGCTGTCCGGCTCCATGTTGCCCATCAGAATTTCGAAGAGCGCCGTCTTGGCCTGCTCCTGAGAACCGACGAAGGCAATCTTGTCGTCATGCTTTACCACAAAGGAGACATCGTCCAGAAGCTTTACGCCGCCGACAGTTTTGGTAAGGTGCTCCACGGTAAGCACTTCATTTCCGATTTCACGGTCGGGACGGAAATCAATGAAGGGGTACTTCCGGGAGGAGGGCTTGATTTCGTCAAGCTCAATCTTCTCCAGAGCACGCTTTCTGGAGGTTGCCTGCTTGGATTTGGAAGCGTTCGCGGAGAAGCGGGAGATGAACTCCTTCAGCTCCTTGATCTTTTCCTCCTTCTTCTTATTGGCCTCCTTCATCTGACGGATCATCAGCTGAGAGGACTCGTACCAGAAGTCGTAGTTTCCGGCATAAAGAGTAATCTTGCCGTAATCGATGTCCGCGATGTCCGTGCACACCTTGTTGAGGAAATAACGGTCATGGGAAACCACGATGACGATGTTGGGGAAATTGATCAGGAATTCCTCCAGCCATGCGATGGCATCGAGGTCCAGGTGGTTTGTCGGCTCGTCGAGGAGAAGAATGTCAGGGCTTCCGAAGAGCGCTCTTGCAAGAAGAACCTTCACCTTCTGGGCACCGTTCAGATCACCCATCTTCTGATAGTGATACTCATCCTCAATGCCAAGGCCGTTCAGAAGAGACTCGGCATCGGACTCGGATTCGTAGCCGCCCATCTCGGCGTATTCACTTTCGAGCTCTGCGGCGCGGATGCCGTCCTCGTCGGAAAAATCCGGCTTGGCGTAAAGCTCGTCCTTCTCTCTGCCGATTTCATAGAGCTTCTGATTGCCCTGAACGACTGTGTCCAGAACGACCTGGTCGTTGTATTTCTCGTGATCCTGCTCCAGGAAGGAAAGACGCTGGCCGGGGGTAATCGCGATTTCGCCGGAGGTTGTATCCAGCTGACCGGAGAGAATCTTCAGAAAAGTAGATTTTCCGGCGCCGTTTGCGCCGATGATACCGTAGCAGCCTCCCTCTGTGAATTTGATATTGACATCTTCAAACAGGGCTTTCTTGCCGACCCGGTAGGTAACGTTGTTGGCTGAGATCATGTGATGTTTTATCTCCTTTGTCTTGCAGTGAAAATTATCTGATAAATCCAAGCTTCTATCTTATCGAAGAAACCGGTTTTAAGCAAGGCTCTTATCGACGTCCGGAAAAATGTCCTGCCCAGGCTCCGGCAAAATGACGGAAAAAGCGGACAAAACCGCACAATCTGCCAATATTTCCGCACAAAACAAGGCTTCAAGGACTGTGCGGGAGGGGGAGATTAAGGTATAATTTATGAATAATGAACCTGTGCACAGATGCACAGCAGATTAGGAGGAAAGATGAGTAAAAGGGTTTACAAGTTCGAAGAAGGCAACGCGAAAATGCGTGATCTCCTCGGGGGCAAGGGTGCAAATCTTGCGGAGATGACCAATCTTGGACTGCCGGTACCGCAGGGCTTTACGATTTCAACGGAAGCCTGCACGGATTACTACAATGACGGCAAGCAGATTAATGAGAACACGCAGCAGCAGATTTTCGATGCTTTGTCCTGGCTGGAAGAAATCCGCGGCAAGAAGTTCGGTGATGAGAACGATCCGCTTCTGGTTTCGGTACGTTCCGGCGCTCCGGTTTCCATGCCCGGAATGATGGACACAATCCTGAACCTCGGATTGAACGATGTTTCCGTTGTCGGCTTTGCAAAGAAGACCGGAAATCCGAGATTTGCTTATGACTCTTACCGGAGATTTATCCAGATGTTCTCCGATGTCGTTATGGGACAGCCGAAGACTCTTTTCGACGCCATTCTGGAAGGAGAGAAGAGCAAGCACGGCTATAAATTTGATACCGAGCTGACCGCAGAGGATCTTCAGAACGTCATCGCTCAGTACAAGAAGCTCTACAAGGAGCAGCAGGGGGACGAGTTCCCGCAGGACCCCCGCGTGCAGCTGATGGAAGCAATCAAGGCTGTGTTCCGCTCCTGGGACAACCCGAGAGCGAATACCTACCGCCGCATGTATGACATTCCCTATGAGCTGGGAACCGCTGTCAACGTTCAGTCGATGGTATTCGGCAACATGGGTGATACCTCCGGCACCGGAGTTGCTTTCACGAGAAACCCCGCAACCGGTGCAAAGGGCATCTTCGGTGAGTATCTGATCAATGCACAGGGCGAGGACGTTGTGGCAGGCATCC